>Ga0075163_10005746_pt1:2500-16488 | contig 16488 bp, 13 predicted proteins | sample JI1023141ADNA_FD_71478 | JGI IMG/M metagenome (GOLD analysis project Ga0075163, IMG submission 71478) | Wastewater effluent complex algal communities from Wisconsin, to seasonally profile nutrient transformation and Carbon sequestration -... | ecosystem: Engineered > WWTP > Effluent...
GTGACTCTCTTTTCCAGCACATGATTGACCTGAACCGCGAAATGGGCAAAAGATGCGAAAGAAATGCGTGATATCAGGTGCTACTTGAAGTCAGCTATCCGTTCGTCAGAACTCGTTAGTGTCTTTTTTCGGTTTAAATCATCGTGTACTGCTCAGCAATCGAAGTGTCGAAACAGACAATTTCACCGCTCTCAGTCCGTGACAGCCAACACTAACATTCTTTCGCACATGTGTTCGAAAACCAGTTTTGGCAATTCACGATTTTCAAAACAGGGCGTCTGCGGCTAAGACGTTTTTCTTTCTCCCCCAGCCTTATAGAGAAAATAGTGCAAACCACAGGCGAAGCCCCAAACTACCAAGACTCCATTAATGGCCAAGCAGACAATTAGCCCATCGCTTTGTTTTAGCTCCTTTGGCAGCAACGCCCCAATTTGAATTGTGGGGCAAGAGGTAAAGATGAAATAAACTTCGAAGATCCTCGCACCAGGCGATGCCCCGAACGATGGAAGAAAAAACGCCGTGATGAGCGTGTGTATTATCAAAAAGGGAATCACGAACAAACTCCGACGTGGCGCTTGCCGTATATCAGGAGCTTTTTCCTCGCGACACGCGTCTTCACTGCAATCGGTTAATTGTTCCTTTCCGAGATCTTTCCTATCCTGCACCACCCAACTCCCTCAGCGAATTACGAGCCCACTGGTTTCTTCCGTAACAATTTACTCAATCCTCTCCACCCGAGTCATGCTTCTTCTTTTCAACTTCTCTTTCCCATTCGGTTTTCTCTGCGACCAAAAGTCATAGGCCTCACCCATGAGTACAACCTTATCGCGAACTTGGACTATTCGCCCATCCAGAAAATTCGTGCAATCGAATTGGGTCGTTTAGCCCGTGTGGCGCAGGCCAGGCGTACTTCCGTTAGATTCCGCAGCGCATTGGTCCAATGCGTGCGGCGCGAGAGTAGATTCACTTTCGAAGGACAATTCCACTAGAGCCCCAGTCGATCTCCGCTGTTGGCTTTATCCTTCCGCGAACAATTTACCGAATGCCGCGCTGTTAGCTGCGTTTTATTCTTCTGATTTGTCGGCAGCAAACGATCGCTTCGCGTTGGCAAAGATCATTCCCCTACGACCTTGGTCACCTTCGCCAGTCGAATCCCACATATAATGGATTTCGTCATAACCATTCCAAACCGGCCCCAAGTCTGTTCGATTGGACGAATTGTATTTAATCGCAATTTCTCGCGGGAGGATGAGTTGCTTCATACTGGGCATTTGCCTGAGCTTCTCGATGGCTTCAGCGCCAATCGAAGATTCGACTGCCAATAAACAAAGCTCTTCGAGTTGGTTGAATGATGAAATTTGCCTTAGATCATTTTCATTGACGAACCGGACCGACATACAAAAACCGCGAATTTCCGGGAAATGCTTAAGATCATCCCACACACTTGGCTCAATAGAATCAGAAACAAAAAAAGCGAATTTCGCGTCGTCTTTTTGACGCCCCTTCAGAACCTTAGAAGTGGGGGCTTTAAGTACGTCACCGCTTGGATCTGCCGAAGTAATCTCCAAGAGGTCTGCCCATCTTTCGCCCTCGTAAAAGACTAATACATGGTTTTCTCTGAGACGCTCATATGCACGTTGTCTTTGAACTGATTTCCAAAACGAACCTAACGCAGCCATGAGTAGAATTAGGCAAAGAACCAAAAACCCGAGGCTGATGCGACGATTCATGCCATTCATGTCTTGATTGCTGATAACAAAGTGTCTGCAGAGAAAATTCACTGTTTGGGCCGGGGAACGTTATTCCTTGTTCGGACAGCAGATCATACATTTGCCGATCTTAAGCCCGGTGCGCTGGCGTGTCCATCGCGCTCCGGCTAAGCATTGCACGAACCCAGCTATAGTGGTCTTACTCGATGATTTTGATACGCCAGAAGATATGCAGCATAAACAAGGCTCTGCCTTGGAACGCACTGCAATCGAGGCTCCCGCCTCGTCACACACCAAGAGAGAAGGAGACTCTGTGCCGCTGGCAAATTACATATGCAGCTAATGGCCCTGCGATTGATGGTGCGAGTTCGCAATGGTAGCTGGTAAGTCACCGTCCCACTGGCAAAATGCCAGTGGTGACGAAGAACAAGTAGTGACCAAGATAGTGCACTTTGACGAGGCTGCGTGGGTAGCTGCTCAGGCGCGAGAACCTCCTGCACAGAGCAGGAGGCGATCTGGAACAGCTAGTCTTGAGCAATGAAATGAGCGTAAATCGAACTAGGTTGAGAATCAAACGGAAGTTCGCCTAGCCTTCGGCGGAGCCTTGTGGGGCTTGGTTGTGTGGGTGCATAATGCGCGCAGATTGCCAACTACGGCCAACGGTCCCCTCTCTCGACATCAAGTTGAGACTTTTTCGGGACTTTATTTCGACGCCATAGCGAAAGGTTCTTATCGTCGATCGACTTTAATTGATGAAGTCAAAAGTCTACATGGAATAGAACTGAACAGTAACTTGCAACATCAAAGTCGCCATTATCTGAAAAAAGAGGTTTTCAATGATGTCACTATAATTCAACGTGGGAACCGAACCTCTGTGCAAGAGTGTATTCTTGATTTCGGGTAAAATTGATGTCATGTTGAAGCAACTTCCATTCAATCCCAAACGAAAAGCGGCCTACCCTATGATCATCACTACCGGTAACGATGTGGCAGGATATGAAATTGTTGAATATCTCAAAGTCGTACGTGGAATTGTGGTTCGTGCGACAGGGATAGGCAGGGGATTCGTGGGTGGTTTGCGCTCCATAGCCGGTGGCAACATCCCCGAATATGTTGATGTCTGCGAAGAAGCGCGGCAACAAGCCTATGACCTCCTCGTTCGACATGCCAGTGAATGTCGAGCGGACGCTGTTATCGCCATGCGCTATGATGCCACGGAATTCATGCCCGGTACCACCGAAGTCCTGGCCTACGGAACTGCAGTGAAGTTAAAGAAAAAGGAATAGTTCTGGCTCCCAGCTTCAACTATCGATGCACAGTCATTGAACGTTGAACGTCTATCAGTACGCGAGGTTTGGCTGAAAATAACTCACAGCAGATTGCATTCTGTTGTAATGTATTTATCTGGCTATGATGGGCCAATTTCTCATTGCGGAAAACATCGAACGGAACATAGCAGTTTGTCTCAGAGAGTTTTCATTCCATACATGAACATCACCCAATGGATTAGCCAAGCCAAAGATCTCGGTTTCTCAGCTCTCGCTCAGGCGTCGGGTGCCTTAGGAGCTGGTGCCGGTTATGTTCAGGCTTTAGTCGGAAAGGTTTGGTTATTCGGTTCGACGGAGACTTCGTCATCGTATGAGCATGGACTTGTTGACGAGAAGCATTATTTCCTCGTGCCAGATCGTCGTTCAGAGTCGGGATATTCACTTTACGTGATGCGCTGTTTGCCGGCCGGAGTACCGCCGCTCAACGATTTACCCAAACGCCGTCTTTTTCACTTGCCCAATGAACATGCCTTACCTACTCTACAACACATTCTGTTGGCCGATGCGCGCGAAACTGCCAACAACCATACAGCTTCATCGCAGTCATTAGGATCGCGGCTCAAAGAGATTGCGGACCAAATCGATCGACTGGATGGAAAAGTCTTTAATGGTGTTCTACTGATTGGCGGTTTGGTTGCACTGATCAATCCGCTGGCTGGCGCGGCGGTCGCGATGAAAGCCTTGATCCCATCCATCGGGCTGCTGCTCTCCAAATATGGCCTCCATTATGCTGGAGATCTCGCCAATACACGCGACATGACCCAGCGAATCCAAGCTGCCGAAAAGGATGTTCTGAAACAGTTCCAAGATTCTGGTACCGAATCGCTTGTGAATCCCTTGCTGACTCAATTTGATCGAGCACTCGACACTTCAGAATGTGAATACGACCCCATTCTTCATTTCAATACGGATGATATTGCCTTTGGTGAGCGCGATCGTGACCGCTTGTTCAAATTGACCTGCCAAGCGATTTGCAACACTTACGATGATATTGTCAACCAGCGCGCGATGTGGACAAAAGCAAAGTTAGGCCCCGAAGATATTCGATTTCTCAACCTACTCCGGGAGCTTACATCTGCTTCTCAAGGTTAATAAATGTTATCATGCTTCTATCGAAACTTAATCTATTCTGTAGAAGCATTGATGCAGAACCCTTATACGCCACCAAATAACACTCTGGACTTGCCCGTGGAACGTGTGTTACCGCCACATCTTGTGCGCCAAACGAGTCGCATCGTTTGCGGATTTGGGCTCTTTGAATTGTTCGCTTGGATGGTTGCTGCGTACTGGACCGATTACTTATACCTTGACTTAGTCGCGATTATCATTGCAATCAACGGTACACTTCTTAACGGCAAGTCGTGCCGAAGCTTTCCATGGACAATCTTCTTGTGCCTTTTTTACCCCGTTGCCATTACGCTTCATTCCACACGAATCGATTTGACCAATTTCGCCAATTGGCTTCCCAACCGCCATTCGCCTTTCATGTTACTAAAGGTTCTTGTCGTGATGGGTAGCATGCTTGCAGCTTTCTCTCTGCTGCAATGTTATATTTATCAGAATCGCAGGCATCCTACGCAATGACTCCGAGTCTACATTCTTTAAGAGGCTATCGATGAGCATAACGACCTGCCCACATTGTGGAATAAAGATGTTTCCCCGCGATGGTGTTTGCGTCAGTTGTGATAAGCGACTTGACTTACCAGTGGATCCACACACACCACCTCCTGATCCAAAGTCGCGTCGAGAGATGGTTAAGGCACGGACACACTCACCGGGTATGGCATTGTTCTTGATCGGCTTTGCGTGCCTAATAGGTCTGTTTGGACTCGCTCAATTGCTTCAACTCATCGGTCTTATTGGAGTTGGCTTCTCCCCATTAGGCTTAGGTTTGACTGCAGGAAGTTTTGCATTGTCGGCATTGTTGATTAAACAAGCCTTGTCCTAACCCTGCTTAAGAACCTCTTACGGCCAATACCCTTTTCTTGTTGCAGGTGTCAATCATGCCCACAGGTTATTCAGGTACTCCACTACCCAAGAAACTTGGAATGACAGAATCCACACATCTTCTCGTCATCCATGCGCCTGAGGAATATTTGGAATTGTTGGGGGAGTTACCTGAGGGTCTCATCTACGACAAACGACCTTCCAAGTCGACGACTTTGATTCACTTGTTTACGAAATCGCGATCAGAACTTGAAGAGCGTCTTGTTTATTGGCGAGACAAAATTGCACCAGATACCGTTGTGTGGATCTCGTGGCCCAAGAAGTCGTCCAAGGTGCCAACGGATATCACAGAAGATGTGATTCGCGAAGTCGCACTTCCGCTTGGTTTTGTCGATATCAAGGTATGCGCGGTGAGTGAAGTCTGGTCCGGTCTTAAACTCGTTATTCGCAAAGAACTGCGTCAGCAATCACCACACGACAACTCGTAAATCACAGACGTTGGTACCGGTTGGGCCTGTGCGCAGGTGGCCACCATATTGATCAAAAAAGTGATAAGCATCATTGCGGTGGAGATAGTCCGCAAGTTTAACCTCATCCAGTTCAACGACTTTTTCTAATGCACTATCGAACCAAGCTCCTGCAACATCCGTAGGTCCATCCTCTCCGTCGGTTCCTCCCGAGAGAAAACAGAGCGGGCGAGCTTCGCGTTCTTCGCGGCTCCACTCCATGCGACGACGTAGTGCGGCCAGAACCAATTGCTGGTTTCGGCCACCTTTTCCACGCTGTTCGCTTGGAACTAATTTCACCGTAGGCTCACCGCCGCTTATAAGGCAATCAGGAGCTTCGCTGTCGCCGATCCATGGGACACAATGCTCTAACAACTCGCGTCCCAATTCTTCCGCATCGCCTTCGCTTTTGCGGGCACAGTTCATGAGGTAACGATAACCGCGTGCTACAGCTTCAACTCCCGCCGCATCAACAGCCGTTGCGTTGTTAGCAAGTATAAGATGTTCAACATCGCACACTGGTCGAGCCCGTTTATGGTTGTCATTTTCCGCAACTGCTAACCAGATGTTCGTCGGAATATCATCCGATTTCGGAGCATATTTTCGCAGGACTTCGCTGGCGGAAGGGGAGGGGATATCGGAATAAAACGTAGGCCCAGAACCAATGAATCTCAAATCGTCTCCCAGTACATCCGAAATGACTAACGTCACCATTTTCTTCGCGCGGCATGCTCTCGCTAAGCCACCACCTTTAATTTGGCTCAGCGCGATTCGCACGGTGTTGAGTTCTTCAATCGTTGCACCAGCAGCGCTGAGGTAGCGAGTCACTTCACGCTTCTCAGCCAGTGAAACAGATGCAATGGGAAGAGGCAGCAGTGCGGATGCTCCCCCTGATAACAAGCAGACGACAATATCGTTTGCCGAAGCCGACTCGACCAATTTCAGAATCTGTTGACTACCATAGACGCCCTGTTCGGTCGGTTCGTTAAGTGCAGCAGGGCGCCCCTCATGCAAATGGATCGGTGAGGAATAACCGCTTGTAATGGTTCCCTGCGGTACATTAATCCAACCGACCACATTTCCTGACTTGAGCCAACTCTCTGGCAATCGCTTTTGAAAAGCGACCGCCATCGCTGCCGATGCTTTTCCAGCTCCGACCACAAGCAAACGCTCCATCCGTGACGTGGGAATTGAAATCTCTTCGATTTCGATGGCATTCGCAGTGATATGCATCGCGTTCTGAAATAACGTTTCGGGCTGCACAGCCGCTACGCCCGCTTTCCAAATGGCTATCGCATCATCGCGCAGATTTTTCATGGAACGGTCTGTACCGAAGTCGGTATTCCACTTTGGTCAAGAGGTGCAAAGTTTGCAGCTGCGACGGTCAAATCATCGATCAACACATCACCCTCGCCACGCATCTCCAGCATAATCTCCAGCGGCCCACTTCGCTCAACAACGCGATAAATTCTCAAGGGTAGCCACACGTTTTGAGGAGCCTTGAGCAACTGTCCGAGAGCTGGCCCTTCCATACTTTCGTAAACGAGTAAACCTGATTGTGGCTTGTTGCAACCGGCTTGTACTTTGACCCGTCCTTCAATTCGTATCACTTGTCCGGCAGTCACATTTAAGGCACCGCTTCGAATGCGGAGGCTAGACCCCGCATATCCCCCCGATATTTCACGTTCTTTACCACGAGCCACAATTCGCAGTGCGTTTCCTGGTCCTTCGGGTGCCAGGGATACAACCTCTGTCAAAACATCCACCTGGTCTTCGAGTCGTCGATCCTGTTTCCAACCAGCGGTTAACATCACTTCCAGATTTTCCATGGCTCCACCTGCCAGCGCCAAATCGCTCCATGAATTGTTGCCGATTTTGCGTCCCAAGTACCAATGCAATGGAACACTGGAACTTGCCAAAAGCCAAGGTGCGCTTTGCGGCGATGGTACATCAGCTCGCGCTACGCTCCAGGCATTGTGAATCACTAATTGCGACGCCTCGAGGGCTCGCAGGATATAGGCCATTGCGCCAGGCGTATTACTCCCTAACAGCAGATAGGCTTGCTCCATATCTCGGCCGGCGCGTTGGATGGCCAACATATCTTCTGTGAGTCGATTATTGCTGACCACTTGCCAACGAGCCGCCACGATTTCTTGAGCGGCCGCTAATCGCATTTGAGCCACGTTGGCAACGGCAAAGGCATAACCAGCCCCCAATACTTCAAAACGCTGATTGAAATAACTGAGCACTTGGGGTTCACTGGTGGAGATCAAAAACTCGATGGTGTGTGGATTATCAATTTGTACTTCAACAACTCCACCGATGCGTCGTTGTGGTAGCGTTTCTAATTTCCATTGGGTAAATCGCATCACTTGCGCGGATGGGCTCGATTGTTGCCATGTCAACTTGAGTGGCTGTTTGTTGTTCAGGGTGTTGCTTGAGGCAAATGAGAGATGCGAGTTAGGACCTGAGGGTTGAACCACAATCAATTGGGATTTGGGTGATTCCCAAAGTGTTGCATCCCAATTGGAATCATTGGCCTGAACTTGATGCCTACTGCCGCGCGACGTATTGAGCCACGGTGAAATTAAGTCCAACTCGGCATGGATCCACTGGAGCATATTCGCTCGAGCCCGATCCTCGTTGGATTCGGTATCCAATGGAGAACGCGAACGAAAGTACATACCTTGAACACCAGCCGCCAAGGCGCGATACATTTGGCTGCGGATCTGACAAGGATCACCTGTAGTCATATTGATCGTGGGTTGTCCAATAACCTCTCCCATCGCTTCAACTTGCCTGCGCCATTCCAGCGAAGGTTGAGTAGCTAACGAGGCCATCACTTGTGGTGAGCCACGGCAGTCTTTTAGTGCATCTTCCAGAAACTCGGTTAACTCAGTAGAGCGTTCATATGCACCTGCTTGTAGACAAGGGAGCACAAGCGTATTGGAAATTCGACTATAGGCCCACAAGTTCTCGATCGGTTCCGCCACAATCGGCTTTTGTAAATGGCTCATCGAGCCACGCAATTGCTCGACGCGTTGACGAATCACTTCATACTCTTGACGATCGGAATAATTGCCCACCGCCCAACCTTCAACGATGGACCAATCTTTGGCCTGTTGTTGCAAAGGGACCACTGTTGGCAACGGTGAGATCACTTTCAATCCATAATTCTCTGCTTGTTCCAATTCTTTTTGAGTAGGTGGAGCTGAGAGTATGATGCCCTTGATACCGATCGAAGCCAGCCACTCCAAAGATTCACCTTGATATTGCAACCAACGGTTCGTGGTTAAGCCTCGATTATCCATATCACCGGAGTTGGAGATCGTCGGTGCAGCGTTCTCGCTTTCACCGGACTCCAAAGTTGCCGTCGCCAAGCGCCCAGGCGAGTTCGCCATTGCCGCAACATCCGAATCCGTCGAGGACTTGCTAGTGTCAGCGCGTTTTGGCGCATCGATCAAGCCAACTATTTCCAAGTCGTCCAACTGCAAGACTTGGATCCCCGAATTGGAATAGGCATTGATCGCCACACAATCAACGACGGCTTCACCCCAATCAATGTTGTTGCCAAATTCGCTGCGCAAGGCGCGAACTTTCTCGCCCAGTTTTTGCGGCAAGCCGGTGAGTTGAATTCGCTGCCAAGAACCGATAGCCCCATAAGCATCGCCCCAAATCCAGATTTCGCGCGGTTTGCCTGTTACAGGATGAATGGCATTTCGAAAGACAACTCGCACGCCGATGGTCGCACCGCGTTGCGTCGAGCGAACCCAGATAGACGGTTTGAACTCTTCTAAGACGAGCGACTCACGAACCGGATATCCGAGGACAGCCAATGTTCCGCGAGCCATTCGCAATTCGAGGACTTCACAAGTCAGACCGGAGTGAGGAATTTGAGGCGAAATTTCTTGGAGCCGAATCTTGGCATCACAATCCCAATCGACCAGTTTCCAGCGGGGGTTGCCACCCTCGAAAGAGTCTGAGATTTGACCGAATGCGATGGGGGATAGGCACCAAGCCAGCAGCGTGAGGCAAATTGAAACCAAACGGGTGGCCCAGCCTGCGCGCGCGACTCGATTTGATGCTCGAATAAAAACGAGCCGAAACCCAAATCGAGTGATTTCGGGTTCAAATTGTCGACTGGATCTCCCCATCCTTGGCTCCATGCTCGAAATGTTGCGTTCTGGCAACATGGCGATGCCGGTGTGGCAATTCTCCGTAAGTCCTACTTTTACAAGGACTTACGCTTCGTGGCCAGATCAATCGTGTTTACCGAAAGCAACATTTTTTCCGGTCAGAAAAAATAAAACAATGGCAACATTTATCCTAAGTCATTACCCTGAAAGAACTTAGAACTTTTCGAATTCACTCAAGCAGGTGATTGGCACCGCGTCTGCTTAAAGAGACAATACAACCTAAGTGAACCACATCTTATCTGAGCCAGGAGAGTCACCATGTCAAACGTTCCTCAAATCGTCGATCAGGCAGCTCAGGACACTCCTGCTGAATTGTTGGACCTCATCCGAGCCATTGATGCTTTGCCTCCTCAACATCGAGCTTCATTGCAACCTGCGTTGAATCGCGTTGTTGATAGCAGCAGCCGTCGCCGTCGCATTTTGTCGATGGTTCAAGAAGCTCTCGGCCAGCTCCGCTTGGACATGAAATATCTGGTTTTTGACTTGGAAGCCACCCGCCGCGAACGCGATCGCTATTGCCAACAATTGAAAGAATTGAACGGCGACAACAATTCTGACGAATAAGCGTTTTCTCAGTCTTTTTCGCACTATTTGGCTATAAAAAAATATTTGGATGACGTGCTACTGTTTTCACGATGAAAGAGTTTAGTCGCGCTGCTTCTGGCAGCAACCAGCGCCACTGGTGACTAAAATCAAGACAATCTGAAAAAGCAGCATTGTTCTTCTCCAAGAGGGAGCTCGGCAGGGTGAAGCCGACTCCCTTTTTTTATTTGAAGTGCCCCCTAAGTTAACTAGATACTGCCGCTCGGAACAATTGCATTTCGTTGTTGTTCTGCTTACGATCCAATAATAGGGCGGTTTCTTTTCTCGCTCGTTTCCACCCGCTTTTTTCGCTCGACGTTAGGCCCAGCTTTATCATGCAAGAATTTACTCCCAATACGCTTTCGGAGAGGCTCGTCGAGCTCGGGATCGTAGAACGCATTCAATTGGAACAAGCTTGGTCCGATGTGGGTAGCAGCGAGGGGACATGCGAAGACTTGATTCGTGTTCTGTTGCGCCGTGAGTTGGTCACCAACTTCCAAATCGATCGCGTTCTGAAAAACGAGCGGATGGGTTATTTCTATGGCCATTACAAAGTGCTGTATTTGATCGGTGTTGGTACGTTTGCTCGCGTGTATCGAGCGGTGCACCGCGACTCGGGACGTGTTGTCGCCGTAAAGGTTTTGCGTCGTCGTTTTCGCGAACAGCAAGTCGAGTTGGATCAGTTTCTGCGTGAAGGTCGCATGGGTCTGAAACTGAAGCACCCCAACATCGTTCAAATTTATGAAGTCAACAACGACCCACGTGCTCCTTATTTGGTGATGGAGTTTGTGGAGGGCCAAACGTTGCGTGAAATGATTCGTATCCGCAAATCGCTGGATACTATCACAGCCCTAAAACTTACGGCCGATGTGGCAGCCGCCTTGGCTTATGCTCTATCGCAGGGTATCACGCACCGCGACTTGAAATTGAGCAACATCTTGATTGGTTCCAGCGGTCGAGCCAAGCTGGTGGACTTTGGTTTGGCATCGATCTCCGATACAAGCAACGATGCCAAGGTGATCGATTCTCCTAACGCACGCGCTATCGATTATGCGGCGTTAGAACGAGGAACGGGCGTTCGCAAAGATGATCCACGCAGCGATATTTATTTCTTGGGTTGTATTCTCTATCACATTATATCTGGCAATGCGGCGCTCACGGAAACCCGCGACCGCTTGCAACGCTTGAACATTTCACGCTTCCGCGAAATCCCACCTCTCGGCGCGGTCATGCCCGACTTGCCCCAAGGCGTTTTGGCCATTGCAGCCAAAGCCATGGACTTGGATGCGGACAAACGATACCAGACTGCAGATGAGTTTAATGCCGATTTGCGAGCAGCGATCGAGCGATTAGAAAAGGGCGATTCGCTCCAAGACCCTAATCTGATTCGTGGTAACGGCCAAACGGTTGTTGAATCGCAAGAAGGGCGAAACAAGACTGTGATGGTGATCGAAAGCCGAGCGGAATTGCAAGATCTAATGCGCGAGAAACTCAAGAGTCGCGGATATCGCGTCTTGGTTTTCAGCAATCCGGAACGAGCCTTACAACGCTTTGACAACGATGAGGTCGCGCCAGCTGATTGCGTTATTTTCAGTGCCCCCGATTTAGGAAACGAAGCGCTGGAAGCTTTCAATCAATTTGCGTCCAATGAAAGAACCAAAGACATTCCTGCGATTATGCTGGTCGATCGGAAACAGCAGTTCATCATTCGCGGCGCCATTATGGCTCCACACCGTTTGATGCTGGCGATGCCGCTAAAAGTTCGCGAACTGAGAATCGCCTTGCTGAAACTCCTATCCAGCAAATCGATGGCGATTCCCGATGGTGAAAATGAAGCGGGGGAAAGCTAACCCCCCATATGTGGCAGAGCGTTGTTTGCCGATCAACGGCAAGTTCACGTCGTGCCAGTGGTGTCAATTTTCAGGACAGGAAAGTCAATTATCCTAACCTGAATCCTCTTTCGAACCCTTTGCGCTTGGATCGGTCTTTGGTACAGTATGGCCTTACTCAACGGGGCAAAACACCCCTCTGAATAACTAAAGCGATTTTTCTGGTTTGAGGGCGTAGCTCAGTCGGTAGAGCATCGGACTTTTAATCCGTGGGTCGTGGGTTCAAGTCCCACCGCCCTCACTTCCAGTTATCTATCTTTGGCGGTCATTTATCTTTCTAGGGTTCTTTCTGACCCAAATTGACGCCGATTTCCGCCGGTTTTGTGTCGGCACGTTTCTCATTATAGGACCATTTTTCCAGAATCTAACGCTCTGTGCGGATTTTGCGTGCTAGGGTTTTCAGGCTATTTCCCACCTCAAGCTCACTGCCTTTACCCACGGCCCGCCATGATTACTCTCGAAGAAAATCTTTACGTCGGCAAAGACCTCGAAGCGATGCAATTTGCACGTCGCTACCATCGTTGGATCATCGACGAAGTTCGTCCTTACTTTGGAAAACAAATTGCCGAAGTGGGTGCGGGCTGCGGGAACCTGACCGAGTTTCTATTGGAAGAGTCTTTGGATTCGATCACAGCTTTTGAGCCATCCTCGAATATGTTCCGTTTATTGGAACAACGTCATCAAGAGGAAAGCCGGGTCACACCGATCAACGATTTTTTCCGTTGCGATGCGGGTGGTGTAAAACGGGACTACGATTCCGTGGTTTACATCAATGTGATGGAACATATCGAAGACGACTTGGGCGAAATGCGTCGCGCTTTCGAAGCCCTTCGTCCCAATGGCCACTTAGTCATCTATGTTCCCGCTTTAGCTTGGCTCTACAGCGATTTTGATCGTTCGATTGGTCATTTTCGTCGATATCATAAAACGCAATTGGTTGAGGCAGTCCAATCGGCTGGCTTCAATGTAGTTCAAGCCAAGTACTTCGATTCGCTTGGCATCATTCCATGGTATGTTTCCGCCGTCTTGCTGAAACGTTCGATCAATTCGAACAGCGTGGCCTTATATGATCGCCTTGCCATTCCCGTCTTGAGTCGGGTTGAGCGTTATCTACCACCTTGGATAGGCAAGAATCTGTTGGTCGTTGGTCGCAAGGAAGCGTAAGCCAACGCGTTTCCATGTTCACAATCTGCTATAATGAGCGGGTGTTCTTTCGCACGTTATGGCAGGTAATTGCATGAAGAGTCGCGGTCTATTTGTTTCCGATCTGCATTTGCTCACTCGCCGTACGGCGGCACAAAAGCATTGGCAACAATTGGCGTTGGAACTTCCGGAGTATGACCTTCTCGTTCTCGGTGGAGATATCTTCGATTTTCGGTGGAGTACACACGGCGACTTATTGCGAAGCGCTGAAGCGGCCAGAGAATGGTTGCAAAAGGTTCTGGAAACCAATAAGCATTTGAAGGTTGTGTATACGCTTGGCAATCATGATTGTCTGCCTGCTATGCAAACGGTCCTTGAGAATCTCGCCCAAGAAGTTCCACAGTTCTGTTGGACCGAACAGCACGTCGTGTTGGGAGAAGCCATCTTCTTGCATGGGGACATATTGGACGCAGGTCCAACCCCAGCTTCCTTGATAAACTATCGATCGAAGTTCTCCGATCAGCATCGTGAAAAAGGAGATCTGGCTCATCGTATGTACGATTTGCTGGTCGCCTCTCGGATTCACGGAGTTCCTCCCAAAATCTTGCATCGCCCGGGTAGAGTCACCAAACGCTTGAGTGATTATTTGGCGACGCTTGAGTTAACAGCAGAGCAGGGGATACGCGAT
>Ga0075163_10005747_pt1 | contig 16487 bp, 5 predicted proteins | sample JI1023141ADNA_FD_71478 | JGI IMG/M metagenome (GOLD analysis project Ga0075163, IMG submission 71478) | Wastewater effluent complex algal communities from Wisconsin, to seasonally profile nutrient transformation and Carbon sequestration -... | ecosystem: Engineered > WWTP > Effluent > Algae...
ATGAGCAGTGAAGGTTTGAGTATTGGGAGCTCCATCCAGACCTACATTTTGGAAACGAGCCAGCACAGAAGCACTCAAGGCTTTGTGTTGTCCAGCGTAGGCAGGGTTAATGGCTAAACCATTAAACATGTATTGTGAATACGTGGCCACTTGTTGCGCTAGCAACATGCCCACTCCCATTGAAAAAATAAGCGTTAGTAAACTTTTCTTCATGCTTATTCGCGCTTAAGTACAACAAAACCACTCAGAGGCTCCTGACCATTAAAGGAAACGATGTAGTAATACGTGCCCTCTTTCAGAATACCTGTAACCAATCCTCTGTTTGCCTGTCCTGTCCAATTGTTATCCTCGTTGGTATAATTTTGAGTTTCCCAGACCAGGTTATTGTAGCGATCAAAAACCTGAACCTTGTTTTCGTTATAAGGGGCGAACTCTATGCCATCAATTCTCCAATAGTCGTTGTAGCCATCTCCATTAGGGGATACTGCCTCATACGCCTTGAGTGCTGGAGGGCCAATATTGATGAGCACTTTCGCGGTAACACAATACGTTGCGTGATATGCATAAGTGTCACACACCTGGTAAACCACTTCATCTTCTCCCCCATAATCGGCATTGGGTGTATAGCGCACATCACCATTCACTTGCATAGAAACAGTGCCATGATAAGGTCCCTCTACCGGAGTGGTTGTTAACACTAATCCGTCTGCATACGCGGGATTGTTTTCGAACACATCATAAAATTCTTTGTAGGATGCTTCTATCAACAGGTCATTGGTCAAAACATTAAACGTGGCAGACGTTCGCGATGGGACCTCCACCGGATCATCGGCAGCCACGGGAGGATCGTTTACTGGTGTAACCAGTATGTTAACGATAGTTGTCCCCTTGGCGCCATTCACATCGGTAGCACTGAGTTCCCAGCGCACTTCCCCGTTATAATGCAACGGAGGTGTGTACAAGTAACAGAAATCAAAATCAGGGTCCGGTACCAAGGTACCACCGCCCTTCAGGTTCACAGGGTCACCATAGATAAATGTATCGCCTTCAGGGTCGGATGCATTTCTACAAATCTGAAGGGTAGAGTCCTCATCCATTAATTTATCGTTGATGATATCGAACACCGGTGAATCATTCACCGGTGTTACCGTAATGGTAACAGTAGCCAAGTTTGAATCAAACAAACCATTGTTGGCAATAAAGGTAAAGCTCTCTTCTCCAGTAAAATTAGGTGCTGGCGAGTACGTAACAACAGGCAGATTTCCTGATAAGATACCTCTTGCCACCCTGCTTACTAAGATGAAAGACAGTGCATCACCAAGATCCGGATCAGAGGCATTCACTGTAATATCAAGAGGAGTATCCTCTGGTGTGGAGAGTGTCAAATCAAAAGCTATAGGTGCATCACTCGTATTGGCGATCGCAATATTTACTGTAGCTGGTGCAGAATCAATTGCTCCATCGTTGGCTTTAAAGGTGAAGGTATCCTGACCGAAGTAGTTTGCTGAAGGTGCATAGGTAACATTCGGTGCAGTGCCTGTAAGGGTACCGTGTTGCGGAGAAGTTACGATGCTATAGGTAAGCACATCACTCACATCGGCATCAGTCGCCTCCAGAACAATATTGATCGTAGTATCTTCCAGCATCGACACGCTTTGAGGCAGGGCCACCGGGGTATCGTTTATAGCCGTCACAGTAATAGTTACGATGGCTGGGCTAGAACTTGCGCTGCTTTCGTCAAGAACGCGGAAGGAGAAGCTATCCTGGCCACTATACTCTGCATTGGGTGTATAAACCAAATTCGGTGCAGTGCCAGAAAGCGTGCCCCGCAGAGGCTGCGTAATTAATTCATAGGTCAGGTCATCTCCATCCGGATCAGTTCCTGCTATGATAAAAGTAACAGCTACATCTTCCGTTGTAACAATGGAGAGACTATTGGCAATCGGTGCATCATTCACTGGAGTAATTTCAATGTTTACAACAACCACCCCTGAGTTGAGTGTTCCATCACTCACAATGAATTCAAAACTATCACTTCCAACATAGTCAGCATCGGGAGTGTAAACAAAAGAGGAACCATCAAAGATTACCGTTCCGTTTAAAGGTTCGGTAGTCACTTCATAGGTGAGCACGTCACCATCTGGATCCTGCGCATCTACAGTAATCGCCACCGGTGTCTCTTCTGGGGTTGTTACCGTTTGCCCTGAACTGGGCGAGATCACAATAGGCGCGCTATTTACTGGTGTAATGGTGATTAATACAGATGCCGGGTCGGAGTATAACAAACCATCAAATACTCTAAAGACAAAATTATCTGCACCGTTGTAGTTCAGGTCTGGTACATAAACCAGTGCCTGCTGAATAAACCCTATCCCTGTAATCTCATTTCCAGTGGCCTTATCTTTAAGGGTACCATGTTGAGGTAAGGTTACGAGTTCATAGGTAATGTTATCCAGATCAGGATCTGAGCCTGAAACTGTAATATCAACAGAAGGAATATTTTCTGCCAATACCACCCCTTGCGTAGCGGCAATGGGAGCATCGTTTATGGGTGTCACGTCAATAATAATTACAATGACACCCGACTCTAATCCCAATGGATCGCGTACTAAAAACTCAATTTGATCGCTGCCAACAAAATTAGGATTAGGTGTATACGTTATTACCGAGCCATTGAATACCGCACCGCCATTAGTTCCATTGCTTACCAATTCATATGTCAACACGTCACCATCTGGATCGAGTGCATCTACAACAATATCTATCGGGGTATCCTCAGGGGTAGTGAGTGTTTGATTGTTTGTAGGGTTAACCACAACAGGGTTACTATTCACAGCTGTTATGGTTATCAACACAGTGGCAGGATTGGAGGTAAGGCTTCCATCACTGGCTGTAAAAGTGAAACTATCAGAACCATTGTAGTTCAAATTAGGGGTATAGGTAACATTTGGTGGTGTTCCTGACAGGGTTCCAAACTGAGGCTGGGTACTGACCGCATAGGTTAAACTGCCGGAGGCTGTCTCAACATCTGTTCCTGCTAGAGTTACATTAACGGAAGTGTTTTCAGCCAGGCTGATCGACTGCGGTGTTGCTGTAGGAGCATCGTTTACAGGTGTGATCGTAATGTTGACAGTTCCAATTTCTGAATCATCTACCCCATCATTTGCTTTGAATGTAAATGAATCACTGCCTGTATAATTGGCATTGGGTGTATAGAGTATTTTAGAATTTGGAAATCCCAGAGGATTAATCAAGGTCAGTACTCCTTGTGTTGGTAACGTTTGAATAAAATAGGTTAACACATCACCATCAATGTCTGAAGTCACTAACTCAATTTCCAGCGGGGTGTCTTCAGGAGTAGTTACATTGATAATGTTTGTTGCGTCTCCTGGCACCACGTCAGGAGGTGTGTTGACACCTGTCTGCAACGAAAAAGTTATCGTAGCAACGGCAGAATTAACAGTACCATCATTTACTCTGAATGTAAACGAAGCTGTTCCAGTAAAGCCAGTAGCAGGGGTAAAGGACAAGCCCGTAGGACCAGGTTTACCATTCAGCGTACCGTGTAGAGGATTCGGATCCGTGAGAATGGTATAGGTTAAACCATCTCCATCCGGGTCACTGCCGTTCAGGTCAAAAGGAGCAGTCGTTGTATTCAATACATACGTGTAGTTGGCATTGTTCGCTACCGGAACATCATTTACAGGAGTAACATTGATGGTCACGGTTGCTTCATTGCTATTATTCACGCCATCGCTCACTCTAAACTTAAAAGTTTCTGCACCAAAGTAATTGAGGTTTGGACGGTAGGTAAGATTCGGTGCAGTGCCCAATAAAGTGCCATTGGCTGGAGGAACTGTAATGGAATAGGTGATGGGTTGGCCATCGGGATCGCTGGCGACCAGTACAAAAGACACCTGTGTATCCTCTGTAGTAGAGGTAGTCAAGTTGTTTGTTACGGGTGCATCATTGTCTACCCGTGTAACGGTTATGAAAACCGTAGCAATGTTCGAGTTCAAACTTCCATCAGAAGCTCTGTAGGTAAAACTATCCGATCCAAAATAATTGGCATTGGGTGTATACGTTAGATTAGGGGCTGTCCCAGAAAGCACCCCAAAAGATGGGTTGCTCACCACGCTAAAAGACAATACAGTAGCAGGGTCGGGATCAGTGCCCGTTAGTACTATTCCCACAGGAACATCCTCTGGTGTAGTCACATTTCTATTCGCTACTTGTGGAGCATCATTAACCGGAGTAACGGTGATGGTAATGGTACCTGGCGCACTGTTCTGTGTACCATCGTTTACTGTAAAGGTGAAACTGTCTCCACCTGAATAATTAGCATTGGGAGTATAGATCAGATTCGGAGCTGTACCACTTAAAGTACCATTGGTGGGATTTGTGTAGCCCACAATCGTAACAGCCTGTCCGTCTGGATCAATACCTGATAATGTAATTGATACAGGCGTTTCTTCAGGCGTTGATATGTTTTGAGCAGTGGCAATTGGTGCATCATCATCCACTCTGGTAACAATAACGGTAATAGTGGCCACATTTGAATTGTTAACACCATCGTTTACGTGGTAGGTAAATGTTTCAGTGCCAAAATAGTTAGCATTAGGAGTATAGGTAAGTGCGGGGCCCGTGCCTGAGACAACACCATTAACGGGTTGTGTATAACTATACGTTAAAGGATCCGCATCGGGGTTGCTTACTACCAAATTAATTCCCACCGGGGTATCTTCTGCTGTGCTTACCGTTTGTCCGAAGGCTACTGGAATGTCATCTACCGGAGTAACGTTAATGGAAACAGTCGCAATATTTGAATCGGTAGTACCATCGTTGACTTTAAATGTAAAGCTGTCAGGTCCAAAATAATTGGAAGCTGGTGTGTAGGTGATGTTCGGCAAGGTGCCGGTAATTGTTCCATGAGCCGGGAGTGTAACCAAGGTGTAGGTAACGGCATTTCCATCGGGGTCATATCCAAATAATTGAATGGCCACGGGGGTTTCTTCTGGAGTTGTTACCAATTGGCCTACCGCCACTTTATCGACCGCAATCGGATTATCGGGCACAGCACTTACATTGATGGAAATCGTACCAACGTTGGAGGTCAGCTGACCATCATTGGCAGTATACGTAAAGACATCTGGGCCGAAGTAATTAAGATTAGGGGTATACACAATATTGGGCAGGGTTCCAGTAATCTGTCCATGAGTGGGGCCGCTAACAATCGTAAAGGTCAAGGAGCCTCCCTCTGCATCGGTACCCGCAAGGGTAATGGGTAAGGCTGTATCTTCAGGTGTGGTCAGTGCTCTGTTCGTTACCACAGGGGCATCGTTGACAGGCGTAATTGTAATAGAAATAATACCAGGAGTTGAGGTATAAATGCCATCGCTAGTAGTAAAACTAAAGGTATCCGGGCCGAAATAATTGGCAAACGGTGTGTAAATCCACCCAGTACCAGAGGCACTCAGGGTTCCGTGAGTAGGACCAGATCCGCTAACTAAACTAAACGTCATTGCATCCCCATCCGGATCAGAACCCGTTAGCACTAAAGCAAGTGGTGTATCTTCTGGTGTGGTGAGTGTTTGCGGATTGGCAACGGGCGGATCGTTGGGTTCCACAATGGTTACGGAAGTACTGCTCGTGTTATTCCCTCCTGCTCCACCGCAAGGCACACTGCTGGCAGTAAGTTGAGTCTGTGCTACAATACTATCATAGGCTTGCAAGGGTTGGTTAAGTGTAAAACTCCACACCGTTCCGATAGCGCTTCCTTGCTGAGTCTCTCTGGGGGTGGCACCCCAGTCCGGGCTATCAGCTGTGCCGATATTCTGATAGATAAATAATTTTACGTAAATATTACTCTCTACCGTAGTCCCTGAAACAACTGACTGCCCTGCTCGGATTGGCTCATTAATGGTTGGGCGGCTTACCTTTTCTTTTTCAAAACCAGGGCCACCTTCTGCTAAATCAATAACCGGTGTCGGGCATTGATTCTCTACTAAGTCAATAAAGGCACACTCGATGCAATCCTGATATTCAGTATAGTCAACCCCCGAAATGTCTGCAATTTTACCAGCCATGGCACAGGTGGCCGAAACATTCGTAACGGCAGCGTAACGCAGTCCTGTAGAGGAGGTAATGTTAAAAGCAGAGGCTATGGGTGCAAAAGGCACATAGTAATCATAGAAATAATCGGGATCGCCACAGGTCACCTCGTCAGCAACCGATATCTGGAAATGTCCATTATAAGGATAGGATAAAATAGGACTTGGACAGCTCGCAATGCCATCAATATTATAGACATTGATGCCAGCATTTTGTCTTTTAATAAGCGTAATGTCAATCTCAAAACCAGGGTTCAAGCCTGTAGGATTGTCGGCTGCCCCAATCTTATTATCAGTATCCAATAGAATTGTCCAGGATTCTACGCTAGGGTTATCGTCCCCTACCCGAAAACGAAAGATCAAATATTCAGCACCTTGATACAGGGTGCGAACAGCATAAACAGAGTACTTCAAACTATCTGGAATAAGGTCTGTAATGCCGCAGTTATTACCAATATTATCACCGGTAACATCGCCTCCCAGCTTGGGAATACCGAACATAGGAGTTTCGAACTCTCCTACATTATAATCGCGGTTGGAAAATCCAGCAGTGGTTTTAGAGACAAAGCCATCTCCATTGGGATCGAGAATGGGGGAAGTGTTGTTGGCAGGGTAGATAATTTGCCCTCTTTTGCGGGGGGCCTGATTGTTTCCCTGACCATATGCCATCGCATACGCTATGACAAAAACAAGCCAAAGCGATCTCTTCATTAAAGTAACCATAGTTGACATTCCAAGACAGGGGACAAAGGTAACCCAAGGACAATTAAAAAACTTAGTCAAGTTAACTTAATAGCTATTATCAATATACAAAAATGCCATGCGTAGTACTACTCATTTTAACAGAAAGCGTGTACTTAAATGGAAACTGAAACGTACGATTCCTTGCAAAAACAATAAAAAATGAATGATCTCCTTATCAGATCCTTTAAAAGGTTGAAAAAGCACAGGCTATCGTTGTATGATCTCCACTGTAACAAAGGTGAGAATAGCTTTATCGGAAAAACGGACCTTGTTCTTTTCCCAGGTGGCTGTTTTGCTTTGTGAAGGAAGAGCCTCCATGCCACGTTCGCTAATGCTTTGAATAACTTGTTCCAAGGCCTTTTGCGTACGTGAAAAGATGAATAACAAACCATTGGTTCCGGGAGCTCCTTCTAAGGTGTAATAACCTCCACCAGTCGGTAACCGGAGGCTAGCTGCTAATAAATAAGACTGTTTGGTGGCCGGAAAGAGTTGACCACTTTGGCCGCTTACATCAATGCCAATCACATTCAGAAAAATGGGTGTTTTAGTAAACAACTCAATAAAAAAAGACTGTCCCGTTAGATAAGGCTGCGAAAACTTGTACAAGCCTGATTTTGAAATCAAAGGATCCATTTTTGCACCTTCAGCGGTGGTGAACGTGATCTCAAGGTCTGTCTTTTCAGTGGTACTTAGCATTTCAAATCCGTATAAAACAAAATTGGCTACATCGGCATAGCGTATCCAACTGTAGCCTTCTTTTCCCCAGGATTTTCCCCAACTGTTTACAACCTCAAAAGCGCCCCCAAATTTGGCATCATCATACCCGACTACTACCAGAGCGTGCCCGCCATATTCTCTAAGGGGCTTTTCATTAGGTGACCAAAACTCCTTTGCATATTGAAAAGAAACAGGACATAATAGACCAATTACCACCGGGCTTTTGGTATGCACAGCTCTTTTGATGGCTTGTACTTTACGATCCTTAGAGTCGTACGTATTAAACAACCGCGTATAGCCACTCAACAAGTACCGTTGCGCTGAATCGTAAAGTAGCTTGGTGAGTGTATCGACACAATGAAACCCCATTGTTCTTCCGGGCACAGCCCCCTGCGTACTTAAAGATTCCAACACATCAATAAGGCTTATGGCTTCTGAGCAGCCAAGGGATTTTTGCTGAACACTTCGGTACGTGAAAGCAGGAGATAATGCATCGGAAACACTTGACTGAAGCGCACTCATTCCATAATACGTGGCCGACCATGCAACTGCATTGTTCTCATTGGATTGATTAATCACACGTGGAAAGCGTGCTTTGTTATCCACTTTCCCTTGCAGACCTAATTCCTTGCCATAATCGGGATCAATGGGAAGCTTGTTATAGCGATCATCTTCCAGCACCAATCCTCTCAGCGTTTGCTGTGAAAATGCTGGTGCCGAAATAAGAAGTAAAACAGTAATTAAGAGGTGATAAACACGCATGCAGAAGATCTGAAAGAACAAAACGTCTACCTTATTTCGCTACAAAGACAAACTCACTGCCTGGCTCATTATCACCAAAGCCACCGTAACGAGGCACCTCTTTCCCTGTCTCTACATTGGCTAAAATCTGTTGAGTGGTTACTACCCTCATTTTACCACCATAATTGCGGAGCACTTCGATAAACTTGGCTGCAAAGGGTGAGTGCTTTCCTTCTCTTCCATCCGACACATATTTCTTACCACCCGAGGTTAAGTAAATGCGTGTTTTGTATTGCAGTTTTCGCATGATGTAATCTGACTGAGCAATCATACTATAAGCAGCATCCCCATCATCTCCTCGTTTGGCCAAGGCTTGATCAAAGGTACCGCCAAAGCAGGCATCGATGGTCAGGAAAATATGTTTGCAGGGATTATTATCAACTTGTGTACGAATAGTCGAGTATGAAATGTAGGTATCATAAATATCATCATCGCGCTTGGAATCCTTTGTGACGATGTATCCGTCCTTGCCTACTTCATCAAACTTACCATGACCCGCTATGAAGATAAAGAGTTGATCTTCGGGAAGGTAATTGCGCAAGCTATACTCCCTTAACTTCTTCAAGAAAATTGATTTCGTAGGATTCAACACCAATTCTACTTCAAAACCATAATAGTTCTTTAGTTCGTTGGCAATGGCGGTGGCATCAAACACCGGATTTTTTAAGGCATCGTGTTCATTGTAATCGTTGGTGGCAAAAAGAAGAGCATAATCTTTTCTGGGTGCAAAATTGGAAGCTATGGCTGCGGCCACATTTACGGTTCGCACTTCTATGGTTTGCTGCCCAATTTCATTCTCTGCGATAAGCTTAATTTCATTCGGTCCATTGTTTAACTCTACCTCCTTCTCAACAAAGGCTGAAAACTTGGTCGCATCCGCTGAGGTGGTGCCAAAGCCTCGTTGCTCGTCAGGAGGATTTCCATTAATTAACAAGGTAACGTTCCGCATCTTCACGGTGGAGTTAATACCTACCTTAATAATCAACTTCTTTACCTGAATAGCGGTAGAGGGTAGGTTAGGTTCTATCCAAATAATGACAGGCGCTGTGGCATTAGCCGCAAGGCTGGCGGCAGGCGCTACGTCCACCAATACAGGATTGCTGTTCCCCTGTATGGTCTGACCATTCGCAGCGAATGCTGAGAGAAGCATCACTGCCAAAAAGCAATTAAGGATTTTCATATGCGAGTTTTTTTGTTGCTTGTTTACTTGTCTTTCTACTATTTTTTTGAGTGCATTAGACGCTTGAACCACATACTGAAACCCTGTGGGAACAGTACTTTATTTTTCAAACACTACTCTTTTTTGCAGAGAGGTATCTTTAGTTTTTATCTGTATGAGGTATACGCCAGCTCGTTCGGTGCCTCGCTCCCACTTTTGTTCGTGGTAGCCCGCTTCTAAATACCTCTCCGTGCTCCAGACTACCCTACCCATCATATCTATCGCTTCCAACTGAACGTCTCCAGCAATAGGTATGGAAAAGTGAAGGGTTACAGACTCAGCCGCTGGGTTGGGCGACAGTGAGTGGAAAATCAGATCAGACGCAAGAAGCTCCGATTGTATCTCAACAGCAGAACCGTACAGCACTTTAAAATTCTTTGACCCCGACTTCGAAAAAGTGTAGGAATTCTTCAAGCGCATGTCTACGGGTAATTGTCGTGCAACATCCCATAGCACCAACGCGCGATCGTTCTCACCAAAATAAGTATTATCCCACCGCAAGGTTATGTACTCTTCCGGATAGGAAGTTTCAACTTGAAATTCCCAAACATAGTTAGAAGAGGCAGGTACGATATCCGTTGAAAAGGTCTCTCCGTTCCATTCCTTGGCATGTCTAACTTCTAAGGATTGATCAAAGAAGGTGGGCATGTTTATTCCATCATACACATCTGCTTCAAGACTAGCCTGTTGGTGCATGCCAAATCCTGAAATCCGATTTTTTACGGCTCCTTGCTCCACTGTTAATGCAACTTGCCAATTGTTCTGATCCAGCGAGTTGCGAATGATTTCCTTTTCTCGGGTAGACCCGCCACTGGTCAAAGGAATAATAATGGTTTGACTGGCTGTACTGGTGTTGTTGATAAAGCCTCCTTCCATAGGGGCTAAGTTTGTACCGTTGTCCCATGTGCCATTATACTTGCGTAAAGTAGTATTTAGCCCAGGATTAGCGGTTACTACCTGGGACCAGTTAACAGTGAAGTTATATGGATTACCTATTTGATTCCACCCAGGTGCAAGCGTAATGGAAAATCCTGATTCAAAAGGAGCGACAGCCAAGGTACCGGGTCCCGTTTTAATTTCAACACCGGGGTTTTCGCGAACAATTAACCAATACCCCTCACCAGGCGTTAAGCTTCCGGTGTGGTCGCGCGTAGTGCCGCCACTGTACCGTTGCAAACGCCAATTCGATTTATTGGCAGCACCTAATTCCTCTAAAACACTGGCCGGTGTGCCGGAGGTTAGTGTTAACGGAACTGCCACGATCCTATAGTTTTGAATGGTGTTTCCAAAGCTTGAATAAGGAAGTGTTAGCCCATTATCAATGACGGCCACTAAAAAGTTTGAAGCACTCGTAGCTGTTTCTCCATTTACTGTAACCGATACTTTTCCACTCACTAAACCGGAAGGAACCGTAGCCACCAACGAAGTGGATGTGGGCGTCCCCGTAACGGTCGCTGTTACACCATTAAATTTAACCAGATTATTGGCTGCCGTAGTACTGAAGTTCGTCCCGTTGATGGTGACGGAAGTACCTACGGCTCCCGAGCTTGGATTAAGACTAGCGATGGTCGGAGTAGTAGAAGTGTTTATGATAAAATCATTCGCACTGGTTGCAGTCTCACCTCCTACTTGAACTGTTATCTTGCCAGTAGTAGCGCCAGAAGGAACAGACGTTACGATACTGGTAGCAGTCGGTGTGCCCGTGATGGTGGCAGTGGTACCGTTAAACCTCACTAGATTATTAGCAGCAGTGCTACTGAAGTTAGTACCGGTAATGGTGACTGAGGTACCTATGATTCCAGAGGCCGGGTTGAATCCTGAAATGGTTGGACTTGAGGCTGTGGTAACCGTAAAGTTAGTGGCGCTGGTGGCTGTGGCGCCTCCTACTTCTACTGTTATGGTGCCTGTGGTAGCACCTGAAGGAACTGTCGTTACAATACTGGTTGTGGTAGGTGTTCCGCTGATAGATGCTGTAACACCATTGAACTTAACAATATTGTTGGCTGCTGTTGTACTAAAATTAGTACCGGTAATAGTTACGGAAGAGCCAATGTTACCGAAAACAGGATTAAATCCTGAGATGGTAGGAACCACTACTGTAAAATCATTGGCGCTGGTCACCGTTTCTCCATTAATCTCAATAGTGACTTTACCCGTTGTAGCACCAACCGGCACAGAGGTTACGATCGTAGTAGCGGTGGGGGTTCCTGTTATGGAGGCAAGTGTACCATTAAATTTTACAATGTTATTTGCTGCTGTGGTGCTGAAGTTTGTGCCTGTTAGTGTAACTGAGGTTCCTACTAAACCAGACGTTGGGTTCATGCCAGTAAAGGTTGGCGCAGTGGGTAAGGAAACAACAAAGTCGCTAGCGCTGGTGGCTGTCTCACTACCTACCTGTACGGTAATTTTCCCTGTTGTGGCTCCTGTTGGAACAGATGTTACAATACTGGTGGAAGTAGGTGTTCCTGTGATGGTAGCAGTTGTACCATTAAATTTTACAATGTTGTTGGCAGCGGTGGTGCTGAAATTAGTACCGGTAAGGGTAACCGTTGTTCCAACGGGCGCTGAGGTTGGATTAAATCCTGTTAAGGTTGGTGCTGTTGGGGCAGAAACTATGAAGTCAGTTGCACTGGTCGCAGTATTCCCTGCTACTTCCACGGTAATTTTGCCCAAGGTTGCACCCGTGGGTACGATAGCTACAATACTAGTCGTAGTGGGTGTTCCTGAAATAGTGGCTGTCGTGCCGTTAAACTTTACAACATTATTGGCAGCTGTTGTGCTGAAGTTGGTGCCTGTAATCGTCACAGAACTTCCAATTGGAGCTGACGTTGGATTAAAACTGGTGATTGTTGGCGGACCAATAAAGGTGAACCCTGTTCGTGTTGCCGTCCCTCCGGGTGTAGTTACACTCACATTACCCGACTGCCCAGCCCCTACTACTGCTGAGATCGTAATAGCATCTAACACTTGAAATGAGGTGGCGGGTGTGCCTCCAAAACTCACGGCCGTTGCGCCTGTAAAATTGCTTCCATTTATCGTTACTGAAACACCAGCACCTGCGGATTGGGGACTAAAAGAAGATATAACGGGTGCTGGAATAAAGGTAAACCCAGCTAAACTGGCATTCCCTGATGGTGCTGTTACCGAAACACTACCCGAAGTACCATTACCTACAACGGCCTCTATAGTGGTTGGCGACACTACGGTAAAAGAAGTAGCCGGAGTGCCTCCAAAACTAACCTCGGTAACACCTGATAAGGAAGTTCCTGTGATGGTAACGGTTGTCCCGATTCCTCCTGTTGTTGGTGCAAAAGAAGAAAGCTGAGGCGGAAAATAATCATTGAGAGGTCTTACCAAGACACCCACTAAATTAGTGGCCACAAAAAGTTTATCTCCAACCGATGTGACTGTATTGAAATTCGCGATCGGAGAAATGAAGTCAGGTTGTGTCCAAGTCGCGCCATTATCAGCAGAACTCCAAAGTACATTGGCGGCCGGAACAAAAATAGTTCCGTTTACCTCTATGATAGACCTTATATACCCATTCGGAAAGTTTGCATTTGTCCAACCAGCCGTAGTACTGGATGATTTAAATACACCACCGCTCTGGGTACCCGCAAAAAGATCAGTGCCCTTCGTGAGCAGGGAAAGAATGTCAAGACCAAAGCCAGACAATCCAGTATTAAAGGCAGACCAGCTAGTACCATTATTAGTAGAAACGAAAACACCCCCCGCTGTGCCTGCAAAAATCTGTGTGGCATTGGCAGCTAATGCGCGTACGTTCAAATTGGTAAGTCCTGTGGACACCGATGACCAGTTCACTCCATTGTCAGATGACTTATAGACCCCAGTGGTTGATGCCGCAAAAATTTCAGTGCCCTTTAAGATTAAGGAGGAAACGGAAATACCTGATAGATCTGTAATCACCCAACTCAATCCCTCATCCAAAGAAACATACACTCCTTCCTGGGTGGCCAGAAAATGTTTTCCCGCTGCATACAACAAAGCGTTGCTGTTGGCGGAGGTGAGCCCTGTGTTTACTTCGGTCCAACTTTGAGCATTGTCGGAAGATTTAAATAAGCCCGCACCCTTGGTGCCCGCAAATAAATCAGCACCTGCCGGCACAATGAAATTAATATCAGCATGCTTAATTCCTATTTTTGAGGCCGTCCAGGAGAGGCCAGAATTTGTGGACTTATAAACAGCATTGCCTTCTGTAAAAGCAAAAAGATCAGAACCTGCTACTCTAATTGAATTAGTAAATGAGTTCAATAGGCCGCTATTCGATGCTGTCCAGGTAGTACCGTTCGCTGGCAATATAAAAACACCATTGCTAGTGCCTGCTACAATATTGGTACCTTGAACTACCAGTGAATAAACATAAATAGACGGGCTTAAGATTAACCCTGAATTGATCTGAGTCCAGGTAAGTCCGTTGTCGGTTGATTTGAAAATGCCGGAGTCAATGGTACCTGCGTACAGCGCTGTTCCATCATGCACTAATGCATAGGCATAAGTAAAATTTGGGAGGTTAGTGTTAATGGGTACCCAGCTGGCCCCATCATCAGACGATCTATAAACTCCCTGACCCGCTGTACCCGCAAACAGGAAAGTAGCCGTACTCGTCATTGAATGAATGCTAACATCACTCGGAAGACCATTATCGAGAAGTGTCCAATTGGCACCATTATCTGTCGATTTATAGACGCCTGAAAAGGTGCCTGCGTAGAGAGCAGAGCCTTTAACTGTAAAACTTATCACGCCAGCTAAGGAAGCTAAACCTGAAGGTGCCCAACTAAGTCCATTATTTGTTGACTTGAATACTCTAGCCTCTCCCAAAGTACCACCGTTCATGCCTGCAAAGATTGTGGTGCCGTTAAATGCCAATGCGTAAATCTGCTTATTCGTTAATCCTGTATTGATGGCAGACCAAGTAGCACCTCCATCGGTTGATTTATATACACCAACATTGGGCACCCCGGCAACGATAATAGAGCCATCGGCATTAACGGCTGCGCTTCGCATGAGTCCGCCATAAAGACCATTGTTCGCATCTTCCCACTGAGCGTGAGCAAGAGTGCCTATTCCCATCAGGGATAATATGAGTAAACAGTAATAAACCGTTTTAAATGCTGGAAACTTTACCAAGGAGAAAAGACGCATCATGCAACCAAGTTTTAAAGCCAATCATTGAACTAACACAATCAGGTGGTTCTTTTAACGTACTACCTGCTTTACCATTTTCTATCTTGTCTGCCTAACTATACGAGAAGAAAAGATCGCTGGTAAATCTTAGAGGATCTAGAGCACTGCTTACTAATTTGGATCAGGCGCAGCTGGCAAATCGGAAGCGGTTGGAGTTTCGCCACCCCCTCCACCACCTGCCAAGGCTGCTGCCAAGCCGCCTACAATGGCAACGGGTAGTACCTTGAGTAATAGCGGGATTTTAGCCTTCACTGCAAAAGTGCCACTGGTAATGTTTTGTCCACCCGATGATAGCTTGATGGTATATTTCCCTTTTTGAAAATCCTTAGGCACAAGCCACGTGTAGGAAGTTCCCGAATTGCTTTGTGCAAGGGTTTCAATTTTTTCGTTGCCTTTGTAAAGTTCAACAGTCACAGCTTGTTGCGGACTACCGCCCTCCCATGCAATGGTTGTGCTCTTACCCCTGCGGATCGAGCCGCCTTCAGTGGGCGTTTTAAAAACCCAGGCAGCTACAGGATTGCCTTTTACCCGGAATGTAATTTCACCTTTGTACGTAATGAGATCGGCCTTCACATCCCAGACAATCTTCTTTCCGGTTCCACCCTTTATGTTGGAGCCCACATCACCCGATACCGTTTTTAAGGGTGAGGAATAATTATTGTGAGAACCCAATACTTCAATAAAATAAGTCTGTGAAGGGGACGACCGGAGTAAATCGTAGGTTATGGTCACCTTACCATCAGTAAAACTGGCTTTTACATTTTCAATGGATTGGGAGGAGGCGGAAACGCATACTCCCAGAAACAGCATAAACATGCTGGCTACCAAATAGACAGGTCGGTTCATAATTATAGCTTGTAGATAATGAAACCACTTTATACCTACCAGGGGGGAGCTAGCAGCGTAAGGTTTAGGATGGCTAGATTATGATTAAAGATTGCTATAAAATGTGACATACGCAAACACACTGGCACCACTACACGAATACATCTTTGCTTTGGAATGGGTAAAGAAAGCTCACTGCCTCACTTCATGTTTACAAAAACCATCCTGCGTTTGGTGGTGCCTGCAAGCAAGTTGTCTTCATCCACGTTATCCTCATCCCTCGCTTGTCACCAACCAACATCAGTGAATAGTTTTTCCTGGTACTCTAGCAGAAGAGACAAAACCTTGTTCTCCTCTGGTACTTTACTTCCTAAAATTTCCGTTTCCTTATTCATTTGTAGTGGATACATGGATACCTCTAAACGGAAGAAGACACCCTTCCTGGTTGTTGATTGAAAAAAAATCTGACTGAATCGTATTCTACACGCTAATAATTATGTAAATTTTCAACACTAAACACAGTGAACTTAACTACACCTTAAAAGCTATGGCAAAAAAAGCAAAGAAGGCAGCTAAAAAATCAGCCAAGAAAGTGGCGAAAAAGGCAGCTAAAAAATCAGCAAAAAAAGTAGCCAAGAAAGCAGCGAAAAAGTCTGCAAAGAAGGCTAAGAAAGTCGTAAAGAAAGCCGCCTCTAAGAAGGCCGCGAAAAAAGCAGCTCCTAAGAAAGCTGTAAAGAAGGCAGCTCCTAAGAAGAAGAAAGCTGCTCCAAGACCTAAGCCTGCAGCAGCACCTGCACCTGCAGTAGCTCCTACCCCTGCTCCAGCACCCGCACCTCAAGCATCTTTGTTTGGCGGTGGCGAAAGTA
>Ga0075163_10005749_pt1 | contig 16481 bp, 9 predicted proteins | sample JI1023141ADNA_FD_71478 | JGI IMG/M metagenome (GOLD analysis project Ga0075163, IMG submission 71478) | Wastewater effluent complex algal communities from Wisconsin, to seasonally profile nutrient transformation and Carbon sequestration -... | ecosystem: Engineered > WWTP > Effluent > Algae...
AGCTCGCGCACCGCCAGCAGCGCCAGCCGCAGCTCGAGCGGCAGCACGCCGCCACGGTCGAGATCGTGGGCCAGCGCCTCGGCCAGCGCCCGCTGCCCGCCCGCGGCGGCGCCGTCGGCGAGCGCGGCGGCGGCGTAGGTCGCGGCGTCCTCGGGGGACAGCCGGCCGAGCTCGAAGCGGCTGGCCGGCGGGAACAGCGAGCCGGTCCGCCGCTCGAGCTGGGTCAGCAGGTGAACCCGCTCGGCCGGGCACACATAGAGGAAGCGGGCCCGGCCGGCCGACCGGCCGACCACCCGCGCGTACAGCTCGGCCAGCTCCTGGACGATCTTGTCGTCGCCGGCGGCGAGCGCGCGATCGACGTCGTCGATGACGAAGACGAACAGCTCGCCGGGGTTGGCGGCGGCGACGGTGCGGGCCAGGAACGCCGACGGCGCCTCACCGGGGGCGGGGCGGGCGCCGGTCGCGGTCATCGCCGCCGCCAGCGCCTCGGCCGGTCGCAGCGGGTCGTCGCACACCAGGACCTGGACCTCGCGCTCGCGCAGGCGCGGCACCAGCGCGGCGGCGACCAGCGACGACTTGCCGACGCCGCTCTCGCCGTAGAGCAGGCCGGCGCGGAAGTCCTCGCCGGTGAGCAGGCGCGCCAGCTCGTCGCGCTCGTGGTCGCGCCCGGCGAGCCCGGGGACGTCGTCGGGACCACAGGGTGCGAGCGCGCGGATCGGCGCCGGTGCGGACGAGCTCGCGACCACGCGCGGACTATATCCGAGCCGTCGTCGCACCGCCTGCTCGCGCGGTCGCTGCTATGCTCCGACCCGATGACGACGTCAGGTCCGGGCTCGGTCGCACGGCGTGCCGGCATGCGCACGGTCTGCGCGGCGGCGCTGGCCGCGCTGGTCCTCGGCCTGGCCGGGGCCGCCCTGGCCCAGCGGCGCGACGGCCAGCTCACCGTGGCGGTGTGGAGCGCCGGCGGCGGCGCTGGCGGCGAGGGCTACGGCGGCGCCGGTCCGGCCGCGCCGGCGTTCGTGGTCCAGCGGCGCGAGCTCGAGGTCGGCGCCGGCGGCGAGGTCCGCTTCCCCGGGGTCGCGGCCACGATCGATCCCGCCACCGTCGAGGTCCGCAGCCTGACCGAGCCGGGCGCGGCGGTGATCGAGCAGCGCCTGCTCGGCGATCGGACCCGGCCCGACGAGCTCCTGACCCGCCAGATCGGCCGGCCGGTCGAGGTCACGCTCGCCCGCGGCGAGCTGCGCGGCGTGCTGCGGGCGGTGTCGTTCGCGTTCCTGGTGATCGAGACCGACGGCCCCGGCGGCAAGGCGGTCGAGATGGTCCGGCGCGGCGATCAGCTCCTCGACGTCAAGTTCGCCGCGGTCGACGTCGCCACCGAGCCGACCCTGCAGTGGACGCTGACCGGCGCCCGGCCGGGCAAGCACGCGATCGAGGTCAGCTACCACGCCGACGGCCTGAGCTGGACGCCGACCTACACCGCCGTCATCGCCGACGACGACGCGGTCGACTTCAGCGCCTGGGCGACGCTGGCCAACCGCAGCGGCCTCGATCTCGACGGCGCCCAGGTCACGCTGATGACCGCCGATCCCGGGCGGCCGGCGGGGGCGGCGTTCAAGCTGCCGCGGCCGGTCCAGCTCGCCGCCGACCACGATCTCCAGGTCGAGCTCGCGCCGCGCCGCGCCGCCGCCCACGGCCGCCGGGTCACCGTCTACGAGGCGGCGAGCGATCTGTCGGCCGGCTACACCGCGACCCCGGCGTCCGATTGCTACGGCTACGCCCCGACCGGCGGCCGGGCCGAGGTCGCCCTCGAGCTCGACGGGGCCGGGCCGGCGCTGCCGCCGGGCCGGCTGCGGGTGCTGCGACGGACCGGCGGCGAGACCGTGCTGGCCCGCGACGAGCGGCTGCGGGTCGATCGCGCCACCGGCACGATCCGGATCAAGGTCGGCGACGCCGATCAGATCACCGGCGAGCGGACCCAGGTCAAGTGCGACCCCGACCGCAGCGGCCGGGCGCTGCGCGAGGAGATCAAGGTCGAGGTCAAGAACCAGGGCAAGACGGCGGCCGACGTCGTGGTCCGCGAGTACCTGTTCCGCTGGCGCAACTGGCGCATCGAGGCCGAGGACGTCAAGGGCGCGCGCGTCGATGACCAGACCCAGGAGTACCGGCTGCGGATCCCGGCCGGCGCCAGCCGCACCGTCGGCTACGCCGTCGTGTACTCGTGGTGAGCGGGCCCGGCGCGCTCGGTCGGGCGGCGGTGGCGGCGGTCGCGGCGCTGATCGTCGGCGGCCCGGGCTGCGCGCTGTTCGGCCGCGGCCACGCCGGGGCCGGTGGCGGCGCGCCGGCCGACGTCCGCATCGTGCTGTACCGCGACCGGGCGCTGGTCGACGAGCCGATCGACGCCGTCGTCCGCGATCACCGGGCGGTGCTGCCGCTGCCGCTCGGCGTCGGTCCCGCCGAGCTCGTGATCGTCGGCGACGGCGCGCGGGTGGTGGCGTGGTCGGCGGCCGCCGCCGATGGCCAGCGCGACGTCGCGGCGGTCGCCGGGCCGCGGACCACCCGCGGGCGCCTGCTCGGCGTCGACGAGACCGGGGTCGCGCTGCTCGACGGCGACGTCGTCCATCTGGTCGGCGGCGTCGAGATCCTGGCCGGCGCGGTCCGGCCGGCGGTCGAGGTCGAGGTCGAGGGTGGCGACGGGCGGCGCCGCTTCCACCTCCGCTACGCGACCGATCGCCTGCCCTGGCAGGCCAGCTACACGCTGGTCGATCACGCCGGCCGGGCCCGGCTGCGCGGCGCGCTCACCGTCGACAACCAGACCGGGCGGCGCTGGCAGCGGGCGGCGATCGCGGTGGTCGACGGGCCGGCGCCCGATCCGATCGCGGGCGGTGGCGCGCCGCCGCCGCCGGCCCGGATGCCCGGCCGCTACGCGATCGAGCCCGGCCCGCAACGGCTCGAGCTGGCGCTGCGCGATCGGACGCTCGCGGTCGGATCGCTGCTGGTGTTCGATCCGGTCGGGGCCAGCCTCGATCATCCGACCAACCCTCCGGAGAGCGATCCCGGCTACGGCGTGCGCCGCTGGCCGGCGGCCCTCGACGAGACGGTGAAGATCGACCTCGCCGCGGTCGCCGACGTGGCGCTGCCGGCCGGGCCGGTCCGCCTGGCCACCGTCCTGGCCGACGGCGCCCTGCGCTGGCAGGGCGAGGGCAAGCTCTTGCCGCCGGCGGCCGACGCCGAGCGCTACCTGACCGTCGCGATCGGCGACGTCGACGATGTCCGCGGGGCGCGCCAGCGGACCGACTTCGTCCGCGACGACGCCGGCCAGCGGCTGGTCGAGGAGATCCGGATCACCCTGACCAGCACTCGCGCGACCGCGGTCGAGGTCCTGGTCCGCGAGCACATGTACCGCGGGCCGTGCTGGACCCTGGCCTATCACTCGACCGGCGACGGCGTGGCCAAGGAGGGCGAGCAGCAGATCGCGCTCACCACCACGGTGCCGCCCGCCGGCACCACCACCGTCATGTACCGGGTCGTCTATCACTGGAGCGAGCGTTCGTGCAGCAACCCCTCGTCGTCGAGCAGCTGACCGTCCACTACGGCCGCCGGTGCGCGGTCGATCGCCTGGCGATCGAGGTCGCGCCCGGTCAGATCGTCGGCCTGCTCGGGCCCAACGGCGCCGGCAAGAGCACCGCGCTGCTGGCCATCGCCGGCGCGGTGATGCCGAGCGCGGGCACCATCCGCATCGCCGGCGTCGATCTCGCCCGCGATCCGCTGGCGGCCAAGCGCCGGGTCGGCCTCGCCGATCAGCCGCCGTCGCTGTACGAGTTCTTCACCGTCGCCGAGCACCTGGCGCTGGTCGCCGAGGCGCGCGGCGACCGCGATCTCGCCGGCCAGCGCGCGCTGCTGGCCGACCTCGGCCTGGGCGGGGTCGCCGACCGGCCGTGCCGCGAGCTGTCGTTCGGCATGCGCCAGCGGGTCGGGCTGGCGGCGGCGCTGGTCGGCGATCTGGCCCTCATCCTCCTCGACGAGACCCTCAACGGCCTCGATCCGCACGCCGCCCGGCGGGCCCGGGCCGCGCTGACCGCGGCGGCCGCGCGCGGCGCCGCGATCCTGATGTCGACCCACCTGCTCGGGGTCGCCGAGGGCCTGTGCCAGCGGATCGCGATCATGGATCAGGGCAAGCTGGTCGCCGATCTGGTCGGCGACCAGCTGGCGGCGCTGCTGGCCGGCGGCCCGGGCGCGCTCGAACGGCTGTACCTCGAGACCATCGCCGACCGCGAGGCCACCTGATGGCGACCGCCGGGCCGGGCCGGCTGTCCGGTGCACCGGACGGTCCGCCGACCGTGGTCGACGGCCGGACCTTGCGGGCGTGGGGCGAGCGCGACGCCGCCCGGCGCGGCCGGCGCTGGTTGCCGTGGGCGATGGCGCTGGTCGCCGGCCTGGCCGGGGCGGCGCTGGCCGGCGAGCGGGCCGGCTGGTGGCGGGGCGAGCGCGGCCTGCCCGGCACCGGCCTGCTGGCGGCGGTGCTGCTGGCCGGCTTCGTGCCGGTGATGTTCGCCGCGCCGTACCGGATGTTCTGGCGGCGCGACGCCGGCATCCTGGCCCGCCTGCCGATCCCGGGCGCGGCGCTGTGGTCGGTCGCGATCGCCGGCGCGGTGCGGGCGGCGCTGCTGGCGATCGTCGTGGTCGCGCCGACCCTGGCGCTGGTGGCGTGGATCGACGGCGCGACCGGGCTGCGCGGCGCGGCCCTGGCCGGCGCGCTGATCGCGGCGACCGTCGGCCTGGTGCCGGGGGTGTGCCTGGCGGCGGCGTGGCTGGTCAGCGCCGGCAAGATGGATCAGCTCGCGTCGTCGGTGGCCGGCGAGTACCGGCTGGAGAACACCACCGCGCTCGGCGCGCTGCCGGGCGCGACCATCGCCGGCGTGATCGTCGCGGTGATCTACGCCGCGCCCTGGATCGTCGACGGCGGCGCGATCGCCGGGCCGATCGCGGCCGCGATCGTCGCCGGCGCCGCGGTGGTGGCCGGCGTGGCCGCGACGATCGCCGCGCCCGCGGTCTACCCGCTGGCGATGCGCGAGGTCGCCGCCCTCGATCGCCAGGCCTACGCCCACCTCGAGATCCACCCGCCGACCCGGCTCGAGCGCCTGGTCCGCGACCGGCTCGGCCCGGGCGCCGCGCCGGTGTTCGATCGCATCGCCCGGCTGGTCCGCCGCCGCTATCCGCTGGTGGTGTTCGCCGGCGTGGTCCTGGCGGCGACCCTGATCGTGGTCGGTGCGGTCGCGCCGGCCGAGCCGCTGCCGTGGCTGGTCGGGTGCGGGGCCGGCGCCGGGATGCTCGGCCGCTGGCTGGCCGGCGCGGTGGCCCGGCCGCCGATCGAGCTGCCGCGGTCGACCGCGATGCTGCCGGTCACCGCCGCCGACGTCGTCCGCGCCCGCCGGGCCTACGTCGGGCTGTGGCTCGGCCTGTTCGTCGTCGCGCCCTGGCTGATCGGCGTCACGCTGCTCGGCTGGCCGCTGGTGCCGGCGCTCGGCTCGGTCGGCGCGGCGGCGGTCGGCGCCCTGATCGTCCCCGCGGGTCGCGGCGCTGCCACGGACGGGCACTGACGCCGCCGATTGCCGACGAGGGTCAGAAGGTCTGGTTGGCGAAGCTGAACAGCAGCCAGCGCGGCGCCGCGCCGGTCGGATCGATCACCAGCGCGCCGTCGGCGTTGTTGCCGTTGCGGTGGATGAGGTGGGCGCTGGCCGCGAACGTGCCGCCCGAGCTCGAGGCGTAGACCGCGATCGGCGCCCCGACCTCGATCGGCGCGGTGATCCACGCGGTGGCGTCGGCGACCGACTTCGCGTCCCAGCCGGCGCCGCTGTGGATCTGGAGATCGCGCGGGTAGTCGAGCGCGAGGCCGGGGTGCCAGCCGGGCGCGAACGCCGGCGCTGGCAGCGGCGCGGTCACCTCGCGGACGCGGATGTCGTGATCGGCGCCGGTCGACAGCACGTTGACCACCATCCGGTAGACCGCGCCGCCGAGCTCGACCTGCACCACCACGTGATCGCCATTGGGCAGGGCGCAGCGCGGGTTGCCGGGCTCGACCACCGCCACCACCGTGCCGTCGACGCGGCCGAAGGCGTTGGTCAGCGCGCTGCCGAACGTCGACGCGCACATCGCGTCCTTGCCGGCGGCGTCGGGGCTGGCGTCGGTCGGCGCGGCGTCGACGTCGCCGCCGGCCGGATCCGAGCAGGCGGCGAGAGCGGCGACGGCGAGGGCGAGGGCGAACGAGGTCGAGCGGGCGCGCACGCCGCCATCTACCACGCCGCGCTCAGCCGCGTTCGGCCCGCGGGTCGGCGTCGCCGCGATCGACGATGTACAGCCGCGACAGCTCCTGGCCGTAGCTGTACGCGTAGGCCGCGCCGTCGGCGCTGACGGTGACCGCGTAGACCCCGCGCTGGCCCAGCCGCGGCGGCGCGATGGACAGCATCGTGGTCGCGGCGCCGGTCGCGAGCTCGACCCGCCGCACCTCCCGGCTGGCGCCGCTCCACACCTGGACCTCGGCGTCGCCGGCGTGCCAGCCGCACACCCGCTGATCGACGAAGCGGCCGGGCACGACTCGCGGCGGCCGGGCCCCGGCGACGTCGAGCACCAGCAGGCGATCGTCGGCGATGATCGCGACCGCCCGGCCGTCGGCGCTGACCGCGCCGAGCCCCCGCACGCCCTCGTCGGAGATCGGGGTCAGCGCGCCGTCGTCGAGCCGCCACAGCCGCGGCGGTCGGTCGGCCTCGGCGCCCTCGATCACGACGCCGTCCGCGCACCAGCGGGCGGTCCGCATCGTCGCCAGCCGCGGCACCGCCAGCGTGCGGGCCGGGCCGTCGGGCACCGGGTAGATCACCAGCGTCGGTCGCGGCGCCGGCAGCCACGCCAGCACGCCGCGCCCGTCGTCGGCGAGGTCGACCGGCACGCCGGGGCCGAGCCGCACCGCCGGCCCGCCGGCGCTCGATCGCAGGTAGCCGCCGTTGGCGGTGTCGACGTCGCCGAACTCGACGAAGACCAGGGCGCGCCCGTCGGCGGCGAGGTCGGTGACCAGCGCGATGTCCGACAGCGCGAGGTCGAGCTCGTCGCGGGCGCCGGGCGCGCGGACCATCATCCGCAGCCGGCCGCCGACCTGGGTCGCTGCCATCGCGCCGTCCGCGCCGACGTCGTCGATCCGCAGCCGGCTCGCCGACGGCACGACGGCGCGCTCGCGGCCGTCGAGGCCGAGGGCGCGGATCGCGTGGTCGCCGCCGCGGCGGGCGGCGCTGACCCACAGCGTGCGGCCGTCGCCGGCCCAGGCCAGGCCGTCGACGCTGGTCCAGGGCGGCCCCAGCGTCCGCCGGCTGCGGTCGGCGCGCGCGATCAGCGCGACCACGCCGGCGTTGTCGCCCGGATCGTCGTGGACCAGGCAGGCGACGTGACGGCCGTCGGGCGCGACCCGCGGATGCGATAGCCAGCCGGCCTCGAGCAGGACGTTGCCGGCCGGCAGCTCGAGCCGGAAGCGATCGCCTTGCCGCCGCACGATCGCCAGCTCGGCCCCGTCGGGGGTGAAGTCGGCGTGCTGGACCATCGCGCCGAGCGCGCGGGGCGGTCCGCCCTCGAGCGGCGCGAGCGCGAGCTGGCCCTGCTCGGCGAAGCCGTCGACGAAGCGGTGGTCGAGCGCCAGCGCGAGCTCGCCGCGCGCCGACACCGCCAGCAGCTGGGCCGGCGGCAGGTCGAGCGCGCGGGTGCCGCCGCCGCCGAGGCGGGCGGTGTGGATCGTCGCCGGCAGCTCGTCCCACAGCGCGGTGTAGAGGACGCTGCCGCCGTCGGGGGTGAAGCGGGCGCTGGCGACCCGGCCCTGGCGAAACGTGAGCTGGCGGTAGCGCAGCGGCGGCGCGCGTCGGCGGGGCGGCGCGGCGATCAGCCGGGTGACCAGCGCGCCGCCCGCGGCGGCGACCGCCGCGCCGACGACGAACGCGCGCCGTGACACCGCGCCGGGCGCCGCACGGGCCGCCGGCGAGCTCGCCGTGGCCGCGGTCGGCGTCGTCGTCGGCGGCGTCGTCGTCGGCGGTTCGGCGGCGCGGGCGCCCTCGAGCGCCCAGGCGAGATCGTCGGCGGTCTGGAACCGTCGCCGCGGGTCCTTGTCGAGACAGCGGGCGACGATCGGCCAGGCCGGGTCGGCGAGCGGCGCCGGCTGGTCGCGCAGCCCGGCCAGCAAGCGATCGACGAACGTGTCGCCGGGGAACGCGCGGCGCCCGGCCAGCAGCTCGTAGACCAGCGCGCCGACCGCGAACAGATCGCTGCGCGCGTCGCCGCGCTCGCCGCGCGCCTGCTCGGGCGCGAGGTAGCCGGCGGTGCCGCGCACCGTGCCCGGCTCGGTGCCGGCCGGGTCGTGGTCGCGCTCCGACCGGGCCAGGCCGAAGTCGAGGATCTTGAGCGTGCCGTCGTCGGTGACGATCAGGTTCTCGGGCTTGAGGTCGCGGTGGACCACGCCCTGGCCGTGGGCGGCGGCCAGCCCGCGGGCGAGCTGGACCGCCAGATCGATCGCGGTCGCCCGCGCCAGCGGTCCGCGGGCCAGCAGGCTGCGCAGCGACTCGCCCGCGACCAGCTCGCTGACGACGTACGCGACGCCGTCGGCGCTGCCGCTGTCGTGGACGGTGACGACGTTGGGGTGGGCGATGGCGGCGGCGGCGCGGCCCTCGGCCTCCAGCCGGCGGATCCGATCGGGCGCGTCGGCGACGTCGCGCGGCAGCACCTTGACCGCGACGTGGCGGTGGAGGCGGGTGTCCCAGGCCCGGTAGACCTCGCCCATGCCGCCGGCGCCGATCAGGCCGTCGAGGCGGTAAGGACCGAGCTGACGGCCGACCCGGGCCTCGGTCGGGCTCGTCGCCTCGTCGGCGCCGGGCGCGCTCAGCAGGGCCCGCAGCAGCGCGCCACAGGTCGGGCAGTCCGCGAGGTGGGCCTCGGCCGCCGGATCGTCGACCAGCGAGCGCCGCCCGGCCGCCAGCTCGAGCAGCTCGTCCTCGGCCAGGTGCTCGGCCACGACCGATCCAGCCTTCCTGGCTAGGCCCGGGTCGCGGTCACCAGGAACACGCCGTAACGGCGCTGGTCCCGGTCGACCTCGGTCGCGGTGCCGAGCTCGATGTCGGTGAAGCCGCTGCGCGCGAGCTCGGCGGACAGCGCGTCGCGATCGAAGCCGTGGTGGAACACCCCCTCGGCGTCGGCCGGGTGGAAGGTGCCGTCCTCGCGGTCGAGGTCGGCGAGCGCGATCCGGCCGCCCGGCACGAGGTGGGCGGCGAACGCCCGCAGCAGCCGGCCGGTGTCGCGGACGTGGTGCATCGCCATCGCGCTGACGATCAGATCGACCGGCTGCTCGAGCGGCTGCTCGAGGATGTCCTGGCAGCGGATCTCGACCTTGCCCTGCAGCGCCGGCTTGGCGGCGAGCTGGGCCAGCATCGCCGCCGAGATGTCGACGGCGTAGACGGTCGCGACGTGGGGCGCCACCTGGGCGCAGACCAGGCCGGTGCCGGCGCCGAAGTCCATGACCCGCATGTCGGCGCCGAGCGCCACCCGCGCCCGCAGCGCCGCGCCGACGCCCTCGGCGATCTGCAGCGGCGCTGGCCGCGTGTCCCAGTCGTGCGCCTTGTCGACGAACAGGTCGGTCATCGGCGGACGATAGCCCCGTTGGCGGCCGCTGGCGATCCGCGGTCAGAGTGTGCGCAGCCAGGTGAGCAGCGGCTGCCACGCCAGCGCCGGCGCCGCCGGCGAGAACAGGAGGTCGGCGTGGCCGACGTCCTCCTCCTCGCGCTCGGGTGGGAGCTGGCGGACCACCCGGGTGGTGACGTCGGTCGAGCCGACCTGGGTCGCGGTGTACAGCGCGTGCGCCCCGTAGCCGCCGGCGGCGGCGATCACCAGCAGCGGCGCGCGGACGTGGGCGAGCGGCAGGTCGACCGGCGGCGGGCCGTCGCCGCACAGGAGCGCGTCGGTCTCGGCCGACTCGCGCAGCGACTGGTGGGGGGCGGCGCCGGCCAGCCAGCGCGCGACGTGATCCTCCGACGACGACCGGAGGCCGCTGACCACGCCGTCGACGTAGGTCGCGGCGGCCAGGTGGTAGAGCGGGCTGACCGGGAAGAAGAAGTGGGTGCGGCCGACGAAGATGATCATCGCGATCCGGTTGGTCCGGCCGGGGAAGAACGGCGACGGACCGTCGGGATCGGACAGGGCCAGCCGGCCGAGCGTGTACTGGAAGTCGTTGGGCACGTCGACGTCGCCGGCGGCCAGCGCGTCCTGTTCGAAGGCGGCCAGGTCGCACGCGAACAGCCGCAGGTCCTCGTCCGCCGGCGCGATCGCGGCGTAGATGTCGAGCGCGACCAGGCCGGCGAGCTGGCGCAGCGCCGGCGGCCGGGCGCCGTCCCGGGCCGCGTACAGGTAGCCGAGCTGCCCGCCGCGGGAGAAGCCGAGCAGCGCCACCCGCTGCCGGCTGCCGTCGGTCGCCAGCCGCACCGCGCGCGCGAACCCCAGCGCGACGTCGACATCGTCGAGCTCCTGGGTGACGCCCATCGCGGCGAAGTCGGACAGGTCGGCGTCGACCTCGGGCGCCTGGGTCCAGCGCCGGTCGAGGCCCCAGACGTCGATGTCGCGGGCCGCCAGCCAGGGCGCCAGCCCGCCCGCCGTCGACGGCGGATCGGCGAGCGCGGGCGCGAAGCTGGTCGCGAAGGTGGCGAAGTCGCCGTGCATCATCATCACGGCGCCGGTGGTCGGCCGCGGCCGCCACGGCGCGCGTTCGCGCACGACCCGGTGGACGCGCAGCACCGCGTTGGGCCCGGCCCCGACCGGGATGGTGAACGCGTAGTGATAGACGTCGCCGGCGAGGTGATCGCGGGCGATGTCGAGGCTGCCGAGCTCGAGGCTGGCCTCGGCGACCGGGGCGTCGTCGGGCTCGGGCTGGCAGGCGAACAGGAAGGCGAGGGCGAACAGGGAGCGGCGCATGGCAGTGACCTCCTGCCCGATCGACACGGCCGGGGCCCCACCCCTGCAGCGAAATCGACGACGGCCAGAATGAGTCGGCGGCGGCGCGGTCGCCGAGCCCTTACGCCGCCTCAGCAGCGCTCCTTGTTACTTCGGCTCCTCGCTTCGCTCGGAGCCTCACAGGGTTCGCCAAAATGGCCAACCCTGGCTTTTCGATCGATCGGTCCCGGGTAGGAGCCCGGTTCCGATCTCAAATTTCGGCAACCCCGGCCCGAGCTGCGCTCGGAGCCTCAGGCCAGGACCCGGGCGATGCTGAGGTCGAGGCCGCTCATCACCATGCGGGCGACGCTGTCGAGGCTCGAGCGCGACAGCGCCAGCCGCGCGGTCAGCCGGGCCCGGGCGTCGTCGGCGACCCGGCCGGCGGCGGCGTGGACCCAGCGCCCGGCGGTGGTCTCGTGGACCCGGTACAGCCGCCCGAGCTGGGCCAGGCTCAGGCCGTCGACGTAGCACAGCCGCAGCAGCGCCCGGTCGCGGTCGGGCAGGGCGGCGAGGGCCGCGGTCAGCGCCGCGCGGAACTCGGACCGGTAGAGCGCCTTGAGGTAGCGCAGCTCGGGGTCGACGTCGGCGCCGACCCGCTCGTCGAGCAGGTCGTGGGTGGTCGGCCCCGCGCCGCGCCGCAGGTTGAGCGCGACCCGCAGCGCGGCGACGCCGATCCAGGCCCGCAGCGGGCCGCGCCCGCCGTAGTCGTGGAGGCGGACCCGGTCGCCGTCGCGGACCAGGAGCCGGACCCGCAACGCCTGCCGGACCTCGTCGGCGAACCCGGCGGCGGGATCGATCGAGCGGGCGGCGGCGTCGGCCTCGGCGGCCAGCCACGGCTCGAGCTGGCGGAGCGCGGCCGGGTCACCGAGCCCGGCGGTCCACGCCAGGTACAGGTCGCCCAGGTGCGCGGTCAGCGCGCCGCGCGCCCGCTGCGCGGCGACGTGGGCCTGCCAGCGCGCCTCGTCGTCCATGCCCCGGACGATATCCGGGCGCGCGCCGGCCTGATAGCATCCGCAGCGATGGCCGAGCCTCCATCCGGGGAGCGACCGCCGCGGCCGCCGCCGCCGCTGCCGGTGGTGGGGCGCCGCGTCGAGGGCTTGCCGCCGGTGCCGCCGGTGCCCGCGCACGGGTCGCCGCACGCGCCGCCGTCGGTGCCGCACGCGCCGCCGTCGGTGCCGCACGCGCCGCCGCCGGTGCCGCACGCGCCGCGGCGGCCGATGCCACGCTTGATCGACGTCGGCCCGCGCCCCGAGCCGCCGTCGGCCGACGATCCCGAGTCGGGCGAGCACACCAGCCGGGTCGATCTCGGCGCCGGCCCGACCCTCGACGGCGTGGTCGAGCTGCTCGGCGCCGAGGCCGGGGTCGCGGTCACCGCCGCCGGCGACGCCGATCCGCGGCTGGCCGATCTCAACCTCCGCCTGGCGCTGATCGCCGCCGACGTCCTCGACGATCGCGACGACGCGGTCCGCTACCTCGAGCTGGCCGATCGCCACCCGCTGGCCGCGCGCCTGCTCGCCGCTCACGGCGTCGCCGACGGCGCCGTCCTCGACGCGGCGCTCCGGTCGGCCAGCGGCATGCTGGTCGGGCGCGAGCGCGCGGTGGTGGTGCGCGACGTGATCGAGGCCTGGCTGTACGCCCACGCCGCGCCGGCCCGGGCCCTGGCGGTCACCGACCTCGACGGCGAGACCACGGAGGCCCGTGGCCTGCTCGGGCTCGCCCACGCCGTGACCGGCGCCTGGCGCGACGCCGCCACCCGGTTGGGCGCGCTCGGCCCCGGTGCGCTGGCCGAGCAGGTCGCCGATGCCGTCGCGATCCACCTCGATCGCCTCGACGATCCGGCCGCCGCCCTCGACCTCGCCCGGCGGTTCCTCGCCCGGCGCGAGCGCGCCGCCGAGCCGGCGGTCCACGCCCTGCGGCTCGTCGACCTCGCGCTCGAGGCCGCGGCCCGGGTCGAGCCGCCGGCCCAGGTCGGCCTGCTCGAGCGCCGGCTCGCGCTGCTCGACGACGACCGGACCGCGAGCCGCGAGGCCGCCGCCACCCGCCACGCCCTCGGCCTCGCCCGCCACGCCGCCGGCGACGTCGCCGGCGCGCTCGCCACCCTCGCCATCGACGGTGACGGCGGCTTCGGCCCGACCGCGTCCCGCCTGGCCCAGGCCCGGATCGCGGCCGAGGCCCGCCGCGCCGCCGACGCGATCGCCGCGCGCCGGGCCCTGGCCGAGAGCGGCGCCGCCGGGTCGCTGGCCGCCGCCCACGCCTGGCGGGCGCTCGAGCTGGCCGACGCCCACGGCCTCACCCCGGCGCCCGAGCTCCACGCCCTCGCCGGCGGCGCGCCGCTGGTCAGCGAGCGGCGCGCGCTGCTCGCCGACGATCCGGCCGAGCTGGTCGCCCACCTCGTCGCCCAGGTCGAGCGCGGCCACGGCCCGGCCCGCCGCCGCGCCGCGCTGGTGCTCGAGGCCCGGGGCGGCGATCCCGCCCGCGCCCGCCGCGTCGCCGGCGACGAGGTCGAGCTCGATCATCGCCTCCGCCTGGCCCGCCGGGTCCGCGATCAGGCCGGCCTGGCCGAGCTGTACCGGGGCGCGGGTCAGGCCGCCCTGGCGACCGCGACCACCGACGACGCGCGTCGGGTCGGCGCCGGCTTCGCCTTCGCCGCCGGGATGATCGACCTCGCCCGCGAGCGCACCGTCGAGGCCGAGGCCGCGCTGACCGATGCCGCCCGCGCCGCGCCCCAGGATCCCGGCGCCCGGGTCGGCCTGGCCGCGGTCTTCCGGCGCGGGGCCCGCTGGCGCGAGCTCGCCACCACCCTGACCGAGCTGGCCGCCGTCGTCGCCGACGACGGGGTCAAGGCCGCGGTCCTGCGCGAGCTGGCCCGGGTCCACGGCGAGCAGCTCGACGAGCCGGCCCGGGCCCGCGACCTGCTCGAGCAGGCGATGGCGCTGCGGGCCAGCGATCCCGGCGCGCTGCACGAGCTGGCCCGGCTGTGCGATCAGGTCGCCGACTGGCCGCGCGCGATCGAGCTGCGCCAGCGCGCCGCCGCCGCCACCGACGATCGCCGGCTGCAGGCCGAGCTGTTCCTCGAGATCGGCCGGATCGAGGACGAGCAGCGCAAGGACGAGGCCGCCGCCCTCGCCGCGTTCGCCCGGGCCGCCGCGGTCGACGAGCGCAACACCGAGGCGCTGCGGGCCGAGGCCGTCGTCCACCGCCGCGCCCGCCGCACCGATCGCCTGATGTCCACGCTCGAGCAGGAGCTGGTCCGCGGGGTCGAGCCGTCGCGCCGCCTCGGCACCCAGCTCGAGCTGGCCCGGCTGCGCGAGGAGCACGGCGACGTCGACGGCGCGCTCGCCTCCACCCTCGACGCCTTGACCATCGAGGCCGACCAGCCCGCCGCCCTCGCCGCGCTCGAGCGGGTCGCCCGCGCCCACGGCCGCTGGGTCGAGCTCGCCGCCGGCCTGCGCCGCGCCACCCCGACCGGCCCGGTCCTCCGCGCGCTCGGCGACGCCCTCGAGCAGCAGGGCGCGTGGGCCGAGCTCGCCGCGGTCCGCCAGGCCGAGCTCGACCGCGCCTCGCCCGCCGAGCAACCCCGGCTGGCCGCCGCGCTCGCCCGCCTGCTCGAGGACAAGCTCGGCGACGTCGACGGCGCGCTCCGCTACCGCGAGCTGGCCGGCACCGCCGCCGACTCGACCGAGCTGCTCCGCCTGCTCGAGCGCGCCGAGCGCTGGCCCGAGCTCGCGGTCGCCCTCGAGCGCGATCTCGCCGCCGTCCCGCCCGGCGACGTCGACGCCCAGATCGCGATCCTGCTCCGGCTCGGCCAGCTCCGCGCCGGCAAGCTGGCCCGCCCGGCCGACGCCGCCCTCGCCTTCGAGGCCGTGCTCGAGCGCCAGGCGCCCCACGTCCCCGCCCTCGAGGCCCTCGACGACCTGTACCAGCGCCTCGGCCGCGACAAGGATCTGCTGCGCGTGATCGAGGCCCGGGCCGACGCCACCCTCGACAAGCGCGAGCGGTCGCAGCTCCTGGCCCGGGTCGCCCAGCTCCTCCAGGCCAAGGGCGACGTCGACGGCGCGATCGCCGCCTACCTGGCCGGCTTCGACGCCGATCCGGCCAACCGCGACATCTTCACCTCGCTCGAGAAGCTCTGCTACCACCACGAGCGGTGGGCGGCGGCGATGAACCTGTACCAGACCGCGATCGATCTGGTCGAGCGCGGCGCGTCGCGCGCCTACCGGCTCGGTGACCTCTACGCCCGCCGCGGCCAGGTCCAGCTCCAGTACCTGGGCGAGCCGGCCGAGGCCGCCCGCAGCTACGAGAAGGTGGTCGAGCTCGATCCCGACAACGACACCTCGGTGAAGTTCCTCGAGTCGATCTTCTCCCAGCGCAGCGACTGGAACGGCCTCATCCACGTCTACGAGAAGCGGGCCGGGCTGGCCAACGACGACGAGCGGCGGATCGACACCCTGCGCCGCGCCGCCCGGGTCGCCGGCGGCAAGCTGCGCGACCTCGCCGCCGCCGCCCGCCTCTACCAGCAGATCCTCGACCTCGATCCCACCGACGTCGAGTCGCTCGACGCCCTCGAGCGCTGGTACGAGCGCGAGGCCGACTGGGCCCGGCTGGTCGAGGTCCTCCGCCACCGGCTGGCCAGCGCGCCGGCCGGCGACGCCGCCACCGCGCTGCTCCAGCGCATCGCCCAGATCTGCGAGGACGGCCTGCGCGACGAGGCCCGCGCGGTCGACGCCTACCGCCGCATCCTCGACATCGCCCCGGCCAACAAGGACGCGCTCGAGGCGCTCGGCCGGATCTACGAGTCGACCGAGCAGTGGGCCGACTTCGTCGACGTCACCCGCCGGCAGATCCGCATCACCACCGATCGCAACCTCAAGGCGCTCTTGTACTTCAAGTGCGGCTCGGTGATGGAGGCCAAGTTCGGCAAGGAGGAGGACGCGATCCGCTACTACGACGCGGCGATCAAGACGTCGCCGTCGTGTCTGCCGGCGGTCCACGGCATGCGCGACCTCTACCGTCGGCGCGAGGACTGGCCGCGGGTCATCGAGACCCTCGAGCTCGAGGTCAAGCTGTGGCAGGACGACAAGGAGCGGGCCGGGGTGTTCGCCCAGATCGGCCGGCTCTACGAGCAGCGCCTCGGCCAGCCCGAGCGCGCGCTCGAGCTGTACCAGGCCGCGCTCGCGGTCGATCCCGAGTGCCTGCCGGCCAACCAGTCGCTGTTCGAGCACTACTTCGACGCCAGCGACTGGAAGCGGGCCGCGCCGCTGGCCGCCGCGCTCGCGGTCAAGGCGATGCGCGACGGCGACCCGACCACCCGCAGCGAGTTCTATCGCCGGCGCGGCCTCGTCGCGCTCCACACCGGCGACGCCAAGGCGGCGGCCGAGAGCCTGATCGTCGCGCTCGAGATCCGGCCGGTCCACCTCGAGGCGCTCGACGCGCTGATCGATCTCCACCGCACCCACCCGGCGGCCTGGGACTTCGAGGCG
>Ga0075163_10005750_pt1 | contig 16472 bp, 7 predicted proteins | sample JI1023141ADNA_FD_71478 | JGI IMG/M metagenome (GOLD analysis project Ga0075163, IMG submission 71478) | Wastewater effluent complex algal communities from Wisconsin, to seasonally profile nutrient transformation and Carbon sequestration -... | ecosystem: Engineered > WWTP > Effluent > Algae...
TAATTTTTGACTTGAGCACCGGAAAAATGAGTTACGATTTAAGACCTCTTGACGATGTCACATCAGCAAGATTGATTTCTGATCGACATATGGTTTATCGTTCGCGCAAGGATGGTGGTAAGGTGGTTTTTTATGATTTAGTAAGCAAACAGAAGTTAATTGAGTTGCCCGCTTCAATGAGTCATAGATCTATATCGGCAGAGATGAATTTTTATGTTGAACTAAAAGAGAGTTTTAATGGGTACAATCTGCGCGCCTTTGTGAAAAGATTGGATGGCGGTGTTGCTGTTGAATTAGTTTGCCCTCAGTCGATAAAGGATTACGAAGATGCTGTGGCGAGCAATATCAAGTATGAAGCTGAAATGGATTTAAACAGAAAGATATTTCGTGAATTTATGGCAGATCCTGCCAATGCACTTTCTACTTTTAATAACAATGTTGCCAATTTTAAGCATGATGCTGAGGCTAAGGGTTGGAAATTGATCAGCCATACTCAGTCAGGCGAAAAAGGAATAGTCAATGGTTATGTTCGAACTCGCTATAATCCTTCAGATAGTGTTTTATTTCGAATGGATAATAATTATTGGGTGATTAATCTTTGCGCGCTTCCTATGCTTCGCTCACAAATGCAATTCTGGCAGAGTATTCCGAATTGGCCATGGATTCAATTGGATTCTTATAGTGGTTATGGAGTGGAATTTACCCATGACTATTTTATACTTCATTCTGGAGTCATCCATCCTGAAGATGATCTTAAATTCGATGTGGTATATAGTACGGAATTCCATTATTTCGATAAGGAACTGAATTTTTTGGCCGAAGGAGTTTCTCAGACATTGATTTTTGAAAAACCTGCAAACTCTAATCAATTTGATATGCCTGAGTTCGCGGGTACAGTTTTGCCACAATATTATTTTAGTTGTTTTGACGAACGTTATGAGAGTATGAAAGAACAATACAAGGCCAATATTATCGCTGAGGCTGAAAGAGCAAGGGTAGAGGCGCTTAAAAAAATTCCACAGTTTTCTGCTCCTGAGCCAGGTTCGGCATTGTATAATTTGCAAATGGCGATTGACGCGGCAGTGCCTACAACCTGGAATACTTGCTCGGCCTGCGGTGGTACAGGACTTTCGTCATCTCGCTGCGCTTGTTGCTCAGGACAAGGGAGCATAGTTGTGAAAAGACAAGTGTTTCATGAAATGTCTCAAAAAACCGATGTGGTTTATAAACCGGATGGAGAACAAGGAGCGGGATATTATAGCAGAACAACTCCTATAGGTTATTATAAAACTGAATCATCATACCAGAATTGTGAGTGTTGCAGCGGCTCAGGTATTCTAACTGGAACGGGTGTCTGTGGATCTTGCGGAGGGGCTGGAAGGATCAAGCCGTAAAGGAAGGAAGAAATATGCTTAATAATACCAAACTGTTCGGCAAGCATATGAAGGGTGGGAACCGTTTAGTTTCTAAAAAGTGACAACGGAAAGAAATGATCATTGTGATTTTTTCCTTTCATAGAAATTGCGTTTATCCTTGTCTGCACAACCTCAAAAACATCGTGCCTTTTCTGGCCTTCAGGCATTTTTCATCCTTGTCCGTTTTCCATATCCTCGGAATTCGAACTTCTGATTTGTAGTCGCTCAGATAAACATCGCCTTCATAGATCGACCATTTGCCAGTAACATTCACCTTGCTTGTAGAGAATGAATTGTCAATGTATTGAAATGTCATGTCGTCATTCAAAGTGAGCAACATCGAACTGATTTCTGTTGATTCAGTATTGTCGCAGAATGCACCGTATTTACCGGATAGATTTGTCGTTTTGTTGTGATTATCATTTAGGGTAAATGACAATAGGGCGAACACAGTTACTGCTAATAGCAGCTTAGACATTGTTTTCATGTTTGGTAATTTACACTGAACGAAGTTAGTCAAAAATCTCATCAAACCGCTTTTATTGAATTATTTATCGGGCAGCCAATGAAAACATGATTTTTGGCTCGTTTTAAATCACAATTGATGTCGTAATCGAAACAAGATGGTTGTGCTTTGCTAACAATATGTTGTAGTTCGAATTGTATTATTTCTTGATGCACTAACTCATTCACATTATTGTAAATCTATACTCACAAAATTGTTTTTTTCGTCATAATTGAATTTACAATCATCAAAAGTTGGCTTCTTCAGTTTGGGTACGAAATTGTTTGAAAGGCCGTAGTGTTCACTTGGCATGCCTATGCTGTTCTTATCCATTTTTCCACTGCTATTCATGTCTTGAAAAACAACGATGGCATAAGTGCCATATTCAAGTTCTGTGATCTCAGTGGAGGCTTTCTTGCCTTGGGGTGTGATAACAAATTCAAGAATTCTGCCTTCTTTGACAAGAAAATTTTCATTCGAATTGTAAACTGCAATTTTGATCGGCGCTGTTGTCGAAGATAGTTTGTTAATGCTCACTTTTAATGGAACACGACTGGACTCATTAGTTGTATTAGAAGTGTCTGCTTTGTTTTCTTCTATAGCAGTTTGATTTTGTATCGTATCTGCGGAGAGCTTCATTTTTTTATCATCGTCCTTCAGTTCTTTTGCTTTCGTGTTTTGACAAGCAAAAAATATTACTGCCATTACAATTAGAATGATCAGCTTGTAGTTTCTGTTCATGCAGTTATTTATGATTCGTACTGATGTCATTTTTTTGGAGCACGTTTATTGCCGATGTTGAGTTTGATCAACGGACCAGACGTATCGCCCAACAAGAATCCCCACGCTTTTAGTGAATCAACGCGATCAAGAATCAGTTTTACGATTGCAGTGATTGGTATCGACAAAAACATTCCTGGGATACCCCATATGGCGGCACCAGCAATAACAGCCAAAATGGACGCTAGTGCATTCAATTTTACTTTCGACCCAATTATTTTAGGAACGAGTATATTGTTGTCTAAAAACTGTATTACGCCATACATGATCAATACATATAGCATGTATACAGGCGTTTTGGTAACTAAGGCGATGAGCATGAAAGTTGCCATTGCGATCATCGCTCCTAGGTATGGTATAACGTTCAACAGAGCACCAATAAGTCCAAGAAGTATGGCGTAATCAATGCCGATGATAAGCAGACCTATTGAATTAAGAACGGCTACAATGGAAATTTCAATGAATAGCCCAACAAGATAGCTGCGTATGATGCCGCGCGTTTCGGTGAGTATTTCACTTACGTTATGATCATTGTCGGAGCCAAAAACTTTGTGTATAAAAGTCACAAGGTGGGGCTGATATAACAAGATCATAAATGTGTAGACAGGCGTTAGCACTGAGGTTGCAATAATTCCGCCGACCGTATTGAGCGTGGATCCAATATAGGAACCGCTTTTATTGATGAATTCTGATTGAAAGTTGTCGAGCCATGAATAAATTTTCATGGCATCCATGTTAAAGCGATCTACCAATGCGACCACAATGGTATCAATCAACTCTTTGAATTTTAAACTGAGTTGCGGAAAGGCTGCAGCTAGTCGATCTGATTGTGTTGTGATGACAATTATCAAACCGGCGATAATCAATAATGATAGTGTAAGTACTGTGCCTATTGCTAGTGTGCGATGAAGCCCTTTGCGATTTAGAAAACTCACAGCTGGACTCATCAATATGGCGATGATCGTGGCATAAACCATTGGCAAAATAATAGATTGCGCAATGATGAGCATATCAACGCATAGGTAGAGGGCTATCAGCAGCAGCGAAAAGCGCACATAGATAGGAAGTTTTATTTCTGTGCTCATAATGACCGGTAATTTGTTGTTTTCCTTGCTGAATAAGAATGAGCCAAGTTATATGATAATTATGATACTTCTCATTTATTCTCATTATGGCGTTTGCTATGGGAAACAGCAATCGAAATTTTCAATGCATGGAGATATTTCGAGATCAGGGATTGCTAGCCCTGCAACTAAATACCATATTGCGCTATTACTTATATTTGAAACCAAATGCCCTTTATTTTCAATTACAGAATTTCTATTATGAAACTTCTTCTTTTCTTTTTTGCAATTGTTTTTGCGTTCTCGACTAACGCTCAAGTCGCTCTGACTTTCGAAGTCGACATGACCAATGAAGTTGTCAGCCCTAATGGCGTTCACGTTGCTGGCGCTTTTTTGGATCCCGATTTAAATGGAACCTTCGACAATCCTGGGTTGACGCAATGGTTGCCCGATCAGCATTTGTTGACCGATGAGGATGGTGATGGTGTTTATTCTATTACATTAATGGTCGCGCCTTTCAGGTATGAATACAAGTTTTTCAATGGAAACGCAACTGTTGACTCAGAGGTTGTGCCACAGGCGTGCACAGTAGAACTCAATGGAAATAGCAATAGGGAAGTATGGGTGGAAAGTGAACCTGTGACGGTAAGTGTTTGCTACGCACGATGTGTGGCTTGCAATCATAAATCAGCGCGTATTCGCATCGACATGTCGAACTATGACTTCGACCTGGATGGCCTATTTGCCGAACCGGGAGATGATATCAATCCTTCGGGTATCTACCTCGCGGGTGACTTTCAGAATCCGACTGGTGTGATCGGCGACTGGGATCCGTCGGCAACTAAATTGCGTGATGATGATGGCAATAATATTTACGAAGCGAATGTGGATGTCGGAAATATGTCGCTCATTTATTATAGCGCAATAAATGGCAATGAGTGGACAAACGACGTAGACAATGCTCCTTCACCATGCGGTGATGGAAGCGGCAATCGTTTTGGCGCTATCATCGATCAGGACGAAGTTTTTCAGGTTGAGTGTTGGGGTTCTTGTTATGCTTGCGAGCAGGTAAGCGAGGTGACGTTTCAGGTCAATATGAATAACTATTGTGGCGATCTTGCTCAGGGGGTTTTCCTTTTGGGTGAATTTTCCAATTGGGTTGTTGGTTATACTATGACAGATCTCGACACGGACGGAATCTATTCAACGACTTTTTCAATTATGCCCGGTAGTTATGTATTTAGATTTCGAGTGGGTGAAAGCGACTGGGAAAGTATCGACCGTACAATAACTGTTGAAGGCACAGATCAAGTTTTGCCTCTCGTTTGTTTTAATTCGTTGACGGATTGTCCGGCATATGTAGAGCCGGCTGATGTAACTTTCGAGGTACAAGTAGAAGCAGGGCAGGTGCCGGATGGACAATCTGTTTGGCTGATGACGGATGCAACATCAACGGCATGGGAATATGGCGCATTGCTTATGACTGATGAAGACCAAAACCATGTTTGGTCCGTAACGATGGAAGATTTATGTGCGGTTTATTTTGAATACAAGTTTGTGATAGGGTTGCCATACCAGGGAGAATTGGGTACTGAATGGTCTGATGAGTCTTATGATTTTCTTAACAGTGGTTGTGGTGTTATCAATAACGATGAAGGTTATGTGCGCACATATACCCGATTATCCGCTGAGCCATTGACACTTTGTCACCAATATAATAGTTGTAACAACTGTGGCACATCACCCGGCTGCATGATTCCTGAGGCTTGCAACTACAATCCATCTGCAACCGTTGAAGACAATTCTTGTTTTTTTGTTGCTACGCCATGCGATGATGGAAATCAGTTTACAACGAATGATTTGATAAATGAATCATGCAATTGCGCGGGATTGCCGTTAGATGTGAATTGTGGTGGTGACATTTTTATCTCTGAGTATGTAGAAGGATTCGGCAACAACAAGGCCATCGAATTATTTAATCCTACAAATTCTCCAATTGTTTTGGATGGCGTTTATTCTTTTGGAAGATACCGCGATGGTGCGCTTGAACCAATGTTAATGCCTATCGGAGGAATTATTGAGCCATATGCTACTCGGGTGTTTGCCTTGGATAAAAGAGATCCTATGGGTACAGGCACAGAGTTGCCAATACTTCCTGAGTTGGAAGCTGTGGCCGACACTTTCGTTAATCCGATTCTTATATTGGAAAATTCGCCGTTTTATTTTAATGGTGATGATGGTTTTGTTTTGATGCGTGATGGCAATGTGATGATTGATCTGATAGGTGTAATAGGAGTAGATCCGGGCGAAGGCTGGTATCCTCCCGCTGACCCAGCCATGGTTGCTTGGACGGCCAATCATACCATGGTGAGAAAGGCGAGCGTTTATCAGGGCATCACTTCAAATCCTGCCGACATGCAGTTCGATCCTTCAGTGGAATGGGATACGCTCAGCATGAATGATTTTTCTCATTTAGGTTTCCACAACTTTATTTGTCCTGGTCTTGAGTTAGGATGTTCTGATTTGGATGCTTGTAATTACACGCCGAATGTTGTGAACGATCCTTCGATGTGTATCTATCCGGGATGTGATGATTCGGCGGCATGCAATTACGACCCTTCTGTATGCGGAGGAGGTGAGTGTATATATCCAGGATGTGATGATCCCGCAGCGTGTAATTACATTCCAGATGTTTGCGGTGACGATTCATGTATCTATCCTGGATGTGCTGATCCAGAGGCATGCAATTATGAGCCGGGCGTTTGTGGAGATGATTCTTGTATCTATCCGGGATGTCTTGATGCTTTGGCATGCAACTACGATCCTGCTGCCTGCGAAGGCGGAGTCTGTATCTATCCGGGATGCACCGATCCTGAAGCGTGCAACTATGATGAGCAGGCTTGTGAAGGAGGATCGTGCTACTATCCAGAAATCGAAGGTGACACAGACTGTTCCGGCTCTGTTCTGCTCGAAGACCTCATGGATCTTCTAAATGCTTTCGGTTGTGTTGATGGTTGCGAGCTCTATGACATCAACAACGATGGTGTCGTTGGTGTGGATGATATTGTTATTATGATCGGGATGTTTGGATTGTAGGAAAAAAGATTGGCGATTCAAGTCATGTTGATTACTTCACCGCAAGTTCTTTCTCGGTCAATGAAATTATCTTTAGCCTTTGAACTTGAGGGTCTCCGAATTGAATGTAATTCAATATCAGGAGAGAGTCAGATTCTAGGGCCCACGTTGCATCGACGATTTCGTAGGCTGTCTTTTGGCCAGGGAAAGTTGTACCACATCCGCTTACATTCTGTTTGATCCTGGCCTTACCTCCTGCAAGCAGATGCAGGCATCTCGCTTCACGAAATTTGGGATCACTGTGATATATGAAAGTTTGATTGTCGCTATTGTATCCATGAGCTACCCAAAGCTTTTCAACGGTAATTTTATTCCTTGAAAATGATGTGAGCATTGGTATTGCAAAGAACAGAAGCGATATTGTTGTTGAATTATTTGCTGAAAGCCAATTTTTAAGCATGAAAGGGAAATATTTTGTATTGCTAAAAATACGATGTCATCTCTTAATAGTCTTCACATAAGTTCATGAATTATTTCAGTTCTGTCTGAGTGATACAGTTTGAAAACCCGAGTGGTAAGGGGAGGGTATATTCTTTTCAGTATTGGAAGCTTTGAAAATGGGTAGCTTAATATTTAACCCGCATTATGTAGTGCGTTTCATGCATGAGATTCAAAGAGATTTTGAATTTGAATAGAAAGGCACTGCATGATTTGGGTTTAAGGCTGCAAGTTTGAGTGAATGCCTAGAATGGGCAATATGGTCAGCCATCCTGCTATGATATATGTTGTAGCAAATATGTTGAAATTGTATTTTCAAAAGGCCAATCTAATGTCAATTGAAATTTTCTAATATGAATGCTCACACTTGGTTTTCGTTTGTTTGACCAGAAAAATATCAGCTAACAATCATTTTCCGGAAAAAATGATGATAACTAGGAAAGATGATATGCTCGGATTTTTGTTATATTTGTCAGAACCGATCAACTCTACACCTTATGGCCAACTTAGAACGCATCCAACGTTTCAATAAAGTGCAATTCCCTGACGTCAGAGATTGTATTCTTAGACTGATTGAAGAATATAGTTTCAGCATTTCATCCACCGGTACCTCTAAAGATTTGTTGATGGAAACATGCTTCAAAAAACTGGATGCGGTTGTAAGTATCATGGCAAATTATAGCAATGATAAAATTCGCACGCTGATTGAACATACCGATATTGAGATAGATGATAATCAGATTGACATCAAAAAACTATATAAGAAGTTACTTCAGACCTGGACGGCAGGCAATGAATTTTATACTTTGTTTGATGTAATTAAGGGGCGCGACATTTATATTGACCAGAGGATAGAAGCTGCTTCGGGAATTTCCGTTGAAAATTTCAGGACAACAACACCGGACGCCGCAGTGCCGGAAACTTCTATTTATTATGCCGATGATATTTATTCTACAATGCGTTTTGCTTTGGTAGGATATTCCATGCTCACTATTTCTGGTTTAAAGTGGCGATCATTTCAAGATTGTTATATAGCGAGATTTAGAATTAACTCGCGTTTTTCTAGACACAAAGAATTGCAGAAGCGACCTTATTTCGTCATGGAGAAGCGTTGTTATTTTGGATATGACCCTACTGAAGCAACAGCACCGCATCCTAATTATCACCTTGATAGATACACCGTGCATTCGGACCTGGAGATTGATTATGCATCGCGGTCTTTTGTTACAGATCCGGCACACAATGATTATGTCAATGCATTTTCATATTTCTACAATGCATTTTTGATAGGATTGAATCCGAAATATTTGCTTTTGTTGGATGAGAGACTTCGACACGATCGTTATAAAGCACTTGCCAATGCCATTAACCTTAAAGCTTCTCAGTATGGTGTATCGGGTATTTTGTTTGAAGAACATCAAGTTGCCGATTATTTTTCAAAGACCATAAGATCCAAAATAGAACTTGCCATGCGTGAATGGAACAAGGTGATTGTGCGTGTTGAAAGCGATCAGGATGCCGTCAATTGTGCATGTGCTCTAGGCTTGGTGCCGCTCACTCCCAAAGTGAGAGAAGTTATTTTCAAATTGCTGCGCTAATTTTTCGGGAATCCCGAAAGTGCATGGAATTGTGAAAAATTAATTCATTCTTTGTATAGGTCTTAACGGCTAGTGGCTTTCCAGAAACCTATTGTGTGATGAATATGGCGAGCGATCGCTATAGTTGGCTGTGCGCCTATCTTTTCGAAGGCACGGCGTTATATCATTCAATATGTTTTTGGTTGGTCAAGCGGCATAAGGACTCAAGACAGATTAATTAACCAAACAATTCTACTATGCTTAACAAATTAACCATCCAAATCGCGTTATGTTTTGTTTTGTGCTGCACGTTGTGCTCTTTATCAATGATAGGGCAACAATCTTCTGTTTCTGTGATTGTGCCACAAAATATATTTTTACAGAATGTAGGCGATGTTCATGATCGACCTTTTATCATTCAGATTAATGATTACAATACTTCACTGGTAGACCTAACTGTCTCATATAATGTTTTTGAAACTGAGATTACTTCTAACACGTTTTCATTTTTTTATAACGGGTCGCTTTTTTTCACTACGCCATCAAATTCTCTAATGACTGTGGATATCAGCAGTCTTGGCATTGCAAACGGCGCTGATTTTAATATTGACGTAATTGAAAATGTTACAGTTTCTTCATGCTCTGGTGGTTTACAATCTGCTTTAACTGTTGGCCTTACAAATTGTGGTTGTCAGCCATTTCAATTCTCAATGGATGATATTGTAATTCCGAGTGGTGGATTGTCAATAGATGTCATCAATACTCCTGTTCCTGAATGCCCGGAACAGTTGTTCGATGTAGTTTTCGAATTTACAAATGCGGCCGGTTCTCCTCCATTCGGTTCAGGGGTAAGATATATAAATAATATCAATTTTCCTTTTAATCTTGATTTGATTGATGAAACTCAAACTGAAATTCTAATTTCAGGTATAATAATACCTTTTACTTCGATTACAACGAATACAGCAAATCTGATATATAGAAATAATTTAAACACTAATGGATGGACAACAATAACTATCAATTTTGATAATTATAGTGTTGCTAATCCATTATTGCAACCTCTGTTTTATACTCCGAATGGATGGCAATTAAATGAAGGCACAAATTTTCTGGTCACATTTCAGGATATTCGGTTCGACTGCAACTATCTTTTGACAGATGCACAATCGAATTGTTTAAGTATTTTTAATGAGCCTACAACCGATACGCCTCCCTCGATTATTGCTTCGAATATGTGCGGAAGCGCAGCATATACAAATTGGGAATGGAGTAGTTATCAGAACTTCTTGTCGTCCATTTGTCCAACACAACCCCAGGCATTGATTGAAGCCGACAGGACCGATGTAGAGCCGAATGATATCGTTACTTTTAATTATTGTAATTATCAGTCTGCATCCCCATGGACGTTTTACAATCATTGGGCCGGTTATTTCCAACAACCTCGACTTTTTGATTGCACCAACGGATCCAACATTGATATAGAAATCATTTTCAATAATTTCTACGTACTATCTGGACTTGTTACTATCACCGAGCCGGGTCAGGCGCCTGTATCGGTTTTGCCTGATGCTACTGCGGCGGTTGGGAATAATACTGTTCTCACATTCGAAGATTATGACGTAGGTAGTTGTTTAACATTCGCAGCTCAACTCGTCACTTGTCCGAATGGTGATTTCGGATTAAATGACTTTACAGTAAGATATCTTAGTAAATGCAGAGAAGAATGTTCTTGTGAAATTCCGGTGGGTGAAGCAACTATTCCTGTTTACCGTCATTGTCTGGGAGATTGTGATTATCCAATTGGTACGGATTATTACTCGTTTCATTTCGATAGATTGACACAAGGGTGGACCGACGCAACGATGACAACCCTCGAACCAAATGGAATTGATCACAGGGCATATGTTTGCGACGAAATAGAATTGAGTTGTGGCGGTAGTTCCGGCATTTGTGCTGCCTGCACCTCTACATGTGGTTATTGCCTTGCTCCTCAAGATGTATATTTTGAGTTGCACAATCTTGGTGGTGATGCACCAATCACTGCGTTCAATATTGATTTTGCAACGGCAACATTTACATTCGACCAGCCGGCATCCTACACGCTCAATATTCTACCTGCTGATGTTGTACTTGTCGGAACCGACATGTATCAAATACATATCAGGAATGAAGATATGGGGGGTGGGAATTTTCTTTATGACACCTACTTTGTTCCAGGGGTCAACAGTCATTTTACCTTAAATGCGATTGTCACTGTTCAACTATCTGGTGGAATGAATTCCGTTGATGGCTTTTACCTGAATCCACAAATTCGGGGACAATTCAGAATGGTCGTGAATGGCACGGACTATCCTTCATGCGATAGTTTTGGAGACGACATGAACATTCTTGTCACCGAAACCTTGTCTAACCAGGCGTTCGAACCAGCAGCTTGTCCTCTTTGTGATGAAGTGTATAGACTCCAGACTTGGATTCGCGGTGGTTTACCGAATACTGACGAATTCCCAAATGAATTTAGACCAATCACTATTTGGCCTCAAACATTTACACTGCAAAATCTTACTGGTCTTAATTATGCGCATGCTGGATATCAATACTGGATGGCGAATAATAGTTTCAGTAGTTATATTCCAGTGAATGCTAATCAGGTTGGATCTACACTTAACATCAACGGTCTTGTAAGCGGATCAAATTACATACTTGCTAATGCACTTTGTCAAGGAACACAATCGGGAGTCGCAGTTACTGAGATCTTCGGCCCGAATGGTTTTCTCAATCTAGATCATGTCAACGCTGGCAATCAAGTGCTTCGTGTTGTATTCAACCAAGAATGTCCGCTTGTTTCCAGTCTTGATGCTCAATTTCCCTGTATTGCCAATCATCCCTGCGGGACGATTTTAGCTGATCCTGCTGTTGTTAATACAAATCCGGCAAACTATGTCGACAACATCAATTTTACCTTGAATGGACCTGCTGTTATCAATGCAGGAACAAATCCGGTGACTGTGACTGGCACTATGTCATACGATAGTAATATTCACCCTTCCGTTGATGGTGGATGGATATTTATTGAGGATTTATCTCAAGCTCCGGGTTCTGTTTCTGTTTTGGGAGTTACGGCTTGCGGAAATGCGCTTACACAAGTTAATGGTTTCTGGCAATTACCTGTCATTAATGATAATGGCAATTGTCCTATTGTTTTGACACTCGCTTACGAATGTTCCGATGGTCCTATTTATGTTGCCAATGATCTAATCATTCATTATGGAATCGAATGTGGCAATCTTCCTTTAGATCCGGATGATGTGAGTTGTATTCACAATCAATTGCCAATTTCTATTGTTCCTCAACCTGCCGCATTGACCATAAATGCAAGTGGTCCGGTTGGTCCGGTTGATGCTTGTGACGACATCCTCGTGATGGCTACTTTGACCAACAATGAAGAGGGCAATGTCTCAAACCCAACAATTTATTGCACTGTGCCACCGGGTATGAGTCTAGTTCAAAACGGCTCGACACCTTATTGTCAATATGGTGGAAATCCTAATATGCCGCTGGGTAGTGCTACCGGATTTATACCACCGAATATTTATTACTGGGAACTAGGTTCTATTCCTCTCGTTCTCGACAATGAAGGAAATGAATTCCCTGGTCTCATCGCCAATGGTCAAGTACCGTTTAGCATGAATTGTTTTTTCAATTTTGAGGCAACATGTGACATGGATGGAACTTTTGAAGTGGGATTTGATGCTGATGGCTCTAATCAATGCAATGATCCAATTGCAAATGTTACAGCATCGACCGCTATTGTTAATGTGAATCCTATTCCGGATAATTACACATTTAATATTAGTTATCCTAATGTGAACTGTTTAGGACAATTGGTCTCAATCAATATCAATCAGTTGGCACAAGTTTATTCGGGGTCATTTGAAATGTGTCTGCAATACCCGAATCAACTTACACTAAGTGGATTTTCGACTCCATTTACTTCAGCAAATAATCTTGGAAATGGTTATACCGAATACTGCTGGCAGTTGACAATTGTTCCGGGAATGCCTGCACTTACATTCAATATGTTGGCGCAATCTGGTTTCTGTGAACCGGTAGCTTCTATCTACACTCTTGAATACACTCCAGCTAATTGTGTTGTCACGTGCAGTGATTTTGGAATAACAAACTTCAACGCATGTTGTGTGCCTTGCAGCGCTGACTTCACTTGGCAATGCACCGAGGGGTTGTGTTATACTTTGACTGATTTAACTGCAGAAGGTAATTTATGCGGAAATGAATCGTGGATTGTAAATGGTGTAACTTATTTGGCAGGCGATGTTTTCAATTTTTGCTTCCCAGTCCCTGGTGTATACACAGTATGTCATACAGAATGTTGCCAAAGCCCAATAGGTGTTACAACAGTGAGCCAATGTTATGACATCACAATTTCAAATTGTACACTTTCGGAGGACCTGAACTGCTACTACGTCCCTTCGCCTCACATATCCGACTACGCCAGCGAAACAATTCTCGGTCCTGACGGAAAACTCATCACTATCGCGCAAGCTTCAACTCCGGGCAATGCCAACAACTCTGATCTTCATATGTTGGCGCACAATCAAAATCTTGGTGATGAATTCCAAAAATTATTTGGTAATGATGGTCTGGATAAGTTGAATGAATACAATACTTCTGTGTGCACCGATGGTGAATACTATTATAATCTTGGCTTAGCCGACGATGGTCAAGGTAATGGTATCATCATCATGAAAACTGCTCTCGATGGTACGCCGGTTTGGGGAACCAACAGCCCCGGCAATCTTGGTTGTATCTATGGTTATCAAGATAACTTTCGTGATGTAGGTTATAAAATCATCGACATGACTGGTACTTCTTTTGTGCTTGTCGTTGGTGAAACCAATAGATATGGCAATGGAAATAATGATCCTTTCGCAATGAAAATTAGAAAGGCGGATGGATCTGTGGTTGACTATAAGGTTTATTATACTGTTGCTCCTGACACCCAAGCGGATGACCGTGCATATGACGTACGCGAAGTGATTGGTGATAAAACTATTTATGCTCTTGCTGGTGATTCACGTCTCACAAATGGCGATCGAAATGCTATGGGCGCCCTCATTGATGAGAACCTCAACATGCTCGCCAACTTTGGTACTACGGGCATGAGCGAAAGCAATGAGGTATTCTATGCAGTGGAGCATATCAACGGTAAACTATATTACGCGGGGGCTCACCAAACCATAGATAATGATTGGGATGGTTGCGTGGCCCTGGTGCCTGTTGATGTCAATAATTTCGGTCCTGTGGAATTCCATATTTATGATGGTATCCCTTTGAATGGTAATGATCATGATGATATTTTTAGTGATATCAATCGCTACGAAAAGGGTCTCGTTATCGCTGGTCGCACTGACGATACGAAAGAAGTTACGTTCCATGACGGTCTCATTGTTTTCCTGAATGAAGACCTAAATCTGGGATATCCTTCAACGCCAATTAGGACGAATAGAGAATTTGAAACTGACGCATTTTTCGATGTGTGTGTGCTCTCTGATCAACTCATTTTTACTGGTATGATTGATAGAACGGGTAACAATGATGAGGCCTATATCATCAATACTGATATGAATGGCATGAACGAATGTTGCACGAAGGAATACGACTTAGAACATGTCTCTATCCCATGGAGTGATGATAAAATTCTGAGCAGAAAACCTATGAGCATTAGCAAACAATTATACTTCAATGAGTATGATGGATATCCTAAAGCCAAAATCTGTGAGGAATGCTGCGTGCCTGAAACATTTGAATTTACTTCGAATGATCAATGTCAAGTTTGTATTCAACTTGTTGGTCCATGTGAGGTTTTCAATAGTTACATCATTCAATGGGGTGATGGTACTTCCGGTACTGACCTTTGCCACACTTACCTGGGATCGGGTACATACGTGGTTTCTCTTTATAGTACTTGCAATGGTGTGAATGAGTTGATCGTTGAGCAACACATCGATGTAGTGTGCCCTTGCGATAGAAATTGTTTTGTTACTGCTAACTGGAATTTCCAGCTTATTGACGGATGCACTTATGCCTTAGTGAGCAATAGTTCTTTTGCACCAGGCACTACTATTACTGGTATTCAATGGACAGTTGCTGGCAGCACTTATACCGATGATTTTATTATCGTCACTCTTCCAGCAGGGCCACAGGAAATTTGTCTTGTTGCTTATGGTGTTGATGAATACGGCATTGAGTGTGAAAACAGTTTCTGCCAAACTATTACTTGCTGCGAAAACCCTAATCAGGAGTGCGGTGGTAATACATTCTTCACAACCAGCACCGTTACGCCTTGTATATTTCAGTTTACTGATTTGAGTGTTCCCTTTGCAGGCTCTCAGATCATTGACTGGACATGGGATTTCGGAGATGGCACTATCAGTGACATTCAGAATCCGTTGCATGCATTCAGTGGCTCAGGTCCTTACACGGTCACTTTAGAAGTGACATACGAATTGGATGATAAAAAGTGCTCTTCTATTTATCAGTTGACGCTAAATCCGCATTGTGAGGAAAATTGTGATATAGTGATCGCGGATTTAGGTATTCATGTCCTCGAAAATTGCCAGGTTGAATTTTCTCCAACGGTATCTTATGGTGGAGGTTGCACGATCAATTACTTCTGGGAATTTGGCGACGGTACAACTTCTACTTTGGCAAATCCTACCCATCAATTTACCGGCAGTGGCACCTATGATTTTTGCCTTACTGTTTGGGTAAATTGCAATGGTCAGATGTGTTCAGACCAATCATGCAAGGAAGAATTTGTGCTTGATTGCCCTTGTGTTTGCACTGGTATTCCGCAGATTTCTGTTCAGCAAACGGGTGATTGTTCAGTGCAACTTGATTATTTAGGCAACCTCAACACTTGTCTGGAGATTCTCGATGTAAAATGGACAATGGGCAATGGTGTTGTTTTATATGGTCCGAATCAAACGTACAACTATCCGGCTGCGGGCACTTATCAAATATGTGTGCTGATCACAGCTAACAGTGGCATTGGTCAATGTGTGCTTATGAATTGTGTGAGCATAGATGTAGCCTGCAGTGCAGGCTTTGATCCGGGTGGTGTCAAAACATTTGCGCCTTGTTGTGAACCTACAAATTTCCTTTATGGCGTTGATGGTTGCAATGTGTGCGTTAATCCGATGGGAGGGCATTGCACCAATTACAACGATTATTTCTTCAGCTGGGGTGATGGATCGCCTAACAGTGATGGCCCATGTCATACTTACGCTTCTAGCGGTAATTATATAATCACACTATATGACAATTGCTCCGGTGCCGCACCGATTGTTATTGTGTCATATGAAGTGCATGTTGATTGTCCTTGCGACAAAATGTGCCTTGTAGAATCGCGATGGACATTCACGGAAACAGATCCTTGTGTATTCGAGTTAACCAACATGAGCACTCTGGGCACAAATACCACAATTGTTTCTTATGATTGGCAACTCAACGGAGTTAGTTTCGCATCTACGGAAAA
>Ga0075163_10005751_pt1 | contig 16466 bp, 18 predicted proteins | sample JI1023141ADNA_FD_71478 | JGI IMG/M metagenome (GOLD analysis project Ga0075163, IMG submission 71478) | Wastewater effluent complex algal communities from Wisconsin, to seasonally profile nutrient transformation and Carbon sequestration -... | ecosystem: Engineered > WWTP > Effluent > Algae...
GCCTCCCATGCCGCCCATACCACCCATGCCGCCGCCCATTCCTCCCATACCGCCCATGCCCCCCATGCCGCCACCCATACCACCCATGCCCATGCCCATCCCGCCGAATTGAGCTAGAACAGGAACGCCACCAAATGCGTCAGGCAAACGGATATCCAAGGGCTTGTCGGTTTTGTTGTTGATGACAATTGTCGCTTGAGTTGCATCCTTGGGCAGGAAGCGCACTTCGATTTTGCCGTTTTCCATCCCTTCGAAAAGATCGATAGATTCGGCTGGTACTTCCTTTTTATCTTTGGAAGATTCTTTCTTGGTTTTTTCCTCTGCCATGACAGTAGCAGTGGTACCGAGGCACCACAACATGCAGAGAGTCGTACCGAAACGCAACAATCGTGTAGACATTCTGAACACCCTTGATTTTCACTACCGCTCTTTTTGAAATCGGACCCCAAGTTCCCAACCGTAGAAAACCTGGCGAAAAGTAGTGGCAATAATGACTATTAATTCTGAATAGGAAGTCGATGAATTTGAGGGAAAAAAGCGAACAAAACTAGGAAAATCAAGCGATTTTCGGGGAAAAGCCGCTTCCAGGTGGCACAAAAATTCAACAACTTCCTTCCAGAATAGTCATATTTGCCGCAAACTCCAAATAGTTTTTCGAAATCCTTTACCGAGATTTCCCGAAAAACGGTACACCTATACAGTCCAATAAAACCGGCGGTGTAGGTTACACGGGCCGTATGGTGCCATTGGGATTTTTGTACCTGTTGCAATTCACATGCCAAACAGTCACTAGTTGCAATCAAATGGAGTTTTGGTAACCTCACACGCAAGTCGTGTCTCTCGGCAAAATGCTGCTCGCTCAGATGATGTTGGCGAGCATGGTCAAAACTTACCTAACGGTCTCCCAAGACCTAATAGTCCTCTTAAGAAAAGGTGCCTTTCTATGTCGCTGTATGTCGGTGAATCGCTGGTTGGTGATGGAAACGAAATTGCTCATATCGACCTCATGATCGGCGATAAGGCCGGCCCAGTAGGCGTGGCTTTTGCCAACGCATTGGCCAACCAAAGCAGCGGTCACACCAACCTCTTGGCCGTTATCACTCCAAACGTAGCAGTGAAACCATCGACCGTTATGATCACCAAGGTAACCATGAAAGGTTCCAAGCAAGTGATCCAGATGTTCGGACCTGCTCAAACTGCAGTGGCTAAGGCTGTTGCCGACTCGGTGGCTGCTGGCGTTATTCCAAAGGATCAGGCAGAAAACCTAGTGATTGTTTGCGGTGTGTTCATTCACCCAGCCGCTGAAGACAATGCCAAGATTTACAAGTACAACTACGAAGCCACCAAGGCTGCGATTGCCAACGCAATGCAAGGCAAGCCAACTGCGGACGAAATGCTCGCGCAGAAAGATGCAGCTCACCCATTCAAGGGCTTCTAGTTCGAAAGCTGCGATTGGATCCTCCAACCGCTCTTTGAAAAATGATAAGGCTCGGCGATTCCCAAGGTGGACCGCCGGGCCTTTTCCATTAATTGATGATCGATCGCCCGACATCTTTAGGTACGTCCGACCTTTCTGAGAACCTCGATTCCCGAATTTACGAGCTAATCCATGAGCCAAACCGTTACGACTTCGACCAAGAAAAAAATTCTTGTCCAACTCGACTGCGATGTTTTGCCCAGCACTTTTGATGCAGTGGTGGCCATCGATTCGGGTGTTGAGCATTTGTTGCAATACGGATCGATTCATGCGGAGAATGTAACCGGGTTGGTGCACGGTTGCATGTTCACGCGAGGCGTCGATGATCTGAAACAAACGGCCATTTTTGTTGGGGGCTCAAATGTGGCTGCGACCGAAGCCATTGCTGCCCGTATTCGCAAGACTTTCTTTGGCCCAATGCGGGTTTCCGTGATGGTCGATGGCAACGGTTCCAATACAACAGCAGGAGCAGCTGTCGTTACCGTCCATCGACATTTAGATCTCAGCCAAAGCACCGTTGCCGTTTTGGCGGCCACTGGACCGGTCGGCACAATCGCATCCAAACTGCTGGCACGAAATGCCAAGGAAGTCCGGCTATTCTCCCGGGACAAATCCAAAGCCGAACAGGTTGCAGCGACGCTTGCCGCAGCGACCTCCGGCACATCGCCCTCGGCTCGAGTAACTTGCCATTCTTCGGCCCAGACCGAGTCGTTAATGGCAGGATTGCACGGCTGTCATGCCATCATTGCTTGTGGGGCTGCCGGTATTCAGCTGCTAGCAATCAATCAATGGAAGGAATTGGCTGACCTAAAGCTGTTGATCGATCTGAATGCTGTTCCCCCAGCTGGGATCGAGGGCGTTGAGGCTTTTGATCATGAGAAAGTTCGCGAAGGCAAACTCTGCTTCGGTCCGATTGGCGTAGGTGGCCTAAAAATGAAGATGCACAAAGCGGCCATTCGAACTTTGTTTGAATCCAATTCGGCGTTTCTCGATAGCTTCGAAATTTTCGATATCGGATTGAAACTCAACTGATGCATGTCTGATCTTGATGCCGTTGATCTTGACGCCGTGCGACTGAATTGTGTAACTCTCCGCGAACGCTCTTTCTGACACATAAAGATGGCAGTTGTATAGCGTTTGGAGATTGACATTTTTCGAATCGCGAGCACGGAATGTTGAATAGGTCGGTGTGGATAGCTTGGAGCGTGTTGTTGCTAGGGTCGGGCAGCCATTGCCTGGGCCAGCAAATTCGCTTTCCATCCACGACTGTTCCGATGAGCGATTTAACTCAAACTCAGAATATTAATGGGCAACCGATTTCGGGCACCCGTCCCATTTCGCCTACGGCAGTTTCTCCACTTCCGCCGGGTGCATCTGCACCGGTAAACGTTCCACAGGGCATGGCTCCAGCGAGCAGCGCCCCCGTGGGTTCCGTGCCTATGGGGACAGCTCCAACGACCTTTGGGGCACCGAATACCTTTGGGGCACCGGCCGCCACAGGAGCTCCGGCTCCCTACGGCAGCCCCTATCCAGGCGCTCCGGCCCCATTTGATCCGTATGGTGGAGCAAATGCCGCTTACAATCCTGGCAATCAACAGACGTTAGCGTCCTGGCTTGGGATGCAAAACAGCTCGTTGGCAGGTTGGTTCGGTGGGAGCCCTACGCCGCCAAATCCTTATGGCACCCCCAATCCTTATGGCGCCACAGCCCCATATGGTGCAGCAACGCCTTATGGGACCGCAAATCCGTACGGAACTCAGATGGTGAATGGCGTTCCTGCTCCCAACGTTCCCAACATGTACGGCAACCCCAACATGGCACCAGTTCAGCCCGGAATGCCTCCACAAGGCGTTTATCCCAACGCACCTTACGGTTCTAACCAATACCCATCCAGCATTTATCCACAAGCTGGACCAGGTTCCAGCACTTATCCCCCGGCAATGTACCCGAACTCCAGTCCCCAAGCCTTGTTCCCAACAGGCTGGCCGAGCGACAACTCTACCTTGCAAAGTGTGCAACGCTTTTGCTTAGGGCCCCGTTTTCGACAAACTTGGGTGACGCGCGAAGGTTCGCCTGCAAGTTTGGGAATCAACGACACAGATGTTTCGCTTGCCTTCCAAGTCCCCAACTTTTTTCATTCGGGGCAGCCGCTCTACATCCTTCCATCCTTTGGGCTTCATTTATGGGATGGCCCCAACGCCATCACCAACGCGGACTTACCCGCTCAAGCGTATTCGGCCTATGGCGATTTGGGTTGGGAGTCGGATCCCAATCAGATTATCGGTGCCGACCTGGGCTTGAGAATTGGTGTCTTTACCGATTTCAACACCATGAACACCGACAGCATTCGCTACATGGGGAAGGCGTTAGCCAAAATTCGCATCACCCCAACCATGCTGTTTCGTTTGGGGGTTATTTATGCCGACAGAAATCAAGTCAAGATTCTGCCGGCAGGTGGATTGCTCTGGCAACCCAATCCCAATGTGCGTTGGGACATTTTCTTCCCAGAGCCTAAGCTATCAAGTTATTTGACAACGATCGGTAAAACCGACTGGTGGTGGTACATTAACGGTTACTATGGTGGTGGTTCATGGACCATTCAACGCGACGATGGCACAAGTGACCGTATCGACATTGACGACATCCGCGTTATGGCTGGATTCGAATGGGGCCAAAACGAGTTGCTGCGAACTGGACGGCGGATTGGTTTTGTGGAAGCGGGTTATGTTTTCAATCGCAAAATCACCTACGTCGTCACGCCTTCGGATAGTCTCGACCTTGAAGATGGCTGGGTGATTCGAGCTGGCTTGGCTTACTAACCATCGCGTCTATCGCCACACATTGCTATGTCAGTTAATTGATTCTTGAAGTTGCGAAGCACAGCCTTGAAGTATCGATCACTTCACCCTGTTTCGTAAGTCTCATCACATCTTTCAAAGCCGATAGATTCTCTCCTTCATTTGTGCTGAAATATCGTGAAACAGGAGAAGGTTCTACATGGCGTTACCAATTGATTTATGGCTTATCCATCCAGAAGAAGAAATGTGCGATGCCTTTCGTCAACGTTTTTCTGGATTGCCGCGTGTTACGGTGATGAGGACTCGATACGAAGAACTGCCCGCGCATGATTGCTTCGTCACTGCGGGCAATGCATTTGGGATTATGACAGCCGGAATTGATGCCGCCGTCGTTCATGTGCATGGCGAAGATCTAATGCGGCGGATTCAGTTTCGCATCATGGACGAGTATTTGGGTGAACAACCAATAGGGACATCATTTATTGAGCCCACTGGGAATCCAAGTTATCCGTATCTCGCACATTCGCCGACCATGCGAGTTCCCGGTTCGATTGCTGGGACAGACAAAGTCTATGCAGCAACATGGGCTTCATTATTGGCCGTGTATCGGTTCAAAGCGACGGGCAAAGGGGAAATCAATACGGTTGTGTTTCCGGCCATGGGAGCTGGTTTTGGGGGTGTACCTTTTTCGGAAGTAGCTAGGCAAATGGCAATTGCTTATCGGCACTATCTCGACCCGCCGCATCGCATGGATTGGGACATGGTCGCCAATCGCCAACGTGCGATTCATTACGATGGGCGCCAGCAGGTAATCCGCTAATTGCCTCGAGCGAATTTGCTGGCAATTCAGATTTTGCTCCCGTTGATATCAAGGCTTTTTACTGTCAACGTTGCCCGGCCATTGGCGAATGTCTTGCATGCGAAACGAGCCTAATGCCGGACTGCCCTAATGCAGGCTGCCCCCGGATGCCGGACGACAGAATGCAAATCCTCAGCATGAAATCGGCGTACAGGAAACGGTGCTGCACGAGCTGACGCCATGAGAGACGACGCAACTCAAGATGACACCGTCACAAATGGAGCAGCGCAGACAACGCGTGTGCCAACAAAACGCCATGCGAAAACCTCTCCGGCAAAAAACATACTTTCAACGAACCCCCAACCGAGGCACCCACATACAATGAACCGAACAACAGTATTCGCGGTGCTAATGCAAGGCAATTGATAGCATTGCCGCGTCAGCACCTGCCAGCTGGTGCCTGGCACCATTTTCTTAGGTGCCTGGCACCATTTTCTTGTTGTTTCGCCGCCAAAACCACCATTTCGAGCGATTAAATCGCCTCCAAAAGCCCCACAAAAGGTGCCTGGCACCTTATGTGGGGCATTTGGGAATGCATGCAATCGAATAGTGCGACGATGACTGGATTTGTTTTTTTAATAGTGCGACCAGGTGCGTGGGGTAGTCTTCCCAATGCTTGCATTGCTTTAGGCTATTGGCCGGCTCCGAACGGGACAGGCCAAATTCGCTGTTCCGCTTACACTTTCGCTGAAAGGAACACCAAGACACTCAATTAACTTGCGCAAGGCCCCTCGTCACACACCGAAAAATAGGCGAAGACGCATACGCACAGCAGCCGCGAACACGAAATCACGACGAGTTCCTACGAAAAAAATGCAGCCCCTCGGATGGGACTGCATTTCAAAATTGATCGGTATTTGCTTAGCCATTTAACTTGCTTTGCAGGGTCTTGCGTGCTGCGTTAGAGAAGCAAAGCAAAGAGCGCGGCTTAGGCCTTCAAACCCCAACGTTCGATGAGGATATTGGCACCTGGCGTCAACTTACGGAGCTTTTCGATAATCACTGGCTTGTCGGCCTTTGTTGCCTTAGCAGCCTTCTTTTCCAAGATTGCCAGTTTCTTGGCACGATGACGTCGTCGTCGCAACTCACGATCGCGTTCCACGCCTGCCATAATCAATCCACCTTTACGTTATCAACAATGAGTTTAGGGTAATCGGAATGCCGGAAGTCAAAAAACTAACCCGACAATCGGTTTAGGTCAACGGTATCCTGCTAAAAGTCGGCCTGAACCGGGTGTCGATCCGCGTGAATTCCCAAGAGATCTCGGATTTTTTGTTTCCAAACAGCAGAAAACGAGCGCGGCACCGAGTTCCCCCCCCTTAAATAAGGAACAACATGGACTGGGCAGCCCGATGAGAGGAAGAGAAAAGATTCCGATAACGCAGGTTAACCACGATTCCGTGTGGAAGCGATTTCCGCCGTGTCGAATTATGTTAACTTCTATAGGGCTGGCCCCATTTGAGCGTATAAACGCAAACTGATTTTTGGCAATCCTGCTGTTACGGGCTGGTTTTCATCAGGCGAAAAGGACCGATATCTAGGATTCACATGACGTTGCAAACGACCGCTATCGTGCTTGCTGCGGGCAAAGGGACCCGCATGAAATCGCCCTTACCGAAAATCCTCTATCCTGTCCTCGGTCGCCCCATGATTCATTGGGTTATCGATGCCCTGGAAAAGATTGGGGTAACTCGCAAGATCTTGGTCATCGGCTACGAAGCCGATATGGTGAAAGCGGAACTTGCGAACCGAACCGGGATCGAATTCGCTTTGCAAGAGCAACAACTCGGCACCGGTCATGCCGTCCAAATGGCTGCTCCGTTATTATCGGCGGCCGATCAATCTGTCATTGTATTGGCGGGCGACTCACCTTTGGTGCAAGCGTCATCGCTGCAACGCCTGCTGTCGCATTTCGAATCGGGCCAATTTGATTGTCTGCTTGGCACGCTCCACAAGGACAACCCATTTGGATTGGGACGAATCGTGCGCGATAGCGCTGGCAGTTTCTCGAAAATTGTGGAACAAAAGGATGCCACGGACGAAGAGAAACAAATCACTGAAGTCAACATGAGTACGTATGCGTTTCGAACAGAAGCTTTGCTATGGGCCCTCCTACGCCTATCGAATCAAAATGCACAAGGGGAGTTTTACCTAACCGACTGCCCCGCTATTCTTCGCAATGCGGGAAATCGAGTCGAAGCAACAGCCGTTCTTGAGCCCTGTGAATCGCTCAGTATTAACACTCAAGAGGAAGCGCTGTTGGTCGAAGCGAAGATGAAAGAAATGGGGTACCCATGCGCGAGCTAAAGATATTCAGTGGGCGAGCCAATCCACAATTGGCACGGGACATCTGCGGGTTCTTGCATTTGAACCTGGGATCGATCTCCTTAGGCAAGTTTCCGGACGGTGAGAATTTCTGCAAGATCGATGATGATGTGCGCGGTCGCGACGTCTTCTTGATCCAACCTACTTGCCCACCAGTGAACGACAATCTCATGGAGCTGTTGATCATGATCGACAGCTGCAAGCGAGCCAGCGCCGCTAAGATCACCGCTGTAATCCCGTACTTTGGCTATGCTCGCCAGGATCGCAAAGATGAAGGCCGTGTTCCCATCACCGCCAAGCTGGTCGCCAATTTGATTACGCGAGCCGGGGCAGATCGCGTTTTAACAATGGACCTTCACGCCCCGCAAATCCAGGGATTTTTCGACGTACCCGTAGATCACCTTTACGCAGCACCAGTTCTCAACGGCTACTTCCAAAGCAAGAACTACAACCCCGATGACCTGGTCGTTGTCAGCCCTGATGAAGGGAGCATCAAACGCGCCTTGGGTCATTCGAAACGCCTGGGTGGAAGGTTAGCGATCGTCGACAAGAGACGCGAGAACGCGCTTGTCACCAAACAAACTAACATCATAGGTGGACCTGTCGAAAATAAAATCTGCTTGATGTTTGATGACATGATCAGCACCGCAGGCTCGATCTGTGGAGCAGCCCAACTAGTCCACGAAGCGGGTGCTAAAGAGATTCACATCGCTTGCACGCACGGCGTTTTGTGCGGCGATGCGATTGAGAAACTGCGCAATTGCCCAGTCGATAGCGTTGGCATCACCAATACACTGCCGTTACCGGAAGAAAAGAAGCTCGACAAAATCCATGTAATGTCCGTTGCCCCATTATTGGCTGAAGCCATTCGCCGCATCCATCATCACAAGTCCATTAGCGATATGTTTCGGGCTCCAGGCAATTGACAATCGCTTTCAGCAAACTCCCACGGATCCACAAAGAAAGCCGACCCTGTACAACTCAAGGTCGGCTTTTTTATTTTGACGGCGGTTACACCTCTTTTTTGAGAGCGTATTTCGGGAAGCAGCGTCTTTACCCTCCGACTGAAGGGCTACTCGTCTTTCTTGACATCTTCGCTGCGTCGAAACACAGCCACGATATCTTCGACAGGGACAACAAATAATTGATTCCCGGTTTCGAAATCGACTGGGATCGCGTTCTTCGGATGAAACAGAATCTTGTCGTATTGCCTCAAGGGCATGTCTTCATCATGCTCCACAACACGACTGATCGTCACAATCCGCCCTGTGATCGTGGGGATCTCGGCAGCGTCCGGGAGAGCAATCCCTCCCTTGGTCTCGCGTTTTGGCTCATCTTTCAAAACGAGTACTCGCGGTCCAATCGGTTCGATTACATCGTATTCGGCTTTTCGTTTCGCCATGAATTTGACACCCTGAAACAGACAGGTTGTTAATGGAACAATGAAAGCTTGATCAGCGATATCGTATGGGTAAGTCCAGCGATTAAAGTCTAGAAGCCATGGTTTACACGAATTTTTCAGAACGGGACAGCCCCGACCGAAACGTGCGGACCACAGCGAGCCGGTTGAGTTAAGGAAAATCTCCAACCAAAAACAGACAAGAAACTCCAATTCCTTGACGTCATTGGCCAAAAAGAAATTTCAGCCCCGTACGGAAAATGACGATAGGATGCCGAATCGGCCCATAGGACTTGGTCCACAGGATTAGACGCAGGGGAGGGCCGCAAGGCCTGGCAACCCAGCCAATTCAGGGGCATATCCGTACACTCACAAGGCGGCTCTCGCAATACATGCTGTTTGCCCTTGCATAAATCGTACCGTTTGGGATACTTGCCGGTTTCTGGCCTGAATACTCGATCCAAATTGATTTGTGATCGCGGAGAGGTAAAAGAGAGCCGCATAGGAAGCGTATTTTTGCTGACTCTGCAGGATTGATAACGGTATTTTTGGGGATCATCACCGCCATGATTGGAAATATTGAAGTTCAAAGTCGAAGTGGCCTTGGAACCCGAGCAGTCGCTCGCTTGCGTGGTCAGGGTTTGGTCCCAGCCATTTTGTACGGACACGGCGAAGAGAATGTCTGTTTGGCCGTAAAGCGTGAAGCCATCGACAACATGATCAAGCACGGCACCAAGTTGGTCAACTTGTCGGGTGCAGCTAAGGACACTGCTATTCTTCGCGAAGTGCAGTGGGACACCTATGCCACCGAAATTTTGCACGTTGACTTCGCTCGCGTTTCGGCGACCGAAATGGTGACCATTACCTTGCCAGTGGAATTGCACGGCGAAGCCCCAGGCTTGAACGAAGGTGGCCAGCTTCGATTTGCAACGCACGAACTCACCATCGCTTGCCCAGCTGTTCGCATTCCGGAATCGATCCGCGTGACGATCAGCGCCTTAGGTGTTGGCCAAGCTGTTCACGCTAGTGACGTGACGCTCCCAGAAGGAGCCAAGCTGGTAACACCGGGCGAAGTAGTCGTGGTAGCGGTCTTCAAGCCAGCTGGCGAAGCAACAGCGGACGCGGCAGCAGCTGCAACCTGAGCTTAGACATTGACGGAACCGAGAGATGAAATTGATCGTCGGACTCGGAAATCCGGGAGAAAAGTATAATAGTACTCGCCATAACATCGGCTTTGAGGTACTCGACGAATTGTCGAAGCGAACCTCGGGCTCAAAGATGGCGAAATTTGAAGGTCAGCTCCAGCAGACCTCGTTAGGAAATCAAGCAGTGATGCTGCTATGGCCCCTAACGATGATGAATTTGAGCGGCCGAGCGGTCGGAGCAGTTTCAAAGTTTTATAAGATTGCTCCCACCGATGTATTAGTGATTTGTGATGACCTAGCTTTACCTCTGGGGAAACTTCGGTTTCGCAGCAAGGGTTCGGCAGGAGGTCAAAAAGGACTTGCGGACATTCTGCGAGTCCTCGGCAGTGATGAAGTAGCACGGCTAAGAATCGGCATTGATCCGACCCCTGAGGGTTGGGATACCGCTGATTATGTGTTGAGCCGCTTCAGAAAAGATGAAACGGTGGTTGTGGATAACGCAGTTAAGCGAGCTGCAGATGGGGCCGTCGATTGGGCCAACTCTGGAATCGATTACTGCATGAATAGGTATAATTCGAGCCAAGGTAACTAGGCAGGAGATCATTCAGGTGGCTTTGCAGTCCTACGAGTGCTTGTTTATTTTCGACAGCAGCAAGTATGCTCGCGATCCTAACGGAATTTCGAGCGGCGTTGAAAACATGATTGAAAAGTGCGGTGGCACAGTTTTGGCGAGTCGTTTGTGGGCCGAACAAAAGTTGGCCTACCCAATCGATGGCCATCAGAAGGGAACCTACTGGTTGACTTTCTTCAAAATGGAAAGCACCAAGCAACCTGAACTGAACCGCATGTGCCAACTCAACGAAAGCGTGGTTCGCTATTTGATCACTCGCGTTGATCCACGCTTGATCGACACACTGGTCGCACACGCTCTGGGCAAGGCATTGCCAAACGAACTTCCTCGCCCTGACTTGGCAACCGTTGCTGCCGCAGTAGCTGGCGACGAAGAAGAAACCGACGAAAGCGACGAATAACTCAAACTGGGAAGACTCGGCTGAATTTTCTGATTTTGACGAAAATTTGGCGAAATTTACTTGATCGGACACTAGCTTTCGGTAACCTTACAGTCACTTACGTTCACCTATACCTATGAACAAGTTGCTGTTAGGGAGGATTTTGCGATGGCAAGCTACAATCGAGTGGTTCTGATCGGTAACGTGACACGGGATATTCAACTCAAATACACCCCGAGCGGAATGGCGGTAACCGAAATCGGTTTGGCCATGAACGACAAGCGTAAGAACGCTCAGGGAGAATGGGTTGAAGAAGCCGTGTTTGTCGATGTGACCTTGTGGGGTCGAACAGCGGAAGTCGCCAGTGAGTATGTTTCGAAAGGCTCGCCGCTGTTTGTCGAAGGTCGATTGAAATTAGATACCTGGGAAAAGGATGGGGAAAAGAAATCCAAACTCCGCGTCGTCGGGGAACGGATTCAACTCATTAGTTCCAAAGGTGGTGGCGGTGGTGGCAGCGGTAACGGGCCGGCGAACAATCGTCGCCCAGAAGCCAACAGCCCAATGGATGATTCCTACAGCGAAGCACCTTCGGGTGGCCGCGGTAACGATTCATTCGGTGAAGATGAGATTCCATTTTAGTTCGCACTGAGCCACTGATTGATTGCTAGGGATAGCATCAATCGGCCTCAAGCGGTCTGCCCAAAATAGTCGTTTCTCATTACCATAAGCAAAACAAGGCTCACGGCATAAGAACAATGCCCTGAGCAAAAGCATAAACATCAGGTGTTGAATCCACAGCGGACTCAAAGGATGATACTCGCTCGGGGTTCTAACACGTAGAAGAAATCAAGACACAACAGTAAATCGCCTTGCTGAAAGGATCGCCATCCCAAAGCCTTTTTCGAAAGATACGGTTCGGAGTATGGTCGGTTTAGCTTTGCGAGGTTTAGATAAAGCTCGGTAAATCAATCGGTAAATCAAACGGAACGTCGGAAACGTAAGTTTTGGAAACAGGTCTGTCATGAGCAATTCAATCCAAACGACTGTAGCAGCCCACAAGCGTCTTCCTAAAGGGAAGAACGGTGGAATCGAACTATTGTTGATTCAAAATGTGGATCACCTCGGCAAACAAGGAGATGTTGTCGAAGTCAAGAAGGGTTACGCCCTAAACTTCTTGCTGCCACAAGGCATGGCGATTATCGCCACTGGCCATCACAAACGCATGGTTGAAAAACACCGCGCCCGTTTGCTCGAAATCGAACGCAAACGCTTGGCTGGCTTGCAACAGTTGGCTGACCTTATCGGCAAACAATCGCTTACCATCGAAGCGAACGCAACCGATGACGGACACCTCTATGGTAGCGTTGGTGCAGTGGAAATCGTTGACGCTCTTAAGGGTGTCGAGATCCATATCGCCGAAGACCAAGTTCGCCTGCAAGGTCCACTCAAGGAATTGGGACTCTACACCGTCCGCATTCACTTGCACCAACAGATTGAATGCGATCTGAAGGTATGGGTCGTTCCAACCTCGGCAGCCTAACACAACGTCGCATCTCCTCTGAGTTGGGACTTAGATTGAGATCCGGGGTTTGTCGAACTAGGTTTATTAAATACATGGGGCTGTGGCGGAACTGGCAGACGCGCTAGACTTAGGATCTAGTACCGCAAGGTGTGGAGGTTCAAGTCCTCTCAGCCCTACATAAACAAAAAGAGCTCGGCAGTTACTGCCGAGCTCTTTTTGTTTTGTTCTATCGCCACACATCAGGCGTCACGTGCGTCAGCCCGCCGCGATATGCTTACGCAAAGCAGCTCATTGCAATGGCTGACGGCGGAACCAGCTAACCAACATGCCAGCCATCGAAAACTGATGACCAATAAGCGTCAGCGTAGCCCCCGGCCAAACCCAAGTGATCACATTCGACATGGCCCAGGGTGAGCTTACCGACATACCAGTAGCTTCACTGGCACCCAACCAAGCCCCCAATCCCATCATCAGCATCCCCGCACAAATCATCGAACCACCAATGGCGAATGAGGATTGTGTGGAAATGGTACCAAGATAGCTCTGCTTCTTAGTAGCTGGGGCCATCCATTTGCGTTGGCGTGCATATTCGGTCGCGATCCAACCTGCAGTAATCCAAAGGGCGGCAACCATCATCGTAACCGATGCCGTTCCCATCCAAACCAACGTCGACATCGAGCCCAACATGCGAGTGGACAAAACGGTCCAAGCCAATAAGCCAAGGGCCGCTACGAAGGTCGCCACAGCGGGTGCGACCACCATCCGATCGGGACGCTGAACCAAAGAAATACGCAAAGCATCTCCGAGCCGACGAACACTTTCTCGGATGCGAGGTGGCGCGCCACAGCGACCGTTCACCGAACATGTTTCAGCGAAATCGCCTGTCAACCAACCGCAACGCAAACTGAGTTCGATCGATGCTGCCGAGCCTTGTTCTGTTAATCGCAATTGATCCCACACGTTACGGCGAACGCTCTGAACTGGACTTTCGCAAACGCGAGTATTCACACCGCAAGCGAGCCGAATCAAGGCATTGGTGAGCCGCGAAAAGCAACAGCGCATCAAGTTGTGAACGACATTGCAAGTTCGTTTGATTTTTTCTTTAGGCAAGTTCAAGTCGACAGGGCAATACGATTGGTCGCTTTGGACCGCATCGGAACCCTTCATTAACTGGTGCAGATGATCGGGCAAACACTTAAGCGCACTTGCGTTTTCGATATCGAGGAAAGTGAGCACATCACCGGTTGCATTTCGTGCGCCAATGGCCCGCATCGCGCCCAAACGATTTCGAGGGGCTACTGCTAAATTGATTCCCAACTCGCGGCAAGCTTCAACTGCCGACGAATGCCATACAGCATCGACAAGAATGATCTCGTGCTGACCTTCGAACTTGGCCAAGCTCTCTTTCACTTGGTTCAGCAACGATCGCAGTTCAACACCTTGGCTTCGGCAGGTTAGGATCACACTGAAACGGAGCGTATTGCTGCTTGGAACCACCAAATGTGATGTTTCGAATGCTCGGTCAACCGATTCAGAACTGATCGCACGATCGTTTGCAATCAAGTCGACGACAAAATCGAGTTGCTGCTCTATTTGTTCGACAGTCCGTACAGAACCATCGCTTTTAGGTTGCTTACCTACACGAACAGAGCTGTTTTCAAGCACACCCTTGGATGATGGAGTTGAGAGCATAACGATCACTTCTGGTAGAGCTTATTGGGGAAAGATGTTGTGGCTTAAAACCGTCCAAACCTAAATCCCAAACAGTGACCGCGCGGAGAGAAAGAGCCTTGCGGATCAGCAAAACTTGCTCCTTTTTGCTTGCTGTATCGATTGTGCCGATTACACGCGGTCACCAAGACAGAAACTAATTCATCTCAGCCAGTGAATTAGTTCTCGTTTGGCGTGAATGAATTGACGCGCTAAAGCCACGAAATCGGCAACAGTTCAAGGCTTCGAGTCACTACTGACATTGGTATTCCAGCCTAGGCCTATATGTTTGGGCCCGGTCCATGCGAGCGTTATTCGTTATGGTCTCACACAGCAATTTCTGCGAGATGATGAATGAATTTGCAGCAAAAAAACGGCAAACGCTTTACACGGCTCTGCACTTAGCGATGAACTCGTCAAAGTCATTGGCGACATGATACAACGAGCCGTATGAGTCGTGCTTCTCCGGTAAGCGGCCGGTTCGCCGAAGTTCCAAGTACCATTTGATCTCGTCCGCGAGGTCCGGAAATCGCCGATAGAATTTCTCGTCATCCCAGCGCGAACGAAATTCTGAATCAAGTGCATAAACAGAGCCGTAATCAACGCCCGCCACGGATAGAAGAGTGTGTTTTCCCAGGTTTCCGACCGCGATAACGATGGTATTGCGCGGAGCGATACACGAATCGAGAAGTTGATAAACTTCATCGGCCACATAAAAGCCTGCGACATTGTGCGAGCCGAATGGCGTGGGTTCAGTGCAGTCGCATACGAGATTCCCCCACCATCCGCCACACTGTTTTAGAAAGCTCTTATAGGACTTTGGCAATCGAACCGAAGCTCGCGATTCTATCTGCGAAATATCGCAAAGCACGTCTCGCTTCGGTGGCGTGAGGCCAAGTGCAGTAAGACGCTTCGCATAGGAATTAGAAAACAACATGGTTCTAATCAGTTCATATGCTGTATCACCTGGGAGATCATTAACCCCTGCGCATTCCCTCGAGTGATGATAGTCATTTTGAAGCTAACATTACCCGGCACCTCAACGATCTTTGCGTTCCATTCACTGTCTTTCTCCTAAAAAGTTTTCCCTCGTGAAAAGACGCTAGATATGTCCAAAAGGCCAGCCGCTGCCGGTGGATATCATTTAGATCTGCATCTAGCCCTCAAACTTGGTATGGCCCGTCTATTATTACACCACCATCTGATAGCTCGGCCTGGAGGCTAGAAAGTCGTTGCTCATCGTTCATATCCAGTCAACCTAGCTGTATAGCTTTCAGGTTTCTTCGGTTTAGCCAGCGCACCATTCATGATGGGACACTGATAATCGTTGAATCACCCGTCCATCACTCAGTCCCACATGAACGCAACTTGCTGTGTCTTGCGGAGCGATTTTCTCAGCAGCTCAAATGGATACTGAGGATCATCGAAGTCTATACCTTCAGACATGCGGCGAACGTATTCCACGTAGTCAGCTGGTAGGACTTCTGCTGCCTCAAGGATGTCCGGATAGTTTGCGAAATCTTGCACGATAATGTTGGGGCAGAACTCACAAAGCTCTTGTACAAGGCTATCGAGATTATCGGGTAAGGTACTGAATCGCAGATAGAAGCGATCCGGTCCAACTTCGGAAATGGCGACTCCGAATTGCTCATTCCACTTCTCCACCATGGCGACAATATCGTCGTTGGATAGTTCATACTCAGGTGCACAGGTCTGATGTTGACGCAAAAGGTCAAATGGACTCAATGTTTATCTCCCTAGTTTCGGAGCAAAAGGTGAAAGGATCGCTTTCGATGAGTTTGGGAATACGTCCCTAACAATTTGGAGAGCTTTCGTTCTTGGCACAACCCCCACAAATCTGTACTGTGCCACCTGAAAATGCGTACTTCAGTCCAATGTCGATCATTTGCGGCCAGAGTGGTATGTGATGCGTGAAGGAAGAACCCATCCATTGATTGCGGAACAAACTCGGTTTCGCCCTCTTCTGAATCGCCGGCAGCTAATGCAAAGCTTCGTTTTGGGGGGCTGCGTAAGTAGCGTCATTGTCCCCGCCATTCGATTGCTAGCTGAAGAAACGAACAAAACGAGCGGGGAGGCCAACAAAACCTCACCATGGCCTTATCGCAATCAAGTTGATCGCTTCATCTTGTATTCCAATCACCCTCTGGCGATTGCAGATCAAATCCATCAAGAATGGGGCCAACTTAAATCGGATGTCGAA
>Ga0075163_10005752_pt1 | contig 16465 bp, 4 predicted proteins | sample JI1023141ADNA_FD_71478 | JGI IMG/M metagenome (GOLD analysis project Ga0075163, IMG submission 71478) | Wastewater effluent complex algal communities from Wisconsin, to seasonally profile nutrient transformation and Carbon sequestration -... | ecosystem: Engineered > WWTP > Effluent > Algae...
TCAAAAGACAATCGTCATCAGCTGCGCCGCCGCTCCGCCTACGGCTCCGCGGCGCCGCAGCCGATGCGCTCCAAACCAACCACCAGGCGGGGTCCCTATTGGGCGCCTATACGGGGGCCCGTTCCAACGCCGTTTGACAGTCAGTCCCAACAATCACTGAACGGATGCCGCTATCCGGGGACGGCCCCTGCGATGCAAGAGAAAGGTTCGGTGGACTTCAAACCCCTCACCGCACAGATCACTCTCGAAGCTCAACCACCTCTTGCGATCAACGACTCTCGACAGATGTCGGTTCCGCCAAGACCGCTTCATCACCTAACGCTGAAATGCCCGTGCTGTTCGCTGATCTTGCTGTTGCTTTCTGGCGCGACAACAGCTTGGCAGCATTTGGCGTTTGAACCGTGGACGCGGCGTGACGCCGCTTGAGTGCAGCATTCCTCTCCAGAATGCCTCTAAAAATCTCCGCGAACTGGGAGACGGCCGGCTCGTCGAACACGTGGTCGTGGTCAGTATCCACATCGAAACAGTGAATCTCGCCATCCACGTGCTTGTCCCACCCGAGAGTTGGGCCGCAACGCAGGAACCGGATCCGCGCATCGGTTGCGCGAATAACCACGATGTCAGTTGCGAGTGGCTTTGGCTCATAGGCTTCCTGGGCGCGATAATAGGCAGCTGACACAGCATCGGAAGCCGCCTCGATGGCCGTACGAGGCGCTTCGATTTTCTGAACCTTCATCAACTTCTGGAGTCGCGATTGAATCTGATACCTCCACAGCGTGCGCGGCAGAGCGAGGAAGCGATTCATCTTCACGCGATGGAGGTTCTGGATGCGCTCCATGATTGAAACCGGCCGCAGCATTTCGCTTGGCTCCAGGGTGTCGATCAGCATCAGGATTTCGGCCGCCTCCCCAGTCTGCTTCAACAGCCGCGTGATTTCATAGCCGATTATCCCTCCGCCCGAGTAACCGGCGAGAATATAGGGGCCACTGGGTTGCGCGGTCCTGATTGCCGCCAGATAGCTTGCGGCCATGGCTTCAATGGTCTCCTCCGGGGGAGAATTGCCGTCCACGCCACGCGCCTGAAGCGCATAGACCGGCTGATCAGCGCCGAACTTGTCCGCGAATGTCTTGAACAGCAGCACGTTGCCGCGCGATCCGTGAATGAAGAAGAACGGGGTGACGCCCGGAGAGCCCGCCTTGATCCTAACAAGCGGCGACCAGCCCCGCCCCGCTGCAGCTTCTGGCTGTGGCGGTCCGGCGCTGTCTTGCGGCAGCAGGGCAGCCAGCTCGGCGATGGATTGGGCTTCAAACAAGGTTGCAAGCGGCAGCGTCACCTGGAACTGTTTGCGGATCGCGCCAAACAGACGGACGCCCGACAGAGAGTTGCCGCCCAGGTCGAAGAAGTTGTCATTGATGCCGACATGCCGGACACCCAGAAGCTCGGACCAGATTTTAGCGAGCGCCTGTTCGGTACGCGATGTCGGCGCGATATAGTCGGATGCAAGATCGGGGCGTTGGAACCCCTCCAGCGAGAGTTCCTGCTCATTTCGTGGCGCCGTGACCAGGCTAAGCTGCGCGTTCCACAGATTCACATCGACCGACGAGGCCATCGCTTGCACAATGCCGGGCTGCGCCATGATGCGATCGAGCGCCTCAAGACCTTCCGGCGCGGATATCGCTTCCCTGAGCATCGTCGCCATGGGATCGTTTCGCGCCCGCTCGACGCTCCGGCCCGAGGCTGGCGCGCCCAGAGACGCGCCGGGATCAAGCCGCTTCATCGTGAACCGCGAGATGTCCGCAAAGACGCGTCCGTCGGCGTCGCTCAGCGTTATGTCGAAAAATGCAACGCCATTGCCGCTCGACGTCAGACAGCGCACATGACTGAACACACGCGATGGCATCTGTCCAAACACGCGAATGGCGCCATAGGCGAGTGGCACATAGAATTCGCGGGTGAGATCGACCCCGGGGATCAGCGCCTGCGCGCCACCGGTGGCCATGTCCAGCACGGCGGGATGGAGGCCGTAGCCATCCAGATCGCCAACGAAGCGGTCATCCAGCGATACCTCAGCGAGCGCTTCGCCGGAACCAAAGCTGATGCGGCGAATGTTGGCCCAGCGCGGACCGAAGGTCATGAAATCCTGATTGAGCCTGCCATCCTGCGGGGCAAATTCCTTCTCGCGGCAGCGTTCCCGAATCGCGGCCAGATCAAGCGCAGCAGGAGGTTTCCCTGTGTAGGGTCGCGCCTCGCCATGAACGATTGCCTGACCGTGCGTGTCGGGGCCGGCATATATCGAGATGACATGTCCCGCGCCGGAGGGCGTCATCTGGATTGTAAGCCTCTTTGACTCATCCCCCTCGACACGGAAGGGGGTGATGAATGTCAGGTCCGACAGCTCAATCGCGCCTGTCGTCCGGCCATCTACGTACGCTGCACGCGCCAGCTCCACGAAAGCCGTTCCAGGGAGGATCGCCGCCCCCCCCCTCACAACGTGCTCGGCGAGCATCCAGCTGCTTGCTTGGCTGAGCGTCGCTACAAACCTGCGGCCCTCGGCGCCATCCGTGAAACCGTCCAGCGCCGGATGCAGACTAGGATGCTCAGGGGGCGCTCCGGCCACCTGAATGGCATGGGCGGTTGCAGCCATGCCGATATCGCGCCACGCATTCCAGTTGACCACCACGGTGCGGCCGGACGCCCGGATCGAACGCTCGCGCGCAAACGCATCCTGGAAAGCGTTCGCCGCCGTATAGTCGACCTGCCCCGGCAACCCCAGATAGGATGCGACCGAAGAAAACAGCATGAAGAAATCGAGGTCCTCCCCGATCAGACTGTCCAGATTCAGCGTGCCGGCGACCTTGGGCGTGAGGACACGGATCATCGCCCCATCGCTCTTGGTCATCATCAGCGCATCGTCCATGACGCCTGCCGCGTGAATGACGCCGGTCAGCGGCCCGAAGGCGCGGCGAGCCTGCGCCAGAGCGTCAGATACCGATTTCTTGTCCGCCACATCTGCATTGACGACCAGCACTTCGGCGCCTGTCTGTCGCAGCGCACGCACTTTTGCAATTCGTCCGGCGGCGCGGCTGGCGCCTTGGGCGCCAAGAATCGCCCCCCACTCCGCTTCGGGCGGCAAGCCGCCGCGCGCCATCAGGATCAGCTTCACTTTTTTTGTCCGCGCGATGTGCGCTGCAACCTCAAGCCCGATGCCGCCAAGACCGCCAGTAATCAGATAGACGCCATTTTCGCGCACCCAGCCCGCGGGTTGGGAAGACGCTGGCAATGGCAGCGGCCCGGCCTCCCGGATCCAGCGTCCGCCAGATGACAGCGCGACAACCCGGTCGTTCGATTCGGCTCGCAATTCCTGCATCAGCCGCCCGAGGAGCGCATCATCCTCGATGGACGAACCGGCGCGTGCAGGCAGGTCGATGCAGCGAACAGTGAGGTTGTCAAACTCACGAGGGCTCACCAGAGCGGGTCCAAGCACAAGAGACCGGATGGGAACGACGCGTTCCCCCCCCACGCCGGTCAACCCTGACGTCACGATCGAGACCTGCATCCTGTCATCAAGCGCGCCGAGCGCCTGCATGAGATAGACGGGACGCAGGAAGTTCTGCGACACGAGCGAAGGATCCGCCCCATTGCGCGCTTTTGATGGACCCGTCAGCAGGACGACGTGGTCAGGGATGCCGACATGCTCTTCCATGTGCCGGAGTATGGCTGCGTAGTGCTCCGGCTTGTCGAAATCGAGCCGCCATATTCCGTCGAGCTTTTCGACAAATGTCCGGCCCGGGCAAGCGACAAGCACTTTCTCCGGCGCCAGCGAGCGCGCCATTCGCCGTCCTGCCCGAACATCCTCAGACAAGATCAACCAGGTGCGGGGCTCACGCTCTGCGGCATCCGCAACGACAGGGGCTTCGAGATATCGCAGACTGTAGAACCACTCGCCCACATCATCGCGCCGGACGAGTTCCTTGGACGCTGAAGACCCCACCACTTTGCCGGGTTTCACCCAGAAGGATTTACGCTCGAAAGGATAGGCCGGCAGTGGCACGCGGTTACGCAACTGACCGTCGTAGAACGCCGTCCAGTCGATGGTCCCGCCAGCACACCAGAGCCGCCCGAGGCTGGTCAGCGCATAGCCAAGATCGCTTGCAGGCTCCTGCGGGTGGCGGATGCAGTTGAACGCCTTGCGGAAAGGTTTGGCCTGCGCACGGGCCAGCATGCACAGCGTCCGTCCAGGACCCGCTTCCAGCAGAATCGGTTCGCCAATCTCGCGGAGGCTCTCAAGCCCGGCAGCGAATCGCACAGTCGAACGCAGGTGTGTGACCCAGTATTCCGGCGAGGTTGCTTCCGCGGTCGTGATCCACTTCCCCGTGACGTTGGAGACGAACGGCGTCCGGGGCGGATTGAAGCTGATCGTCCGGCACAGATCCCGAAATTGACCAAGCACGGGATCAAGCATTGCGGAGTGAGCCGCCACATCAATGCGCACGGCGGTAGAATCGATTTCGCGTTCGGTCAGCAGAGCTTCCAGCGACTTGATCGCCGCCGTCGGGCCTGAGGCAACCGACAGATCCGGCGCATTCGCTGCCGCAATATCCAGGCCTATTGGCAGGATGGCGCGTAGGTCAGCTTCGCCCATCGGTACACTGAGCATGCTGCCGCGCTCGGCGCACTCGAACAGGCGCCCACGCATCATTACAAGCCGGAGCGTGTCTTCGAGGTTCATCACGCCGGCAAGACAGGCGGCGGTGTATTCGCCCACGCTGTGACCAATGAAGGCGTCGGCCGTGACGCCCCATGACTGGAACAGGCGCGCCATGGCGTATTCAGTGGCAAACAGCGACGGCAAGGTGAGGGATGGCTGCTCCAGTGTCCGGGTCGCCGCTTCGACATCCCCGGCCTTGGGAAACATCAGAGGACGCAGGTCACGGCCGATTGCGGGATTGATTATGTCGAGGCATGCATCGATCGCCTCGCGGTAAACGTCTTCGCGCTCATAAAGTTCGGCGCCCATGCCGGCATACTGGGCGCCGCCACCGGGAAACATGAAAACCGTCTTGGCGCGCGTGTCGTCGGCGACGTCGTTTGCGATTGTCTTTGAAGTCCGATCACGCAGACCGGCGACCGCTTCATCTACAGTGCGAGCTGCAAGCGCGCGGCGATGCGTCATGCTGCGGCGTCCAACCGCCAGCGTGAATGCAACGTCGGCAAGATCGAGAGCTGGCTTCGCCTCAAGCCTGGTTGCCAGATTGTCGCAAGCCTGATCCAGCGCGGCTTTGCTTTTTGCCGAAACGACCAGAAGTTGCTGGGAGCGTTCGCCTTCACCGGGAAGCGCCCTTGGCGCTTCCTCCAGGATCATGTGGCAGTTGGTTCCGCCGGCGCCAAGCGCGGTGATTCCGCAGCGTAGAGGTCCCTCGCCCTCCCAAGCCCGCAGCGAGGCGTTCACGAAGAACGGGCTATCGTCGAAGTCGATTGCCGGGTTCGGGGTCTCGTAGCCAAGGCTGGGCGGAAGCTGCCTGTTCTTCAGCGCCATCACGACCTTGATCAGCGAGGCGACGCCCGCCGCCTCGCCAAGGTGGCCGATATTGGATTTCACAGAACCGATCGCGCAGAAGCGCCGGCGTTCCGTTACCCGCCTGAAGGCCTCGTTGAGCGCTTCAACTTCAATGGGGTCGCCCACCAGCGTGCCGGTTCCATGCGTCTCGATGTAGCTGATGCTGTCAACGTCCACGTCGCAGGAAGCCAGTGCGGATGCGATTACGGCCGCTTGGCCATCGACACCTGGCGCGAGGTAGCCAACCTTCATTGCGCCGTCATTGTTGATCGCCGATCCCTTGATAACGGCGTGGATGGTGTCGCCATCATCGAGCGCTGCGCTAAGGCGCTTGAGAACGACCACCCCTGCTCCGCTGCCAAAGACCGTGCCGGCGCTTTTTGCATCGAACGGACGGCAATGACCGTCCGGCGACAGGATCTCGCCTTCCTTGAAGTGATATCCCAGACCTTGAGGAAACAGGACAGTGGACCCGCCAGCCAGCGCCATCGTACATTCGCCGCGCGCCAGGCTCTGGCACGCGAGGTGAACAGAAACCAAAGCAGACGAACACGCCGTCTGAATGTTCATGCTAGGTCCGCGCAAATCCATTTCGTAGGAAACGCGCGTCGCAAGAAAATTCATGTCGTTGCCGGTGTGGCGAACGAGAAAATCACCCATCGCGTGCATGAGGTCGGGGTTCGACCGCAGGTTTTCGATAAAATAGGAGGGTGCGCCGGCGCCGGCGAACACGCCCACCGGCCCCTCGTCGGGCGAAGCCGAATAGCCGGCGTTTTCGACCGCCTGCCAGGCAATTTCGAGAAAAATCCGGTGAGCGGGATCCATAACCGATGCTTCCCGCGGGCTAAGTCCGAAGAAGCTGGCGTCGAACATGTCGACGTCGTCGAGCACGGGGCATGCCTTCACGTAGTCCGGATCGCTCAAAACGCTGCGGCTGACTCCCGCTGCGATGAGCTCGTCGTCAGTCAAAGCGCGAATGGATTCCACGCCATCGCGGACATTGGTCCAGAACGCGTCGACGCTGGCTGCGCCAGGAAAACGGCCCGCCATGCCGATGATTGCGATGTCATCGTTTTTGAGGCCGGGTACTGGAGGAGACGTGCTCATCAGGATTCCAGCGCCCCACGCAATTCGCGGCGCCGCGCTGCTGCATCTTTCTTGCGATCCGCCTGCGCCTGCACCGCCTTCATGTCGCTTTCGCGGGACGATTTGTCTTCGTTGAGGTGGGCCGCCAGAGATTCGATGGTGGGATAGCGGAACATGCTGACCAGAGACACTTTCCGGTTGAGCAGGGTCGACAACCTCTGGTTGGCCTGGGCGGTCAGCAAGGAATTTGCGCCCAGGTCAAAGATATTGTCCTTGAGGCCGACGCGCTCGACATTCAACAGCGAACGCCAGACGCTGGCGATACTTTCCTCCAGCGCGTTTGAAGGGGCGACGTGATCGACCTGCCGACGGGCCAGTTCGCGAACAGGCGCCGGCAGACGCTTCCGATCGATCTTGCCATTCGGCGTAAGCGGGAAAGCATCCATCGCCACGAAGATCGATGGTATCATGTATTCCGGCAGAAAATCACGAAGATGGGCGCGCAGGTCGTCAAACAACGCGTGATGATCGACCGGTGCAGCGGACGGCGCGTTCGCGTAGCGGGATGGCGCATGATCGTGCCGCGGCGCGAGCACAACGACGGGATCTCTGGGACCAGTCGACTTGTGGCGCAGGACCGCATCGAAACGGGCCGGATCGCCTGAACGCGCCCAGACCAGATCGACGGTGTAGTCCGGATGCAGATTGATCAAGGCGGCCGGATCGATGCCGACGCGCTCGAACCTTGCCATCGCCTTGCGGATCTCATCGGCTGTGAGGCCGGCCCTTTCGGCCATGGACGAGCGCGCGGCGTAGACCGTAGCTAGCCGCGCGTTTGGCAGGTCCTGCAGAAGAAGTACGGGCGGGACAGCCGACAGCGCGTCACGGATGGCGTCCAGCGTCTCCAGCCTGCTCGCAGGCGGAAGCTGGACCGTCTTCGGGGCGGCCGCACCGATATGAAGGGTGACATCATAGCGGAAGGCGTTCATCTCATTGTCGGCCTTACCCGGCTTCAGGGCGATCCCGACGTGCGTCACACGCGGCATTTCACGCGCCAGAGCGTGGAAGAAGGCTTCGGACAGAACGAGTTCGCCCTCCTGCTGCGCACGCCTGTCGATCCGGCTCGCCAGCTCGACAGCGTCGATGTGGCCGGGCGCCTGGTTCAGCGTCGTCAGTGTGTGAAATGCGTCGAGATGATCGCGGCTACGGACATCGCCAATGAAGATATGTCCACCGTCCGAAACCAGCTCGCTTGCCCGCATTAGAACGCTTGCGAGGTAGGCGCTGTCGGGGAAGTACTGAGCGACCGAGTTGATGACGACCGTATCGCACGACAGCGGCGCCATGTCTTCCAGCGCATGAGCGGGCTTCTGCATCAACGTCACACGGGCGCGCTCTTCCGGCTTCAGTTCGTTGCGGATCGTCTCCAGAGCGTGCGGTGAGATATCCACGGCCGTGTAGTGCTCGACATGCGGTGCGAGGCGGTAGAGCACCATGCCGACACCGCAGCCAATTTCCAGGACGCGCCTGGGCGAGAGCGCAAGAACACTGCGCTCGACCTGATCGAGCCATTCCAGCATCTCGTCCGCCGGAATCTGCGCACCCGTGTAGCTACTGGTCCAACCCGTGATATTGAAGCGCGGATCCGCGAGATCAGACGCCAGTTTGTAGGCCTCATCCCACAATGTCTTCCACTGCGATACGCGATCATTGTCACTGGCTGCGACTGAAGCCTGCCGCGCCGGAATGATGTAGGCGACCAGCTGTGGCAGGGCGCCATCTGCGCGCGCCACGACGACATTCTGGCGAACTGCGGGGTGTTTCCCGAGAACCGCTTCTATCTCGCCAAGCTCAATGCGATAGCCGTTGAGCTTCACCTGATGGTCGAGACGTCCAAGGAACTCGATCGCGCCATCATCGCGATAGCGGGCAAGGTCCCCTGTGCGATAAAGTCGCCCAGACGGATCGCATGGATCCTGCACAAAACGCTCTGCGGTCAGGTCCGGCCGATCCAGATAGCCGCGCACGACGCCTGCCCCGCCGATACAAAGCTCACCGGCGACGCCGACCGGCGTCAGCTGGCTGCGCACATCCAGAATGCGGATCACGGTATTGGCGATCGGTCGGCCGATGGTGATGGGCTGACCAGCACGCACCTGTGACGTCGTCGACCAGATGGTTGTCTCCGTCGGCCCGTACATGTTGTGTATCTCGCCGCCAACCACCGGCAGCAGCGTCGCGGCCAGATCGACCGGAAGCGCCTCTCCGCCCAGCAGCAATTTTTCGAGCCCCGCCAGGCTGGCGAGGCCGTCTGGATCGCCAGTCAGCATTCGGGCCATGGAGGGCGTGCATTGCAGATGAGTGACGCCGCGATTCCTGATCTGGTCGACAATGCCATAGGCTGCAGCATCGTTTTCAGCGCTCGTCGGCGCGTTGGCGAGTTGGCGGAGCCGGTCCAGATGAGGCAGGCTTGCGAGCACGATTTCGGGATCGATTCCGAAATCAATCAGGCACGCCACTTCATTGGCGCCGATCGCCTTCAGGCTCTCGATCATCCCGAGCGCTTTTTCAGGTGAACCGAAAAGGCCCGCCGTTTCGAAATACCGGTCGAATGCGTGGTCCATCAGCGCCGCCATATCTTCGGCGGTGAAGCGGGAAGCGTCGAAGCCCTGCCCGTGGCCTTGATCCAGAGACGGCTGCCTGAAGGCGGGAAACATGGACGGCGCGACCTTGATCAGGTCGAAAGAGCTAGTCAGGTAATCGCAGAAAGGCTTGCGCGCCAGTTCGCGCGCTGTCTCGGTATGCTCGCAGACAAAGGTGTGCAGCATGACTGTGACGTTGCCCGGTCCGGCATGGCCGGCCTCCAGACGTGCTGCACGGTAGGCTGCGAACTTGTTTTTCAGATCGGCGAGATCCTGGCCGAGCATGTTGGTCAGCACGTTTGCACCAAGACGGCCTGCCAGCTTGAAGGTATCGACGCTGCCCGCAGACGCGATCCAGATCGGCGGCGCCGCCTGCAGCGGCCGCGGCAGAACGCTGACCGAGATGGTTTTGTTCTGGCCATTCTTCACGTCGATCTTCTCGCCGCTCCAGAGCTTGAGCACGGTCTCGATGCTCTCGACCATGATCTCACGCCGGCGCTCATAGTTCTCCGGCATCAGGGAGAAATCGTCGGCATGCCATCCAGAAGCGAACGACAGCCCGACCCGCCCGCCTGAGAGCTGGTCGATGACCGACCAGTCTTCAGCGACTCGCAGTGGATTGTGCAGCGGCAAAACAATGCTTCCCGCTCGCAGGGCGACGCGGCTCGTGATGGTTGCAAGTGCAGCCGTCGTGACAGCAGGATTTGGATAGAGGCCGCCAAATGCATGGAAATGCCGCTCTGGCGTCCAGACGGCGCTGAAGTCATGTGTGTCAGCGAACTTCGCGCCTTCAAGGAGAAGCCTGTAGGCGCCGCCTGGCCTGGTGCCGCCCTGATCTGCGGCGAAGTAGAAGAGCCCGAACGCCATGGGTTCGCCGGAAACCTGGGCCGGCGCCTCGCTGGCGAGCGATGCACGGTCGCTTTCTCCCTGGATCACAACCTCGAAGCCGCGCGTGAGCGTCCAGAACAGTTCAAGAACTGAAATATCGAACGAAACGCTCGTGACGGCGAGCCATACGCCGGGCCTGGCGCCGATGCGGGCATCCATGCCGGCGAAGAAATTGGCGACATTGCCGTGCGTGACCATCACGCCCTTGGGGCGGCCAGTCGAACCCGACGTGAAGATCACATAGGCGAGGTCTTTTGGCGTAACGCCGGACTGCGGCGCATGCGGAGCGCCCGAAGGATCGATGTCTTCGATGCACAGCACGTCCGCGCCAGGCATGGCGAAGCGGGCCGCAAGACTGCGTTGCGAAATCACGACCTTCGCCCTGGAGTCCTCGAGCATCATGCTCAGGCGCTCGCGCGGATAGACCGGATCGAGCGGAACATAAGCCCCGCCAGCCTTCAGAACACCCAATAGCCCAACGATCAGGTCGAGCGAGCGCTCGATGCAGACGCCGACCAGCGCATCCGGGCCGACGCCGCGTCTGCGCAACTGTTCCGCAACCGCGTTCGAACGCTGGTCCAGTTGCCGATAGGTGAGCGAGTTGTTCTTGAACCTGACCGCAATTGCATTCGGGGTCCGCCCGGCCTGCTGCTCGAACAACTGGTGCACGCATTGGTCAAACGCATAGCTGGCGGTGGTGTCCTGCCACGTTGTCAGCAGCATCTCGCGTTCGGCTGGCGACAGGATATCAAGCTCTGCCACCGGACGGGAAAGATCGGCAAATGCGCTTTCCAGCAGCACCTCGATCCGGTCAGAGAGCCGCGCCAGATCGGCGTCAGAGATGGCGCGCCGATCATAAGCCCAGGCGAAGCCGGGTTGGTCATCGCCACAAATGAGCGTCAGGCTCGTTCCCGGAACGAGAGCAGCCGCAGGATCAAGATCACCAGCGCGCGCCAAGCGTACGCCAATCGAAAGCTGCTGCGCGGTCCGGTCACGCGACCGCAGGGCGCCATAGCGCGAGACAACGTCGCGCGCGAACGTAAGACGACGGTCCTGCATCGCCAGTTCCGCACCCGCTCGCTCCAGAAGGCCGTCAAATCCGGCCGACAGGTCAACCTCGACGCGCATCGGCGCAAGGTCGGAATAGATGGGCGCAAGACCGTCCGGGACACTCTTGGCAATGGCGAGATCGAACGCGCCGCCTTCTCCAATGCGGGCCAGATATCCGGCCAGCGCCGCAATGAGGACACCGCGACGCCCGGCTATCTTCGCGGTCAGCGAAGGAGAGAGTTTGCGGAAAACCAGCGCCAGTTCGCGATGGTCAGTATGCAATCTGAGATCTGCAATTGCGGGGCTGCGCTGATTGGCAATGCGAGCGACCCAGAAGCGCTCGTGCCTGGTAATCGCCCTGTCGAAATCTGAAGCCGCTTGCGCATCAGTGGCCTGCGGGGCCAGCACGATCTGCCCGGCCGCAAGGCGCAGATCGAGCGGATCGACGGGCGAACCGTCAAGCGTCACGATCCGGGAGAGCTTGATCGCTCCGTCTGCTACGGCCACCGTGACGCCGGCCCGGTCGAGCGCGATCACTTCGCCAGCAGAACGGCTTCCGGATACCAGGGAAGCTGTTCCGACGAGATAGACCCCCGACGGCGTCGCGATCTTGGGCCGGCACATCCAGTTGTCTTCGCTGCCCAGGTCGAGCGCGCGGATGAAGGCGTGAACGTCTTTTGCGGAATTGCGGAAATCGACAAATCCGGCGCCGGGACGATCTGAACGCCGGTGAAACCCATGCGCGGGCGCCGGGGCAATCGTCTCAATCGCGACGCCGGAGGCGGCCTCCGCGAGAACCAGCTCAACCAAACTGATGAAGCTGTCGCGGCCCGCTTCGGCGCATTTGACGCCAAGCGAAAACGCCGTGTCGTCGTCGCTGATCTCGATCGCCTGCTGCAGCAGGATCGGACCTGCATCGACCTCGCCGGACATTTCATGCCACGTCACGCCATGGTGCGTCTCGCCTCTCAGAATCGCCCAGGATGTAGCGTTGAACCCCGAATAGGCTGGCAGGAGGGAATCGTGAAAATTGATCGCGTGTCGCTGCGGCAGAGTCAGCACAGCCGCATCGATGATCGCGTGATTGACGATGCTGAAAAGGAAATCGAACGGGCGGCGAGCGAGCCAGACCGCCAGCTTATCCGAACCCGAGATACGGTCGATCCCTCGGGACGTCGCCCAGGTGGAAACCTCAGGGCAGTCCGCGACGACGCCCTGGATTTCCTGCCCCCGGGAAAGCCAGTGCTCAGCGCAAGAAATGAGCAGACTACCGCTGCCGACAAAGATTCCGTTCACGTTATTGCCCGCCCGCATCACACTTATCAGAGCGATTCACGCTTTCCAACGTGTCGCCCAGACCCATCTCCGCAACCATCATAGGTCATAGACCTGAAAAGAGTGTCGATTGCGCAGGTCAATTCGATGCAGTCCGGCGCGGTTAAGTTTACCGCTGATTCAATTCATTTCCATGCCACACGACCTTGACGCCGCGCCCCTCTGCAAGGACCGCGAGGGCGCATAGACAGTCCGTCGCGGGTCTTGTCTCGGAAAAACGCCAGTCCAAGATCGCTTGATTGTCATTTTCTACCCTTAGCAGGCGCGGCTCTCCGTCGCCCGGCGCGCTCATGTCGAAGTCATCAAGCGGCATGGAGAGGCCTGCTCCGACCGCCTTGATGAATGACTCCTTCCGCGTCCAGAACCGGAAGAACGCGTCCAGTTTCGCCTGCCCCTCAAACCGGCCCAGCGCGTCATTCTCGACATCCGAGAGGGGCCAGCTCATTTCATCGTCCACGAGGGGGCGAATAAATTCCACGTCGACGCCAACACGCGCCTCATGCGAGACGGCCAGCGCAGCAATACTTCCCGAATGACTGAGGTTGAATGACATTGCGCCTGAGTTATTAACCAGAACGGGGCGTCCGTTTACCTCTGCCCCGAAGATCAAGGATTGTGGCGCCAAACCGGTCTCAACGCCCAGTATCTGGCGCATCCGCCCACGCGCCACGATCCACCTCTCCCGGTCTTCGCGCTTGATGAACCGGTTTGCGCGCGCGCGCTCATCTTGCGACAGCAGACCTGCAAACGGCTCAAGCTCACACGCCGCGACGTCGAGTGACCAGAACCATACATTTACCTCAACGTGCGACATCAGGGCCGCATCAAGGGAAAAGCAGTCGCGGACATCGGGTCGAAAGCGCCATCAAGAATCAGTTGCGTGTGAGTATGGTAAATAGAGGCGCCGGGAACCAGCCCTCAACTTCGTTCATCTGTTGCAAGAGCAGCGCCAACTCCGCTGCCAAGGAATAACCCCGTCATGCTGGCGCATGGTGCGCTGCTTGCAGCGTGGCTTCACCCTTTTTAACCCGGGCTAGTTTTGGCGGACGCTCCTAATTCCATGACCCCGCCTCCCGAACCGACACCTGAGACTGTCGCTCCAGGGGCGCGTGTCGCCGGCATGATGCAGCGCGCCATGCTGTGGAACCTGCTGAACTTCGCGTTCTCGCAGGGCGCGGGGATCGTGATCTTCTTCATGATAGCCGCCCAGGTGCCGCCGCATATCTTCGGCGTCATCGCGCTGGCGACGCTTGCTGCAGATTACGTCTCCCTGGAGGGACGCAACGCGGCAATGGACGCAATCCTGCAGGTTGGCCGATACGACGAGAAATCGCTTTCGTCGGCCTTTACCTGCTTCCTTGTGATCACACTCGTCATAGCAGGCGGCCTTTGGCTTGCGGCGCCCGGCGTCGGCGCAGCTGTCGCCGAGCCGCTCGTGACGGACTTCATGCCCCTGTTCGGTTTGATGATGCTTCCGGTTCCCTGGCTTTCGGTGATGGACGCCATCATGATGCGGGATCTGCGCTACAAGGAGGCCACGCAGCGAAGCATTGTCGGCACACTCGTTGGCGGCGCCGTCGGCATTGGTCTCGCGTTCTCACCCTGGCTTCTTTGGGCTCTCTTCGGTCAGCGACTCGTTTCCCTGATTGTGGTGACCGCTCTGGAGTACAAATACACGCGGTGGCTGCCAAAGCTTCACTTCGACCGGAAGAGCGGATTTGATTTTGCCCGCCGGTTCTTCGCACTGTGGATGATCAGCACGCTCATCCAGACAATCAGCCGTGCAACTTTGCTGGCATTCGGCCTGCGCTATGACGTCGTGACCGTCGGACTATTGCGCGCGACCAATCGCATTTCCGAAGCGGTGCAGGGACCTATAATCAGCCCACTGACGAACCTTTGGTTCCCCCTGATGTCCAAGGTCAAGGGCGATATTGCCGGAGAACGGCACGTCTACAACAGCATCGTCAGGACAGCCACGTTCGTCGCGCTGCCGACCTTTGCCGGTCTCGCGATTGTCGCTGACGACGTCGTCGCCCTGCTTCTGCCCCAGCAGTATGCGGGCGTAGCTCCCATACTTCGCGCAACTTCGATCACGCTGCTCCTCATTCCGGTTCTGTGGTTCAACGTGGTGGCGCTGAGCGCGATGGGGATGAACCGGATGTCGCTGGCCTACACAGCCATCCTTGTTGCGTCGTCCCTGAGCACGTTGGTCGCTTTCCATGACGTCAGCCCGCCAGCGGCCTTGCTCATCATGTCAGTGCCCTGCGTAATTGTCGGCATCGCAGGCAACGTCATCCTCAATCGTCGCCTTCAGCAGACCAACCTCGCACACTATGGAGCAATGATCCCCGCAGTGCTGGCCACGCTGGCGATGTCCGCTGCAACCTACGCGCTGACTGCCTCGACCTCGGCTTGGAGCGTCCTTCCACGTCTGGCGCTATGCGTCACGGCGGGCGGAGCAACGTACTTCGGTTGGCTCTTCGCATTTCACAGGATCTGGCTGAAGGATCGCATCTTGCTGCTGAGGGGCCGCGAGCCAGTCCCATCGTAGTAGTCGCCTGCCTCAAATGCCGGCGGGCATATGCACACCGGTCTCAGATGTCTACGTCCAAGGGCGCCCTCATCCGTGGACATCGGACAATCGCGGGTGCGCCAGGCGCTCCGGCGCGGTCGGGGGTTGCGGCGAGCTTGGTTCGGTCATCCCGAGGGCGCCGCAGATCTCTCATCGAGCCAGGACAACCCATGCGATGCGGCCGGTCTTGCTCTGCCATGCGACAGGACAACCGGGTCAGACTGGCGGTGTATCAATGATCGCAACCGGGCGCCCGCCGCTGCAGCGTTGATCGCTGCCCGGCGGACGACCGAAGCCAGTCGTATGTCAGTCCGCCAGCCGGCGGTCCGAAGGTTTCCGGACGATTTCATCGTAATTCGACTGATCCGATTTGCCGAACTTTCAGTTCGTCCTGTTAGGCAAACGGAGACAGGGTCGCCGTGCGTAAGGGGCCGAAAGCGGTAGGGCCACAATGGCAGACGACCAGTGGGGCGCGCGCGAAAATCTGATCCATCGCAGCAGGGCGCGACGGCCAACATCGGCCACTGTCGCGGCTAGCGCAATCAGCGCCGCGATCATTGTCAGCCTTTTAGCTGGCTACTGGGCCGGAAAGCAGGGCGTGCTGTGGCGCGCGCGAGACCTCGCCAGCCAATTTCTTGCAGGAATATCGGCTCCCGATGCGACCGCCAAAAACAATTCGCCGATCGAGCGCGAAACGCGGCAAACCGCCTTCCAGAGACTCGAAATCGCCCGTCTGCCGCTTGGACGCGCCTGGTCTCTGGAGGAGGCGGGCGGCCACCTCCTTTTCAGCACGCGATACGGCAAGCTCGGATACATGACAGGCGCGCGTGCAGCGAACCTTCGCCTGGAGGTTCCGCTCGGGCTCGATTCCTTCAACTCCAGCGAACTTGCCAAGCACGGCTCCATCAGTCTCGCACACGTCCGCGTTACGGATATGCTGACAATCCAGACCGCTCCGAACAGGTACGACCTCTATGTCGGGCACATGAAATATGCCGACGAATGCTTCAGGCTGGTTGTCTCCAAGACGCGCCTGATGGCAACGCCGGATGCGGTGACCGCTGCTGCGGAGGGGGCAGTTGCCGGTCCGTGGAGCGAAATCTACAAAACACGCGACTGCATCGCCCAGCGAGCGATCGGGTCACCCTTCATCGGCGACCAATCCGGCGGGCGCCTGGTGCAGCTCGACAGCGACACGCTCGCTTTTTCGGTGGGCGATTTCGAGTTCACTGGCGGATCGGATGACGTCCGCCCGCCATCCGACCCTGGATCAGACCTCGGCAAGATCATCACGATCGGGCTAAAGGATGGCCACGCGAGCGTCTACGCCAG
>Ga0075163_10005753_pt1 | contig 16464 bp, 15 predicted proteins | sample JI1023141ADNA_FD_71478 | JGI IMG/M metagenome (GOLD analysis project Ga0075163, IMG submission 71478) | Wastewater effluent complex algal communities from Wisconsin, to seasonally profile nutrient transformation and Carbon sequestration -... | ecosystem: Engineered > WWTP > Effluent > Algae...
TTACCAAGAGCAGTATTTAAAAAAAAATGGTTCACTATTTCTTTATCAGAAATCAAATCAACTACCTCTTTAAAAAATAATTGTGCTGATAAGGTTCCCTGTAATACTTTTGTCAATTGACTCCAATCCTTTGCTCTAAAAAAAATCCATGCATAATTAACGAATAAAAAAGTTAAGAGCCAGGATAATTTCCTGTTCAATTTAAAATCTGAAAATCGATTTAATAAATTATGCAATGCAACACCAGTGCCATGAAGCATTCCCCAAAGAATAAAATTATAACCTGCGCCATGCCAAATGCCACCAATAGTAAAAGTAAGGAATAAATTTAAAGCTGTCCTAGAAACTCCATTTCGATTACCACCAAGCGGTATATAAATATAATCCCTTAAGAATGCAGACAGTGTGATATGCCAATTACGCCAAAAATCTTGGATATTTACAGATTTATACGGCGAATTAAAATTAGCCGGCAATTTAATATTAAATAATAATGCAGAGCCAATAGCCATATCTGAATAACCACTGAAATCAAAGTATAATTGAAATGTATAACAAAGGGAGACTACCCATGCTTCAATGAATCCAAGGCTGTTTGCTAAATCAAAACCATCTTTTACCCAAAGAGAAAATGTATCTGCTAAGATAGCTTTCTTGAATAATCCTATGGAAAAAATTGTAATCCCTTTATTAAAAGATTCAATATAGAATTGCTGAATCTTAATGTCTTGAAACTGCTTAATTAAGAGTGAATAATGCACTATCGGTCCCGCAATGAGCTGGGGAAAAAAAGTTACAAATAGGGCATAGTTAAGAAACGAATTATTTTTTGTTTTACCATAATAACTATCAACAATGTAAGCAATTTGCTGAAATGTAAAAAAACTTATCGCCAACGGTAAAATGATCTCAACAGTTTTTATTTGATACGTAAAGAAATGATTCCAATTACTTATAAAGAAATTATAATATTTATAATAAAATAAAAAAGACACATTTACAAAAATTCCAAATATTAAGATTGCTCGTTTCCTATTTTTGTTTTCTAATACATCAATAATTCTTCCCAGGAAATAATTAAACACTATAGAAAAAAGAATTATAAAAATATTTGAAAATTTCCAATAACTGTAAAACAATAAAGAAAATAAAAGCAACGAAAGTAATTTTAATTTCCTTACTTTAAAGAAAAGCAAAACGGTAAGAGGCAAAAATACTAGTATGTATTCATAAGAATTAAAAAGCATTATTTAATCAAGCCGGCCAGTTTAAATTTCTCTGCTATCTCTGCAAGTTGTTCTACTGGAATTCCAGTTTTCTCAGAAATAGAGATTAAATCCTTTGTTCCGTCGGCAAGAAATAAAAACCATAAAATAGAATCTAATTCATCTTTATAAGAACTCTTAAAAGTCAGACTTACAGTAGAATCGCCATTAGCCACACCTACTGTTTCAGAAACTCTCTGGTTAATTGCACCACCGGTTTCAGGGTATAATCCTCGTTTACCCAACTGCAATTCGCCATTTGGATTTAAGTTTACATAGGTTTCATTCTTTTCGATTTTTCCAATGGCAGAGAGATAAAGTTCAAGAGATTGCATTACATATTCACCCTTTACAAAGTCCAGATTATCAAGAGAAGTATGGTAATACACATATTCATAGTATTTATCTTTCGAAATCGTGCTAACAGGAATTCGAAACCCTGGAGAGGAATATTGTCGTTCGTCGCTACCATCCGGAACAAATGGATAAGCAATATAATCAATTTCAAAGTCTCTAAATGTCAATCTCACAGCTCTATCAATCAAATGATTTCCTAAAAATGTTTCCTTATAACCGAACTTGCCGGGACCACCGAGTGTAGTCAAAACAAATCCACCGATTACCTTTTTCATAGCTTCCTGATTCTGTGCTAGATAAGTAATGGCGCCTATCGTTTCAGGAAGAATCACAAATCGATAGGTATATTTTAAGTCGAATTTCTTAAGCTCATTGTAAAGAAGCGTAAACAAAACAACTCCTGACAAATTATCATTAGCAAGAGAGGGATGACAACAGTAAGTAGAAATTAAAATTTCCTCTTCGGTCTTACCTTTTAGGATTAGATCGCCTAATGTAAGATAGCCGTTAGTTAGAGAAGAATCAATTTTTACCTCATACTGAATAGTTTTATCTAGCTGTAAGTATTGATTGTGACTTAAACAAAATCCCCAATTTTCTTTGTAATAGCTTGTGCGGTAAGGAATCGCTTCCGGTAATTTAGGAAGAGTATATAAATGCGAATTTAATTCTTCGAAACTCATTCTACTATCTACAGGAATGCTATAACTCATTACATGCACATTGCATTTCTTAAAATCAATAATTCGATTCCCTGCTTCATCTTTTACATAAGCATCTCGAATATTCCATTCTTTTGGTATCGTCCAGTCAAATACCTGTTTGCCGGTCGGAAACTCCTGAATCGAAAGCTCTGGAATGTATTCTTTTATAATTCCCAGACTTTCCCTTACTCCATTTCCAGTAATACTGCGGCAAATAAGAAATAGCCTATTTAGAATTTCGTCAGAAGTTTTGATTGTTTTTGAAAACTGCATATGCCAAGTAAATTATTAAATCAAATCATTCCACTGCAAAATTGAATCTTCTTCCAAATTCTTTGTGGCTTTCTTTCCCAAAATTTCATTTATAAATCTAGGACTAATTCCATGAGCCGGTCTTTTAAAACTAAGATCTTCTCTTTCTATAACCTTTCCTAACGGAATATCTATATTAGCCACAATGCTTCGTCTTGCATTCTTGCGAGCAGGCTCTTCAGAAGGCATAGAAGTCACTTTAAAATTTCCAAGTAATGTAAATGTATCTTTCATCTTGGCTCTAAAATTCTTTAGATCATTCTTATCCATAGCATGATAATGGTCATTACCCGGCAGAGTCTTATCATGAGTAAAATGTTTTTCCAATAGACTTGCTCCGAGGAGTGTTGCTGTTTTTAGAGTATCCATATCCTTTGGTAAAGTATGATCTGAATATCCAATGATTTTATCAGGGAATTTTTTCTTTAGTCCGAGTATCATACCGAGATTTGCATTTTCATCATTGCAGGGATAATTTAAAACACAGTGCAAAAGTGCGAGTGGGTTTTGGAAGTTTTCGATCCAGCCCACTGCTTCTTCAATTTCATATAAATAAGATGCACCTGTTGATAAAATGATAGGTTTTTTAAAACTACACATATATTCAATGAACGGCTTATTCGTAATGTCCGAAGAAGATATCTTAAAAACATCCATTAGATCATTCAAAAATTGAGCCGATTCAAAATCAAAAGGAGTGCTTAAAAATTCAATTCCCACTTGATCGCAATATTTTTTTAATTCTTCAAATTCTTTCTTCCAAAACTTATCGTATTTCTTGAAGAGTTCAAATTGACTTCTAGTTGGCTCTTTTGTTATATCCCAATAATAGGGAGAATTTTTTGAAGCAATCGTTTCTGCTTTGTAGGTTTGAAATTTAATTGCATCAGCTCCACCTTCCCTTGCCTCATCGATCAAACGCTTTGCCAGTTCAATACTTCCTTCATGGTTCACACCCGCTTCCGCAATAACGAGAGGATTACGAATAGTATTCGCATCTGTATTATAATTTTGAAAAAAATCTTTTAGTCTCATATCTTACCTATATAGTTTAATTATTTCCAAAGGAGTAATATCAATGTATAAATTCATTCTAATCATTTTCTCGTAATCTTCAAATGTATCAACATCCAATTTTATATCGGGTCTTTTTAGTTCTTCTTCCATTGGATCAAATGTTTTAATTTCGAAATCTTTTTCATTATCCCTAATGAAATTGAATATATGCTCTTTCTGAGAATCTAATTTTGCATTCTCATAAATCATCTTCAATGTTTGATACGATACAATTTCTGCTCCAAGACCGTCCGGATATTGATTGTTCTTCGGAATATGATTGTAAGCATAATCACATGGATTTGTTAGATAAAATTCAATTAACCTATCTATCTCTTCATGGTAAATAAGCGGATTATCAGCACATACTCTTACAATATGCGTTGCATCGAATTGTGTTGCTGCCTGATAAAACCGTTCCAATACATTTTTTTCAGACCCTCTAAAGGTATAAGCGTTGTTAGCCGTTAAACAATAATCTAAAATATTGTCTTCTTTCTTATCCGGCAAAGCAAAGACAAGTTTTTGAATTAGCTTAGATTTTGAAACTCTACGGCGCACCCATTCAATGAGTGGATATCCATGCAAATGAAGCATCATTTTATTCGGAAGCCTAGAAGCACCCATCCGAGCTTGAACGATTGCAATGATATTATTCTTCAAGAATTTTATTTGACCTTCTGAAAAATTCCAACTACTTCCGTTTCGCTACTGAATCGGTTCATTTCAAGAAATGCAACTTCTTTGAAATTTGAACTCTCTAAAATTTTATCACGAAGTTTTAAGTAAGTTAAAAATTGATTTGAAAAACTCTTTTCACGTTGATTGTAATTAAAACAGAAATAAGAATTTATCTTTAGATAATTGTAAATATTATTCATCACTACATCTATCTCGGGAGAAACATAATAAATTGTCTTTGCACAATAAATTAAATCTACATTATTTTTAAATTCAGGATTGAAATTGCGGATATCATCTACAATAAAATTGGTTTGCTCGTTAGAATACTTTTTATTTGCTCTTTCGATTACAGTTGCACTTATATCAGTGCCAATGTATTTAGTTGCTGGATTCGAAGTTATGGATAACAGTGATTTTGCGAAATATCCATCTGCACAACCTATATCCAATATTCTATGACAATCAAAACCAATCACTCTTCTTAAGAAAAAGATCGCCAATTGATTCAGTAAATCCTCTTCGGATTTTTTTGCCTGATTCCAGGGATCCTCGAACTCTCTATACATCCCTTCAAAATCTCGAATAAATTGATTATCTCTAATTATAAATTCATTACAATCATGACTCTTCGGCTGAATTTTATCATTCATAGTTATTCATCCTTTAAAGAATGTTTTTCTTCTAAATTTTTCATATGCATGTCCATCTCTAGGGTGTTGTTTGTCATATTGTTCTCATGTCTACGATAACGATATAAAGGAAGTTCTACTCTATGGACTTTGTATTTCTTTGCAAATCGAATCATTAAGTCTTTATCTTCATGACTTAGAAAACTATCATCGTAAAGTCCAATATCGATTAGCTGCTCAACGCGAAACATAATTCCGCAACCAATCGGGTCTTCTATGAAATTCTTTCTAGCTATAAAATTTTCATTGTCGTCTACCAGGTAATAGTCGCAGGCAACTGCATCCATATAGGGATTTTCTGATAAGAATCTCTCTAGCATTAATAAATAATTAGAATTAACATAATCATCCCCGTCTACTCTCACAATAAAATGACCATGGGCTGATCGTATTCCTCTATTCAGGGAACCAGGTAGACCAAGTCTTTTTTCGTTCGTAATCACCCTGATTTCCTTTTCAAATATACTGAGCGCATATTCTGTTTTATCCGTGCTCGCATCATTGATTACAATAATTTCATATGCATCAAAGGGGAAATTTTGATTCAACAAAGAACGAATACATCTACCAATGTATTTTTCCTGATTTCTAGCAGCAACGATTACAGATACAGTCGGAGTTCTCATTTACATTTTCTTAAAAATTTCTATTACTTTTTCTCTTGTGAGGATTTTTTTAAAATCTTCCCCGAGTGCATTCTTTAAAGGCTTTTCATGGATAATCGTTGAGAGATACAATTTTTCATACTGCTCATCGGTTAAATTGGCACAAATTCCTTTCGGCAAATTTATATTTTGCGCTGTAAGCATCGCTTGAAACTCTTTGTATCCTTCGGGATAAAATTCTTCCATTTGATTCATAACAATGCAATTGGAAATACAATGATGAGTGTGGAAAACCATACTTAGCCCCGCAGAAAAAGGATGAATGATTCCGACAAAACTATTAGCAAGAGCTGCCCCTCCGAGATAAGATGCAGCCATTATTTTTTCACGATTCAACTCTGACTTCATATCCTTAGATGTAAGATAAATTTCTTTACATAGATTTAAAGCTTCTCTTGAATATGCATCGGCTAATGCATGACGATGATTTCCATTTAGAGATTCAATGCAATGAATATAAGTATCCATCCCACTGTAAAAATATTGGTCAGACGGAACAGTCTCTGTTAAAGCAGGATCTAAAATCAGATGATCAAAAATAGTAAAACCGCTATTCATTCCCAGTTTTAAATTTTTCTTTTCATTCATCATCACGCAGGTTCTAGAAGCCTCAGCGCCGGTTCCAGAAAGTGTGGGGACACCAATTTTATAAACACCTGGAACTTTGACCAAATCCCAACCTTGATAATCTTCCGCCTTACCGCCGTTAGTCAAAAGATTAGAAACTGCTTTCGCGGTGTCTAATGCAGATCCTCCCCCGATACCTACAACACTCGCTGGAAGATTGGAAGAATAGGCTAAAACCGAATCTCTCACTTCATCAATTAAATCTGTAGTAGGCTCATGCACTGTGTTTAGATAATACAAAAAATCTTTTCCTTCTTTTAAGTATTCAAACTTCTTAGAAGATTCAAAATAATGATCCACTATAAACAGCGTATAATCTTGATTTGCCCGCTTTCTACTTTTAAGCAATTCCGGTAAAGAGCTAATTGCCTCTTTATCAAATGTGTAAGTTAGAACATTCTTTGCTAATACCATAAATATAAACCCTCTCTATGAGTTAAACTGCATTATCCGCTTTTTTGATTCTATACTCTCTATATTCACCTATCAAAAAGAAAATGAGAAGAAAAGGTGCGATATAAGTTGTGTCATTGTAATAAAATAAATTAAGACTAAAAGTTTGAAAAGAAAATGGAAAAAATAAAAAATCGAGACTGTAATAAAAAGAGCCTTGCATAGTATCTAGAAATAAATGTAAAAAACTTCCGAGTAACATTGTAATAAAGACTTTGAATCGAATTTCTTCTTCGAAAAAAAAGGAAAGCAAGTATACGAAGAAAACTAAACCAAATGGAGTGTGAGTAAATAAAAAAAACATTCCGAACACAGAACTCAATCCAAGAAATGAAAACAAGATACCCATTGCCCGAGTAAACAAATCAGGTAAAATATTTCCTAGAACAAATACAGACCCTAAACCTGCAAACACATTCAATTTAGAGATATAATATCCAAGTGCAAAATGAGTGAATAAATCAGGCATTTATTTTAATTTAAAAATGGAAAACCGATTCAGTCTTATTTGAAACTTTCTCAAAAAAACATATACACATAGAATAAATCCTAAAAGAGAAATGGACACTTTTAAAATTCTTAATCCACCAAATCTTTCAAACTTAATAAAGTCTACTCCCTGTTTACCCCTACACGTTCCTAAGATTTTAATTTTTTCATTCAAAGGTAAGTCAATCTTTGAAAATAAATTAAAATCCTTTTTAGAACTATTTGCTCGATAGACTTCAGAATTTTTATTCAATAAAGTTGCGGTTACTTCTATTACTTTACCATTAAAATCTGGATTTTCTAAGCATCTCTCTATTGTTACTTGCCTCTTCTCAACTTCTAAATCTATATAAATTCCCATACAGGAAATAATCAACATTGAAATCAGAACTTTAGAAAGATAGAATTGATTTGAAAATAGAAAATGAATCAAGCTAATCTAGAAATTTTGGATATATCAGAATAGATTTCAGGTATATCAAACTTACCTGCTGTTTGAAATTCTTTTATTTCCACCACAGAGAAATCAAGTTGATTCTCGTTTAGAATTTTATCTAATAAGTCTTTGATTAATATTGATTGACCGGAACCAACATTGTAGACATCTCCACTCGTTCCTTTATTCATAACCTGGTAATACATTTTAACCGCTTCTTCAATTTCGATATAATCTCTTTTACTATTCAAGTTTCCAAGAATTATCTTTTGGATTTTGCCATTTTTATAATCAGAAATCTGTTTAAAAAGCCGACCAATAAAAAGATTTTCAGACAAACCTACACCTAGAAGATTAAAGGTTCTTGCCATTACAATATCTAGCTCATAATTCTGAACATAAAACTTCATAAGCGACGATTGATATGTTTTTGTTAGTCCATAAATTGAAACTGGATTTAGTGGATAATCCTCTTTTACCGGATTCTGTCCCTGCGTAATATAGCCATATTCCGCTGCACTTCCGATCAGCAAAATTCTTGTCTTAATTTTTAAATCTAGAACTGATTGTAAAATATTCCTTGTAGAAAGCACATTGACTAAGTAGTCTTTTTCAAAATGGTTCGTTGCACTACCTGCTAAGTGATAAATCTGGTCAGGCTTCACGGTTTCAATTAGTCCTACCACTTGTTCAAACCTACTTAGATCAATTTGAGTATATTTTTTTTCTCCCTCGGAAACTAAATCAGATGTAAACAGAATATTATTTGTTTCAATTTCAAGAAACCTAATTAGATTGCGTCCCGAAAATCCATTAGAGCCAGTTATTAAGATTCTCATTCTTTAAATATTGTAAATATCTGTTTTATACTTTGAAAGATTTTCTTTATTTGAAAACCATTGGATAGTTTCTCTTAGCCCCTCTTCGAGAGAATACTTAAGCTTCCATTCGGTCAATTCTCCAATCTTCCGGTTACTACCAAGTAACCTTTCTACCTCGCTATTTTCAGGTCTTAGTCTAATTTCATCCGTTTCAATTGTGGCTTCTGGATTAATAATTTGGATTATAGACTGAGCCAAATTTCCCATCGAAACTTCCCTTTGTGTTGCAATATTAATCTCTTCGCCTATTGTTTTATATGACTTTGCTATTTGTAAAAAACCCTCAGCAGTATCTTTCACATACAATAAGTCTCTTGTGGGAGTAAGGCTTCCAAGCTTAATTGATTTTTTTCCAGCAAGCAATTGAGTAATTATAGTAGGAATAATTGCTCTTGCTGATTGTCTTGGACCGAATGTATTAAATGGTCGAACGATCGTTACAGGCAAATTAAAACTCTTATAAAAAGATTCCGCAATTCTATCAGCACCAATTTTTGTAGCGGAATATGGTGATTGCCCCTGAAAGGGATGAGATTCATCTATCGGAACATACTTTGCTGTTCCGTATACTTCTGAGGTGGATGTGACTAGAATTTTTTTACAATCTTCTTGTCTTGCAGCCTGTAAAATATTGAGCGTTCCTTTTATATTGGTATCCACATAACTGTCTGGCGAATGGTAACTAAAAGGAATCGCAATCAGTGCGGCTAAGTGAAATATAACCTCACAATTCTTTACTGCTGTTCTTACTCCGTTTGGATCTCTTATATCTCCTGTGAATATTTCGATTTGTTCGAGTTTCGATTTTGGAAGCGTATCTAACCAACCCCATGAGTTGAAGGAGTTATAATAAACAAAGGCTTTAACATTAGCCCCTTCTTCCATTAATCTTTCTACAAGGTGGCTTCCGATAAATCCATCGGCACCCGTTACTAATACTTTTTTATTTTTTAAATCCATTTTTTTTTAAGAAGGCAAAAATTCATTTCTTCTACTTTCAAAAATTTCTATCGCAGTTTCATAGTCATCGACTCTACCTATATCAAGCCAATAATAATTATCCTTAAAGCAATTAATTTTATAGTTCAGACTTTTTAATTTCAAGATCAAATCAGGAATATCCATTTTTTCATTCCGGGGAATACAATTCACAACTTTTTTATTGAATATATAGATTCCCATGCTGATATCAAAACTATACGTGGGCTTCTCTATGTAATCCACAAACTCGTCCTGTTCTATTTTTAAAACTCCTAGGTCAATCTTCACTTCTTTTTTATAAGTTGAAATTGTAACATCACTTGCTTTTTCTTTGTGATAGTTAAAAAGCTTTGAGAAATTAATTGTAGTTAATAAATCTCCATTCATTACAAGAAATTCATCGTCCAAATTCTCAACGAGTGAAATAGGACCTGCTGTGCCTAATACTTTATCTTCAATTGAATACTTTATATTCAGACCAAACTTTTCTCCGTTTCCGAAGAATGCCATAATTAATTCAGCAAGGTGATTAACAGCGAGGATAATATCTGTAAACCCAAAATGTTTTAATTGCTTTAGAACAATCTCAAGAATTGGAACATCTCCAATAGGCATGAGCGGCTTAGGGAAATTAGTCGTAAATGGTTTTAGTCTAGTTCCTTTTCCGCCTGCTAATATAATCGCTTGCATAGATTACTTCATATCCCGCAAAACATTGGAAAATTTATTCGCAATTACATTCCAATCAAAATTCTTCACTGCATACTCTCTAGCCTGTGTTTTTAAAGTTGATCCATTTTCCTTTTCGCGGATATTCGAAATGATTTGCTCGGCGATATCATCCGCATTTGCCTTTCGCGTAATTTTTACGAAAGGAATATCCTTTGCCAGATCAACAAACACTGGAATATCTGATACAACCGAAAGAGTTCCGCTTGCCATAGCCTCTTCGACCACAACGGGAAAGCCTTCTGAAAAGGAAGGCAATACAAATAAGTCTGCTGTTGCATAGTAAGAAGGAAGCTCTTCATCAGAAACTCTTCCCGCAAAAAAAACATTTTGAGTTAGATTTAATTTAGCTGTAAGCTCTTTCATTTCTTCGAGTAAATTTCCAATTCCGACTATAACCAGACAAACATCCGGGTATATCTTAGTTACCCGCTCCATTGCCTGTATTAGAAATCGAATTCCTTTGAATTCAATTACCCAACCTACGAATAATATCATTTCTCCTTTGATTCCAAACTTATCTCGAATCGACTCATCTCTTCTTTCCGGTCTAAAAACATTCGTATCTACACCCAAAGGAAATACTGAAATTTCTTTCCTATAACCCAATCGTTCGACTTTTTCTTTAAAGTTTCGGCTAACGACTGTTACCCAATTTACTCTACTCAATATAAACTTTTTTAAAGAATTTCCTAAGAAATTATCAAAGAAATTTATATCACTTCCTAATGCGGAAACTAAGATTTTAATTTTGGAATTTAAAAATACTTTATACAATACAGCAGAGAACCCCTGCGGAATCACCCAATGTGCATGAATCGTGGATATACTTTCTTGTCTAACAAGCCTTCGAATCGCAAAAATCTGGCTTATGATAAAAAAGGGAATTAAAAGTGCAAGCACCGGTTTCTTTTTTATATTTGGAAGTATACCACTGTCATAGGATAATCCAAAGTCGCCCCAGGGTGTAATCTTATGTCGATAGACTTTTAATTCTCCCATTTCTTCGTATAATAATGCGTTGCCTGAATGCGGCACAATCATATATACCTCAAAGTCTTTGGTTAATCTTTCCGATAAAATATATATAAATCCTTTAATTTCTTCTTTGTTACGAGGAAAAGAAGAAGCCAAAACTAAAAGCTTTTCTTTCTTCATTTTAAAGTATACAATTTCGGAATTTTATTGATTGTTTTAATCGTATCTTCGAAATCCAAACCGATTGTATCTAAATACCATTTCATAGATTCAAAGCGAGGACGATTTTCAATGTTTACTTTTGCGAGTGCGGTTTCTCTATCCATCATTCCTTCTCTAATTTGATTGCTACGAAATGTATCGAACTCAGAAAATCCAGCTACCGTATAATAAATATAATTATAAAAAGATGCAGTGCCATCGCCTATTCGCCAGGTTGTTGTAGTATCGGGTGATAACTCCCAATCGTATTCTGAAATGAGCGTCTTTTCAATAGTATCCTCTTCCCAGGGAAGATAATCGAACAAATTAAAATAAGAATGCGGAGTAATGTAGTAAGTCGCAAATGCCTTTGCAGAATCAAGAAGCGAGGAATTTAAGTAAGCAGGATTCAGTAAAAATTCCTTTCCATAGAAACTAAGCATTTGTATCTTTTGCGTTGTGCTTAGAGAAAAATTATGCTTTGTATCAAAATGAGGCTTAATCCCACAAAATCCCGATTTAAAACTTGTCCTCTCTAAAAGATTTTCGCAGAGAATTGTTTCTTTTATTTTGTTTATTTTGCAAAGATAGTAAGCATAATAAAAAAACTGCTTATCGCCAGCCATGAAAAGTGGAATCGTTCCAAGGCTAGGTCGTCTTAGCCACGCGGCTACATTGAGGCTAATATACTTTCGCTTCTGCTTAATGTCAGCAGAAATTAAAATATGCTCAATTCCAAGCTTACCGCAAATCCGGGCTTGATTTCTTCTAGCTAAATCAGTTACCATTCCCCAATCATAGGTATAGGCAATTGGATTTAAGTTTAGTTCCTTTTTTATATAATGCAAACTATAACTACTATCTCTCCCTCCACTAAATGCAACGAGACAATCTGGATTTCCGTCTTTGTTTCGAATTGAGTCTGCGTAATCTTTTAATTTATCTAAGCCTAAATAGTTTTGCCTGATATAACTATTACAATAACTACAAACTCCAGATTTATCAAAACTTAAAAAAGGAAATGTTTCAGGAAGTAAACATTTAGTGCATCTCTGTAATTTTTGAATGGAAGAGAGGTTATTCTCAAGTAGCCTCTCTAATTTTATTAAATCAAGACTTGCAGGGGGAGTATAATTCGCATGATTCGGAGTAGTATTGACTATTTCATAATTCTTTTGCGCCTTATTTGGATTACCTGCACTCGAACTATTAGAGTCTTTATAATGAAAAGAGTCTATTTTATTGGATTCAATACCGATTCTACATCCATCACCAGGTTTAATCCAAGTAATAGAATGATTCTTTATTACATTGCCAATGTTTGATTTTTCTAATAGAGTTGTCAGTATATATCTTTCAGAAGAAAACAAAACTACACCCGACTCTTTATCTTCTAGAATATAGAGAGAGCCAGTATTTGTAGCAAGCACTAGATCATCTATCTTATCACTTAAAAGAGCAACAGAAGCTGCTCCATATAGTTCGTTAAAAGTTTTTTGTAAAGCACTACTTGCTTGCGACTTATCTAGATTAGCCTGAAATAGCTCTAAAAATATTTCCGTATCTACTTCATAAATTCTTTTAAGATTAGAATGCTTTTTCCAGAGTTCGTCTACATTAACAATGATCCCATTGTGTACACCAACGCATCCACTTTTGATTACCGGTTGGTTGTTATTATTATCTTCGTGGGTTCCATTCGTTACTAGTCTAGCATGAGCTATTACGGCTAATGGAGATACTACCCTATCGTCTTTAAGACTTTCCTTAACGGTCTCAGAAATAAAATCCTTATATTCCTTAGCCTTAATTAATTTGCTTGCTGGAATAGATTTTTTTAATACTTTAATTGTCTTATTTGAAAAATTTCTTACAGCTATACCGGATGATTCTTTCCCCCGACTCTCCGACAAAATAAATAGATTATTTAGGATAGAATTTACAGTAGCAAAGTCAATCTTTGAATTTTGATTAATGGATAATCCGAATATGCCGCACATACTTATTACTTATTTTTTTTCCAAACGAGAAAGTTTTCCAATATAACAAAATCTAATTCAGAATTAAGCAATGTATAAATTGCATCATCTGGTGTATTTACAATTGGCATTCCGTGCAAATTGAAACTTGTATTTAAAAGCCCGCCTATTCCTGTTATTTCTTTGAATTCACTAATTAATTTATGGTAAGAAGGATTGTGTTCTTTCTTAACAAATTGAGGTCTCATTGAAAAATCGTAGGGATGTAGTGCTGCGATCATTTGCTCCTGCGCTTTTGCTGTGCTATCAAAACCGAGAGTCATAAAAAAAGAATCTGCTTCCTTATTAAATACAGCATAGTCTTTTCTCATCTCCCATAAAATAGAAGGAGCAAACGGCATCCAAAAATCTCTCATCTTGATTGCAATATTCAGTTTTCTTAAATTATCTGACTTACTAGGATTAGCCAGAATCGCACGATTACCGAGAGACCTCGCACCCCACTCCATTCGTCCACTACATCTTGCAATAATTTTATGCTCAGACAATAACACCGCAGCTTCTTTTTCGATATTCTCAGATTTTTTATAGGAAAGCAAGTCAGAGTATTTACCAAGTGTGTCTAAAATCTCTTTTTCGTTGTATTCATTTCCCCAATATAAATGCGTTAGTTCTTGTATCCTAATCTTTTCATTTGTTTTTGATTCTTCATGTAACTGCATTGCAGCGCCAATTGCACAGCTTTCATCACCGCAAGAAGGCATCACAAAGAGTTCCTCGCACTCCGGCAAATCAAGAATTAGTTTATTTGCTTTGATATTCATAAAACTTCCACCTGCTACAGCAATATTTCTAATTCCAGTTTTACTAACCCAATTTCTTACAAAGGAGAGAGTAATCTTCTCATGAAAAAGTTGAACTCCACCTGCAATGGAATCAAATCGAAAATAGCGCAAATCAGAATACATCTTCTCTAAGAGGCTATTTCCCCATAGTCGCGTTTTATTTTCTAAACCGAGTCCATCTTTTGTAAGACCAAGATAATTTTCAAATACCCTACATACCTTTTCAGAATATTCCTGATTTGTGTAAGGAGCCATCCCCATCAACTTATATTCATGCTCCCAAGGTCTCATTGCTAAAAGCTGCGTAGTTCTACTATAAATAATTCCTAAAGAATCAAAAGAAGAAATTTCTTTTAGTCGGTTCCACTTTCCATTTTCATCCACAACGGAAACAGAACCAGAAAGCCCATCCCCGGATCCATCAAGTGTAATAACCAATGCTTTTTCTTTTCTTTGATAAAACGGAGAAAGATAATAAGCAGTAGCCGCATGTGTTTGGTGATGCTCAAAAATTTTTACTTTGTCAGTAGCTAATCCAGTGTTTGCCAGACCAGAAGTAAGCCTGGATTCATTAACTCTTTTTTTACTTTTATAATTTAGATAAAATTGAATCAATCGCCTCGGATCAAAAGGAAGAATTTTTAGTAACAGAGGGAAATATTTCTGTCTGCCACCACTGTATTCCTTAATTGATTCAAGCGGTTTTATTTTTCCAACCAATGCTATTTTATCTATGTTCTCTGGTTTTATATTTTGTGAACTCAAAATATACTGAATAGATAGAATAGGAAAACCACCCTGTCCTTTTACTTTCGTAAATCTTTCTTCACTAACGGCTACTTTAATTATACCGTCTTCAACCAGGCAAGCAGTTGAAGTATGTCCATCATGTATTCCTAGAATTCTCACTTGTATAACCTTTCATTGTCCTGAATATCCATCCACATAGCGAATAACAAGAATTGTATTCCGTTTATACTTAAGATTGAAAATAAAATTAAAAGCGAAGTCGGATACGATCCTCCAAATAAAGTAATCATTAATAATTTATAGAAAATGGGAAGATCTATTAGTAGTAATAAAAAAGCTAAATTATAGAGTAAAAAAAGAGGATGAAAATCTCTAAAAAAATACTTCACCCAAAGCCGCTTAAAAAATAATTTTAGAAGCAACCAACTTATCTTGGGAATAACTTTATGAATTTTCATTTTTGATTTTTCCCCAATGCGGTAAACAGGCTTGATTTCAACTTCGCGCATTGAGCAAAACGCAATATTTAATTTAACGAGCAAATCATTTGGATATCCATACCGAGGATAAATATCATGCAAACGAATAGAACTCAAAGCCTTATTAGAAATAGCAACATAGCCTGTCTGTGTATCGGATACATGCCAGTAGCCAGAGGCGATTTTAGTTAAAATGGAGAGCATAGAATTTCCAAAAAATCTGATTTTAGGAATTATCAACCAAGCACTTCTATGGATTAAACGATTTCCTTTTACAAAATCTACTTCACCATTGACTATAGGCTCGCATAATGATTGTAATTCGGAAGGATCCATTTGTCCATCCCCATCCATTTTCGCAATGCAATGAATTTTTAAGTCCTTTGCAAGTTTATAACCAACAGATACAGCAGCCCCTGCACCGGAGTTTACTTTGAGGTTTATCAGAATTATGCGGTCATTGACTCCATTTTGATTGGCAATTTCATAAGGAGGGAATAGACTGGCTTCTCCCAAAATCTGTTTACGAATCACTTCATCGGCTTCATAAATGGATTTTGTTTGAATTTCTTTTTTAAATCTGAATGCCTTCTTCTTTCCCTGACTTTCTGTATCTTTGATATGATTTAAGACAACATCAGAAGTTTTATCTTTAGAACAATCATTGACAATAATAATTTTATCAACGAATGCTGGCATTGTTTCTATCACTTTAAGAATTTGATTTTCTTCGTTATAGGCAGGAATTATAACTGCAACAGTTTTCTTATTTAACATTAGTTTTCTTTTAAGCTCTTATAACTTTAGGTGTATTGAATAAATACTTCCCTCTACTATCTACTATAGTAGAAGAATGTTTTAGGATAAAATCATAATCGAAATCATCATGATCTGTGGCGACTAA
>Ga0075163_10005754_pt1 | contig 16464 bp, 7 predicted proteins | sample JI1023141ADNA_FD_71478 | JGI IMG/M metagenome (GOLD analysis project Ga0075163, IMG submission 71478) | Wastewater effluent complex algal communities from Wisconsin, to seasonally profile nutrient transformation and Carbon sequestration -... | ecosystem: Engineered > WWTP > Effluent > Algae...
GGAGGCACAAGAACCAGGCAAACCGCTACACTTATCCACAGCCGCCGCAATGACGGGCGGCTATCAGGCCTGGTCAAAATTCAGCCGCCCCAACTGCTCAAAATTCAACCGGCGCCGACAACGTGAGCTCAACAAGAGTGGTGTGCCAACGCGGCGGAAAGCCCGAACCGCCGATGGTGGGTACTGGCGTCCCGCCGCCGTCCGCAATCTGCTCTCGAACTCCATCTACAAGGGTGTCTTCATCTGGAACGGCTCGACTACCGCCAAGGCGCGGGCCAAGAACGAAGGACGTGATCTTGAACCCATGCACTACCTGCGTCCGGAGCTGCGGCTTGTCAGCGACGAGCTGTGGGACCGCTGCAACGACAAGACGATCAGCCGCTCGGGCTACGGGGGTGGCAAGCATGCGCTTGCCGGGCTCGTGAGCTGCGGATGCTGCCATGGCACATTGGTCCTGAGCAGCGTCTCACGCTGCCGCTCGCTCTACTGCGCAAACTGTACGGTAGCGAAGAGCTCGGATGGTCAGAAGCAACGGCTGACGCAGACCATCGCGACCGTCGGAGTCCAGACCCTTCTTGTCGAGTCCGCCCGCCACTTCCTCTCCGAAGACTTTGTGGCGGCTTTCCGGGACGCGTTGCGAAGCCGTCTCGCCGGGGGGAATCAAGCTGAACTCGATAGCGCCCGGGCAGAGCTGCGCAAGCTCGAACGTGCTCAGACCCGGCTGCTCAACATTCTTGAAACGGCAGACGACGATGAGTTGCTGGCTGAACGCTACGCCAGCGTCCGAGAACAGGTCCGTCAGCAGAGCCAGCGTGTTGCCGAACTCGTCGCAGGTCAGCGCGAGATTGATCAGGCGTCGATCAAGGCTCAGATGGAGGTTGATCCGTCGTCAGTTCTCGATGGCTTGTTCGATGCCGACATTCCCCCTGCACGGATCCGTGCAGTCCTTGCCTGGCTGTTCCCGGAGATTGTCTTCGAAGGCAAGCCGTCGAGTCGCTATGAGTCTGTCTTCAGAATCAGTTTTGCGCCAGGTGCCGCGCTTGCCATGGCCAGCGGCACGGGCGAGATTGATGGAGGGGAGACTGAGCAGCGATTCTTGCTGCGCTACTCGCCGGCAGGGCACGGTGGCGAAGCAGGATGGACGGTTCGTCTGGTTGACGAAGCGAATGCTGAATCTCAAGGTGCTAGTCCGGCACCGTCATCTCGAACGGATCAGTCCTTCGGTGCATCGCTTCATCAGGCCTGAGCAGCGGGGGCTTGAGCTAGTGTGGGGCACGGTCGGCAGGGAGGTTTTCGAGAAGCTAGTCCCGCGCCGCCAATCTGATGTATCCGGGGCGGCCGTTTCAGGCCGCCCCGGATGCGCTCGCACTCTGATCAGTCAGGCTTGGTGAGACGAACATGGGAGGAGGTGGGCGACTCGGGGTATCCCTGATTCCGGGGGGAGCGGCTCATGTCCTCGAACACCGCCTGGAGTGCGTTCCTCAGCCCCCAGAACTCTCGGGCACACTGCGGCATCGTTGCCTTGAGGTCCCGATAGGCGTACGGCGCGCACGTCCAATCTGCACTCGCCCGCCAGTGGTGGGCCCACTGGGTTGCGAGTTCGCCCGGGAGAATCATGACCCGGACAGCCAGCACACCCAGCATGCCGATCCCGAACCGGGCGTAAGCCTTGATTCGCGACACGATCGGCAGGCCGGCAGGGGGCAAGGGTACGCCGACGAAACGGGCATGGGACATCAGCCCGTGCGAGTCTCGGGACTTGTCACCCGCCGGATGGCAGAAGTGCATGTGCTCCGACACCACGTAGGTCATCATGCCGATCTGATACAGCACGGTGATCGGCAGGAGATAGCTCAGGCTGCCGCAGCCTCATCATTGGCTTCCGCCTTGCCCCAGGTCAAAGGCCAGGCTGCGGGTAGCGACGCCGGCGGGTGAGAACAGGGCGGTCTTGAAGCTGGTTTCAGGGCTACAGGGGCCATTCGCTACCCTCGGTGGGAGGCGTTGCTCGGGTCTGCGGCAAAGTGGAAGTCGGTGTCTTCATTTTGTACCGTTCTGTTCCCAGAACAGTACAAAATTGAGACATCACGGTTCCGTGGCCCAGATGCAAGTGTATCTGGTGTATGGCTCGTTCAGGTTGAGCGTCCGATGCCGACCGTCTTGCTCGGCGCGCCGTCGGCGTTGATCGACCTAGAGGGGTTTTCGCTCAGAACCGCAGGTAGAATGCCATTCTCATCGTCATGCCGTCTCGCGACAAGGGCAACGGAGAAGAGCAATGCCTTACATCACAACAACAGACACTTCCTCCCCGCCAGCCGCAGTCTGGGTCAAGTTCCTGAGGAACTACGGCCCTATACCGACAAACGGAAACCTCTTTGACGAGCATGTGACCAAAGCTCTGGTCCGGGCCCGCGTGCGTCCCGTGGTTCTTCCGACCCCAAGACTTGAAGACATGAGACGCGCGGTGGCCGTGGCGGGACATTCGCTGCTTGTCGCTGGAACGGCCGGTGATGGGAAGACCTATCACTGCCGCAAGCTGTGGGACGAACTGGGTGGAGCCGAGTCTGATTGGATGGTCCCCGGCACCGTGAAGATACTCGACGTCGACGGCAGGACAACCGTTTTCATCAAAGATCTTAGTGAACTCGGGGACGTTGAGGGCGAGGCAATCCTCTCAGGCCTTGAGGCATCGTTCGCGGGTGATGTGTCGGTGAGCTACGTCGTCGCCACGAACCATGGCCAGATACTCGACCGCTTGCGGCGCAGAACCGAGCGCACTGGGATCTTGTCGCCGATTCGTCAGCCGATTCAGGAATCATTCATCAACCCCGCAGTCCGTCATGAACGTCTCGTCATTGTGGACTTGAGCCGCGCGGCGAGCCGGGAGTCCCTGGAGGACGTCCTTAACGCAATCGCTGAGCACTCTGAATGGGAGCGCTGCGAGGAATGTTCTCGAAACAGCGGCTCTCTCGTGTGTCCGATTGCCGAGAACAGAAAGCGGGTCATCGGGAGTGAGGACGACAGGCTTTTCGTGCGCAGGCTCGGCGATCTTGTCGAGCTTTCCAGGCTGAACCGTGCGCATCTGCCAGTCAGGGATCTGCTGGCCTTGGCTGCGAACATTCTCCTCGGGCATCCTGATGTTAAAGAGGGTCTTATGACCTGCCAAGATGTGGCGCGGCTTCAGGATGCCGGGACAATCGACAGGGCAAGCCTCTATCGAAACACGTTCGGGGCGAATCTGAAGAAGCGTCGTGCGATGGCTAGGCCAGTTTTCAAGATGCTTTCGGTCTTCGGTGTGGGCGAGGAGACAGCGAACGGGATAGATGGCCTTCTCGTCTATGGGGTCGATGACACGCGCTTGCGGGAGTCGTTTGATAGCCTGGTGGCGGTGGATTGCCTATACGGAGCCTCCCCAGCATTCATGGCTGCACAGCGCCGATACCTCGAAGGCGAGGAGGGGGCCAGGGAGGACGAAGGTGATGACTCGTTTCTCGAAAGGCTTGCGGATCAGCGGCGCAGACTCTTCTTTACCCTCCCGGACGATGCCGGTCCTGCCTATCCTCATTGGGGCCTGACGTCATTCAGGCACGCAGGCGAATACACGGCGACAGTTGAGGCTGTCGAGGGGCTGCGCTCGGCATCGGCGGACAGGGCAAGATCCATGATCGTGAAAGGACTCAACAGGGTCTTCACCGGCCTGCTGCTCGAGAACACTGACCGTCTGTTCGTCGCCGATGGCGGAGGACCGGCCCGATCACGCACGAGTGTCCTGTGTCAGACGGAGATCCCTGTGCGTAGGAGCGCGGGGATGAGTGTGTCCGTGGTCAAGGACGAGACGACCTCCAATCCTTGTATAGAGACTGTGGTTTCCGCGGGGCAGTCCCCCGTACGCTTCGACCTCACACCGGTGAGGTTCGAGTTTCTATTCCGGGTATCAGAAGGAGCTTTGCCAGGCAGCTTCTCGAATGAGTGTCTTGAGGATCTCCTTGCCTTCAAAGCAAGGTTGCTTCGCGCGGCGGAGGCAGCCCGCAACGAGGAGGCGAGTCAGGGAGGGGCTTGGGAGGACGAAGGGGTTCTGGACCTTTCGTTTATCGAGGTCAACGACCGCAATGGTCAAGGCTCGTTGCATCGGATCACAGTGAGGATTCCGGATTGAGACCACATATCGATGATGTCGCATTCGCCGTCGAGGAGCACATTTGGGGGCATCGACTCTACGACGAGCAGCTCCCTCATCTTACGTTCTTGGAGTTCCTCGGGATACTTCTCTTCAAGCGCGACAATCCGCTTGCCGCCGATCAAGACGGGCTTATTACCTATACGCCGCGCAGGCAGTTCGTCTTGCGCAACATCCTGTTCAACAACCCCCACATTGAGACCGTCTCCACCAAAAAAATCCCGGACGACGAGAAGTGGATGGAGTGGCAAAGGCTGTTCCTGTCGGACTCGGCTGGTGTCGGCGACAGTCACCTTGAGCACCTTCGGGATGTTTTTCAGACCTTCGAGGATTTTGCGCGCTCTGTAGAGCTGCTTCGAGCCTCGGCGTTCGAGGCGAACAGCAACAAACGGTGGTCGTCTAAGTTTGTCTTCCCATTTGGGCCGGACACCCTATACGAGGATCTCCGTGTCGATCCGAAAACGGGTAACGCGACGAATGACAGGCGATTTTTTGCACGAACGGGGGAGATGCTTTATCTCATGCTCTGTCGAGCAGCGAACGCCTCAGTTCTTGGCCGCTTGCTTGTCAAACGGATGTTCGATCAGCCGTCATCGCTGAATCGCCTGGCAAAAGCAATCCAGGGAACAACCGACAACGCGAAGTCATCCCGGACCTCAGGCTACTTGCCGGACGTCCCGAAGGACAGGTTTGATCGGATGTGCGACGACTGGATCGCCATCCTTTCGCGTAACATGCCGGCCGGCGACGCCATTGAGCATCTGGTCACATCCGCGGGTCTCAACCTACTTCTCTATTTCCTCGAGCGCGGCAAGGCGACTGTCGGTGATAGTGATCCTGTGGAGTTCATCTCGGAGATCGTATCCAAAGACCGTTCGAAGGTGAGGGCGCTTTCGGCTGATTCCTGGCAATCAAACCAAGGGTTGTCGCTCAGAGCCACTCGAGCATCCATAGAGGGCGTTCGTTCAACTCAAGAGTGGGAGGAGGCTCTTGCTTCGGGTTTTCCCCGACACGCCTGTTGCGAGGTCTTGCGCGCCAGGTTTCAGTGGCCTAAGGAGGGAACAGCCACATCACTGGATCCGGACGAACTCATAGCGGAGCTTGTCGATGAGGCTGAGTCCCGCCATGGGCAACATTTCGGGAAAATTCACTCCGCGTGGACCCGAGCATTGGGGCTCAGTTCACGGAGATTGAGCCGACGCACACGTTACGCGCCGAACGACCGTCTCCTTAAAACCCTCGTGGTTACCATGGTTGACGGCCGAATGGAGTTCGGGGAGTTCCTCAGGGAGGCAAGGCGGCGGTATGGCCTGATCATCGGGGAGAACGAGGGGGCCCGGCTTGTCCATGAGGGCTTGGTGGATCAGGAGGCTCTCAGTGACAACGCCGCGCGTCTTGAGGAGAGATTGCTCGGGCTCGGTCTGCTGCGGCGCCTCTCCGACTCCTGTTCCTTTGTCGAAAATCCATTTGGTCGCGAGGAAGACCGATGATTGCGGATCGTATCGTGGGGCGCGTGGGCGCCGTTATCCTGAAAAAACGGGTTGACGAGATCGACCAGACGACATCGGGCGGCAGCGCGAGATTCCGTCTCGATAGGTTGTCTGCGGCGCAGATCGCATCGGTCGTCAGGGATGTGGTGGGTGATCCTGACCTGTCACCGCTTGTCGACGTGAAGATCCCCGACACGCTGGTTCATGGCGAGACCTTGCCGGCGGGAACGGTGATTCAAGGGAACGCCGGTTTGGGGCGAAATTTCGACACCGAAAAGCTGGTTCTACTGACGGCGAACGGTGATGAGCCTGGGATTGCAGACACTGTGGCATGGGTCACCGCACTTGGGGCTAAGGAGTTCAAGTCCCATGGGGACGCATGGGCTGACGCCGCCGCGAAGGTGGGGAACATATCCCCGACCCCTGACGATATGAAGGTATTCCGGTCGGCTCTTCGTGGTCTGTTGTCCGTGAAGGAGTTTGATGTCTCAATGAAACAGGTCGGGGAGTATTCCGCGGCCGTGGCGAGCGCGATCCATGTGAACGGTTTGCCAATTCGACAGGCCCTAGGCAATGCTCTGCCCGCATTGGAGCTTCCGCGTGACACCTCATTGTTCGCGAACGACCGCACGTTCGGCGAGTTGATAACTCCTTGGCGCAAGGCTTTTGAGAAGCTGTCCTCCGATAGAGCCCCGTTGATCAAGAAGCTCCGCAAAAATGGTCAGTTGATAGACCGTTCGGACTTGCAGGAACGATACGAAGGTAGCGAGTCCGACATACCGGAGGAGGCTCGTCCTGTCATTCGTGCGTTTATCGTCGCCGATCCGGGGGATCCGGTGGCCATCCGTGCATTGACCGAGCTTGAGTGGGAGCGCGATGGAGTCCATCTCATCTTCGAGCGCACAAAGGACCGTCAGCAGGGGCTTGCGGCGGCCACTCTCGAGTTCTTCGATTACGACAAACCGGGTGTTCTCGAGAACCGATGGAAGGATCATCTCGAGGACTTGAAGGCCCGTGAGAAACGTTCGGACTGGCAGCCGGAGGACGAGGAGTTCTTTGAACTATACCGCCCGTCCATCGAGGAGGAGCCCGCTCTACGCGCCAGATGGGAGAAGGCTGTTTTCGGCAAGCCAGTTGAATGCGTGGACTTCCTTGATGGATTCATCTCCGTGGTCCAGCGGTTGCTGAGACCTGTCGGATCATCCTCCAGTGACCGCTTCCTTCGGGTGCGCGTCAGAAAGGGGAAGAAAGAATGGCGCACGAACTTTAATCACGATGCGGGAGCCTTCTTCTCGATGATGTATCGAGGGCTGGAGCAGGCATTGGGCGCACGCGTCGAGTGGAAAATCGATGGTCAGGGAAGCAACAGTCACAGCCCGTTGTTTGACTATCCCGGGTTCTTCGAGGAGGAGGATAGGACGGGGCGCTTGAAGCCATGCACTTCGGCAAGTCGCCAGTCGATACAGATTAAGTTTGAGATACACCTCTTGGAGCGGGTCGGGGAGACCGAAACCAATCTTGGGAAAACACAATTGGTTTGGTCGGCTCGACCAGACGCTATCGGCTTCGCCCTCCGTGACGATATTTCGCGCCTCTTGGAAAAGGGTGGTTGCGCCTGCACTGAAGTCCCACGCAAGCTGGTGAGCCAAAAGGGTGCCTCGCAGAATATCTCCTTGCTGGATGTGGCGACTTTGGAGGCGACATTCGGACGTGACGCCGGAACCCTCGTTCCCCAGGCGAACAAGCTAGGAAGCATGCGCAAGGAGATCAAGGAGCTGATCGACCAGTTCGAAAGGGACAACCGATACCGCCATGAGCAGCGTGACGAGATTCGGAACGCATGGGACGCCTTCGAGGCTGCTTATATCCGCGCACTTAAGGATTTCATGTCTATCGGTTTGCATACCGATGTGTTTGTGGAGCAGGCAGATGCCTTCGGGGTGCTTTTGCGGACATTGCTAACCTTCGCCCGCGGGGACGTCTGTCGAGGGAGTCTTGTTGCAAGGGTTCTGTCGGTGGGAACGGTCAGGGTCAGTGGCGGGGTTCCGGCCTTAATCATCCCGCCTTGGCACCCCGAGCGCCTCAAGGCCCTGTCCGTTCGAACCCGTCGATGCGCAGGTTTGATCGGGCACATGCTACTCAGCGACAACGTGTCTTTTGGTAACCGGAACATCTTCTTCCGTGAGTTCGCTGCCGAAATGGAGCATCCGTTCTATCCCGAGATCGCGGTGGCGACCCATGGGGCGGGCCTCGTTCTCGTCTCCGAGACAGCGACGGTCAATGGATACAGCCTCATGGAGGCCCCGGAGCGGGACGACAACGGATCCATGACGGACGTTCTCCCGGGGCCTGCGGCCAAGGAGATCCGTGAGCTGCTTGAACGCTATGTCGATCTTCAGCCTCATGAGGCAGACAATCTCAGCGTCCTGCTTTATGACGCGGATGCCGCGGCGTTGCCTTTGGCGACCATCAGGGAGCTAGAAGTATTGCAGACCACGGGTGGGTTTCAGTGCAACGTGGCCGTAAGGCACAGGCAACCCGAGAAGCTGCGGGGCATCTATTCCGAGCTGGTCTCCAAGGCCGATAGAGATCCGGATCTTCCGCTTGTCAGTGAAACGTCGGACAACTTCATGTCCAAGCTGCGCGTGTCTGTCTCTCCTCCTGGATCGAACCCTCCGCGCACATCCGATGGTTTCAAGCCGTTCGATGTGGCGTTTCTTCATGACGTGGTAGCCCGAACCGCCTCGGTTGAGTGGTTGCCTATTGAATGGACCGCTGATTGCTCGGACCTTGAGCATGCCCCGTCTCGGTGGTCGTATCGCGGAGTTTCGGGCGAGGATGAGCTGAAGGCGGCCACCTTCCTGACATGCCCTCGGCAGACAAGGTCGGGCAGGGCGTGGGTCGATGCCGTTGGGGCGGTCTGTCGGAGGAGCGATCATGTAGCGGGCACATCTTTCGTTCCGGCTCGGCGCATCTCCCTTCAGGACGATGGGTTGCGATCAATGCTCGATGAGGCTCATGGGTTGTCGGAATGGGTCGCAACCTATGACGAGCTGCTTGACAAGCGGCAGTTGCGAGCGACTGGCATTACAGTTGTCAGGTATCGCAGACAGCAGACAAATGGTCGGAACGTTATCGTCAGTTCGACCTCCGATCTTCGGTTGCTGACCGTGCTCGTCAAGCGCCGCATCCAGGAGCTTGGCCTTGCCTTGGACGATGAGGCTATGGACGCGCTTGCCAAGCGCTTCGTTAACGATGCCCTTGCGATCTCGGGTGACATCGTCCTCCGTGCGGCGAAGCGCGGGGTCTCAGCAGGAGAGCTGTTGGGTCTCGTCCTCAGTCGATGGATTGTCCAAAACGAGTTCGTTGGTCTCTGCGGTTCCGGCCAGCCTTTGAGCATCTTTTTCCTCCTGGATGACTACGCTGAATGGCTCGCCTCTCAAGAAAACAGGATCGCGGACCTTCTGGGGATGGGGGTCGAGGAGAGCGCCGATGGGATGTGCCTGCATTTGGCGATCGTTGAATCGAAGTATGTCTCCGCCACTAAAGCGGCGGAGGCCCGTAAAGGCTCTCGGAACCAGCTCGTCTCTACGTTGACGACGCTGGATGAGGCTATTTTCGGGGATCCAGGGCGCTTGGATCGTGATCTTTGGCTCGCCCGTCTGTCGGATCTGCTGCTTGATGCCGCGGTTCTGCCCGGTCAAACTGGGCTCCTCGAACGCGCGAGGTCCGCCATCAGAGATGGTTCAGTCACCATCTCACTGAAGGGCTACTCGCAGGTCTTCATCCACTCGCATGAATCAGGTGGATCCGGTCCAGGGTCGGAGCGGGTCCCGGTGGAGTACCGGGGTTCTTCAGTCGCCCTACAAGAGGTTTACGACCGTCCTGATCTGCGCCGCTTGGTGGAGGCATATGCAGAATCAGCTGACCCGATACCCGTTAGGGCATCCCTTGGCTATGACACCCCTTGGGCATCCGCCGACATCCGTCCCCCAGCCCCACGGGTGACGTGGACCGAGATGGTGGGCCGTCTTATACCCGCTCCCCATGTTCCAAATGACCTCCCACTGTTCGCCGAGATCGATCCGGCCCTTCCTGCCGTCAAAGCTCCCGTCAGTGTGACGACTACGGCTGCTCCGTTGCCATCGCCTGTCCAGGGGCAGTGGGCTACCGTGACCGATTCCAACCCAGGGGGTGAATCGGCGTCCAATCCAAGGATGGAGCCGCTGTCAGGGACATATGGTCCGGCTCTTTCCTTGTTAATCGAGTCAAAGGCCGAGGGCACCGCCGGTTCGGAGGCGGAGCGGGCAGCGTGGTCGGAGGAGAGCACCCGCAAATTGAGAACCGCGCTTAACGGATACGGTTTGCAGGCTCAGGTGATCGGAACGCGCCTCACTCCGAACGGTTGCCTCGTGCGGCTTGCCGGATCAGATCGCCTTCGCCTCGAGGATATAGAGGCGCGTCGCATGCAGTTGCTCACGACCCACGGGATTCGATTGGTTACCGTTCAGCCCAAGCCGGGGGAGATCGTCGTCACTCTTGCAGGTGAAAAACGGCAAGCGGTGTCTCTTTGGGATGTATGGGCCGCACGTAAGATCAATCGTAACGCCGCCGGGATAAACGTCTCGTATGTTCTGGGTTTGCAGGAACTGAACGGTTCCGTCCTTTATCTCAACTTGGGAGGGGATTTTAGCGGGTTGTCCCTCCACGAGCCGCACTCCCTCGTCGCAGGGGCGACCGGCAGCGGTAAGTCGGTCCTTATCCAGGCAATCTTGCTCGATATTGCCGCGACGAACCCGTCAGGACTGGCAAAACTGATACTTATCGATCCCAAAATGGGAGTCGATTATGTGGCTTTGGACAGGCTTCCTCATCTGCGTGAGCCGGTTGTTACGGACAAGGAGCGGGCGACTGCGCTTCTCTCAAGCCTTGCTGACGAAATGGTCGAGCGCTACCGCCTGTTCGCAGGGGCAAGGGTTCCGAACCTGGCGGCCTATAACGCAGCCGTCGCGGCTGCCGAAAGGCTTCCGATGCTTTTCCTCGTTCATGACGAGTTCGCCGAATGGATGCTGGATCCTGAATACAAGTCAGCGGTGAGTTCGGCTGTTCAGCGTTTAGGGGTTATGGCTCGGGCGGCGGGCATCCATCTCTTCTTTGCCGCACAAAGACCCGATAAGGACGTCATGCCCATGCAATTGCGGGAAAACCTAGGTAACCGTCTCATACTCAAGGTTGCCAGCGAGGCGACATCAAAAATCGTCCTCGACAAGGGAGGCGCGGAGCAATTGCTGGGGCGTGGGCATCTTGCGGCACGTCTTGCGGGAGAGGGGGGGCTGATTTACGCCCAGGCACCCTATCTTTCCGAGTCGGACATCGCTCTGGCCGTTGATGCAATCATTTCAGACGATACGGGTTCGGCAATAGGTTGAAAGTTCGGTTTGGGAATGGATTCGGGGGCCAAAGGCCCCCGCGCACTATTTGTGGCACACCGCACAGGCCCCATCGGCCTCATCGATACCATAGATGTCGTCGATGTCCATGTTCTCCTCCCATGGGCGGAGCGGGTTGCGAGGGCGGCGTGATTTGTTTCGTAGGAGCCGCGCCTCATATCCTTGGCGAATTTCTTTGACCCGTTCCGGCTTCTCAAGATCAGACAGAGTCTCCTTGTCGCTCCATGTGAACGGGGAGCCATGCTCCAAGGCGGTCTTTTCTAATGCCTTTGCCTCTTCAAAGGCATCCGGATGGCGCTCCCTGAGGCGCACCCATTCAATCTTCTGCTGGAAAAAGCAGAAGGTGCATCCGCTTCGGCTGCGCCACTCGTAGTAGCGTGGGAGGCCGACCCCGGAGGATTCAAGGATCTCGATAACGCCCGGTTTGTCGATTCCGTCCTCGCGGAACGGGAGGATCACTTTCAGGTTCTCGTGCTTAGAAGTGTAACCCTCGCGGTAATCCTCGTCGGAGCGGATGGCGACATACGAGAACACCTTTTCGCCGGCCGCCAGCATCGGCCGTACCCATTCCTCGAACGGGGCCAGCTTCAACTGCCTCGTGCACCAACGTGTCTGGGCCGAGGGAAGGTAGTTGTTGTATTCGCGCAGCCAGAACTTGAAGTTCCGCCGGGGATTCAGCCTGAGGATGGGCTTCCCGAGAAAGCCTTCGAGGCGCCCGAGAAACTCCTGCACCTCCGGGAGCTCCTCACCCGTGTCGGTGAAGAAATACTCGACGTCCAGATCAGGGTGGGTTTGATTGACATACACGGCCAAGGCCGCGCTGTCCCTGCCACCGGAAAGCCCCAGAAGGTGACGCTCACGCATGTTCCGGATCCTTCTCCGCTGTTATTGAGGTGCCTGCATGGGCCAGAGCAGCAAGCAGCAGGTCGCCGTCGAGTCCGGATGCCTTCAACACCTCCAAGATACGTTCGGTGGCATCGCGAACCGCCTCGCGGTCACGGCCGGCCACCTCGAAGTTCTTTGCGACCACTTTCGACGAGCCTCCCACCCCAATCACGACGGCAAACGACTCGCGACCGGGCTGGCGTCCTTCAACCGAAATCAGAGCCTCGGCCTTCCGGAAGGCCAGCGCCAGGTCAGCCACCGCAACCAGAGCGGCATCCACATCCAAGTCAGTCCAATCCCTTGGCGGTTTGTTTACCGCGAGGCTCAGAATGCCCTCGATGGACTGGGTGCCACCGTCGCGCTTGCGGAGGCGGGCGGCAAACCCCTCCAGACGCAGATCTCCGGTGGCTTTGGAGACGGACTCCGCCCTCTCACGGAGTTCGGGGTCGTCCCCTTCCTTGCCGTCGATGGCGTCGGCCAGCCTGCGGTCGACTTTCCTCAGCATTTCCGGATAGGCCCCGAGAATCTCCTTCAAAGGAGCCTCGATACGTTCCCCCAGATCCGAGGGTGTTGACGAGAGAGCCTCCGGCAGATCCATGAAGAGGAGCCTGTGCGGGTCTGACGCCTTTAGCAGAATGTTCCGGACATTCCGAGCCTCGGCCGACATGCGCTGTGTGCGTCGCGCCCACATGGGTATTGAGAAGGCCAAAGCCACAAGCGCTCGGGCAACCTCTAGCGGCGTCGTGCCTGAAGACGGGAATCCGCAGCGGCCGGCAACCTCAGCCAAGCTGGCGAGGGTCCGTCTCCGCTCTACGTCCTCGTCGACCCATCGGAGCGCGAAACGGCCCGGATCCTGCAACATCTCATCGACATCGACGTCGGTGATTCTGGGCTCGAACACCCCGTCACGATACACGGCGACCTTGTCCGCATGCGCGGTTACAAAAGCGATGGCAAAGACCGGCATGAGGCCGCTCTTGACACCATACGGAGGCTCGGCCCAGAGGTCGTAGAGATCTTTGACGCAGACTTCCCCTGCATCCTCGGCGGAGACCTTCTTCAGTGCGGCATCCCAGAGGGGATGGATGCTTTTTTCGTCGCAAGGGGGAGGCGGGCGGAAGCGCCATTCGCCCGCCAAGTCCCGGTTATGCAGCCTCGTGGCGGAAAGAAGGGTCTCGTAAAGCCCGCGCTCGGCGGGGAAACTCTCGATACCCAGGTTTTCCTCGAAAGGATTGTTGACCATGCGATGCAGCAGGTCGCGACGGGCTTTGACGCTGTTCGCAGACAGCGCGTCGCGGTTCACGAGTTCGCTCCAAACCAGCGGAGCGCTCTTGAAAATCCCGTCCGCCATCGACGACGCCATCGAAGACAGGCTGTCCTGGCTCGTGGCTGCCCCGTCCAATAGCCATTGGGCCTTAGCCACAGCCTCTCGGAGAGCCTCCTCAAGAGCGCCTTTGACCGAGGACAGTCGCGCGGTCACCTCGCGCCGGGCGACCGAATCACCCTCGAGCTCGGGGCTTCCGTCAGACACCAAGCGTAACGAGAGCAGTTCCGATCCTAAGTCGGCGATCAGAGCATGGTTCGGGGGGATGCCGAATACAAGCGGCCTGAGCGGATCGATTGGCAATACGGCCAGAGCCTTGACGGTTTCCTCTGCTGTGGTGTGCCGTTCCGGCAAAACAAGAGCGAGCCGTCCGAACTCACCCTTTTCGGGGCAATATGTCTTGGACAGCCGCTCTGCCTCCTGGAGCGAATGCATCGAAACGCCGAGCCAGCGGAAGGTTCCGGTGTCGTTGTAGTGGCGCTTGGCAAGGACAGGATGAAGGTTCGCCAAAGCGGTCAGCGACTCCATGTCGACTGCGGCGAAAGTGGCCCGTGCCTTGGAAACCGCTTGGTCGATGTCGAAGTCGCTGCCCTCGAATATGGTCCATGCGCCGACATGCTTGCGATAGAGGGCTACGCGCCAGGCGGAGAGGCGTTCCAAAGCCCGAGCGACCTCGTCATTTCGTACGGGCAAGACGGTTCTGAGAACGTCGTCATCGGCGGCTAGGCCGGATGTCCCGCGGAACATGTCGATCAGCGCCAGAGACTTCGCCAGGATCATTTCCATCTCGTCGGCGCCCTTGGCGGAGGCGCGTTCCACGGTCTCGACTGCCTGTGCCCAGCGATGCCCGTCCGGGGACGCGAGAATCGCTTGCTCTAGGTTCGCCCTGAGGTAATCCCAGAAGCGGTCGGGGCCGTAGGCGGTTTTGCCGTTCCAGCCCTCAAGAAAATCCTGAAAACCATGGGGCTCTAGGGAAGTGAGAAACCCGAAAACGCTGCGCTCGTTTTGCCCGAACTGTCGTCGGGAGGCAGGGCCGAGCAGGGCTGCCGTGATCGGGTGCAGTGGCCAGCAGCGATCCAGAAGGACGCCCATGCTGGGGCCCACGGCCGGGCGCCTGTTGGATATGGCGAGCCCGACCGTGTTGCTCGCAGCGGAAGTGTCCGGGTGGGGGATTTCGTACTCGATGGCACGACCGATCAGCTCGACGACCTCGTCACCTGTTGCGACGAACGAGACGTCCGAGAATCGGCCCTGCACCTTCGCCCATTCCTCCCTTGCTTCGATGCCGAGACGGGATGCGTATTGCCGGAAGGCCTGGTGCAGGATGCCCACGACGACGAGCTTGCCTTTGCAACGGGCGGCCGACTCGGCGAGATCTTGAAAAAAATGGACGTCATCGCCCCCGGCGGCAGACGCCTCCAAGAACTTGCCCATCTCATCGACGATCAGCAGTACACCGCTACGATCCTTGCGTCCGGCTTCTGTGACCAAGTCCGCAACGATGGTTTCTTGACACGCTTGCCTTTCATTCTTGCCAAGAGCCCTGCTCAGAGCCTTCGCGATCTCTGAGGTGACGCTGTCCCGACGTCCCACCACGGGGATGGTCAGCCATGCGCCATCGTCGGCCGAGAATGCCTTTGCGAAGTGAGGAATCGAGCCGAGCATGCCAGCTGCCTGATTACGAATGCTTTCATCCTGCGAAACCGCGGCGGAGAGAATCAGGGCAAGGGATGATTTTCCACCGCCGTAAGGCCCCGTCCAAGTGAAGGCGCGTTGATTCGAGCCCGCGATCTGTCGGGACATCACTGACAGTGCCTCTCGTGCGGTGTCCGTGAGGACATAGCCATCCAAGGCATCGGGGCGGCCTATGTCGGCATCTATACGGACGGAGCGGCGATAGTGTCGGGCGACCCTTACGGGAGAATCGTCAGGTTGGGATGTTGATGCATTAGTCATACGACTTTTTCAGCAGTTCGGTCATGAGCAGCTCGGGGTCGAAGTCCCCTCGATGGATTTGGCGCAGGCCGGAAGTGTCGGACCATCGGAGTTTTCCGCCCGTCAGATCGGCGAGGGAGAACAAGCGCTCCGCCACGGACTCCTCGTCTAGCTTGAAAACGCGTCCGGGTGAGCCTTGGGCATATGCGGCGGTCTCGAAGGTCAGGGAAGACTCGGCACGTCTGTTGCGCATCCAATAGTCAAGCAGGGACCATGCGAAAAACGAATCCGGCAAGGAGGACTTGGGGCCGCGCCGGAATGAGAAAACACGACTTCGTTCCACCTGAAGCAGGCCAAGTTCTGCGAGCATCGGTTCAGCGGACTCCTCGACGGAGGACGATGCCGAAGGCGAGGCATATCCGCGCAGGCATGTGTCCAAATCACGACTCAGGGTGGAATTTGACAGCTTGCGTCCCGGGGCGACCAAGGTGGCATATTTGCTCAGGGTAGGAAGGGCCTCGTCACGGCTGAATGACTGTGCCGAGAAGACATTGAACAGCCAGAACCAAGTGGTCGAGCGTGACCCTCGGCCCGCTAGGCACCAATGGGCATACCATGCGGTGACAGGGTTCTCCGAATAGGGGTCGAGCCCGCCATTCCTGAAAATAGCTTTGCCGGTAGAAGTCAGAGCGAAATGATGTCGTGAGTCGTCCTCAGCGATGACGTCACATGCGAGGGCCCAATGCTTAATGGACGCAACCATGTTTCTGCCGACCCCGAAGTCGGCGATTGCCTTCTCATCGGAAAAGGTGTTCTTGGAGATGGTGCCGCCTCCATCGGCGCAGTCAACCGCCTTTTTTAGCCACATTTGGCGAAGCGGGAATGTCTCGTGCCCTGAGAAGTGGGCGTCTATCTTGTTGTTTTGAGTCGCTGTCATCTGTTCCGTCCCAAACTGGCGGCTCCCTCCAGCTAACAAGTTGTCGCGCTGGAGAACTCATCCAGTCCTCCGGGCCGCCCGTCGCGCATTCTATACTTGAGCGGGCCAGATGTCTTGGTAACGGCTGCTTGATGTACCAATGTTTTGATCTACGATGCTTGTGCCGGAGATTGAACCGCCCCGCCTTCCGTGGAGGCCATTTGGTTTAAGTCAGGCCGGCGTTACGGCCCGACTGGCGAGTTGCCGGTAGTCGTTTGCCTCAGCTTCGG
>Ga0075163_10005755_pt1 | contig 16464 bp, 8 predicted proteins | sample JI1023141ADNA_FD_71478 | JGI IMG/M metagenome (GOLD analysis project Ga0075163, IMG submission 71478) | Wastewater effluent complex algal communities from Wisconsin, to seasonally profile nutrient transformation and Carbon sequestration -... | ecosystem: Engineered > WWTP > Effluent > Algae...
ACGAATGCGCTCCGTGATCTGGCGAAGGCCCGTCAGCTCCTGGCGGCACCGAGCGACACCCGTCCTCTCCACGAACTGATCGAGGCGGCGCTCAGACGGCGATGACCCTCCGGCCCCTGCCCAATGTGTCGACCTTTCCGGCGCGTCGCGCTCGTCGCAGGTCGTCGCCAGTATGCTGACCAGGGAGGCGGACGAGAAGTCCCGGAGCGACAGCCGTGTGCGCCGATGACGATCGCGGACATGCAGGCGATGGCGGCGGACGTTGGACGCGCGGGCGATCGGCACGCCGTCGTCGGTCATGCTGTCGCTGGTCTCCATGAGGTCGACGATGATGTTGGAGCCGGGACAGCCACGCCTATGAAAGCGTGTCGTGATCGTGGGCGCAGGCAGTCTCCGTACGATCGGGCTCCTGGATACGAAGAATTACCTCACCGAGATGAACAGCATCCCCGTCGTGAAGCTGAGCCCGTCCACATCGGCGCCCATTGATCCAGGTTCCGTTCTTGCTGTTTAGATCCTGAAGCTCAGGACCCCCGGGCGGCCAGGACAGCCAAGCGTGAAGCCGTGAGAGTTTTACGAGATCCACCGGGAACTGAATATCGGCTTCAGCGGAGCGGCCGATCGACTTGACTTGCCCCGGGTGGAGACGATAAACTCCGACAGGACGGGCCCCAATCGACGCGGCGATCTCAATTGATTTGCTGCGCTCCCCGGTCGTCATCGGCGCGACCGACCGCAGCCGATGGTACGCGAAGAGCTCTGGCAGCCGCGTCGGCCGATGTTGGAACAGTTTCGTCAGCAATTCCGCGTCAGACATGCCCCAACGGTCGATTAGCGCGGCAGCCTCGGCACAGACTTCAGCGACCGAGCAGGTGCCTGACGGCATGCTTGCGAGCATCTCGTTCCCTTCGTCGAGCGCACTCATGAAGCGTCGAAGTTCCGTGGTGTTGAAAAACGAACGTAGAAGCTGAGTCAGTTGGGGAATGTCGTGGGTCACTTTGACTCTTCCTCCGGTTGCTTTCGGTTTATTGGTAGGAATGTGGTCATGAGTTCGCACATTTCCACTATCTTGATCACGCCTGGCGTAGTGGACTCTTTTCCGAGTTCCACGCATCGCGCGTACTCTTCCAAAGCGCTCAAACGCTTTAGCTTTAGCTCAAGAGCTTCAGGGTTGTTCGCCCAGCAGGGATTTTCAAGAGCGAAGTAGACGAGGTTCCATTCTTTTGCTCTCGCGGCAGCACGGGTATCTTCACGAACGATCTCGCAGTCAACTTTGATCGAGACTTGAAGTGGCTCAGGCGCGACTTCCTCGTCTGGCGGTGGCTTTCTGATGTGCACGCTCCCAGTCCCAGGTTTCCGCCGTGGGGCAATCGGCCCTGTCGGCTGCAACTCGTCCTCGGCCAGTGAAACTTCGGGCTCCGGCGGTACAGGGGCAGGGATGGATGTCGGGGCTGGCGACAAAGGCTGTTCAGCGTGACCAACCGACGAACCTGTCGGGCCCCGGGGTATTTCTGGCGGTGGCGCCACCTTAGTCAAGGTGGGCGACGGCTCGGGCTGTCCCTGTCCCTGCCCTTGTTGCCACATGAATCCCGCGATAACGATGGCAGGGAACGACGGCAAGATGCTCCACAGATACCAACGCCGGATGCGAGGCTCGCCGGTCTCGGTGGCGACCAAGTCCGCAATAGGCGACGGGTGCTTCCTGGCAGCGTCACGCGCCTTCGGTGGCGGTAGCGCTGCATCGAGCTTCCGGGATCGAGCAGGCCAAGATGAACGTAATAGCGTGGTAACCTCCCCGATCAACTCAGGTGCCTGTTGATCTGACATAAGCTCGATCGATTCTTCATAATCTGCGATCAGGGGCTCGTGCGTTCTCACGATTCGCCGTGGTATGTGTAGCTCGACGACCTTGAGGCGTTCGATTGCGGATGCGAGAGAATGCATGCTCGGGAACCGGTCCGAGGGCTCCTTGGCCAGGGCCTTGAGCACTAGGGCCTCGACGCTACCAGGGATCCCCTCCACGAATTCGCGCATGGGAGGGGGTTGGTTAGTCGTGAGTTTTTGGATCAACTCGGCCGGATGAGACCCCGTGAAGGGAAGTTCGCCGGTCAGCGCCTGGTACATGATCACGCCCACGGAGTAGATGTCCGATCGGTGGTCTATCTTGTGCCCCTTCGCTTGCTCGGGCGCCATGTACTTGAGGGTGCCAATGATGCTGCCGACGGCAGTCAGGCCGTCGCGTGTTTTATCGTCGGCTGTGCGAACCTTGGCAATCCCAAAGTCGAGGATCTTTATGAAATCAGGATTGGCTCCTCGCGAGACCCGATAGAGGTTGGATGGTTTGAGGTCGCGGTGGATGATGCGGCGGTCGTGGGCGGCCTGCATCGCATCACAGATCTGTAGCATGATCCGCTGGACTCGCTCCCAAGGCAGCGGCGACTCACGAGTGAACAGAGTCTGGAGGTCCTCGCCCTTGAGGTATTCCATGACATAAAAGGCGTGGTCTCCGATTTTTCCGGCGTCAAGAACATCAATGATGTTCTGGTGCTCGATCCCAGACGCAGAGCGTGCTTCTTGCGCGAACCGGGTCAGAGCATTGTTGTTCACGCAAAGATGGCGATGCAGCAGTTTGATGGCGAACTTCTTCGCCAGCGCGCAGTGCTGAGCCGAGTACACGGTGCCCATGCCGCCTCGACCGAGACATTCGAGGATTTCGTAGCGATCCGCAAACAAAGTCCCTGGTTTGAGTTTTGTTGTCATGTAGGTGGTCCGGCCCAAGAGACGGGTAGCAAAAATGTCCATTCAAAATTTTGGTGAACCACTCCAATGTTGTGCACCGGCAGGATGTGGGGTGCGCTTGCGGATTAAAATGGGAGCGGCGCCTTCTGCGACGTTGGACAGTCGAATTCGAGCATCTGGCTTCGCCTAGATCGAAACCGGCACTCAGTCGTGCAGTGCCCCGAGGGGGGGACCTCGATCACTGCAGTCGTGTGATCTGAATCCATCAGATCAGCAGCGCCCTGAAGCACGAGACAGAGCTATCGATAACGCGCGCATCCATGAGAGATCGCGTCGAACTCTCCGTCGCCAACTGGAGGCGGTTGTGCGCGATTTGTATCGCCCAGAGAGTGCCGCGCCATCACTTCAGGGGCTTCAGAGCCCGCCGGATCTCGAGAGGAACGGGCGCTGCCACTGACTGAGGGTGGTGACCAGCACGCTTCGATCGAGGTAGCGGTTGCCTCGCTCGCAGGAGGTCTCTGGAGCGAACAGGCAGGCGTGGCAGGCCGCGCCGTGGAGGGTGTCGCCCTCGGCGTCCGGGGCATGATCCGCGCACAGCGGGTCGGCGGAGCAGAGCTCCATGGCCGCGAGCGCGCGTTCCAGGTGGCGGGTGAGCTCTTCCGGGTGGCCCATCCGGACCAAGCCGCCGAGCGTGCCCTCGGCGTCGGGCGCGGCGGTGTAGATCAGGACGCCGGCCATCGGCTCGGTGTTGCGATCTCCGGCGTAGATACGTTCACGCAGGCTGGCGGCGGCATAGCCGCACTCGAGGGAGAGCGCGCGCATGAAGGCATGCGAGAAGGTATGGAGCAGGATGTACCGGATGCCGGGGAAGCCGCGTTCAGGCTGTGGCTGCTTGCGTCGAGTGCGGTACGCGATATGAGCGCGACGGAAGGCGTCCTCGAGCGCGCCGGCCTGGCTACACCAGAGGGCCAGTCGCTGCTCGTCGAACTGCAGGAAGATGCCCTCGCCCCGGATCTCGGCGGCGGGAATGCAATGCGGCGGCTTGCGGTAGAGCGGCGCCCAGGGCGGGCCGTCCGACGTGTCCGCTGCGGTGAGGTCGCCGAAGGAATGGAGGCGCGTGAAGCCGATCAGCGCGGTGACCTCGCGGAGGCGATCCACGAGTAGCACCCGCGAGATCCAGGGCGCCCAGCGCGATGGCGGAGAGACTTCCGTGGTGCGAAAGTCGGGATCGGACGCGGCTGTCGTCGCGGTGAACGCATGCCACTCGGGGGCCTTGATATCGTCGCCCTGTGTGACGAGTCCGGGACGTGCGCGATAGCGCACGATGGCCGTCCAGAGCAGGTCGTCGGGGAAGTCGCCGAGGGTCGGTAGCATACCCTGCTTGCGCAGGAACGGGAGGATCGACGGAGAGTCGACGTCGCTCAGGATGGTCCAGTGTTGATCGACGAGACGGAGAAGCGCCTCGTCGGCGGGGATCGGCACGTGAAGGATCGAGCGCGTGACGGGAAACCAGCTGTTGGAGGCGCCCAGCAGGATCGTGGTCACTGGGCGGCCGCAGCCCTCGGGCTCATAGTCGCGCAGGTGAGGGCGGCGGGCGCGGCAACGTGGCAAGCGGCCCTTGGCCTCCTTGCCGAACGCGTCCGACATGCGCCGACGCAGCTCGCAGAGCTCGCAGCGCACCTCGACGTCGCTGGCCTCGCCGGAGACGCCGATCTCGCGGAGGCTGAGGCTGCCGCGGCAGGTCTCGTCCTTCCCCTGGTGGACGAAGGCGTGCCATGGGAAGTCGTCGAGGTGACCGCATTCACAGGCGACCAGGAAGCGAGCGGGAAGTGCGGTCGGTGCCTTGCCGCGGTTGCAATTGAAATGGGTGTAGCGGGCCAGATCGGGCCGCCCGACTGGCGCCTTGAGTTGAAACAGGCCGCTGCTCAGCGGAGCGAGGGTGCTACACGCGGGGCACCGCATCCAGCGCGGGAACGGTGCGACCGGGACGCCGGCGACGGCGATGTCCTCGGTGGACATCCACGGCCCGGTGGCGGGCGCCTGGGTGGCGGGCGCCACAAGGCGCTGGACCTGCTCGCCGACGAAGCGACGGACGTCTCGAAGCAGCCGCTCCTCCGCGATGGTCGGGCACCGTTCGACGTTCCAGTCCTCGAGGCCCATGATCATCGCCGAGATGTGCGGGAGGTCGACGACCGCGCCGATCCCATACGTGTAGAGGAGCTGGCTCGGGCGCAGCTCGCCGAGCGGGATGTTGGAGCCGATGCTCATGCCTTGTCTCCGGTGGGTCGCACGGGCTCATCATCGAGGCCGCCGTCCGCGAGCAGCAACGACGCCGTGGCCTCGACGTCCCGCAGCGAGTTCAGGCACGTGAAGGTTTCCCAGGGGCCCTGGCCGGCCGGCTTGAGCAGGCCGAGCGTCAGGCCGTCATTGCGCGTGCGATATCCGAGGCGCGCTCCGGTGCTGCGATGGGCCTCCATGGTCCAGCGATCGAGCATCGCGCCTAGCTCCCCCCGCAATTGATCGGAGAGGTTTGGATCGTCCTCGAGCGCGGTGGCCCGGCGAACGATCGCGTCCACCGCCGAGTGGACCACGGCGGTGTCGCGGTCGATGCGTGCGGCGTCCTCGTTGCGCGCGAAGGTCCGATCACCGAGGCGAACAAGTGACACGAGCAGGGCCGCGAGGCCGCGGTCGCGGGCGCGGGCGGCGAACGGGGTGACGGAGAGCGCCTCGACGTGGCGATAGAAGGTCCCGTGATAGTGCTCGAACGTCTCGTAGTGGGAGAGGTCGCGGGGCCGGGCCCAGTTGTAGATCGTGCAGACGAGGCCAGGCTGCGCGCGGCCGACCCGACTGGTCGCCTGGATGTACTCGGCGGTGGTCTTCGGCTGACCGGCAGTGACCATGAGGCCAAGACGCTTCACGTCGACGCCGACGGAGATCATGTTGGTGGCGAGGAGGACATCGAGCGGGCGACGGCTGTAGGCGACGCGCTCGTCATCAAGGTTGGCCTTGAAGGTGAGCTCGAGGCGGTCGAGGAGTTGGGGGATCTCGGTCGAGCCGAGGCGCGAGGTGAGCTCCTCCACGGACAGGGCGCGGCGGGCTGCAAGCCCGCGCTGATCCATGCGACGGAGTCGTGCGCGCACGTCATCGTCGACCATGCGGCGCATGCCGGCGAGCTCGCGAAGCGAGTTAAAGTACCCAACGAGGGTCATCCAGGGGTCCGCGAGCGCGCCGTAGCGGTTGAAGAGGCGCTGCGCGGCCGATAGGAGGGCGATGTAGACCCGGATCAGGGCGGCCTTGAGCCGGCGTCCGGGAGCGCAGATACCGAGGTAGCGGCGGCCGGGGAGCTCGCTGAGCGGGCGCTCCAGGGAGAAGAAATTGTCCCCGACATCCAGGCCAGCGGGCGGAAACACATGGACGTCGCGGAGGAAGAGCGACCTGATCTGTTGTGCGGCCCTGCGGATCGTCGCGGTCGAGGCGATGACTTTGGGCCGCACCCGGGTACCACCGACGTCCCACGCGCAGAGTTCGTCGACGGCGGTCTCGTAGAGGCCGGTGAGCGTGCCGAGCGGGCCGCTGATCAGGTGGAGCTCGTCCTGAATGATCAGATCGGGGGGTCGCAGCGGACCATGGGGTTGTAGACGGGTCGCGGGAAGGTCGCCGCGGCGCGGGTGGTCGGTGTCCTCGAGAGCCGGAGCGGAGAAGCCGTGGCGCTCGCAGATGTGGGTCACCTGACCGAACAGGGTCTGGACGCGGCCGTTCCACGGCATCTGGGCGAACTTGTCGACGGTGGCAATCAGCAGCGTCGGCAGGCGGCGATAGATCTCCTCGTCGACCACCAGGACGGGGAGGCCCTCGCGCGCAGATTGCTTGCGGCTGAACAGACAGGTGCCGCGCGGGTCGCCGCAATACATGTATGTTCGGCCGGCGCCGCCCTGGAACGGCTCGACGATGATGTCTCGCCCCGGATCGATCGCGTGGCCGCACCACGGACAGTTGGCGAGTTGGACCGGGGTACCGACGCCGCCGACGCTGCTGCTCGGGCGGCGTCCGTCGCGGACTTTCACCCGCTTGAGCGCCTCGGCGGCGTCGTCCGTGCGATTCGGCGTGCTCCGGGCGCCCACCCACAGACCGATGCGGAAGGGCTCCCGACCCCACCGCAGATCACCCTGGCCGAGAGACTCGCGGCGGATCGATTCACAGGCGCAGATCAAGGCGGCCGCGCGCTGGAACTGCTGCAGGGTCAGGAGCCGCAGCGTGTAACGCATGAGCACGGCGACGCCCTGTTCGCCCGACCGGCCGGCGACGACCCCCTGGAGGCGGCGTAACGCCATCACGTAGGCGGCGAGGCCGAGGTAGGCCTCCGTCTTGCCGCCGCCGGTCGGAAACCACAGCAGGTCGGCGACGGCGTGCTCCGGGTCGCTGCGGTGGGGGTGATGGAGACTCGTCGTGCTGTCGAGGTTGAGCAGGATGAATGCGAGCTGGAACACGCGCCAGGTGCGATGTTCGGGGCGATCGAGGGCCTCGATGGCGACATCGTCCCCGCGTCGGCGGTGCTCGCTGAACACGGTGCGCAGGCGCTGGAGGTACATCGCCCGGTTGGCGAAGCGGAACGCCTCGGCGGCCTTCTCATCGGCCGAGAGCAGCGCGAGTCCGTCGCGGATCCGGCCGAGGGCGGCCTCGCAAGCGCTGAGGTGCGCTTGCGCCTCGCCTTTGAAGTCGCCGAGCCTGGCGTCCCGTTCGCTCAGCCGCGCACGTTGCCGGCGGATCCAGGCGGCGTAAGCGTCCGGGAGGGCGCGGAGCTTGGCGCCGAGCTCTGCGCGGGGGGCTTCCGCGAGCTCGCGCATGTCGAGCACGAGCGGCTCGAGCCGCGGGTCATCTCCGGTGCGCCGCGAGTCTTGCAACGGCACCTCGTGGCTCGGGACGATGACGGTGCTGACGCGCCGGGCGCACAGCGGATTTTCGGGATCGACATCGGCATGGACAGCGGCGCCATGGCCGACCGCGAACTCGCGCCGATCGCGATAAAGCATGTCCATCGCGCGGAGCTCGGGGTCCTGCTCGGCGCGGGATGTGGGCTCGAGGGCGCGACAAACGAAGATCGATCGGCCCTTGGGATCATCGATCTCGAGCTCGGGCTGGAACAGCCAGGCCTCGTCGCGCCGCTCCTCCGGCTCCTGCTGGTGATTGACGAGGAACACGCTCAGGAGCCAGCGGTCGTCGAGGCGCCGGACCACGCCACGCAGCAGCACCTGGGGCTGTTCGATGTGGATCGAGTGCGGGAGGATCGGGCCCGGCGCGAGCTCGACATCGATGGTCGCCTGCATGGGGACGCGCTTCCAGATGAGCGGCGCTCGATCGGCACCCTCGGGGATCAGAGCAGCGGGACGGCGGACATAGCGGCCCCAGCGAGCGGTCACCCGGATCTGCGAGATCTCCGCAGACACGGCGCAGCTCAGGCCGAGTGACGACGGGAACAGGGTGTCGGGCGGCGGGGCGCTGGGGTCAGTCAGGCCGTCCTCGTCGGCGCCGTCCTCGACCTCGAGCTTGTCCTGCTGCTCGGGGTCGACGCGTTGGTACTTCGGTGCGAGCGTGCCGACGAGGTAGCGGTCGCGGACGCGGCGCTCGTCGAGCTCCTCCTCGGGGCCGGCCGCGGGTCCGAGCAGGTCGCGCAGCAAGGCGTCCTCGAGCTCGGCGCGGAGCTGGGCCGGCGGCGGCGGGCGCAGCAGGGGCGTCTGTTCTTCATGGGCCGGCGGGTGAAGGGCGAGGCCGAGGCGTAGCGTCGCGGCGAACAGCGGGAGCGCGGTGTCGAGGCCGAGGCACTCGCCGTGCGTGGCCTCGTCGAGGCCGGCGAGCAAGTATTCGACGGCGGCGGCGTCGATGTGGTCGACGGCGCTCCAGTCGAGGCGAACGGCGCCAGCAAGGACCTGTATGCGCAGATACTCGGCGAGCTCGAGGTCCACGAAGCTCGGCGGCAGTTGATATGTTGCGCGGGCGGTCATGCCGGGGCGGCGATTGTAGGCGAATTCGAGCCCGCGCGCAGGCTCTGGCAGTCGCCCAGCCAGTGGGCGAGGAGAGTGTCGAGGGCGCCGCCGGCGTCGCAGCTTTCGGGGGCGATGAAGACGACGGGGTCGCCCGGATGTGGCTGTCGCGAGAGCGGCCGGTTGGCGAGCACGATGGCCTGGGGGCGCGCTGTGGACTTGAAGGCGTGGGGGCGGTCGGCGATGTAGCCGTGCATCTTGAGGTAGGCGGCGCGGAGATACCCAAGGCTGTCGGACAGCTTGGCGTCGAGGAGCAGCTCCGCTTGGTGCCCGGGATCCCAGTAGAGGAGGCGGAGGTCGGGACGCAGCCGCGAGGGCGCGTCGTAGGCGTGACGGAGGGCGCGGGAGTAGGCGCCAGGGCTCGCGCCCTGATTGTAGTAGAGGGCAAGGGACGCGGACTTGCGGCGCCAGACCGCGACGGCCTTGCGCCGGGACGCAATGATCGTGTCGTTGCGGGTCGCGTCGGGCCAGATGCGGTCGATCGACTCCATCACGGCGAGGAGGATATAGAGCTCGAAGCGGGTCTCGGCCTGATAGGGGACCAGGCTGTAGCGGGCGAGGGCGTCGCGCAGGTACTCGTGCTTCGGATGCGGGAGCAGCCGGGCATGCGCGCGGGCGACGTCGGCGGCGCGGCGGATCGCGGGGTCGCGGCTGCTGTTACACAGGCGGAGGGTCTCGGCGTCCGGGCGCTGGCCCGGGAGGTCGCGGAGGGCGGCGTGACGCAGGCAAGCTTCGGCGGCGGCGTGGATCCGGGCGAGGCGCGCAACCCACAAGTCGTCACGGGCGTAGCCGCTTGGACCGAGGGTCGCGGCGGCGACGCGGATGCGCTCGACGAGCCAGCGCACAAGCAGCAACTCGGGGCTGGCGAAGGTCCGACGCAGGCTTGTGGTGACGGCGCGCGTCAAATCGCGGGTCTGCTGGCGCAGGACGATCGTGCGCGCCCAGTCGAGGCGGCCGCGGACCTGCCCGCGAAGCTCCTCGCGGATGCGCTCGGTCCGGGGGTACACACGGCGCAGGTAGTGCGGAAGGTCGTCGCAGACGAGGGCCTCGACGTGGTTGTCCGGGTCGAGTAGGAAGGCCAAAGTGGCGAGCTGATGGAGGCTCGTGGGGTCCCCGGCGAGCCGGGCGAGCGCCCGGGCGACGGCCGCGGCCGGGTGCGCGCGGCCCTTCGCGCAGCGCAGGAGGTACGCGGAGAAGCGCCCCTCGAGCCAGGTCTCCCATGCATGGGTCATGTGCGCTTGATGTGCGGGAAGTAGCTGCGCAGGCTGGTGTGGAGGTCGCCCTGGATTGCCGGTTCGGTGAACAGGCGATCGACGCGGGCGATGGCCTCCTGGGCGCGGTCATCCTCGGCGCCCTCGAGCTGCGGGAAGATCAGCAGCTCGACGCCCTCGCCGATTGCTTGCTGGGTGCTCACGTCGGCGCGTTGGGCAGCGTAGTCGAGGAGGTCGAGGAGCAGGGCGGGACCGAGGTCGACGGCGTCGCCGAGACCGTGAGTGCGTGAGAGGACGCGGGCGGCGAACTCCCAGCGATCGGGGGCGATGCCCCGCTCCTCGCCGACGCGCTGTGCGAGTCGACGCAGACCCACGTCGTCGAGGCCCGGCACGTGGACCGCGGCGAAGCGGCGCATGAAGGCATACGACAGGCGAAACAGGCTGGCCTTGTCGCGCACGTTCATGGTGGCAATCAGGCGGGTGTTGCGGCCGAATCGGTAGGTGCCGGAATCGGGGCCAATGGTGACCTCGTCGCCGTTCATGTCGGTGTAAGCGGTCGTCACGGTGCCGCCGCTCAACACGGTGAACAGTTCCCCGAAGCACTTGTCGATGTCGGCGCGGTTGACCTCGTCGAGCACCACCCAGCGGCGCTCACGGAGCGCCCGGGTGACGACGCCCTCGCGGAACGCCAGGCGACCGTCGGCCTGCTGGGCCCAGCCGCCGATCGTGTCGTAGGTCGACCAGTCGGCCGAGGCGGTGGCGAGCTTGGCCTTGCCTCCGCAGACGCCGTCGGCGAGCGCCTGATCGGCGAGCGCCGTGGCGATCGTGCTCTTGCCCGTGCCAGGCGGACCAAGGAGGAGCAGGTGCTTGCCGGCGTTGAGAGCCGCGCAGCAGCGTTCGAGCACGCCAGGCGGACAGTCGAATCCAGCGAGGCGGGCGGCGACGCGCTCAGAAGTTAGTGCGAGCGGGATTTCATAGTTCGAAACCCCATTGCCAAACACTAGAGAAGGGGACTCGTCGGGCAGGGATCCGTCAGCGATCTCTGCGGTGGAGAGGAGCGTGCCCTCGACCGGAAACAGTGCGACGCCTTGGATTTGGCCCCTTGAGGTGGTGTAATAATGTGCCTTGATTACCGCAAGCGTGATGAAGCGGCGCAGAATCTCACTCGGTGAGGGTTCCCACGTGCGCGTTTCGAGGTCATAGACCCCGCATACGATTTCTGGTGAACTGCCAAGCCCGCTCTTGGCGGCGACCATCCGAGCTTCCTTACCGTGCCGGCTGTTGCGCTGGGGATCATCGGCTACCCGGCCATAGAAACTGTTCTTTCCGATTAGTTGAACCTTAGTAGTTTGTTTGGATCTGAGCGCGTCGCGCAAGCGCCATTCGATATTGGCCCAAAGGACCTCTGCGTGGTCATTGCCGACCCATACACCGATCCCGGTCGTATGGCCGTGGTCGTCGGGAACATTCGGGCGCTGTGAATTGTGGTTGTAAACCCGAACTTCAAGATCTAGTGCGCCACTTGGCCAATCCAGTACGAGGCGGCGGCGACCGTCCCGAGGCGAGTCTTCTCTTAGTTCGATCGGCTTATCCGCGATCGACCAAGTACGAGGGAGCTTTGCCGAGACAATGGGTTGAAGCGCTTCTAGGGTGGCGGCCCCAGACTGCTTGAGTGTTGGTAGTGGCATCAGGCCGGTTTCTCCACATCCCTGTCTCGGATGGTCTGCTGCACTCTCGCCACCTGACGCGACAGGTGGCCGTCAAGCGCATTGACTGCCGCCTTGACTTCGGGGCTGATGGCCAGCCCGTGCTTCTCTGCGAGTTGTTCGAGCGCGCGAGCGCGCGTGACGAGGAGGCCCGAGCGGCGCATTACGGTAAGGGAAACCCGGCCGAAGCCCTGCTTTTGTGTGGCGAGCAGCCGCTCCATGATTGGGATTGATGGGTCATTCCTGGTGCCCTGCTTGTAATGCTCAAGGCGCTCGACGAGCGCGTGCTCGGCTTCGCTGAAGCGAGTCGCCAGCGGGACCACGGCTCGCTGGGTGGCGAGGGCGTCACGAAACAGAGCCTCGCCGACGCGTATATCGTCGCCTTTGACGTCCTGGCGCCCACCGACAGCCTGTATGTGGTTCCCGAGCGTTTCGATGCGCTGCGAAAGCTGGGTGACCTCGGCTTGGCAGCGCTCAAGCGCCCGAATAAAGGCCATGACCTCTTGCGAGAGGACCAGAAGCGAGGGGACGCCGAACAGCGCCGCCTCGGCCTGGGCGACGGCTTCGAGCGCCGTGATCTGGCCGAAGCCGAGCTTGCGGCGCAGTTCACGGAGCTTGTCCAGGGCCGGCAACTCGAAACGCGGCTGTGCCAGGCCGCGGAGGACGTGGGCGGCGGCGGTGACCAGGAGGGCGGCCTTGAGCGCGACGAAGTCGGTGTCTTGCCAGGACTTGGCGAGGACGTTAAGGGCCATGAGGGCGAGGGCCAGGGATAGCGCCTGGCCGACGAGGTGGCCCAGGTCGAACTTGATGTGCTTCGGAATCGGTCGGTCGATGGAGCTGAGGACGAGGTTGATTATCATCGTCACGCAGACCAGGGTGTATGTGATGAAGGGGAACCACCAGGGCCAGCCGACGAGGTCGGGGAGGAACAAATAGCTGGCGGTGGCGAGCAGAGATCCTCGTACGAGATAGAAGGAATACTCCTTGCGCGCGAAGGGCAGAGTGTCCTTCGAGAGCATCACACGCGCCTGTCCGCCGACCAGCAGACCCAGCCCACGCTGAGGTCGCAGCGCCAAGTCGACGCCGTAGCAGAAGTCTTGCACGAACGAGAGCAGAGCCGTGATGACGAGGAAGTTGTGCCAGGGGAACGCCGGAGCGTCGTCGAGAAGGGTGACGAAAACCCAGGCGATGCCGCCGAGGCCGGCGGTGCCCGCCCACGAGGTCCAGCCTGAACGCGTGATGGCCTGCTCGAGGCGACTCATCTCGGAGTCGAGGGTGGCGATGACCTTCTCGGGGTCGGGGTCAGTGGCGAACAGCCTGGGGAGGTCCGCGGGCCAAGCCGCCGCGAGCGTGGAGTTCAATGGCACCTCCGCAGTCGGTTCGGCCTGCTGTGGAGGTGGCGCATCGCCAGCGACCGGCGCTCCTGCGGCTGGAGGCGAACGATTTTCGGACGGGTCTAGAGGCTCGGTCACGGGCGCTCTTGTGGAAGAATGCGGCGAAGGAGGCGATACAGATCGGGGAAGATGGGCTTTCGCCGCTCCCAGCGGTAAGTGCAGACTTGGAGATCGAGGCGCTTGAGGCGGGTGAGCGACTCGGCGGGCAAGTCCGCAGGGAGCACCGCGACGCGTGCGCAGGGGCTGCGCATGTCTGCAGTGTGGTACAAGAGCTGGCCGATCGCGCTGTAGATGTCGGTGAGACCGGCGCTGGTTTTTGCTTCGAACAGCGCGAGCTGACGTTGGCGAGCGTCGACGAGGACCAAGTCGTTATACTTGTTATTGGTCACCAAGATTCTCGAGCCAGTGAGTTCGGCGCGAAGTTCGGATTCCAGAGCATTGATGATGCGACCGTGATCGCATCGCGCGTTGATCTCGGTGCTCACCGTGTAGGGTGCGCGCTCTCCGCTGAACTCCGGGTTGAACCCGTCAGCCTTGACATCTTTTACTGATTTCGCATTCTTGAAGTCCTCAACGGCGCGCACGAAGGCGTGGATGCGTTCGACGAGAGCGGGGTCGTCCAGCGCACTGATCACGATGCAGGGCAGGGGGTGCCGGACCCCCGGCCAATACACGTCCTCCCATTGATCGGTCGCCGGGAAGGACGCGACGAAGTGAGCCTTGCTGATGCCCTTGCGGCCACCACCGATTTTTCCGGTGTGAGCTATGTACTCTTTGCCGGACGCGTCCTTGGCGAAGACTCCCGCGATCTTTCGGTTCATACCCTCGTGTGGAATATTTATCTCGCATGATATCCCGATGGTACCGCTGCCTTCGGTCGGGTCCGATGTGCCGAAGCAGTTCCAGGAACGGTTTCCGTCCTCGCCCGCGTCGAGCACTGCCCAGAGGCCCGGCTTGTGGTGCCAGTGGACTTCGTACTCATTGGTCGTGTGGCCTTGCATCCCGAGCGTGCGTAACACGGACCTACCTCGTTTGAGTGGGGCGTAGAAGCGCTTGAGGGAAGCGCGGACCTCGCTTAGTTTGGTAATTGCCGTCAGCATATCGATAGCGGTGGATCAGGGACTCTTGAGGCGATAGCGGGTGCCGCGGGCTTGGCCTTCCTTGGTCACAAGACCCTGGAGAAGGACCTCGTCGATGATGTCGCTCCACCTTTCGGGCAAGATCCCTGTCGCTTGCAAGATCTCGGCTTTGGTTTGCGGTGCGCCGGCCGCGCGAAGCGCCGCCAGGAGCGCCATGGCGAGGGGGGCGGCTTCCGGGGAGGTCGGTTTTGTGGAGCTGCGCGCCTTTTGAGGCGCCATCGGAGGTCGGGTCGCGGAGGGGCTGGTCGTTGCAGCGGAGGGGCTGGTCGTTGCAGAGGAGGTCGGCGGTGACGGTAACGGGGTTGCTGCGGCGGGGCCGGCTGGCGCCGCGGCGAAGAGGTCCAGGGCGATGGGCGCGGCGGGCTGGAACAGGTCGAGCGTCTCTCCGCCCCGACGTTGCCGTTTGCGCGCGGAGCGGGGGCCGTTGGCGGCGGGCTCGGTGGACTTCGGGGCAGGGGCGCGGATCTTGCCGCCGCCGGGCCTATGCAGGCCGGCAGCGACCTCCTCGGCGTATCGAGCGTGATTGAGGGCGAGGAGACGGTCGAGCAGCTCGCGGCGTGCCGGTTCGGAGACGGTGAACCGCAGGCCCTGCCTGGTCTCGTGAAAGTCGTGGCCGAGGTCGAGGTCGGACCAGCCGTAGGCGCCGGCGACGGCGCGGTCCATCTCGGCGTGGAGTTCGCGCAGCTTGGCGATGCCGGGGTCCTGCTGCTTGGGGTCGTGAAAGCGGTTGTAAGTCTTGGTCAGGCCGAGCTGGGTGGCTTGCATGACGGCACTTCGGCTAGCGTTGTACCGAGCCCCGAGATTTTCTAGAGTTGCGACGTTTGGTGGGAAAGCATAAGTTTCGAAGCAATCCGAGGGGGTGTATCGAGGGTCTGCGCGCAGGCTGGAGCCGAACTCGAGAGCCCAGATGTCGTGAATGCTGGAATTGAGCAGAGCCCAGTGCGCATCGTCGCGAAATACCAACACGGGCGTCGTCTGATCGTACACGCAGCCCGATCGAGCAAAGGCGAACGTGTTATATTTGCCTGTGAGCGCGCGTAGTAGGACTCGATCAAAGCTGGAAATAGCAGAGTAAAGTTCGAGCGCCCTCTCCGCGTACTGCCACCAGCGCTCCCGTCGCGCGGTTCTGGGGTTATTATCGCGCAGAGGTTTGACCAGCTCTTTGACAATCTTTAGACAGTCGGGATAGTCAGAAGCAACGGGGCCGGAATATCCTACGGCAGCCTGTTTCCGGTCGAGGGGCCAGTCGCGGAAGTTGATGACCCAGCGCGTGGCGGACTGGTCGACCGTAGAGTTAAGATCCTCGCCGTTGAGGTAGGGAAAGAGGACATCGCTATTCCTCGGATCCTTGGCGATGAGGGCCCTGGCCTCCTCCGGGGTCAGCACGAAGCCCATACCGAGCACGTAGGAACCGATGAAGGACTTGCCCTCGTTCGCCTTCAGCCGGTACGGCTTGCCCGCGACCTTGCCGGGCTTAGAAAGGGCCGACGAGATGGCCGCCACCTGGACCCTGTTCAGGGTCCGCGCGCCGTTCCAGGGGCCGCTGCGGAGCCAGACGTGGGCGACCTCGAGGTTCGCCTCGCCGGGCCAGGGTTCGCTGGCGACGGCTTGGACGATCTCGACGCTGCGAGCGGTGAGCTGGTCGAGGCCGACCTCGCGGCTGTCGCCCTGGGCGATGGTGTTGGTGGCGATCAGGCCGATCATGCCGGGCGTGCGGACCAGGGCGGCGGCGCGCAGGAAGAAGTACGCGCACAGGTCGGCGCTCCCGCGGCGGCCGGCGGCGAGGTGGGTGACGAGGTAGTCGCGGTAGTCCGTGCCGAGCGCGCCGGTGATCTTCTGGCCGCCCTGAAACGGCGGGTTGCCGACGATGGCGTCAAAGCCCGGGAAGCCGTCGCGCAGCAGCACCTCGGGGAAGGCCAGCGGCCAGTGCAGGGCGGCGCGCGGCGTCCCGTCGGGTTCGTGTCCGATCTGCAACCTGACCAGCTCGCGCAGGGCGGTGAACAGGCTGGTCCGGGCCTCGGGCGTGCCGCCCTGGCCGGTCGCCGCGCCCAGGCTCGCTAGCACGAGGGAGAGCTTGCCCTCGAGGGAGGGGCTCTCGAAGGTGTGGGTGACGAGGTCGGAGGGGTCGGTCGGGCTCTGGCGGATCTGGTCCTTGCTCCCGGCCTGGACCCGGGACGCGTGCAGCGCGGCGCTGGCGATCACGTCGGCCAGGGTGCGAAGCTCGGCGAGGGCGGCGT
>Ga0075163_10005756_pt1 | contig 16458 bp, 12 predicted proteins | sample JI1023141ADNA_FD_71478 | JGI IMG/M metagenome (GOLD analysis project Ga0075163, IMG submission 71478) | Wastewater effluent complex algal communities from Wisconsin, to seasonally profile nutrient transformation and Carbon sequestration -... | ecosystem: Engineered > WWTP > Effluent > Algae...
TCGACGTCGCTGCCGCCGATGGGCCAGCTGTTCCGCCTGAAGGCCAGCTTCGTCATCCCCGCCAACTACACGACGCAGGCCAAGGCGATCTTGCAGGCCATGAAGACCTACGGCATGTACATCGCCGACGGCGGCTCGGACATGTACGTCACCGGCGACCCCAGCGCCGCCTGGCAAGACGCCACCTTCAGCCAGGTGCAATCGGTGGCCGCGTCCAGCTTCGAGGCCGTCGACCTCGCCCCGATCATGGCGCGACCGGGCTTCGACGTGAACTCGGGCCGGGTGCCGTAGGGGCGCGGGGGGGGGCGCGGATCGCCGCGGGGTGGCTGCGGATCGCCGCAGCGGTCGCCCGGAAAGCGATCGATGCCAGCCGATCACCCCGCCGCGGTCAGTTGACCAGCCCTCGGACCTAGTCGTCGTCGGGAGGGAGTTGTCGCTCTCCAACGCCATGGCCTCGATCGTTCTGGCAACATTGGGACATGGGGAACGTGGCCGTCGCAGTGTTGTTGATCATCGGCCTCGTGGCCGGTGACGCGAACGCGGATCGACGAATCGAAGCGCAGCAGCTCTTCGATGATGGCAAAGCGCTGATGGCTGCGGGCCGTCATGACGAGGCGTGCCCGAAGTTCGCCGCCAGCAACGCAATCGCCCCTTCGCCGAGCACGCTGATGAACCTCGGTGCCTGCCACGAGGCCGGAATGCGCCTGGCGACCGCGTGGGTGACGTTCAAGGAGGCGGCCGCACTTGCCCTTCGCGTCGACCCAGTCCTCGCAGAGCCGGCACAGCGGCGGGCCGACGCCCTCCAGCCACGCCTGTCGTCGTTGCGCATCGGCGTCTCGTCCGCCAGTCGCGTCAGCGGTCTCGTCATCTTGCGAAACGGCGCGGTCCTGACCGAGGCGCAGTGGAACTCACCTCAGTACGTCGACGGTGGCGACTATGAGATCATGGCGCGCGCACCAAGCGCATCGACGTGGACAACTCGGATCTCGATGGCCAACGAGCGCGGTCGGCGCACCGTCGAGATCCCGCGCTTGGCCGGCAGCAAAGTGCTCGGTCGGGCCGCGGTGGGGCCAGGGCTCCCTGGCAGAACGCGTCCAGTTCGACTTCTCTCGCCCCAGCGCAAGGTCGCGCTAATCGCGAGCGGCCTCGGTCTGGCCTCGCTTGGCGCAGGCACGCTCCTCGGGCTTCGCGCACGCTCGTACGAGGCCGATTCCGATGCCATCTGCCCGGGCACGATCTGCGACGACCCGGACGGGCTGAGGCTCAACGCTCAGGCGCGGTCAACCGGCACGAAGGCCACCGTCTTCCTCATCGGCGGGGGAGTACTGATCGCCGGCGGCGGCATCTTGTGGCTCCTCGGACGCCCGCATCCCGTCGATGTCGCGCCGATGGTGAGCGGTGACGCCATCGCCTTGTCACTCTCGGGGACGCTGTGATGCGCCTGCTCATCGTCATCGTGTTGCTAACCGCCTGCACGTTCCCGACGAAGTCGCCATCCGAACGCGACGCGTCGACGGTCGACGCCATGTCCGTCGATGCGGCATCGGACGGTGCGCTCGACGTCGACGCGACACCCGTCGATGCGATATCGGACGATGCTCCCGATGTTGACGCGACGGCCGCCGATGCCAACGGGAACGATGCGCCGCCGACCGACGCGGCCCCGCTCGACGCACCAGCGATCGATGCAGCAACAATCGACGCACCAACAATCGACGCGCCTCCCATCACGGTCGTCGTCGATGTCCTGCTCGTGGGTGGTGGCGGACGGGGTGGCGGTGGGCTCGGCTACGGTTCGCCGTCGGGTGGTGGGGCCGGCGGGTACCAATATCTTGCCGCCCGCGGCCTCGCGCCTCAGTCGTATCCTGTCGTCGTCGGAGATGGCGGGACCGCGAGCCAGGCGAACGGCTCACCCAGCGTGTTCGACAACGTCACGGCGTACGGCGGCGGGGGCGGATGCGCTTACAACGAGATGAGCAGGAGTGGCGGGTCGGGAGGCGGCGCGTGTACCAGCTCCTACGCACCGGGTACCGGCTCGCAGGGCGGCAGCGGAGGCCACGCGTCTCCCGGCATCCCATACGGCGGCGGTGGCGGCGGCGGGGCTGGTGGAGATGGGGGAGACGGCCCGAACGGCGGCGTCGGCGGTGCAGGCGTCTCGAACTCGATCTCAGGGACGGCCGTGACGTACGCGGGCGGCGGCGGATGCGGCGGCACGGCCCAGGGCGCGGTGGGTCAAGCCGGCGGCGCGGGCGGTGGAGGTGCAGGGAGCAGCACGGGCGATGGAACCAGCGGGTCTTCCGGCTTGGGCGGCGGCGGCGGCGGCAGCCTTGGTGGCACGCCAGGAGCCGGCGGCAAGGGCATCGTCGTCATCTCGTATGTGACCGCGGACTACGCGACGATCGCCGCGATCACAGGCGGTACGATCACCACCGTCGGCGCGAGGACGGTGCATACGTTCACCGCGAACGGCACGCTGACGATCTCACCGCGGTGACCGGCGCCCGGCGGATCGGCGGCGAAGATTCCCGTGCGCGCCACCGCTGTCACCATTTGCTCAACGCCCGAGGGCATCGAAGCGGCGACGACACGAGAAGGAAGCGACGCAGGCGCTCATGGGCGGGTACTCAACGCCCGAGGGCATCGAAGCGGCGACGACGCCCCGTGGCTGACTCGACCGACACCGAGCTGGAGGCGTGCTCAACGCCCGAGGGCATCGAAGCGGCGACGACGACGCCATCGCCAACGCGGCCCGGTTCGTACGATCGTGCTCAACGCCCGAGGGCATCGAAGCGGCGACGACCGCGGCGAGCATCTCGGCGTCGGCCGGGGCGAGCTTGTGCTCAACGCCCGAGGGCATCGAAGCGGCGACGACACGATGTGCGATCGGGTCGCGATCCCGCCAAGCACGTGCTCAACGCCCGAGGGCATCGAAGCGGCGACGACCTTCTGCGTGGGCATCGGCAATCACGTGGCCCAGGAGTGCTCAACGCCCGAGGGCATCGAAGCGGCGACGACACGACGGCCGCCGGCTCCAGGTGGAGGCGTAGGTGTGCTCAACGCCCGAGGGCATCGAAGCGGCGACGACCCGCTACAAGGTCGCGCGTGCGGCGGCGGATGCCTGGTGCTCAACGCCCGAGGGCATCGAAGCGGCGACGACCCGGTCAGGGCGGCGGGAGGGCGGCGTAGCACTCCTTGCGGTGCTCAACGCCCGAGGGCATCGAAGCGACGACGACGCCACGCGCGCCTGCGCCGCCGCGGCGGCGCAGGGCGTGTGCTCAACGCCCGAGGGCATCGAAGCGGCGACGACCCGCGCGCGGCGAGTACGTCATCTTCCTCTCGGACTGGTGCTCAACGCCCGAGGGCATCGAAGCGGCGACGACGCTCGTCCAGCGGCCCCCACCCGTGATGCTACTGCGGGTGCTCAACGCCCGAGGGCATCGAAGCGGCGACGACATGGTGCGGCATCGGCGCGGGAGCGGTGGCGGGTGTGCTCAACGCCCGAGGGCATCGAAGCGGCGACGACCATCCCGAGCACGCCGCCTGGACCGTCGGCCCGCTGTGGTGCTCAACGCCCGAGGGCATCGAAGCGGCGACGACCTCGAGCGCACCCACCAGCCGCGGCGCGCCGTCGTCGCGTGCTCAACGCCCGAGGGCATCGAAGCGGCGACGACCCAGCGCGCCGATCACCGCGGGGGTCTTCGCGTACATGTGCTCAACGCCCGAGGGCATCGAAGCGGCGACGACGGGACGCCGACAAGGTCGACCGCATCGCCGCGTCAGTGCTCAACGCCCGAGGGCATCGAAGCGGCGACGACCGCCGAGCAAGGGCTGAGCAGCCGCACCGACGCGGGTGCTCAACGCCCGAGGGCATCGAAGCGGCGACGACCGCGGTCGGCTTCGAGCAGCTGTTCGGCCGGCTCCACCGGTGCTCAACGCCCGAGGGCATCGAAGCGGCGACGACGCGACTGAGCGGGTTGGGCTACGTCAACGGCGAACGTGCTCAACGCCCGAGGGCATCGAAGCGGCGACGACAGCGCGCGTGCCCGGCGGCGTTGGCGATCACCGCCGAGGTGCTCAACGCCCGAGGGCATCGAAGCGGCGACGACGCGCACAGATCTCGGAAGTCCCTGCAATCCTTCACGTGCTCAACGCCCGAGGGCATCGAAGCGGCGACGACGATCACGTCGAGAGCAAGCGCAAGTTCGTCGTCGGTCAGGTGCTCAACGCCCGAGGGCATCGAAGCGGCGACGACCGGCGGCGAGCGCCGCGCCGACGATCAACAGGTTCGCGTCGTGCTCAACGCCCGAGGGCATCGAAGCGGCGACGACACTTCGACGCAGGGATCTGGCGCAGCCGGAAGACGTGCTCAACGCCCGAGGGCATCGAAGCGGCGACGACGCCGCGCGTCGCGATCGTGGGGAGGTATGGGCAGGCGTGCTCAACGCCCGAGGGCATCGAAGCGGCGACGACCGCGGCCCGATCAGGATCGCGCGGTGCAGGTTCAAGTGCTCAACGCCCGAGGGCATCGAAGCGGCGACGACTGTAGTGGCGCGTCGACGGGTGGTTGGCCAGGTGGTGCTCAACGCCCGAGGGCATCGAAGCGGCGACGACTTGGTGCCGTCCGACTTGTACAGATCGACGATGGGGCGGTGCTCAACGCCCGAGGGCATCGAAGCGGCGACGACGGGTTCCGCGACGACGGGGAGAGTCGCGGCACCGACGAGTGCTCAACGCCCGAGGGCATCGAAGCGGCGACGACTGTAGTCGCCCGACGCGAGGCCCGCCTCGGTCGAGTGCTCAACGCCCGAGGGCATCGAAGCGGCGACGACTGCCCGGTGACGTCGAACGCGATGGCGGCCGTCGAGCGGTGCTCAACGCCCGAGGGCATCGAAGCGGCGACGACGCCGAGGACGATAAGATCGCCGCGTACCTCGCCGGTGCTCAACGCCCGAGGGCATCGAAGCGGCGACGACACCGGTTGCGGTCGGCGCGGCTGAACGGCTGGTAGCTGTGCTCAACGCCCGAGGGCATCGAAGCGGCGACGACGGGCGGCGCGGGCCGAGACGGAGCGGGACCGCGAGGTGCTCAACGCCCGAGGGCATCGAAGCGGCGACGACGACGCGCTTGCCGAGTTCCTCGTCGACGGCGCGCGTGCTCAACGCCCGAGGGCATCGAAGCGGCGACGACATGCTCGTCGACGCACGGGCCGATGCGGACGTCACAGAGTGCTCAACGCCCGAGGGCATCGAAGCGGCGACGACACAGGCTCGGGCAGCGGGCGCAGGTCACGCTTGCCCCGGTGCTCAACGCCCGAGGGCATCGAAGCGGCGACGACATGACGGGTCGCGAGGAGGTGATCGGCTCGACCGGGTGCTCAACGCCCGAGGGCATCGAAGCGGCGACGACAGCGGGAGGCGTAGGCGTAGGTCACGCGGCGCGCTCCGTGCTCAACGCCCGAGGGCATCGAAGCGGCGACGACGAACTGATCGCGCGCGCTGAGTTCGATCGCCGAGTGTGCTCAACGCCCGAGGGCATCGAAGCGGCGACGACGACGACTACAGGAGGCGCGCCGCGTGACCCGCACGTGCTCAACGCCCGAGGGCATCGAAGCGGCGACGACGGCTCCGATGCCGTCGGCGTTGCCCAGCCGCTCAGCATCGCGGGTGCTCAACGCCCGAGGGCATCGAAGCGGCGACGACCCGCGGCAGCGCACGGGCGCGGTCAACGGTCATGCGGTGCTCAACGCCCGAGGGCATCGAAGCGGCGACGACGGCGCGACGCTGCCGCTGTTCAGCCGCCCGCACCGGTGCTCAACGCCCGAGGGCATCGAAGCGGCGACGACGCCGACGACGCCCGCGAGTACGGCGCGCCGTCGCCTCGGTGCTCAACGCCCGAGGGCATCGAAGCGGCGACGACAGCCTCGACGTCGTCGACTACGACCCGTACACCGAGTGCTCAACGCCCGAGGGCATCGAAGCGGCGACGACGACGACTTCCTCGACGGCGGCAACCTTCGAGATCAGGTGCTGTGCTCAACGCCCGAGGGCATCGAAGCGGCGACGACCGGGCGCGGATGTGGGCGGCTAGATGATCGGCGGTGTGCTCAACGCCCGAGGGCATCGAAGCGGCGACGACGAGCGTGCTGCGCTCGAGAAGTTTGCCCACCTGGGGTGCTCAACGCCCGAGGGCATCGAAGCGGCGACGACGAAGCCTGGATCGAGGCCCGACGCGATGGCGTGACGGTGCTCAACGCCCGAGGGCATCGAAGCGGCGACGACTGCCGCTCGCGTCGACCCAGCACGCGGTCCCCTTCCGTGCTCAACGCCCGAGGGCATCGAAGCGGCGACGACGGGCGGCCCGTGACGTAGGGGACGATCGTGACTCTGTGCTCAACGCCCGAGGGCATCGAAGCGGCGACGACGGCGAAAGCGACCGCGTGACGCCACGCGCATCGCTCGGTGCTCAACGCCCGAGGGCATCGAAGCGGCGACGACCCTCGCGCGCGCCGCAGGTGGGGCAGATAGTGCCGCGGAGGTGCTCAACGCCCGAGGGCATCGAAGCGGCGACGACAGCGGCACCGGCTCCAAGCTCCTGACCGACGTGGCGATGTGCTCAACGCCCGAGGGCATCGAAGCGGCGACGACAACGGGTACAGGCCGCGCACCAGGCCGACGAGCTCGGGTGCTCAACGCCCGAGGGCATCGAAGCGGCGACGACTTCGGCTGGCCGACGATCCAGGAGCGGTAGGCGACCGCGTGCTCAACGCCCGAGGGCATCGAAGCGGCGACGACTGCGTCACGTCGCGCAGGCCCTTCCCGGCGGCGCGGTGCTCAACGCCCGAGGGCATCGAAGCGGCGACGACATCACGTCCGCGAGATGTTCGACGCATACGCAGACGTGTGCTCAACGCCCGAGGGCATCGAAGCGGCGACGACAGCCCGTACTGGAGCAAGCCATGACCACCCGCTGCCGGTGCTCAACGCCCGAGGGCATCGAAGCGGCGACGACCTCGTCGACGCCTGGGACAGCGCGCAGGATGGCCCGCCGGTGCTCAACGCCCGAGGGCATCGAAGCGGCGACGACTGCTGGTCGTGACCCCTGAGGAGCGGATGGGTCGCTACGTGTGCTCAACGCCCGAGGGCATCGAAGCGGCGACGACACCGACGAGCGGCTGCGCGAGGCCCTTGGCGACGCGTGCTCAACGCCCGAGGGCATCGAAGCGGCGACGACGCCGAGGTGCCGCACCACCGCCTGTGCCACGCGGCGGTCATGTGCTCAACGCCCGAGGGCATCGAAGCGGCGACGACCTTGCGCAGCTCGGTCAGCGCCAGCGCGCACGCCTGTGCTCAACGCCCGAGGGCATCGAAGCGGCGACGACTCTCACAACCTCGCGCCGCGCCTACGCTTTTCGCCCAGTGCTCAACGCCCGAGGGCATCGAAGCGGCGACGACAAGAGCGAGATCGAGTGGAATGCGGCCTGCGACGCGTGCTCAACGCCCGAGGGCATCGAAGCGGCGACGACGCGGCGATCCTCGACGTCGTGCGCGAGTTCGCCGGCGGCCGGTGCTCAACGCCCGAGGGCATCGAAGCGGCGACGACATGTCATCGGCGCGATCAACTGGAGCGACAAGCACGTGCTCAACGCCCGAGGGCATCGAAGCGGCGACGACTCCTTGACGCCCTCGATGAACCGCGTCACCCGGACGGTGCTCAACGCCCGAGGGCATCGAAGCGGCGACGACCGTCGCGCGCGAGGGTCAGGACGGCGGCCGATGAAGTGCTCAACGCCCGAGGGCATCGAAGCGGCGACGACACGGAAACGGCGCGACGTGGCGCCGGAGGGATGCAGGTGCTCAACGCCCGAGGGCATCGAAGCGGCGACGACGCCCTTCTCACGCGAAAGGAACCGTCGATGTCCTCTGTGCTCAACGCCCGAGGGCATCGAAGCGGCGACGACTGGCATCTCGGGGTTGCTGTGGACCCTCGTCAAGTTCAGGTGCTCAACGCCCGAGGGCATCGAAGCGGCGACGACGCCCGCGCCTTGTCGGCGGCGACTCGCTCCAGGACGTGCTCAACGCCCGAGGGCATCGAAGCGGCGACGACTCGAGGAGGCGGTCAAGGCCGCCGCGCTCAACGTGGTGCTCAACGCCCGAGGGCATCGAAGCGGCGACGACTTCTTCGACCTCGTCCGCGGCGGCATCGGCCACGGGTGCTCAACGCCCGAGGGCATCGAAGCGGCGACGACCAGGCGATTTCTCGTGGCGTGGCGTAAGTGTGCGGTGCTCAACGCCCGAGGGCATCGAAGCGGCGACGACGCCTTGGCCATCAGCTCGGCCTCGCACTTGACGCAGGCGGGTGCTCAACGCCCGAGGGCATCGAAGCGGCGACGACGGTCGTCCAAGTGGGCCTTGACCTTCTCGTGCATAGTGCTCAACGCCCGAGGGCATCGAAGCGGCGACGACCTGGCCTTCGACTTCACGATGCGGGGCGCCTGATGTGCTCAACGCCCGAGGGCATCGAAGCGGCGACGACGAGATCCTCGCGGCGATGCGCCTCGCCGAGATCGAGGCGTGCTCAACGCCCGAGGGCATCGAAGCGGCGACGACGCTGGTGGACGCGGCGATCTTGGCGACCGACGTCCGGGTGCTCAACGCCCGAGGGCATCGAAGCGGCGACGACCGTAGCCGGTCGCGCACTCGGTGGCGGCAACGACCGTGCTCAACGCCCGAGGGCATCGAAGCGGCGACGACAAGCTGGCCTTCGACGCGGCGCCGCAGAACGCCGACGTGTGCTCAACGCCCGAGGGCATCGAAGCGGCGACGACGTCAGCCACGGGTCAGCTCCTCTCGCAGCGCGGCGATCAGGTGTGCTCAACGCCCGAGGGCATCGAAGCGGCGACGACCCGAGCTCACCCGCCGCGGCGGCGGCGGCGGTGCCGTGCTCAACGCCCGAGGGCATCGAAGCGGCGACGACATGCGCTCGCCCGGCGACGCACGCAGCGTTTCCGTGGTGCTCAACGCCCGAGGGCATCGAAGCGGCGACGACAGCGGCGCGCCGGCCGGCACGTGGGTGCTGCTCGAGATGTGCTCAACGCCCGAGGGCATCGAAGCGGCGACGACGCGAGGCGGCGCGGCAGGGGCGCGAGCTGCGCAACGTGTGCTCAACGCCCGAGGGCATCGAAGCGGCGACGACGGCTCGACAGCGGCAGCGCGGATCCGATGCCGGCGTGCTCAACGCCCGAGGGCATCGAAGCGGCGACGACGAGGATGTTTGGACCTTCTTCGGGCGCGAGGGCCTACCGGTGCTCAACGCCCGAGGGCATCGAAGCGGCGACGACCGCTGGACGGCGGCACGCAGGTGGTCCTGCAGACCGGGTGCTCAACGCCCGAGGGCATCGAAGCGGCGACGACATGACCTTGAGCGCGACGCCGAAGTCGCGCAGGCAGTGCTCAACGCCCGAGGGCATCGAAGCGGCGACGACCTTGACGACCACCGTGGCCTTGAAGCCGGCCGGGAGTGCTCAACGCCCGAGGGCATCGAAGCGGCGACGACACGCGCGCCGGCGCGACCTTGCGGCGGATGCGCCTGTGCTCAACGCCCGAGGGCATCGAAGCGGCGACGACGAGCAGGGCAACCCGACGGCCCCCGCTGTCGATCCGTGCTCAACGCCCGAGGGCATCGAAGCGGCGACGACCTGGGCGTCACGGCGGGCCCGGCCGAGGCGGTCGATCTGCGGTGCTCAACGCCCGAGGGCATCGAAGCGGCGACGACAGAGAGAACATGCCCCCGACCGACGACGACGACGAAATGTGCTCAACGCCCGAGGGCATCGAAGCGGCGACGACCAACCGAGGCCGAGCCGATGAGCCCCGCGTGGGTGGGTGCTCAACGCCCGAGGGCATCGAAGCGGCGACGACGTGCTACCGAGGCGGGGCCGCCGCGTTCGTGCGCGGCGGGTGCTCAACGCCCGAGGGCATCGAAGCGGCGACGACTCGCAGGCGGGGCACATGAACGGCTCCCCATCGCTGGGTGCTCAACGCCCGAGGGCATCGAAGCGGCGACGACAGGCTGCCTCCCTCCCCGTCAGGTAGTCCTCGAACTTGTGCTCAACGCCCGAGGGCATCGAAGCGGCGACGACAGGAGCGCGCGGCCGATGACCTCCTCGGCCTGCTCGGTGCTCAACGCCCGAGGGCATCGAAGCGGCGACGACTCTCGCCCAGCCGCGGGTCGGCGTTGGCGTCGTAGTGCTCAACGCCCGAGGGCATCGAAGCGGCGACGACCTCTGGATGCTTGTGTTTCTTCTAACAACCGCACTTGGTGCTCAACGCCCGAGGGCATCGAAGCGGCGACGACGGTCGACGTACGCCAGCACGGCGCGCACGCGGTTGTGCTCAACGCCCGAGGGCATCGAAGCGGCGACGACGGCCACTATGCCGACCTGCGCGGCAAGGCCATCTGGTGCTCAACGCCCGAGGGCATCGAAGCGGCGACGACCCGAGCCGTCGCGCGTGGCGACGCTACGCGAATCGCTGTGCTCAACGCCCGAGGGCATCGAAGCGGCGACGACGATCGCGATGGCGTCGCACGAGCCGTTGCTCTTGCGGTGCTCAACGCCCGAGGGCATCGAAGCGGCGACGACCCCGAGGCCGGGCGCGTTCTGCTGCGGATGAACGAGGTGCTCAACGCCCGAGGGCATCGAAGCGGCGACGACTTGATCTGTTCGAGCCGTCACGCATCGAGGGGCGCGGTGCTCAACGCCCGAGGGCATCGAAGCGGCGACGACCGCCTTGAGGACCGTCCGTCGCCCTACGTCGACGAGTGCTCAACGCCCGAGGGCATCGAAGCGGCGACGACAGGGTTCGCGCCTGACCGTCGCGCAGGTCGAGCACATGTGCTCAACGCCCGAGGGCATCGAAGCGGCGACGACCGGCGGGGTCGGTTGCTTTCGCGTCCATGCGTTGCACGTGCTCAACGCCCGAGGGCATCGAAGCGGCGACGACTCGTCGTCCTCGTCGGCGGCGTAGAGGCGGTCCTGGGGTGCTCAACGCCCGAGGGCATCGAAGCGGCGACGACCCTGTAGACGGAACACCTCGAGCGCGAGGGCCGGGTGCTCAACGCCCGAGGGCATCGAAGCGGCGACGACCGGAACTGGCCCATGGATCGTCGACGAGTCGGGGCGGTGCTCAACGCCCGAGGGCATCGAAGCGGCGACGACACTTCGACGACGTTCGAGGTTCCGACGGCGCAGGGGTGCTCAACGCCCGAGGGCATCGAAGCGGCGACGACGGAATCTGCCCGGCGCACATCGCCGCGGTCCGCGCCGTGTGCTCAACGCCCGAGGGCATCGAAGCGGCGACGACGAGTCGAAGGTCAGCGCGATCCGCTCGCGAGCCGGTGCTCAACGCCCGAGGGCATCGAAGCGGCGACGACGAGTGGAAGTCGCCGCGCGGCGAGGTGAAGTACTTCAAGTGCTCAACGCCCGAGGGCATCGAAGCGGCGACGACAGCGGGTTCAGGCCGAGATCCAGCCCGAGGCGCGTCAAGTGCTCAACGCCCGAGGGCATCGAAGCGGCGACGACGGTGGTACCGCCACCCGTGGAGCTACGTCCTCGAGGCGTGCTCAACGCCCGAGGGCATCGAAGCGGCGACGACTCAGTTCGACCAGCGCCTGGTCGATCGCATCCCACGGTGCTCAACGCCCGAGGGCATCGAAGCGGCGACGACCCGGAGGATCAGCTCCGACACGAGCCACCCGATCAGCAGGCCGGTGCTCAACGCCCGAGGGCATCGAAGCGGCGACGACGCACCAGCCGGCTACCAGCCGGAGACCAGCCGGAAGGTGCTCAACGCCCGAGGGCATCGAAGCGGCGACGACGTGATGGTGCCGCCGCCGAGTTCCATCACGAGCAAGGAGTGCTCAACGCCCGAGGGCATCGAAGCGGCGACGACTCGCCGGCCCGGTCGGTCGCGGCGCCCTCGGGGGGTGCTCAACGCCCGAGGGCATCGAAGCGGCGACGACGATGGCGCGCCGCCGGCATCGCGACGCGCGCCGCGGGTGCTCAACGCCCGAGGGCATCGAAGCGGCGACGACACTCGCGCGCCGCACCGAGGGCAGGCGTACCGCGAGTGCTCAACGCCCGAGGGCATCGAAGCGGCGACGACTCCGGTTCGGAGTAGAAGGCAACGGCCAGCTCCTGTGCTCAACGCCCGAGGGCATCGAAGCGGCGACGACGGTTTGATGGAGGCAGCCTTGAGAGCCCCTCACGGGAGTGCTCAACGCCCGAGGGCATCGAAGCGGCGACGACCGCGCCGGTCACGATCGAGCGCACCAACCTCGAAGAGTGCTCAACGCCCGAGGGCATCGAAGCGGCGACGACCGTGGGATGGCCCCACCACGACGGTGTCCTGATGACGTGCTCAACGCCCGAGGGCATCGAAGCGGCGACGACTGTACCAGATCGCCGACGCGCCGCCGCCGAAGCCGCGTGCTCAACGCCCGAGGGCATCGAAGCGGCGACGACGCGCAGCGACGACGACGGCCGGGCCGTGGCAGGGTTTGTGCTCAACGCCCGAGGGCATCGAAGCGGCGACGACACGACTGGGTCGCGGCCAAGGCGCTGATTACGCTGTAGTGCTCAACGCCCGAGGGCATCGAAGCGGCGACGACGCTCATGGCCACGCCCGCCGCGGACCGCCGCCGGAAGCTGTGCTCAACGCCCGAGGGCATCGAAGCGGCGACGACTAGTTACGACCGCGCTAGCCTGGCACATCGACTGCAATAGTGCTCAACGCCCGAGGGCATCGAAGCGGCGACGACTTACGACCGCGCTAGCCTGGCACATCGACTGCAATAGTGCTCAACGCCCGAGGGCATCGAAGCGGCGACGACTGACAGTCTATTTCCGGCCCGCTGTCATTGGCACTGGTGCTCAACGCCCGAGGGCATCGAAGCGGCGACGACGCTACCACGGAAGGGAACAACCATCGGAGCCGAAAGGTGCTCAACGCCCGAGGGCATCGAAGCGGCGACGACTCGGTGCTACCAGGAGCGGCTACGGTCACCTCAAGAGGCTTACGTGCTCAACGCCCGAGGGCATCGAAGCGGCGACGACTCGCGGCCGGCGTGGGCAACGCCGATGCGAACCGCACGATGTGCTCAACGCCCGAGGGCATCGAAGCGGCGACGACAAGGAGCCGTCGCCGTACACGCTGCCGTCGGTGGAAGTGGGTGCTCAACGCCCGAGGGCATCGAAGCGGCGACGACGCTCGCCATGCGCACCAGGCGGCCGGCAACCACGACGAGTGCTCAACGCCCGAGGGCATCGAAGCGGCGACGACGGTAGCAGACACCCGAACCGGGCAGGGCAGATTGCCCGAGAGTGCTCAACGCCCGAGGGCATCGAAGCGGCGACGACGGGCAACGTTATCCACACAAGCGTGACAAGGCTTTAGTGCTCAACGCCCGAGGGCATCGAAGCGGCGACGACTTCCGGTCGGCAACGACCTCGAGAAGTTCTTCGGCGGTGCTCAACGCCCGAGGGCATCGAAGCGGCGACGACCCCGTTCGCCGGCAGCGGCACCACCGCAATCGCGGCTCTGTGCTCAACGCCCGAGGGCATCGAAGCGGCGACGACGCGCTCGGCCTCGACTCGCGCGGCCTCGCGCTCCCAGTGCTCAACGCCCGAGGGCATCGAAGCGGCGACGACTGCGGCGCGGCGGAACCCACATCTGATCATCGTCGCTGTGCTCAACGCCCGAGGGCATCGAAGCGGCGACGACGTACGGCCGCGGAGAGTCGACGGCGTGCCTTGTTGGGTGCTCAACGCCCGAGGGCATCGAAGCGGCGACGACTGTCCATCGGCGCGACGGGCGAACGGATCGCCGCATGTGCTCAACGCCCGAGGGCATCGAAGCGGCGACGACTACTGAGGCTGTCTACCAGCGCAAGTGTGTTTTTCGTGCTCAACGCCCGAGGGCATCGAAGCGGCGACGACCGACAGACCGCACGCGGTCGTAGCGCCACGGGTAGTGCTCAACGCCCGAGGGCATCGAAGCGGCGACGACATCATGACGGGCTCGACCAGCGAGGGGTGGGTGACGTGTGCTCAACGCCCGAGGGCATCGAAGCGGCGACGACACACCGACCGCGACCTTGAGGCCGTCGCCGACGAGCGGTGCTCAACGCCCGAGGGCATCGAAGCGGCGACGACCCGGCAGGCGGACATGAGCTACGCCGCGAAGCTCGCCGAGTGCTCAACGCCCGAGGGCATCGAAGCGGCGACGACGGTGTCGAGGCCGAGCGCGCCGTGCAGCTTGGACAGGTGCTCAACGCCCGAGGGCATCGAAGCGGCGACGACCCTGCGCGGCGACCATCCGTCGATGCTCCTCGGTCGTGCTCAACGCCCGAGGGCATCGAAGCGGCGACGACGACGAGGGCGACGCGATCACCGTGACCAACTACGAGTGCTCAACGCCCGAGGGCATCGAAGCGGCGACGACCGTCCCGACGCTGATCAGCACCGCGACGACCACCGAGTGCTCAACGCCCGAGGGCATCGAAGCGGCGACGACCGACACCTGCGGCGCCGCAGACGTGGCGCGAGTTCCAGGGTGCTCAACGCCCGAGGGCATCGAAGCGGCGACGACATCGAGACGGTGACGAACTGCCCGATCTTGAACTCGTTGTGCTCAACGCCCGAGGGCATCGAAGCGGCGACGACAGCGACGAGAAGCGACGCCGCGGGATCGACATCATCACGCGGTGCTCAACGCCCGAGGGCATCGAAGCGGCGACGACCGCCACGACCTTGGCCGGCTCGCACTGGACCGGGCGCGGTGCTCAACGCCCGAGGGCATCGAAGCGGCGACGACGCGGGACGAGGCGGTGATGGTGATGCGGCAGCGGGTTGTGTGCTCAACGCCCGAGGGCATCGAAGCGGCGACGACAAGGACATCCAGGGCGAGAAGACACCCGATCAGATGTGCTCAACGCCCGAGGGCATCGAAGCGGCGACGACCTCGAGGTCGGCGAGCGCGCGCGCCCAGATCGTCATGTGCTCAACGCCCGAGGGCATCGAAGCGGCGACGACCGCCATCGCCCGCACCTTCGGCGAGTGGTCGTGGAGGTGCTCAACGCCCGAGGGCATCGAAGCGGCGACGACGGCGAAGTCGTGGACGATCGGCTCGCCCTCGAAGGTGTGCTCAACGCCCGAGGGCATCGAAGCGGCGACGACTCTACTCCGAACCGGAGCGCCCGGCGCTGCGCGAGTGGTGCTCAACGCCCGAGGGCATCGAAGCGGCGACGACTTGCGGAGGGCGACGATGGCGCGTGCATCCTCGACCGGGTGCTCAACGCCCGAGGGCATCGAAGCGGCGACGACCTGACGCGGAACACCTTGGCCAGCTCCGACAGGCTGTGCTCAACGCCCGAGGGCATCGAAGCGGCGACGACATCGGCGCGCGCGACGCAGCAGAGCAAGCCCGCGAGTGCTCAACGCCCGAGGGCATCGAAGCGGCGACGACGGTCGGCTTCGTGATGGCGGTGGTCTGTTGCTCGGAGTGCTCAACGCCCGAGGGCATCGAAGCGGCGACGACGTGGCGACGACGCGCCCTCGCCGCGGCACACGGACGTGCTCAACGCCCGAGGGCATCGAAGCGGCGACGACCGCCCCATGACCGACCACACCACCCACGACCTCGCGTGCTCAACGCCCGAGGGCATCGAAGCGGCGACGACTCGACGGCCGGGCCGTACTCGCAGCCGCGGTACAGGTGCTCAACGCCCGAGGGCATCGAAGCGGCGACGACGCCTCCCTCGGCGGCGACGACTGCACGGGTGTCGAGTGCTCAACGCCCGAGGGCATCGAAGCGGCGACGACCAGGCACGGGATGCAGATCAAGTGCGTCGGGTACTTGTGCTCAACGCCCGAGGGCATCGAAGCGGCGACGACCGAGCTTGCTCGTCGACCGATCGCAGATGTCCTCGATGTGCTCAACGCCCGAGGGCATCGAAGCGGCGACGACCCTCGTCGTACGCGCGCTCCTTGGGTCCTCTGGTGTCGCTGTGCTCAACGCCCGAGGGCATCGAAGCGGCGACGACTCGGGTGTGGCGCGCGCCCAAGAGACGGTCGGGTGGAAGTGCTCAACGCCCGAGGGCATCGAAGCGGCGACGACCGCTTCAACAAGGTCGGCGTCGACGCGGCGCAGGGGTGCTCAACGCCCGAGGGCATCGAAGCGGCGACGACATCATCGCGGCGCGATCCTCGACGGCCCACGCCAGGTGCTCAACGCCCGAGGGCATCGAAGCGGCGACGACAGCGCGACGCCGCCTCGCGCCGCACGCCGGTGATGTGCTCAACGCCCGAGGGCATCGAAGCGGCGACGACGGGCAGCGCGGCAACTCGATCGGCACCTACCAGGAGTGCTCAACGCCCGAGGGCATCGAAGCGGCGACGACGCG
>Ga0075163_10005757_pt1 | contig 16455 bp, 16 predicted proteins | sample JI1023141ADNA_FD_71478 | JGI IMG/M metagenome (GOLD analysis project Ga0075163, IMG submission 71478) | Wastewater effluent complex algal communities from Wisconsin, to seasonally profile nutrient transformation and Carbon sequestration -... | ecosystem: Engineered > WWTP > Effluent > Algae...
CGGCTTTCGAGCTGACCGATTTCACCCTTGATGTCGCTCACCCGGTGGCTGGCGGCGCTGGCCGCCATCGATGCCTGGGTTTCGTCTGGCGACGACGAGTACATCGATCCGCGCTGGGTCAGCTCAAAGTGGCGGCGGCGCTTTCTGTCGTGATCGGCCTCAGCCTTCTCAAGTTCATCCTTGGCGGCAGTAATTTCGCGGTCGAGTTTGTCGTACTCGGCCTTGATCTTGTCGTAGTAGGCGGTGGACTTCTTATTGAACGGATTCAGTTTCATGGTCATGCTCTCCTTGGGTCAGTGGTTGGAATCGGGGGCGTGGTCAGGCCACGGGTAGCGGGAATCGCCGGGCAGCACCACGGTGCTTTCCCAGGTGTGCGGGCCAAGCCGGCGACGGATGCCGACCGGGGTGCCATAGGGCGGGCGGTAGTCGCAGGTCGGCTCCCACTCGCCGAATGACTGGGATGTGCGTGGCAATGCCGTAGCAGGGCGTGATGCCTGCCCCGATGGCTTGGCAGCCGATGGCTGCGGGTGACTGGTTGCCTGCGGCTGGAAGCCGAATTGGCGATACCAGATCGGATGCAGGTTCTTGGGGATGGACGGTGAGTTATTCACGATGAGCTCCATTGGGATTGCCACCCTCGACGCCGGGCGGCGTGGCGTTTGTTGAATGAAAGGCAGCCAGTCCCGGCCAGCGCTCGAAGCCACGGCGCTGATCGGGGTTGTCGGCATAGGGAGCGAAGCCCTCGCAGCGGCGCGGCAGGTCACGCACCGGCTGGTAGCCGCGATTGGCGACCACGGGTTTGTGTTTGGGGCCAGCTGCAGTCGGTACAGCGGATGCGGTCGTCGTGATCGACAGGATTCGCAGGTTGCGCATCGCTTCGCGCAGCCATAGATTCAGGCGAGACGGCCGCTTTCGCGGGATTCGCAACGACGGGGTAGGAGAATTGGAAGCCCATCACACAGCCACCAGTTCGAAGGCCTCGCGGGCCGTGGGATGCTCGGCGGCGACTACCCAGCCGTGATGGGCGAGCAGTTGCATCACGCGCCGCGCGGTACCGGCACTGCGGATCGCCGCCGGCCCGTTGCGGTAGATGTCGGCCAGCGGGATGGCGCGGCCCGGCCCCATCTTGTCGCGCAGCCAGTTCAGCACTTCTTGGGCGAGCTTCAGTTCCGCCGATACCTGGCCGGTGCCCCACAGACGCAGTGCTTCGCCGAGGTAGTGCTGCATCAGTGCCGCCGCCCGGTCGATGTGGTTTTCGCTGACGTTAGCTTCACCCTCGAACACGGCGAAGGTGCCGGCCAGACGGGAGATGTGTTCCGGCGCCTTGGAGGCCAGTGCCCGTACCGGGGCCAGTTCTCTGTCCTTGCCCAAGGCGTGCTCGATGTCGTTGTAGAGGGCCACCCAGGTACGCTTGGCGGCGGGTGTCAGGCTGATCTCAGGCGGATCGAGTTCGTGGTCGTCCTCCAGCAGTGGCCACGGACGCTCCAGCAGATCAGTCAGCCGGGCGGCGTAGCGCCGATATTCCGGGGTATGGCCGAGATCGGTTTCCACATAGTGGCGGGTGCCGGCGGTGGATTGCGGGAAGCTCACCAGGCAACGCGCCAGGAAGCCCTGCTCGCGGGCCAGCGGATCGGCCAGCAGCATCGAGGCCACGATGGGCTGCGCCATCAGATGCAGGGTGAGGCGGCGACCGTAGTAGGTGCCGGAACCGTCGCCGACACGCACCCGGTCGAATTCCCCACGATCCCACAGACGAGACAGCGTGGTCAGGGTGCCGAGCTTCTTCTCGCTGCTCATCGCGTGGCCGCCGAGCAGTTGGCCGGCTTCGTCGTTGATCAGGCCGATGGAGGGCAGGCCGTGGGCCAGTTGCCGCTGCAATGCCTCGGAGGTCGGTTCCGAGACGATCAACATCGGCATGATCGGCGCCGTGGGCTTGTCGAGTTCGGCCAGCTTCGCCTGACGGGCCTCGGCCGAGAGTTTCTTGTCGGCGAGGATGCGCTTGGCCTGTGCCTCGAAGAGCTGGGCCGCCATTTCATACTGCTCGCGCTCACTGGCGTACTGCTGCATCAGCAGGCGCTGCCGGGCACGCACTGGCTGGAGCGCCCAACTGTCGCCGGCCGATTTGCGCTCGCCGGATTCACCCAGCGTCAGGAAGAATTCGGACAGCGGCGAGACGCGGCCATCGACCACCACGTTGGCGTGGGGTTGTGCCACCTGGTTCATCGCCGCGAGGATGGTCTGGCCGAGCAGTGCCACCGGGGCCTGGATGACCGTCTGCATCGCCTTCACGACATCGGCATCGATGGGGCCGAGGGCGTCCACCGGGAAGGGTGTCGGCGGATCGATCTCCCGCGACAACGGCAGCGGCGCATCGCCGGTCACTGGTTTTGGCTTGGCCCAATCGGGACGACCGATGGACACCAAGGGGGCGGATTTCATGCGCGCCCCTGGCCGGTGTGGCTGGCGAGGTGGCCTTCGATGAAGGCGAGGATGTCCTGGCGGCGATAGCGCACGCAGCGGCCGACACGGACGAACGGTAGGTTCGGGCGGCCCTTGACGCGCCAGGTGGCCAGCGTCGCCGGTTGAATCTTGAGGAGGTGTGCCGCTTCGTCCTCGGTGAGGAGAACGGGGTCCGCTACCGTGGGGGTGCGGCGAATTTGGTGGGTGCCCATCTGTCTGCGCTGCCTTTCATCGGGTGACGCTCGTCGGCGTCGATGAAGGGCAGCCTACGGATGGAACCCGGATGAATAGCGCTAAACGTCCGGGAGGGCTCTCAGCCTACGTTTCAGGCTTTCGGTGGCGATGGATTGGACGCGGTTTTTTGCGAGATCGGTGTACTCGATGCGCCCCTCAAGTTCATCGAACCCATCGAATCGAATGCACCCCTGAATGTCTTCGCCGAGATATTCGTCGATCTTGGCCAGAACCGCTTCCAGTTCCTTGCTGCGCGCGGCACGGACGATTTCCTGGAGCGCACGCGTGAGATTGCTGACAGCCCCTTTCTGGCGCCCCTGGCGATAAGGTGCCACTTCCGCCCTGGCCGCACGCGCCTTGCGTTCCAGGGTAGCCATCTGCGATTCAGCCTTCTTGATGGCTGACATATCCGGCGCACTCGCGGCAAAGCTGGCCATGAGCAGGAAGCGTTCGGCGGTGCCGACTTGCTGCGCGGCGTAGTGCCAGTGCCAGCGTTCCCATCCGGCGATGTCACAGCGCAGCTCGACGATCTCATCTTCATCGTCGTGGCCAACGCCGGCCTGTGTCATTTCTTCTTCGATCCCGGCGGCGATCTCGCAATAGGCTTCCGCTGCCAGCCGGGCCTCGTGCATGGCCATGACCGCGTAGATCTGCGCGTCGGTCAGGGAGGGCAACGCGGCAGGGATGAAGGTGGCCCATAGACTGCGGGCAGCCTGGGCATAGCTTTGGTAGCGCTCGACGTGCTGGTGGATGGCAAGGTTGGATCGGGCGATGCCGGTGCAGGCTTTCAAAGCCCAGTCGGGCTTGTCGGAGATCAGGGGTTTGAGCAGCTGCCGGCTCTGCTCCTGAATTTCATCGAGGCGGTCGATCTCGAGGCTGATCTGCGGCCACAGCCAGCAGTGCTGGTAGCGGATGCGCAGATCGTTGAGGTCATCGGTCAGCGCATTGAACGGATCGGTGGCAGGCACAGCAGCATCCGGCCCATCGTCAGGGCCATCGGTCTGCTCATCGGATGCCGGTGGTGTCGCCATGTGTTCTCGTTGTTGTGCTTGCGAATCGTGCGAATGCCGCGAAACGCCTTGTGCCGTGGGGCTTTGCGGCCATGCGCAACGGTGCGAATCGTGCGCATGACCTGCGGATTCGCATCCGTCGCAGACGATGCGCAAGCTACAAACCCAGTCACCAAGCCTGCTTTCGCGGAATTCGCAGGTTTCGCATGGGTCATTTTACGGAAGGGGTCCTTCCTAGCCAAATTCCGATACGGGGGGCGCGAGCGCGGCGCTTCGATAGCGTCAGGGTGCAAACCGAGGTTTGCAGGGTTTGCGGTTTGCACCCGGCAAAGGGTGGGAACTGAATTCACGCCCTTGGAACCGAAAAACGGCCACCCCTTTTCCGACCTGTGCTGGCGCGGCTTTCCGACGATTTCAGTGCCGAAAAATGGCAAAACGGCCACCGTGAGATTTGGCCGAAGAAAAGGGCCTGCGGTATGCACAGACCCTTCGGTGGTTTGCAGTCAGACGATGCGGTACGTTCGCTGGCCGTCCGTCCCCTTCTCGGTGACGACTGCGTATCCGAGACGTTTCTTGACCATGCCGGAGATTGCGCCACGAGCGGTGTGTGCTTGCCAGCCGGTTCCGGCCATCATTTGGGCAATAGTCGCGCCGTCGGGGTGGCGCATCGCGTCGATGATCGCGGCCAGTTTGGTGCCGGGGCGGATGATGGGCGGTGTGGCCTCCAATTTCTGGAGGGCGTGGGTGGCCTCGGGTTTAGCGAGGGCATCGGCGGTGTCGCGTTTTGCGACACCGTCCAGGGTATCAATTTTCTTGAGACCTTTCGGGACGGAGCGACGTTTGCCGACAGCGGCGTAGCCGGCATCTGTGAGCAGATGGTGGCCGTCTGCATCAATGATGAGCCCTCTGGCGAGCAGGCCCTCGATGACCTTGGCGCGGGCGCCGCCGCGTAGGTTAGGAGGCAAGGGCTCGATGTTGCCATCGGTGCGGCAGGCGCCGGCCTTGAGGATGGCAGTCTGGGAGTCGCTGAGTTTGGCTTGGGCGGTCATGGTGATCTCCGGTGGTTGGTGGGCGTCGTTACTCATCGCCACCGAAGATTGCCAGCAACTCGTCCAGCCCGGCCTCCACCCGCCCGAGGTCGCCGACGTGGCCCCAATGGATGGCGTCGGGGTCGTGACCGAAGTGGTCGTCGGCGAGTTGTTGCAGCCATTCCAGCTTGGCGTAGATGGCGGCGGTGCGGGCGAGGTAGGCGTCGAGGGCGGTTGGCTTTGCGTTCATCGTGGGCTCCTTGAGGTGAATGACGACACCCCCATGAACGCTCTGTTCGATCAGGAAGCCAAGCTATTTACTCCGCCGCAAATAGGGTAATCGGTCATTTATTGGGGTAACCATATGGAAAATTGCCCCAATTGTGGGTAGCATTACCCCATTTCCGCTCTATCAGATGCCTCATGCACTCACTCTTGCCTGACTACCTTGCCAAGCTGCGTTTTGATGCCCAGCAACTGGCGACGCTGCGCGCCTTGGGTGAGTATCGGGGCAAGCAGCAACTCTATGTCGCGCAATCTCCCGAGGTGCTGAGCGATCTTCGGCAAGTGGCAGTGGTCGAGTCGACTGAATCGTCCAATCGCCTCGAAGGTGTGGTAGTGGCTGCCAACCGACTCAAGTCGCTGGTGCTCAAGAACGCCACACCCAAAAGCAGATCTGAGCAAGAAGTGGCCGGCTACCGCGATGCGCTAGGTCTGATCCACGAGAGCGGTGAACAGATGCCCTTCTCTGAAGGTACCGTCTTGCAGTTGCACGGCATTCTGTATCGCTACATGCCGCAGCCGGGCGGGCATTGGAAAGCCACCAACAACGACATCGTTGAGCGCCACCCTGATGGCAGCTCACGCATTCGCTTCCGGCCCGTGGCGGCGCATCTCACGCCCATGGCGATGACCGATCTGATCGCGCGCTACCGCACGGCACTGGATCAACATCTGGCCGACCCGCTGGTACTGGTGCCGCTGGTCATTCTTGATTTTCTCTGCATCCACCCCTTCCCGGATGGCAACGGCCGCATGGCACGGCTGCTGACCCTGCAACTGCTCTATCACTTCGATTACGCGGTAGGTCGTTTCATCAGTTTGGAGCGCATTTTCGAGGAATCGAAAGAGAGCTACTACGAAACGCTGGAGGCCAGTTCGCAAGGCTGGCATGACGGTGCCCACGATATTGCCCCGTGGCTGGATTACTTCTGGGGGGCATTGCTCAGGGCCTACAAGGAATTCGAGGAACGTGTCGGTACCATCGAACGGGGGCGCGGCGCCAAGGGTGACCGGGTGCGCGCCGAAATCCTCAAGCGCAACCTGCCGTTTTCGATCTCGGAAATCGAAGAAGCCTGTCCCGGCATCAGTCGCGACATGGTGCGCGTTGTCTTGCGTGCCATGAAAACCGAAGGGCTGATCACGCCCACAGGCAAGGGACGTGCTGCCAAATGGGAAAAAACAGGGGCGGAGACATGAGCAGCCTATCGGACAACCGGCACCCTGTCGGCGATAGCTGGGCGATAGCGGGTGGGCGATACACCGGCATCAGCCCCACGAATCAAACACTTCTATCGGCCACAGGCACTAAAAGACTTGAGATAGAAAGAACGCGGACACCTTTCCGCAGCAAACCATTTCCTTGGGACCATGCCTCCCGCCTGAACCCGATCCAACGAATCGAAACTGGACTATTACGATGACAAGCATTCAACAACGCGCCGAACTGCAACGCCGAATCTGGCAAATTGCCAATGATGTCCGTGGTGCCGTCGACGGCTGGGATTTCAAGCAATACGTACTGGGCACTTTGTTCTACCGCTTCATTAGCGAAAACTTCGCCAGTTACATCGAAGGCGGTGACGACAGCATCCGTTATGCCGAGTTGGCCGACAGCGTCATCACCCCGGAGATCAAAGACGACGCCATCAAGACCAAGGGTTATTTCATCTACCCCAGCCAGCTGTTTGCCACCATCGCGGCCAGTGCGAACACCAACGAAAGTCTGAATACCGATCTGGCTGCCATCTTTGCCGCCATTGAAGCCTCCGCCAATGGTTACCCGTCGGAGCGCGACATCAAAGGCCTGTTTGCCGATTTCGACACCACCAGCAACCGCCTCGGCAACACGGTGAAGGATAAAAATCTCCGCCTGGCCGCCGTGCTCAAAGGTGTGGCCGAGCTGAACTTTGCCGATTTCGAAGGTAGCAACATCGACCTGTTCGGAGATGCCTACGAATTCCTCATCTCCAACTACGCTGCCAACGCTGGCAAATCTGGCGGTGAGTTTTTCACCCCGCAGCATGTGTCCAAGCTGATCGCACAGCTTGCGATGCACAAGCAGACCAGCGTCAACAAGATTTATGACCCCGCCTGCGGCTCTGGCTCGCTGCTTCTGCAAGCCAAAAAGCACTTCGATCAGCACTTGATCGAAGACGGTTTCTTCGGGCAAGAAATCAACCACACCACGTACAACTTGGCGCGGATGAACATGTTCTTGCACAACGTGAACTACGACAAGTTCAACATCCAGTTAGGCAACACCCTGATCGAACCGCACTTCGGCGACGACAAGCCCTTTGATGCAATCGTTTCCAACCCACCGTATTCGGTGAAGTGGATAGGCAGCGATGACCCCACACTGATCAACGACGAACGCTTTGCCCCGGCGGGCGTACTCGCGCCCAAATCCAAGGCCGACTTTGCCTTTGTGCTGCACGCCCTGAGCTACCTTTCCAGTAAAGGTCGTGCAGCCATCGTCTGCTTCCCCGGCATCTTCTACCGGGGCGGGGCTGAGCAGAAAATCCGCCAGTATCTGGTGGATAACAACTACATCGAAACCGTGATCTCGCTGGCGCCCAATCTGTTTTACGGCACCACCATCGCCGTGAATATTCTGGTGCTGGCGAAGAACAAGAAAGACACCAACACCCAGTTCATTGATGCCAGCGGCCTGTTCAAGAAAGAAACCAATAACAACGTGCTGCTGGATACGCATATTGAAGAGATCATGCGGGTGTTCGATAGCAAGGCGAATGTGGATCACTTTGCCAAATCGGTGAGCTTGGATGCAGTCGCAGCCAACGATTACAACCTGTCGGTCAGCAGCTACGTCGAAGCCCGCGACAATCGCGAAGTGGTAGACATCACCCAGCTCAACGCCGAGCTGAAGACCACAGTTACCAAGATCGACCAGCTGCGCAAAGACATTGATGCCATCGTCGCAGAGATCGAAGGCGAGGAGCTGGAGGCATGAGCAGCGTGAGTTACTTGGAAAAGCTGCTGGATGGGGTTGAGGTGGAGTGGAAGCCTTTGAGCGAGCTTGGCGAATTAGTTCGCGGCAACGGATTGCAAAAGAAAGACTTCACTGAAGTTGGTATTCCGGCCATTCACTACGGCCAGATATATACCTATTACGGACTATCCACGACTAAAACAAAATCCTTTGTGTCTCCTGAGCTGGCTAAGCAACTAAAAAAGGTAAACAAAGGCGATGTTGTAATCACAAACACGAGTGAAAACCTTGAAGATGTAGGTAAGGCGCTGGTTTATCTCGGCGAGCCGCAAGCAGTCACGGGTGGGCATGCGACCATCTTGAAGCCCGGTGAATGCTTGCTAGGCAAATACTTTGCTTATTTCACCCAAACGGAAGAATTTGCTGTCGAAAAAAGAAAATACGCAAAAGGGACGAAGGTGATTGATGTTTCCGCCACAGATATGGCGAAAATTCAAATCCCCATCCCCTGCCCAGACAACCCCAAAAAATCGCTGGAAATCCAGGCCGAAATCGTCCGCATTTTGGACGCTTTTACCTCCCTTACAACCGAGCTTACAACCGAGCTTACAACCGAGCTTAACACCCGCAAAAAACAATACAACTACTATCGCGATCAGTTGTTGAGTTTTGAAGAAGGGGCGGTGGAGTGGAAGACGCTGGGTGATCTGGTTGAAATAAACACCGGATCAAAGCCATCTGAAATTCTTGAGAGCGCGACTCGCATTGATTACATCAACGCAGGCACGACTAGATCGGGATACAGCGCGGCTAGCAATTGTGACGGCGACACCGTTACAACCCCTTCGCGAGGTCAAGGGGGGATTGGCTACGTGGGATACCAAAATAAGCCATTTTGGTTGGGCCCTTTGTGCTACAAGATGCAATCAATTGATAAAACTGTTTTGATCAACAAGTATCTTTTCTATTTCCTTCAATCAAGAAGCGAATTATTGTTGGGATTGAAAAAAGAAGGCGGAGTACCAGCCGTCAACAAGTCTGATCTTGTTCAACTGGAAATACCCGTTCCATTACTAAAAGAACAGCAACGAATCGTAGCCATCCTCGACAAATTCGACGCCCTGACCAACTCCATCACCGAAGGCTTGCCGCGTGAGATTGAATTGCGCCAGAAGCAGTACGCGTATTACCGCGATTTGTTGTTGAGCTTCCCGAAGCCGGAAAAGATAGAGGCGTAACATGGGCAAGACGCTTGAGGATATTGCACAGCAATTGAGTACACCAAGACAAGTTAAGAATAAGAAAACAACTGAAGTCGAGGTGATAACCCAAGTCCCTAAAGTTCAGCTTATATATGCCTTTAACGGCACGGGCAAGACGCGCCTGTCGCGAGAATTCAAAAAACAGATTGCGCCCAAGGTCGATGGTGACGAAGAGGCCGATCAAGTCGAGTTGTCACGCAATAAAATCCTGTATTACAACGCCTTCACCGAAGACTTGTTTTACTGGGACAACGACTTGGAGGGGGATGCTGAGCACAAGCTGAAAATCCAGCCCAATTCGTATACGGATTGGTTGCTCACGCTGCTCAAAGACCTTGGTCAGGATGGGAATATTGTTAAGTACTTCCAGCATTACGTCAGCGAGAAGTTAACGCCGCGATTCAATGCAGAATACAAAATCAAGGACAAGGACGATAACGAGGTCACGATCAAAGCTTTTTCGGAGGTGACCTTCTCGCTTAACGAACACCCTGGGACTTTGAAAATCTCCAAGGGTGAAGAAAGCAATTTCATCTGGAGCATTTTTTACACACTACTGGATCAGGTGGTAACGATCCTCAATGTGACCGATCCCGGCGAGCGTGAAACCAACCAGTTTGATCAGCTTGAATATGTATTTATCGACGACCCGGTTAGTTCACTGGACGAAAACCATTTGATCGAGCTGGCAGTCAATTTGGCAGGCTTGATCAAATCAAGCCAATCTACGCTGAAATTCATCGTTACGACGCACAGCCCGCTGTTCTACAACGTGCTTTTCAATGAGTTGAACGGCAAAGCCTGCTACATGCTGGAGCGCTTTGAAGATGGCAGTTTTTCGCTCACAGAAAAGCAGGGCGATTCCAACAAGAGTTTCTCCTATCACCTGTATTTGAAGCATACCCTCGAACAGGCGATTGTCGAAAACAAGGTTGAGAAGTATCACTTCACTTTGCTGCGCAATCTTTACGAGAAAACGGCCAGCTTTCTGGGTTACCCGAAGTGGTCGGAGCTTTTGCCCGATGACAAGCAGCTATATCTGAGCAGAATCATCAATTTCACCAGCCACAGCACGCTTTCAAACGAGGCCGTTGCAGAACCAACGCAGGCGGAGAAAGCGACGGTCAAGCTGTTGCTCGATCATTTGAAGAGCAACTATGGCTACTGGCAGCAGGAACAACAAAATGGTTGATTACATCAAGCCCATTGCCGAATCCAGGAATTTCATCGTTCTGGATAAATACACCCAGGAATGGAAGGTCAGCGAAAGCTATCAGAGCGAATACGATCTGGAGCGGGAATTCATTCAGGATTTGCAGAACCAGGGTTATGAATACCTGCCCGGCCTGAACACGCCTGATGCCTTGCTGGCCAATGTGCGGGTGCAATTGCAAACGCTCAATAACGTTCAGTTTGTCGATGGCGAGTGGTTGCGTTTCGTTGAGACATGGCTGGACAAGCCCAGCGACAGCATCGTCGAGAAAACCCGCAAGATTCACGACGACTACATTCACGACTTTGTCTTTGACGATGGTCGCATCCAGAATATCTACTTGCTGGACAAGAAAAACATCGCCCGCAACAAGGTGCAGGTGATCAAGCAGTTTGAGCAAACCGGCAGCCACGCCAATCGCTATGACGTGACGATCCTGGTCAATGGCCTGCCGTTGGTGCAGGTGGAATTAAAAAAGCGCGGCGTGGCGATTCGTGAAGCCTTCAACCAGGTGCATCGCTACAGCAAGGAAAGCTTCAACAGCGAGCATTCCTTGTTCAAGTATCTGCAGCTGTTCGTGATCTCCAACGGCACCGACAGCCGTTATTTCGCCAACACCACGGCGCGTAACAAAAACAGTTTCGACTTCACCATGAACTGGGCGAAGGCGGATAACAGCTTGATCCGCGACCTGAAGGACTTCACGGCCACGTTCTTCCAGAAACACACGCTGCTCAATGTGCTGCTGCACTACTCGGTGTTTGATGTCAGCAACACGCTGCTGGTCATGCGCCCGTACCAGATTGCCGCCACCGAGCGCATTCTGTGGAAGATCAATAGCGCCTATCAGGCAAAAAGCTGGAGTCAGCTTGAGGGCGGCGGTTTCATCTGGCACACCACCGGCTCGGGCAAGACCCTGACCAGCTTCAAGGCAGCGCGCTTGGCCACCGAACTGGATTTCATCGACAAAGTGTTTTTCGTGGTGGACCGCAAGGATCTGGATTACCAGACCATGAAGGAATACCAGCGCTTTTCACCGGACAGCGTGAACGGCTCGGACAGCACGGCGGGCCTGAAACGCAATCTGGAGAAGGACGACAACAAGATCGTCGTCACCACCATCCAGAAGCTCAACAATCTGATGAAGAGCGAAACAGACTTGCCCATCTACGGTAAGCAGGTGGTGTTCATTTTTGATGAATGCCACCGTAGCCAGTTTGGCGAGGCGCAGAAGAACCTGAAGAAGAAGTTCAAGAAGTTCTATCAGTTCGGTTTTACCGGCACGCCGATCTTCCCCGAGAACGCGCTGGGCGCCGAAACCACGGCCAGCGTGTTTGGGCGCGAACTACATTCGTATGTGATCACCGATGCCATCCGCGACGAGAAGGTGCTGAAGTTCAAGGTGGATTACAACGATGTGCGACCGCAGTTCAAAGCCATCGAAACCGAGCAGGATGAGAAAAAACTGAGCGCTGCGGAAAACAAGCAGGCCCTGCTGCACCCGGATCGCATCCGTGAGATCACCCAATACATCCTGAACAATTTCCGCCAGAAAACCCATCGCCTGCAAGCGGGCAACAAAGGCTTTAACGCGATGTTCGCGGTCAGCAGTGTGGATGCCGCCAAGCTGTATTACGAGTCTTTCCGGGAATTACAAAAGGGCAGCGACAAGCCGCTGCGGGTAGCCACCATCTTCTCGTTCGCCGCCAACGAAGAGCAGGAAGCGATTGGCGACATCCAGGACGAGAGCTTTGATGTGTCGGCCATGAACAGCAGCGCCAAAGAGTTTTTGAGCGCGGCCATCACGGACTACAACGCGCTGTTCAAAACCAACTTCAGCGTCGATAGCAATGGCTTTCAGAATTATTACCGTGACCTGGCCAAGCAGGTCAAAGCCAAGGAAATCGACCTGCTGATTGTCGTCGGCATGTTCCTGACCGGCTTTGATGCGCCCACGCTGAACACCTTGTTCGTGGACAAGAATCTGCGCTACCACGGCCTGATGCAGGCCTACTCACGCACCAATCGCATTTTTGACGCCACCAAAACCTTCGGCAACATCGTCACCTTCCGCGATCTGGAGCAGGCGACCATTGATGCCATCACCCTGTTCGGTGACAAAAACACCAAGAACGTGGTGCTGGAGAAGAGCTACAAGGAATACATGGAAGGTTTCACCGATGCGGCCACCGGTGAAGCGCGGCGTGGCTTTGTGGAGGTGGTAAAGGAGCTGGAAACACGCTTCCCCGACCCCGCTGCCATTGAAAAGGAAGCTGACAAAAATGCCTTCGCCAAGCTGTTCGGCGAGTACCTCCGCGTTGAGAACGTGCTTCAGAACTACGACGAGTTTGCCAGTCTGAAGGAATTGCAGGGCATCGACATGACCGACTCGGCCGCAGTGGAGGCATTCAAGGCCAAACACTATCTGACTGATGACGATTTGACTGCACTGCAAGCCATCACGCTCCCGGCGGAGCGGAAAATTCAGGATTACCGCTCCACCTATAACGATGTGCGCGATTGGCTGCGCCGGGAAAAATCTTCCGCCGAGAAAGAAAAATCCACCATCGACTGGGATGACGTGGTGTTTGAGGTGGACCTGCTCAAATCACAGGAAATCAACCTGGATTACATCCTGGAGCTGATCTTCGAGCACAACAAGAAGATCAAGAGCAAGTCGGAACTGGTGGATGAAGTGCGCCGCGTGATTCGCGCCAGCCTGGGCAACCGCGCCAAAGAGAGTCTGCTGGTCGATTTCATCAATCAGACTGATCTCGACCAGATAGGCGACAAGGCCAGTGTGATTGACGCATTTTTCACCTTTGCCCAGGCGGAACAGCAGCGCGAGGCGCAAGAGCTTATCAGCGCCGAAAATCTGAATGCCGAAGCGGCCAGGCGCTATATCACCACCTCGCTCAAGCGAGAATTTGCCAGTGACAGCGGCACGGAGCTCATTGCTGTTCTACCCAAGATGAGCCCACTGAATCCTCAATACCTGACCAAGAAGCAGAGCGTATTTCAGAAAATCGCCGCCTTTGTGGAAAAGTTCAAGGGCGTGGGCGGCGTGATATGAGCAAGCGCGCCCTCCAACCACCCATGAAATCCGAGGTTAATTGATGGCGCTCGGCTTCCGGCAGCATGACCCAGATCGTGATGGCACCCTCGAAATCGAGGAGGTCCATCCCAATTTCGTCGAGATCTACTTTGTGCCGCCGGAGCACAGCCTGCGCTTGGCCAATCTCGACCCGAAGAAGCCGAATAGGTACCGGACAAAGCTGCTGGAAATCAACGGTCAGCATAAATTCCTGACGATCCATCCGATCAACACATTCGGTGACCGGTCCGACTTCCTCAAGCCGAAATATGGCCAAATTGAGCGGATCACACTCGACGACACGGACGCCATCTGCGGAGTTGGATGGGACGCGAATTCGACACCGGAGGAAGTACGCGAGGTTCTGGAGAATCTGCCCTCCACGTTCACCAAGGACTACAGTTACGGGCTTGGCCTTGCGCAGCCGTACCGATTTATTATCGATGCGGTGGAAGAACTGTCGGATTGCACTGAAATAGTGATCACGGGCAATCACGCCACAGGTCCCGACCCGGAAGGTGATGAGATTCTCTACATCTCCACGCAGGACTTCGAGCAGATGCGCGTCGAATTGAACAAGATTGACCGCCACGCGCAATCTGCCGTTCGCGCCGTGAAATGGACTGCTGCCCACAACATCCTAGCCGAACGGCTCGGAGCGCCGAAGCAGGACCCGAAAACAGGCCGGCATCCTTATCGCAAACTCTTCACCGCCGTGGCAGATGGCAAGCGGGATCTGAGCGAGGAAGATCAGAACGAAGTTATCGGCGCCTTGACCAGCCATGCTGCAGACATCGCCGAAGATCAGCCGGAAAAGCTCGCGAAGCTGCGCGGTGACATCGAGCTTGTGACGCTAGAAGCCTTGATCAAACGCTATGAGGCGATGCTTGATAAAAAGCTGATCGAGGGACGCTGGCAGGAATTTTTCAACGAGAACCCCTTCATCCTGAACATGGCTTTCGGTTATCCCGTGATCAAGGTGCGGGAACAAGCCTCGGTTGGTGGACGAAAGCTTTCAGGAGATGGGGAAAAGATCACCGATTTTCTGGTGAAGAACAGCCTGACCAACAACACGGCAATCTTCGAAATCAAGACGCCACAGACACCGATCCTCAACAAAACACCGTTTCGCGATGGTGTTTTCACGCCGTCGGCCGAGTTGTCTGGCTCAATTAATCAGGCGCTCGATCAAAAGTACCAGTTTCAAAAACAGATTGCCCAAATCAAGGACAACACGCGGCTTTATGACATCGAGTCCTACGTCGTGCATTGCTGCCTCGTGATTGGAAAGATACCCGATGGCGATGACCGGAAAAAGTCTTTTGAACTGTTCCGGCGCAATTCCAAGGACGTCGAGATCGTGACCTTCGACGAGCTGCTGGAAAAACTTAAACAACTCAGCGCCTTTCTACGCGCGACTGAAGGGGAGATCTGATCATGAAGTTTGCTCACCTGATCGATTTGCAGGATGCTGCAGTACAGAAGGTATTGCAGCTGGCTGAGGATCTCTCAGCTGGATGGATTTAGGGGCTCGCTCATGGCCGACGACGCTCTCACACAGTCTGATGCTGACAGCTTGCTGCGCATGGAGAAGGTTCCTGCGTCGGCTGGTACCTTTCACTTTCCCGACTTGGGCGGACGTATCGAGGTGCCGCTTGTGTCGCGTGACGAACGCGAGCAGTTTTCTCTCGACGTCAACCGCAAGCGCATCTCCTTGACGACTGGCTATCAGACTCGTGCCAGGAAGGTGGTTGTGCTGGCGCGCCTCGATTTCGCCGCGCCGCATCGCAACCCGGATGGCAGCGAAGTGGGTGTGCCACACTTGCATCTGTACCGCGAAGGCTACGGTGACAAGTGGGCGGTCGAGGTTCCTGCTGGAATCTTGAGCAACCCGGCTGATGCGTGGCAGGTGCTGCACGATTTCATGCGCTACTGCGGTGTGATCGAGCAGCCGAATATCGTTCGGGGACTGTTCTCATGAGCACGACCGATGACTTGATCAATCGCTATTACGATTGGCTCAAAGCCAAGACCAACTGGCGGGAGATCAACGACTGGGTGGAAATCACCACGCCGTATCTGGATCGCCACAACGACTGCATCCAGATTTACCTGAAGCGGCAGGACGGCGAATGGGTGCTGACCGACGACGGCTACACGCTGGCCGATCTGGCGCAGTCCGGGTGCGAAATCGACACGCCGCGCCGCAAGGCGCTGCTGGCCACTACGCTCAACGGCTTCGGCGTGCAGCAGACGTTCGATACTCTGGAAATCAAGGCTACCGAGGAGAATTTCCCGCTGCGCAAGCACAGTCTGTTGCAGGCCATCCTTGCTGTCAACGACCTGTTCTACGTCGCACGGGCCAATGTTGAGAGCTTTTTCTTCGAGGACGTGGCCTTGTGGCTAGACGATGCCGATGTGCGATACACCTCGCGCGTGAATTTTATCGGGCGCAGCCACTACAACCACCAGTTTGATTTCGTTGTACCGAAATCCAAACGTGCGCCGGAGCGGATTCTTCGCGTCATCAACAATCCGAACAAGGAGACTGCCCAGAGCACCGCTTTCGCGTGGCTGGACACCAAAGAAGTGCGGCCTTCAGATTCGCAGGCATTCGCTATATTGAACGACCGCGACCGGCAGATTGGCGATGCTGTGCAGGATGCCTTGCGCAGTTACGACATCACGCCGATTGCGTGGAGCAAGCGCGAAGAATTCAGAGAGCGGTTGGCAGCATGAGCGAACCCGCGCCAGTGCTCATTGGCCCCAACAGCGAGTTGTTCGGTAGTAAACTGCACGCCACCAAGCAGTCAAGCAAGACTCGAACCGCAGACCAAATCCGCCAATTTCCCGCGGATTTGGCTGCGGTTCGAGTCCTGGCTTTTCTTTCCGCACCGCCCGAGGGACGTATCGGGAGCC
>Ga0075163_10005758_pt1 | contig 16454 bp, 23 predicted proteins | sample JI1023141ADNA_FD_71478 | JGI IMG/M metagenome (GOLD analysis project Ga0075163, IMG submission 71478) | Wastewater effluent complex algal communities from Wisconsin, to seasonally profile nutrient transformation and Carbon sequestration -... | ecosystem: Engineered > WWTP > Effluent > Algae...
AAAGCGGTGGCTACATCTCATCAGAGGAGCTGGAATGGGTCATTACCTGTTTTCTCCTGAACATCCTTCGTCACCAAAGTGAAAGAGCACAGCGGAGGTTTGGGTGGACACCCTGCGGTGGTCTCTAAAGCTCAGCGTTCTTCGAAATAACTAGTGCGAAGGCGTTTACCAACCGGAGTCAATGAATAGACGCCATGGGTTTCACTAGCATGCGTGACGAGCTCGATGATCTCTCTGTTCAGAAGAAACTGGACTGCCTCTAAACTGCGACTAATCGGCTCCGAATTGGACGTAGCTGCCAGAACACCTTCGAACTCATGCGTCTGCAAACTGCTACGCACCTGAGCGAGCAGCACATTTACTCGCTGGGCCTCCGCGGCGTTCACTGAAACTCCCGGCACCTCAGCGTCGACGAGCTTTCGAGCCATTGTCACTGTAGGGTACGTTAGGATAGAGCCTTCCTCGGCAACTCTCTCGAGAAGGAAGTTAACCATCGTAACGATGGCGACCGCCCTAGCAGCATGCAAGTCCGTTGGGGTATGAGCAAGTGGATTCCTCCAGCCCTTAACAACGCCAAAGGCCAAGTGCATCATTCCTTCCTGCTCATTGCGTCCCGTCTCTGTCGTCAAATCGCCAAAAAGAATCAGAGGTGGGCGGCCAATTGTTTTCTGCTTCGAATCATAGTCGAAGGAGAATGACTTCGAAACCAAATCGACGCCATGGCTATCGAGGCCGGTCTTCCTCCGAAGGACATCTTCAAATTGAATGAGTGCGCTACTCGCCGCCTCGGTGAACTCTACCTTCAAAATCAAGCGAAACGCCTTTGGCAGACTACGATCAATATGAAGTCGCCGGAGAGCCTCACCAACTGAACTAATCCAGCTTTGGGTAGGGGTTCCGCAGTAAGGGCAGAAGTTCGGTGCGACCAGAACTTCCAACACCCTTCCGCAATTGGAACAATCGCTGGTAACGCTTGGGCTCATGACCTACCTGCTCAGATACATCGACCGCTCCCCATACACCTGCCTGAAGAACCCCGCATCAACGTGCGGGGCAGGCTCCTCCTTCAGGTCCTTGATGAAGTAGATGGCCTCGCCGGTGCTCTTCATTTATCGCTCGAATGGACCATCCTGTGGAATGCCGACTGTGTAGTAAGCGGCAAAGGGCAGCTTCACGGTATCGGTCAAGTCCCCTTGGTTGGGCACCAACAAGGTACCTGTGATGGAATCCGCTCCCATCTTGGTCGGTACGAAGGAGACTCTCCATCCCACATTGCCCGCTTGTTCGATATTGAGCGGCTTAACCCCCTCTCCAACTGCGAGGAGCGGATGTGTCGAATAGAAGCTGTGATCATCGTTTCCAGCGGCGAGGAACACATCCATTGCCAGCGTATCACCAAGGGGCAACTCATATGCGTTCAGCTTGACGACACTTGAGACCGAACTGAAGCACCAACCCATGCGCTGAAAGTCGCGGATGGAATCCCGACTCGACTTCAAACTATCCTGTAGCGCGTAGATCCTTGCTTCAAGTCGTTCATCATTGCCGCCGCAAGAAACAAGACCCACGGACACTGCGAACCCGAGAACGGCGAAGTGCTTCATCGGCTCAAGTACATTGAACGTTCACCATAGACCTGTCTAAAGAACGGATCCTTCAGGTCTTTGATAGTAGATCGCCCTGCCTGCGCCAGCCGTTCTCGCCGGTGCGCTATCTCAGGCCCGAGGCTCTTGTCCACGTTGGGGAACTTGGCGGGTTGAATGCGGTATCTTAGTGCCATGGCAGCGCAAAAGAAGCCTTCACGCAAATCTAAGGTCTCCGAGGAGCAGATGCTGCGGTCCTTGATCGCGTCGTTCAGCATCGAGGGGATCAAGCTGTCCGTAGAGGAGGCGCGTGATCTCCTGCGCAAAGCCAAGCTCAGCTTGGGAAGGCCGCACGGATAAGCTGCTCCATGGGCGCGTAGTTGCCGGAAGCAGCGCCCTGCACAGCGCGCACATAGTTATCGAAACGCTGCCGCATGGGCTCGAAGTCGAGCTTGTCATAGCCGTGCTTCAAGGCGATCAGATCGACGAGCAACCGGGCCGTGCGTCCGTTTCCTTCGCGAAAGGGGTGGATGAAAAGCAGTTCCCCATGAACCATGGCCAGATGCGCGATGAGTGCTTCGCGCGATGCAGGTACTGGAGGTTCCTTGCGCAAGACCCTCGCCTCGTAGTCACGCATGGAAGCATCCAGGAACTTGGCCGCTGGGAACGCGAAGCCACCCTTCGAGATGTTCACTTCGCGCAGCTTTCCAGCGAACGCATAGAGACGATCGAGCGCCAGCCGATGCGAACGCATGACGTAGACCAGATCGAAGACCGTGTCATCGTTCAACTCTTCGTAGAGGACCAATTCGGCCCGAAAGAAGTCTTGAGCTTCCTCCAACTCGATCGCGCGCTTGTCCGACAACCCGAGCAAGTTCGGGAGCACTTCGTCCTCGTTGCCTGGCGCATCGTACTTCATGCCACCTATCGACTCAGGTACATCGACCGCTCCCCATACACCTGCCGGAAGAACCCCGCATCAACGTGCGGGGCAGGCTCCTCCTTCATGTCCTTGATAGTAAATCGCTCGCCGGTGGTCTTCATAATGTATCTCTGAATGCACCTTTCCTATAGGCCTCGAAATCGAACTCTGCTGTCGCAAAGGGAGGCTGTGCTCCTGTCGAGAAAAAGAACCGCATGTCCTTCAACCGCAATATCATCTTTCCTGCCTTCATCTCTTCGACAACGAAGTCATGATCATGAAAGCGAAACTGGTCCCCTTTGAACTCCCATGTCATGGAATGCACCACATCGTCGTAGTCGATGGGATGCAGTGAGTCATCAACCAGCAGTGAGTAGTCTCTGTATGTTCCATCCTTAGCGAATTTGACATACCAGTTGTTCTTGGATCCGCCCTGCATGGAGTCAAGGGACCAGAGCATCGAGCCCTCGCCTTTGAGCAGCGCTTCCTCGTTCCGGCTCCCACATGCCGACAAGCACACAAGAGCCACGACAATAGGCCACAACTTCATCACTCAACCAGGTTAGCGGCTGAGGTACATTGAGCGTTCACCATAGACCTGTCTAAAGAAGGGGTCTTTAAGGTCCTTGATGAAGTAGATCGCTTCGCCCGTGCTCTTCATCTCGGGCCCGAGGCTCTTGTCCACGTTGGGGAACTTGTCGAAGCTGAAGACGGGCACCTTGATCGCATACCCATCCAGCCGCGGCTTGAACTGGAAGTCCTTCAGCTTGGCGCCGAGCATCACCTTGGTGACCCAGTTGATTGGGCTCGCCGTAGGCCTTGGCGATAGTGCACGGTGCGGCTGGCGCGCGGACACAAGTGGCCCGCCTACCCTCGCACACAGCCGCCCGCGCGGAACACTTGCGACAATGAGGGAGTGGCTACTGTGTGGCCCTCATCCACTCCTTCGCAACGGCTTCCTGAGTTTTGGCGTGTTCCTTCGTGCATTGCTCCTCCAAGGCTCTGTACATGTTCTCAATCGTCTCGCGATCGTCTTGTGCAGGGAAGTCCAGCTTGATCTTGTCCCTCATGGACTCAAATTCCTTGTTGCACGCAGAATACCGTTGGTTGCTGTCCATCTCTTTCGCCTTCTTCAGATCATTAAGCATTGCCCCCCGCGCTTGTTGAGACATACTTGGGTCCTTCTTCACAGCCTCTAACACCTCAGCGAGACACTGATCGTCGGACTCCCATCGAACCGTAAGGCATTCACAACGCTTCTCGCCAATCTCCGTTCCGGCGTGTTCAGGACTCTTCGAACATGAGCACATTGTAAGCAGCAAGACCAAGCAGAGCGATGTACGGTTCATTGGAGTCAGGTGTATCAGTGGGAATGCATGCCCAATCTAAAGCTTTTTGATCCGGCATCGATATAGCGGACGATCGGCACGATCTGTGAATCTTGCCGGTTCCATGCACGAGAACGACTCCAGGAAGCTGTCGATTCCCGCGCTCAATGAGCGTCACCGGCAAGCGGAGCAATGCAGGCTCAAGAGCATGCCCCCTGCTTGGCGCAAGCGTCCAGGCTCGTGTCTGACTTGTCCGTGATCTGTGTGCGCACGAGCATGTACGCTCGCACGAAATGGGAGTAGCTTGTCAAAGCAGCGAGCTTCCAAGGAATATGCTCTCGATAGAAGACTTCCCTTTGCTCTGTAGTAAGGTGCATCCGAGGAAGGTATCAGTTCAAGTGAAAGTGTTCTTCGAAGTAAGCAGCTTGGAATACAATCGAACTCGTTCCACGAGATCCTGTTCCGCAGTATTGAACTTCAACTCAGCAGACTTGTGTAGTCGCACCCATGCCGCGATGAACTCCGAGACCCACAAGCATCCATGGAGGAGTATGAAGCAGCGATTCTCATTATTGTCGACGGGGTTAGCGTCCTTCAGTCTCAAGATGCTGAGCGAATCGGTATGGGCGTCTCGGGAGAGCAGGTGATATATGCCTTCAAAGCTCAATGGACCTTGATATCCGAGCTTCTTGGCCAAATCCTTCCAGCTCAAGAGTAGTCTCCCTGCCTGTTGACTCTTGCCATCTAAGATTGTCCCAAGTTGGCCCTCGGTCACGAGTTTTTGATGTTCGGCTAACTCCTCGATCCGTTTCCGTAATGATACAATCGCTTTCTGGTCTCTGAGCTTCTGAGCCTGGGCCTCAGGAATAGATGCATCATGCGACTGTCGCGATCGCAGCCCAGCATACATCCAACAGCTAAAGGCGAACTCCTTCTCTTCAGCATCTCTGCCCCAATCGTAGATCATCCGAAACGTCAGACACGTCTCAATCAATGCTCTCAACAACACATTGGCGGACTGCAGGTCGACAACCTTTCCGGTCAGATCCTTGTTGTAAGCGTTGGAGAATGAGTAGCCATCCAGCAGACTCCTCATCGACATTGTATGGTATGCAATCTTGAATCCGAGCTTTTCTGAATAGGTCAGCCATTCTAGTTCGCGCGTTCTTGCTTCCCTTGGGGCCTCAATGAGGTAACCCGCTAGATCAACAAGCCGACTGAAGTTCCGTAGATGGAGCTTCGCATCCTTGCTGCCTGCTTCATTCAGGAGTTGCAATACAATCATCGTGTTCAATACCACGCCTCTTCAAAATACGTCCAAGACTAATCCGCATTTAGCAACGAAGCGGTTTATCAATTCACTCGGCAGCCAGTAGCTGGCGGAAATCCTCTTCCAATTGTTTCTTCAACGCTGGGATCTCGCGTCGGACCGCTTCCTCAGCCTTCTTGAAAAGGTCCATGCCATACTTAGGATCTGAGGATGTACTGCCCTTCGCAAATTCAATATCCATGAGTCCGCCTATGGCCGCTTGTCGAACACGCTCCAATCTCTCCGCTGTTTCCTTCGGGAGACACCAGCCTCGATACATGACAGTCTCCATGAACGCGTTGTAAGCATCCGCCGCCTCCGCAACAAGTCGCTGCCATTCGGCATCATCCTTCGCTTTATCACCGGAAATTCTCCGCATCCCAACCATCGGATTGAGTGAAAGCTCAAGTTTCACGATGCGGGATGTCACAGCGTTGATTGCCTCAAGTCGGAGATCGTGTGCCTTAGTCTGCTTATAGGACAACCTCTCCATGAGAATGCGTTGCTCTTGCAAGGCAGTTGCGTTATCGCTCCGCACCCGTTCCAAGGCTTCATCGTTGTTCAATTGAAGTCTTTGAAGGTCACGTTTGAGTCCGTGGTCAATCCAAGCTTTGAAGATGAAGTTGACGAGCGCGGCAATAGCGGCGGCAATAGCGGCTGAGACGCCGTAAAACTTCATCAGCTCCAACATGATCAGCGACTTAAGTACATGCTCCGCTCCCCATACACCTGCCTAAAGAACGGATCCTTCAGATCCTTGATGAAGTAGATCGCTTCCCCCGTGCTCTTCATCTCAGGCCCCAAACTCTTGTCGACGTTGGGGAACTTGTCGAACGAGAACACCGGCACTTTGATCGCATAGCCATCCAGGCGCGGCTTGAACTGGAAGTCCTTGAGCTTGGCGCCGAGCATGACCTTGGTGGCCCAGTTGACGTAGGGCTCGCCGTAGGCCTTGGCGATGAAGGGCACGGTGCGGCTGGCGCGCGGGTTGGCCTCGATCACGTACACCACTTCGTTCTTCACGGCGAACTGGATGTTCACTAGGCCCACGGTCTTGAGGGCGAGGGCGATCTTGTGCGTGTGCTCGCGGATCTGCGAGATCACTTTTTCGCTGAGGTCGAAAGGTGGTAGCACGGCATTGCTGTCGCCGCTGTGGATGCCCGCGGGTTCGATGTGCTCCATGATGCCGATGATGCGCACCATTTCGCCATCGCAGATGGAATCGCTCTCCGCTTCGATGGCGCCATCGAGAAAGTGATCGATGAGGATGCGGTTGTCGGGCATCAGGCGCAGGATGTCCAGCACCTGGTCTACGAGCTCCTCCTCGTTGATCACGATCTTCATCTTCTGCCCACCGAGCACGTAGCTGGGGCGCACCAGCAGCGGGAAACCGAGCTCGCGGCTCAGTCGTACCGCTTCTTCGGCGTTGTTCACCGCAGCGAAGGCGGGATACGGAATGCCGAGATCGCGCAGGAGCGATGAGAAACGCTCGCGGTCCTCGGCCATGTCCAGCGCGGCGAAGCTGGTGCCGATGATCTTGATGCCATACTTCTCCAGTTTCTCGGCGAGCTTCAGCGCGGTCTGTCCGCCGAGCTGCACGATGACGCCTTCGGGCTGTTCGTGCTGGATGATGTCGTAGATGTGCTCCCAGAACACCGGCTCGAAGTAGAGCTTGTCGGCGGTGTCGAAGTCGGTGCTCACCGTTTCCGGGTTGCAGTTGATCATGATGGTCTCGTAGCCCATCTCCTTCGCGGCGAGCACGCCATGCACGCAACTGTAATCGAACTCGATGCCCTGGCCGATGCGGTTGGGGCCGCTGCCGAGCACCACGATCTTCTTCTTGTCGCTGCGGATGCTCTCGTTCTCTTCCTCGAAAGTGCTGTAGTAGTAGGGCGTCTTCGCGGGGAATTCACCGGCGCAGGTGTCCACCAGTTTGTACACGCGTTTGATGCCGAGTTCGTTCCGCCGTTTGTACACTTGGCTTTCGAGGCAACCGAGCAAATGCGCGACTTGTCTGTCCGCGTAGCCTTTCTGTTTCGCTTCGAAGAAGAGGTCGCGCGGCAAGGTGTCGAGCGTGTATTTCTCTACTTCCTTTTCGGTGAGGATCATGTCCTCGATCTGCTTCAGGAACCAGATGTCGATGCGCGTGAGTTCGTGGATCTTGCTGAACGGAATGCCGAGCTTGATGGCATCGTACACGTGGAAAAGGCGGCTCCAACTCGGGTTCGCGAGACTGTCCAACAACACAGCGGCGTCGCGGGTTTCCTTGCCATCGGCACCGAGACCGTTGCGTTTGATCTCGAGACTTTGACACGCCTTCTGCAACGCTTCCTGGAAACTGCGACCGATGCCCATCGTTTCACCGACGCTCTTCATCTGCACACCCAGGCGACGATCGCTGCCTTCGAACTTGTCGAAGTTCCAGCGCGGCACTTTCACGATCACGTAATCGAGCGTCGGCTCGAAGAAAGCGCTGGTGCCGGTGATGGGATTCTCCAACTCATCCAGGCGATAACCGATGGCGAGCTTGCTGGCGATCTTGGCGATGGGATAACCCGTCGCTTTGCTCGCGAGCGCAGAACTGCGGCTCACGCGCGGATTGATCTCGATGGCGTAGATGTGCTCGTGTTCGTCAGAGCTCACCGCGAATTGCACGTTGCAACCGCCGGCGAAGTCGCCGATGGAGCGCATCATCTTGATGGCCTCGGAGCGCATCTTTTGGTAGGTGCGATCGCTGAGCGTCATCGCCGGCGCCACGGTGATGCTGTCGCCCGTGTGGATGCCCATCGGATCGAAGTTCTCGATGGAACAGATGATGGCCACGTTGTCGTCCTTGTCGCGCAGCAGTTCCAATTCGAACTCCTTCCAGCCGAGCAGGGCCTTGTCGATGATGACCTCGTGGATGGGGCTCACCTGCAGGCCGTGCTTCAGCAGCTTGTCGAAGTCCTCTTCCTTGTGCACGAAGCTGGCGCCACCGCCACCGAGCGTGTAGCTGGCGCGGATGACCAAGGGGAAGCCGAACTCCTGCGCCACCTGCTTGCCCTCAAGGAAACTGGTGACGGTCTTGCTCTGCGCCATGGGCACGCCGATGCGTTCCATCAAGAGGCGGAACTGCTCGCGGTTCTCGGTGATGTCGATCGCTTTCACGTCCACACCGATCATGCGCACGCCGTACTCCTTCCAGATGCCGAGCTTCTCGCATTCGATGGCGAGGTTCAGAGCGGTCTGTCCGCCCATGGTGGGCAGCACCGCATCGATCTTGTGCTTCTTCAGGATCTCCTCGATGCTCTCGACGGTGAGCGGCTTGAGGTAGATGTTGTCCGCCGTGACCGGATCGGTCATGATGGTGGCCGGGTTGCTGTTGATCAGCGTGACCTCGATGCCTTCGTTGCGGAGGGAGCGGGAAGCTTGGGAGCCTGAATAATCGAATTCGCAGGCTTGACCGATGACGATGGGTCCGCTGCCGATGAGCAGGACCGACTTGATGCTTGTGTCTCTTGGCATGTCCGGAGGGTATCCGGGCCGCGAAGGTATCCCGCGCTCAACGGGGAGATCCGGGAATGTGGATAATGTGGGAGGATCGTGGATGAAATGCTCCAACTCATTCACCGCAAAGGCGCAGCGAACGCGGCGGTACGCGGCAGGGTTCCATCTTTGCGCCCTTCGCGACTTTGCGGTGCACACTCCTGTCCTCTATTTCACCCACGGCGTTACGCTGGCCTATCGCACCTATGGGAGCGGGCCGCTGGTTATGATCGCCTTCCATGGTTTCGGGCGATCGGGTGCCGACTTCGCTGTGCTTCAGAAGGAAGTAGGAGAACACTGTACCATCTACGCCTTCGACCTGCACTTCCACGGAAAGAGCCCCGGTTATCCGGAGCGCGCAGAGAACCCTTTCACGCCGCACGAACTGGCCACTTATTTCACCGCCTTCGCCGATCACTTGAATGCGCCGAAAGTGGCGCTGCTAGGTTACAGTCTAGGCGGACGCATCGCATTGAGCCTCTTGGAAGAGATGCCGCAACGGATCGAACGCGTGTTCCTGGCCGCGCCGGATGGTCTGATCACACGGCCTTGGTACCGAGGCCTCGCAGCATCACCCACGGGTCGCGCACTTTACCGCCGTTTCGTGGAACGGCCCCGGAATGTCCATGCCATCATGCACGGCTTGCGCTCCGTTCGGTTGATGAACGAGAAAATGCACCGGTTCCTCATCGGCCAAACCGACAGCAAGGCCAAGCGCATGCTCGTCCGCGACGTGTGGCTCAGCTACCGCCTGATCGAACCCGACCTGGCCCGCGCCGCAGCCCAAGCCCGTGCGCATCACATACCGATCCATCTCTTCTTCGGCGAGCGTGATACCGTGATCAAGCCCGCATTCGGTGCCCATTTGCGCAACCATGCCCCGGAATTGATCACCGAGCAGCAATTGCCATTCGGCCATGTGCTACTGACACCTGAACTAGGCGCGGCAATGAGCGCCATACTTGGCCGAGGGTAGGTCGATCGCCATCAGGCGGAACAGGCATTCTACCGCATTTCTTCTGCGTCCATCTGCGAAATCTGCGGACCGCATTTCCCCCAACGAAAAAGGGCCGCCCATCGGGCAGCCCTTCTCTGAGTTCACTAGGTAGAGCTTATTTGTGCGATTGTTCGTCGCTCGTGGTCAGCTTGTGGCGGCCCGTAGCACGACGGCTGGCCAATACGGCGCGACCGGCCACGGAACTCATCCGCTTGCGGAAACCGTGCTTGTTGGTGCGCTTGCGTTTGCTGGGCTGGTAGGTACGTTTCATGGCCGAAGGTCTTGCGTGTCCTCCGCTCAACTGTGGCGGACGGGCGGCAAATGTATGGCTTTTCCGGTTCCGGCCAAATGGGAATGTACTTCCTCCTTACCGGGGTGCAAACCGCAGGCGGTCAAGGCCATACGCCTTCACCTCACCCCCTTCATGCTCCACGATCAAGCGTCCGTGGGCGTCCACGTCCATGGGCCGGGCGGCTATGGAACGTCCGTCCAGCAGGAACTCGGCCCAGCGTCCCCGTGCCCAGAGTTGCTCCGTGTAGGCTTCGGCATGGCCTCCCTGTCCCTGCTCCCATTCAACCCACCATTTCTGCAACGCGGCGCAGACATGTCCTAATAGCACCTTCAAATCCACTATCCGGCCTGTTTCCAGGAAAATGCTGGTGGCCATCAACTCTTCGGGAAAGCCCGTGCTGTTCGCATTAAAGCCGATACCGATCACGGCGCTCTGGACCAATTCGCCCACCACCTCGTTCTTGATCAAGATACCGGCCAGTTTCCGGCGTTCCACCAATACATCGTTCGGCCACTTGATCCGCACATCACCGGTAACCAGAGAAGAGGCCACATCGGCAACGGCGAGCGCCGCGATCTTGCCCAACACGAATTGCTCATCGGCGCGCAACCGTCCGGGTTTCAACACAACACTCATCATGAGGTCGAGGCCCGGTTGTGCGACCCACGATCGACCGCGTTGCCCACGACCCGCTGTCTGCTCCCGGGCCAATATGACAGCCCCGTGCTGCACCTTCGACAGGTTGAGCAGTTCGGCCGCTGTTTTGTTGGTGCTTTCGAGCGTATCGAACGCTATGATCGGATCCCCAATTGCCATGGTCGCATCTGCGCTTTCACTGCCAAAAGCGGCGGAGGTAACTTCGTACCTTTGAACGGACCAAGATAACCGGATGAAGAAAGCTCCTGTCGTGCTACGGGAGGGCGCCTCTGCCCTTCTGGTGGATTCCATCGTGAAAGGCATTCAGGAGGTGAAGGGGAAGGATATCGTGCATTTGGACCTGCGCGAAGTGCCCAATACGGTAAGCGACCACTTCATCATCTGCCACGGCGACTCCAGTACACAAGTGCAAGCCATACTTCGCTCCGTGGAACGTTTCGCGCTGGAAAAGGCCGGTGAAAAGCCGTGGCATTCGGAAGGTTTGAGCAACGCCGAGTGGGTGTTGTTGGATTTCGTGGACGTGGTGGTCCACATTTTCCTCCGTGACAAGCGTTCGTATTACGCATTGGAGGACCTGTGGGCAGACGCCGCCAGCAGGAGGTATGAGAACGTGGCGTGAACGGTTGACCGCACAACAACGTGGAGAACAACGAGAAACGGAACAGCAATTCGGAGAAGGAGAAGCCCAAACGGTCCTTCAACTTCTACTGGATCTATGGGATCATCATACTGGTGATCCTTTCCATCCAACTATTCCAGGTCGGTGGTACGGCGGTGAAGATCGACCCCACCGAATACCAGACCATGCTGGACGCCGGTGATGTGCAACGCATCGTGGTGGTGAACGATCAGGTGGTGAAGGTCTATATCAAGAAGGACCGACTGGACAAGGAACCGCACAAGAGCAAGATCAAGGAGTCGCCCATATCGGGACCGAACGTCTCCGGGCCGCATTATGCGTTCAATTTGGGCAATAGTGACTCGGCCAAGGACGACCTGCGCCAGACCGCCATCGCCCATAAGATCCCCTTTGAATACGAGTCGCAGGACAATTGGGGCCGCGAGATCATCAACTGGGTGCTCTTTTTCGGGGTGATGATCGCCATCTGGCTGTTCGTCATGCGCCGCATCGGTGGCGGCGGCGGTCCGGGCGGGCAGATCTTCAACATCGGCAAGAGCCGCGCACAAGTGTTCGAGGGCGGCAAAAGCACCAATGTCACTTTCAATGATGTGGCCGGTCTCGCCGAGGCGAAGGAGGAGCTGCAGGAGATCGTGGATTTCCTGAAAACGCCGAAGAAGTACACCGACCTCGGCGCCAAGATCCCAAAAGGCGCGCTCCTCGTGGGTCCTCCAGGAACTGGGAAAACCTTGCTGGCCAAGGCCATCGCCGGTGAGGCGAACGTGCCCTTCTTCAGCCTGAGCGGGTCCGACTTCGTGGAGATGTTCGTAGGCGTCGGCGCAAGCCGGGTCCGCGACCTGTTCAAGCAGGCCAAGGAGAAAGCGCCGGCCATCATCTTCATCGATGAGATCGATGCCGTGGGGCGTGCCCGCGGCCGCAGTGTGAGCATGGGTGCGAACGACGAACGTGAGAACACGCTGAACCAGTTGCTCACGGAAATGGACGGCTTCGGTACCAACAGCGGCGTGATCCTGATCGGGGCCACCAACCGTGCCGATGTATTGGACCGTGCCCTGCTCCGCGCCGGCCGTTTCGACCGCCAGATCTTCGTTGACATGCCCGACCTGAACGAACGGGAAGAGATCCTGAAGGTGCATTTGAAGCCGCTGAAACTGGACATCAATGTGGATGTGGCCTTCCTTGCGCGGCAAACACCGGGCTTCAGCGGTGCGGACCTCGCCAACATCTGCAACGAGGCGGCGCTGATCGCAGCCCGCAAACAGAAGAAGTCCGTGGATAAACAGGATTTCCTCGACGCTGTCGATCGCGTGATCGGCGGTCTGGAGAAGAAGAACAAGATCATCACCACCGAGGAGAAGAAGGCCATTGCCTACCATGAAGCAGGCCACGCCACAGTGAGTTGGTTGGTGGAGCACGCCAGCCCGCTGGTGAAAGTGACCATCGTACCTCGCGGTCGCTCCTTGGGTGCTGCATGGTATCTGCCGGAGGAACGCCAATTGACCACGGCCGAGCAGATGCTCGATGAGATGTGCGCGGCGCTCGGTGGTCGTGCTGCGGAAGATGTGATCTACGGCAAGGTGAGCACCGGTGCCTTGAGCGATCTGGAGAAGGTGACCAAACAAGCCTTTGCCATGATCACGATGTACGGCCTCAACGATCGGATCGGAAACATCAGTTACTACGACAGCAGCGGGCAACAGGAGTATTCCTTCGGGAAACCCTATAGCGAGAGGCAAGCACAGACCATCGACGAGGAGGTGAGCAAATTGGTGGAAAGCCAATACGTGCGCGCCAAGCGCATCCTGGTCGAGAACAAGGACAAGCTGACCGCCCTCGCCACCCAATTGCTCGAGAAGGAGGTGATCTTCAAGGAGGATCTGGAGAAGATCTTCGGTGACCGGCCTTTCCAACGCGCTCTTGCGGCTGCCGCTCCCAATGGTCACGCCAACGGGAACACGCCGGTTTTGCCGGTACCATCCGTTGCGCCTTCGGAGGACCAAGCGTCGGCCTGAACCCGTCGCCCATGGCGAACTGGACCTTGATCCACCACGCACGCGATCGTCAGGAAGCCGAGATGCTACGTGGTCGGTTGGAGGCGAATGAGATCCCGGTGGTGGTCATGGACCAACAGTCTTCCGTTTACCCATCCATGGGAAGCATCAGTATCCATGTGGACCGCGATGATGTGCTGCGTGCCCTTCACGTGCTGAGCAACGAAGCCAGCGCATGAAGGAGCTCAGTGTCCGTGCGGTGACCGGTGCGATCTATGTGGCGCTCACCCTGGGTGCTGCCTTCGCCGGGAAGTTCACGACGTTCCTGCTCTTCCTGCCCGTGTGCATCATCGCCATGCGCGAGATACACCTGCTCTATTGGGGTGATGGGGATGGGCCGCCCATGGCATGGACCATGCTTCTGGGGGCGACCGTCTACATTGCTCTTGGCATAGGTGTCTTCGAAAAGGACTGGCACATGGGATATGCCATCGGGATCGCCTTCCTGTTGGTACTGATCACGATCTCAAGGATGCTGGTGCAGAATGACAAGCATCCAGCGCAGTCGCTCGGCGGCGTGTTGCTGGCCTTGCTTCTGGTGGCGCTCCCCTTCGGCCTGCTTCCCCATTTCTTCACGTATGGGTCTTGGATGTTCATCGGGTTCATGATTCTACTGTGGACGAACGACACCGGCGCGTACCTCGTCGGTCGCAGCATCGGCCGGACCAAGTTGCTGCCCGCCATATCGCCTAAGAAGACCGTTGAGGGCTTGTTGGGAGGGATCGCTTTGACACTTGGCGTAGCATGGCTGCTCGCCAGGTACCAGGATTTCCTGTCCTTGCCGGAATGGCTTACCGTGGCGGCCATCATCGCGCTTACCTCCACGTTGGGCGACCTTTTGGAATCGGCGTTCAAACGGGCGCGCGGGGTCAAGGATTCGGGGCGGATCCTGCCCGGTCACGGTGGGATCCTGGACCGTTTCGATGGCTTTTTCCTTGCCGTACCCAGCGTGCTGCTATACCTGCACCTGGCGCGTTGACGGCAACGTGGCCCGGCTATCTTTGGCCGCTCACCAGCGTCCGCCATGCGCCTGCACAGGGAAGGAACACCTACACTATTGTTGATCTTGGCAGTGGTCTGCTTCGGCCTTTTCGCACTCCTGAAGTGGCCCGTTCTGCCAGCGTTCCTCAGTGTGCTGATCGGTGTAGCGCTGATCGTGGTATTGGGCATTGTGGTCTGGTTCTTCCGCGTACCCAAGCGGGAGTTGCCCAACGATGACACTGCCATTTTCTCGCCGTGCGATGGCAAGGTGGTGGTGATCGAAGAGGTGCATGAACCGGAGTACTTCAAAGACAAACGCCGGCAGGTGTCCATCTTCATGAGCCCGTTGAACGTGCATATCAACTACCACCCGATAGGTGGATCAACGACCTACTACAAGTACCACCCGGGCAAGTATCTGGTGGCCTGGCATCCGAAGAGCAGTACCGAGAACGAGCGCAGCACGGTGGTGAACAAGCACCCGCGCCATGGCGAAGTCCTGTTCCGGCAGATCGCTGGTGCCCTGGCGCGTCGCATTTGCACGTATGCCGCCGCTGGCAAGCCGGCTGTCCAGGGCGCCGAGTTCGGCTTCATCAAATTCGGATCCCGTGTCGATCTCTTTCTCCCCCTTGACGCCAACGTGGATGTTTCCATCGGGCAGGTGGTCACCGGTGCCGGGACGGTGATCGCCCGATTCAAACACTGAACAATGACCAATACCGTCAAGTCCGTGCTCCTGGGGATCATCGCGATCCTCACCGTTATCCTTGTCATAGAGCGGTTCCGATCGCCCGCAGTGACCAACACCGGCGCACCGCTACCGGAAGAAGTGATCATCGGGCCGTTCGAAGGCATGCCCCTGCGGTTCGATGGCTACTATCGGAACGAGATCGGCGATATCCTCTACCTCATCCGCTTCTTTCCGGAAGGTCGGGTCGTATCGGTGAATGGATCGAGGAGCGTTGAAAAGGACCTGCCGGCATATCTAGTGCGGGAGACGCGCGGCAATCCGAGCCTCGGGCTACACAACGTCCCCGTCAGCGTGATCGGCGACAGCCTCGTGTTCATCACCAAACCCGAAAAGGGCGAGATCGAATACCGGGGCACGGTGGTCAGCAGTTCCATGGTGCGGTTCCTGCGCCACAGCCACATCAATGGCAGGAAGCAGTTGATGGAATACATCTTCCATCCGGACACCGTCGTTTCACAGTAGGATCGGCCGCAGATCGGCCAAGTGCTTCAGGCCATAGGTCGCAAGTGGATCATGGTCCACACTTGGTGAAAAGTGCGCTTGGTCCCAACCAGCGGAGCGCGCCCCTTCAATATCCGCGATGGCATTGTCGCCGATCATCAGGCTGTGATCAGCAACCGCTTTCGTTCGCTTCAGCGCCGTGGCGAAGATCCGTGGATCGGGTTTGCGGGCACCCGCCTTCTCACTCGTCAGCACCAGATCGAAATAGCCTGCGATACCACTACGCTCAAGCTTGATGCCCTGTACTTCATCGAATCCGTTGGTGATGATGTGCATCTTGTACCGACCGTGAAGATCCTTCAGCAGCGATAGCGCGCCGGGCATCAACGCCGACTTGCTCGGACAGATCGCCAGGTACTCCTCACCCATTCGCACAGCGAGCGGCTCATCCTTGATCCCGAACGTGAGCAACGTATTACGGAACCGGAGCACGCGCAACACGTCCTTATGCAGGTGCCCACTTTCGTAGCGGGTCCAAAGGGATCGATTGATCTCTTCATACGCGTCGATGAACGCATCCGCATCGCTTACCCCGCGTTCGACCAATCCTTCCGTGTGGAACTGTTCACGGAGCGTGGCCCGGGAGTTCGACTCGAAATCCCAGAGCGTATGGTCCAGGTCGAAGAAGAGGTGTGCGTACTGTTTCACCGGATGAAGCTCCATGCAACGCTCAGGACCACCGACCACACCAGCACGGAGACCAGCAAGGTGGGAAGGGTGGATCGTTGATGGCGGAAGTACTTGGCCGCCAACACCGCGGTAATGGGAATGGAGAGCGTTGGCGGAGCAAAGGCGGCCAGACCCAACAATCCGTAGCGCCCTTTCACACGCACGATAGTGCGGTTGGTGCGCGTGAAGATGGGCTTGGGGGAAAGCCCTTTCGCTTTGCGCTCCTGCAGCCGTTTGAGATAGCGCCC
>Ga0075163_10005759_pt1 | contig 16454 bp, 16 predicted proteins | sample JI1023141ADNA_FD_71478 | JGI IMG/M metagenome (GOLD analysis project Ga0075163, IMG submission 71478) | Wastewater effluent complex algal communities from Wisconsin, to seasonally profile nutrient transformation and Carbon sequestration -... | ecosystem: Engineered > WWTP > Effluent > Algae...
CCTGAGCCGGCAGGTGCGTGAGCTCGAGGAGCAGCTGGGCGTCGAGCTGTTCAGCCGCGAGCGACGGCGTTTGAAGCTCACGCACGCAGGCACGGAGTTACTGAGTCGCGCCGAGGCGCTGCTCGCGCAGGCGGCCGAGTTCGAGCAGAGCGCCGTGCGCGCCAGCCAGGGCGTCGAAGGGCGGCTGACGCTGGGCTGTGTCGAGGGCGCTCTGCACGCTGGCCTGGTGCAGGCAGACATCACGGCGCTCGCGGCGGTGGCTCCGAAGCTGGTCGTCGAGCTTCGTTCTCATCGCAGCCAGGCCATCATCGACGGGCTGCGCCGTGGCGAGCTCGACGCGGGCTACACCTACGCCGCGCCTCCCGATGACGACGAACACCTGGCGACGGCCGTTCGCCTCGACGAGCCGTACGTGCTCGCGGTACCGCGTGGCCATGCGCTCACCCGCGCCCGGTCCTTGCGCCCACGACACCTCGATGGCCTGCCCTTCGTCGGGTTGTCTTCGACGACGCAGGCCGCGGCGCGGGTGACGTTTCTCGCCGGGTGCCACGCTGCGGGCTTCACGCCCGACCTGCGCTACGAAGCCGCCGAGCTGTCCTCGGTGCTGAGCCTGGTGGCTGCGGGCCTCGGCCTGGCCATCGTCGGTGAAGGCAGCCAGCGCCACGGCGCGCCGGGTGTTTCGTTTCGTGCGCTGCCCTGGTTGCCCATGCGGCTGCGCGTTCATCTGGTTTGGAGCCGCCGGCCCGTCTCGGCCGCGGTGCGTCGCTTCGTCGAGCTCACCCGGCGGGCCTGAGCCGGTCACTTCGTCGGAGGGTGCTTCTGCAATTTTCGCTGCAGCGAGCGCCGGTGAAGGCCCAGCCTGCGCGCCGCCTCCGAGATGTTGTTCTGACAATCAGCGAGCACGCGATGAATGTACTCCCACTCGGCACGCGCGAGTGACGGCGTCTCGTCGACGGGCGCAGGAGCATTCGTTCCCAGCAGTGCCTGTGTCACCGCATCGGCGTCGGTCGGCTTCGTGAGGTACGCGACGGCTCCCAGCTTCGTCGCCTCGACCGCCGTCGGAATCGAGCCGTAGCCCGTCAGCATCACCGCGCGCGTGCCCGGGTCCTTCTCGTGCAGCACCTTGAGCAGCTCGAGCCCCGACGCTCCACCCATGCGCAGGTCGATGACGGCGTACTCGGGCGCCTCGCCCTGCGCAGCCAGCGTCTCTTCCACCGAGGCATGCGTCGTGACCGAGAAGCCGCGGTCAGTGAGCGCGCGCGCGAGGCGATTTCGAAACGGCTCGTCGTCGTCCACCAGAAGAAGTGAAGGCGCCTCGTTCATGATGCAGCCCTCTGTGGAATGGAGAAGCAGACGGTCGTGCCCACACCCGGGCGCGAGTCGAAGGTGAGCGCGCCACCCAACTGCTGCGCGAGCGTGCGCGCGAGGAAGACGCCCAGGCCCATGCCCTTGCCGACGGGCTTGGTGGTGAAGAAGGGCTCTCCGAGGCGGCTCACCACCTGCGCGTCGATGCCGGGCCCATGGTCCTTCACGAAGAGCGTCAACGTGCCGTTGGCTTCGACGGCTTCGAGCACGACCTTTTCCGTCGAGGCCTCGAGCGCGTTCTTCACGAGGTTGCGCAGCGCCTGCGCGAGGGCCGCGCGTGGACCGGTCACGTCGAGACGGGGCGTCGAAGGCAACACGACGCGCTCGACGTGGCGCAGGGCGCTCGTGGCTTCGACGCACCACTCCGAGACGGGGAAGGTGGTGATGGCTTCTCCAGCCAGCTCACCAGAGCGCGCCGACATGCTCTGCAGAATCACGCGGCACCGCTCGACCTGCTCACGCACCAGCCGCGCGTCGTCCTTCAGCGTGTCGGGCACCGAGAGCTTCTCGAGCGCCCTCAGCATCTCGTGGCTGGCGACCGCGATGGTGCCGAGCGGCGTCGCCAGTTCGTGCGCGGCACCTGCCGCCAGCGTGGTGAGCGCTGCCAGCTTCTCGTGTTGTCCAGCATGCCGCCGCGCCTCGGCGAGCTGTTGCTCTCGCGCCTCGAGCGACCCGAGCACGCGCTGCACGAAATAGACGATGAAGCCCGCCGCCACGAGGAACGCGACCCACATGCCCGTCAGGTGCAGGCGCATGAGCTCTTGATGGTTCGGCAGCTCCCACGTCGAGGGTGCCACCTTGTCGACGAGGAAGAGCGACGCGAAGCCCAGCAGCGACGCCACCAACTGCACCCACTGCCGTGTGCGTGACAGCACCACCGCCGCGAGCACGACGTTGACGAGGTACAGCGCCGTGAAGGGATTGAAGGGACCGCCGCTCAACGCGAAGACACCCGTGTGCAGCGCAGCGTCGAGCAACATGAGCGCGAGCAACTGGTTCTCGGAGACGCCACGCCGTTGCCACCACCACGCGAGCAGGTCGAGCCCGAAGCCCAGGCAGATGAGCGCGCCAACCCACGCGACCTGCAGGTGAAGGTGCAGCCCCAGCCACGCCCAGAGCAGCAGCGCGAGCTGACACGTCCACACCGCCCGACGCACCCAGCGGAGCCACGGCAGCGAGACGTCGAGGGCACGAACGGTCATGGCGGGAAGGGGCTGGCCAGCTCGGGCTTCGTGAGGAACTCGTCGTCGGTGAGGGCGGTCAGAAAGGCGAGCAGGTCTTCCGTCTCCTGTGTGCTCAGGGTGAAGCCGCGCACGAGGTCGCTCTGGAGCGGGCTGAACATGCCCGTCTGCCGCTTCGCCCGCCCGCCCTGCGCGTAGTGGGTGATGACGTCGCGCAAGGTCGCGATGGAGCCGTCGTGCATGTACGGCGCGGTCACGGTGGCGTTGCGCAACGAGGGCGCCCGGAACCGGCCCATGTCGCCTGCGCGTCCCGTGACGTCGACGAGGCCGGCGTTGCCGGTTGGATAGGCGCCGTTCCCGTCAAGATTGTACAGCCCTGTGTTGTGAAATGGAGCGTCAGGCGTAGCGCTGCCGGAATGCACGACCGAGTCGGCAAAATTGAACCCAGCGTGACAGTGGTAGCACTCGAGGGTCTCGGAGTTGAAGAGCGTCAGGCCCCGCTTCGCCGAGTCGCTCAGCGCGCTCGCGTCGCCCGCCGAGTATTTGTCCCACGGGCTGTTGCCTGAGATGAGCACCCGCTCGAATGCGGCCAGCGCGCGCGTGATGGTGACGAGCGAGATGCCCTCACCAGGAAAGACCTGCGCGAACCGGGTCGCGTAGTCGTCTTCGGTCTGAAGGCGAGAGATGAGCTCGGCTTCGTTGCTCCCAAAGCCGAGCTCCACCGGGTGTTCTCCCAGCAGCGGCAGCAGCGCCTGTCGCTCGAGCGTCGTCACCAGCGGGTTCGCCCACGTGAGGGTCGCATTGAACGCGACGTTGGTGAGTCCCTGCGGGTTGCGCGGGTGCGCTTCTCCCGTGCTGCCCAGCCCCGTCATGCGGCCATCGGTGAAGGCGCGCTTCTGCTCGTGGCACGTCGCGCAGGCCTGCGTGCGATTCTTCGAGAGCCGCACGTCGTAGAAGAGCTTTCGCCCGAGCTGCACCTTCTCGGCCGTCATCGGGTTGTCGTCGGGCACCTTCGGCGTCGGGAAGCCCTTCGGCAGCTTCCAGTCGTAGCCGCTGCCGGCGTCGGGCACGCCCATGGCCGCTCCGCAGCCGGTGACGACGAGCAGGCTCGAGACGACCAGCGCGCGCATCACGGCACCTTGAAGAAGGCCTGCGCTCCGGCGGCCGCTCCACCAAACGGCAGGCCCAGCTTCGAGAAGAGCGGGCCGCAGTCGGTGTCGGTCGGCGTCGACATGCAGCCGGGCGCGCTCATGGCGAGGTTGGTGTCGAGGTTCGAGGTCTCGAAGAGGCTGGCGAGGTCGAGCACGACGACGTCGGCGTCAGGGTCGAAGTCGAGCGTCACGCGAACGCGGTTCGGGTTGCTGCACGAGGCCACGGAGTTCGGCGTCGTGCCGGCGATGCACGCGGTGGAGCCCACGTGAAAGTTGTGACCCATGGGAAGCCCCGTCGTCACCCCGTCGATCTTGAGAAACTTGTACCCACCCATCCAATTCCAGAACATCGCGGTCGAGTTCAGCGGAACCTGCGCCGCCGCCGCGTCCTGGTGGTTCTGGTCGAAGGGCACGCCGAGCGTGAAGGAGAGCTTGTGGTAGTGGCCGCCCTCGGCGTTTCCGTCGAGCGTGGTGTGCGTCGGCTCGGTGCCGTTGCTGCACTCGCCAGCCTTGTTCTCGAAGTCGAGCAGGGCGACACCCGCGCGCTGGAAGGCGCCGTCGTCGGTGAGCGTGAAGGGCACGTCGACGCCCTGCTGCGTGGTGAGCACGACGTCGTGCACGTACAGCCTGAAGTCGCGCGGCTTGTATTGCGTCGCCGGTGTTCCGAGTTGGTACGTCTGGCCACACGCGAAGTCCTGCGTGCCGACCTTCGCCTTGAAGGTGAGCTTCGTGACGTCGGCGTGCATGTGCATGTGCACGCCTGCGTCAGTGCCCGCGTCGAGTGGGGTCGAGGTCATCGCGCCACAGGCGGTCAGCGCGGCACAGCAGAGCAGGGTGAAGCGGTTCATTTTCAGGTCACTCCGAGAGGGAGACAGACAACGACGTCATCAAGGTGTCGAGCAGTTCGAGGCGCGCATCTGGCGCAGCGGGGTCGATGGATGCAAGAGGAGCCGCGTCGACGGCCACGCGAAGGTCGAGGCGTGGCTGCGCGGCCGACAACGAGCGGGCCAGGAAGGGGAGCTGAATGGTGCGCGAGCCGTTCGAGACATACCGTCGCGCCTGCGCCTCGATGAGGAGCGTGGTGCCTCCCCACGTGTCCTTCGATGCCGAGGGACCGAAGGTCACTTCGAGCGCGCACCAGGTTCCCGGCGGGGGCCGAAGCGTGGCGATGGGTGCAGGTGCTGGCTGCGAGAGTTCGAGCGAGACGTCCACGTCGGCGCTCAGCGGAGAGGCCTCGGCGTTCGAGTGCGCTCCATGCGCCCAGGCGGTCGAGACGGGCGAGAGGTGCCGCGCCATGAACTCGAGACACGAGACTCCGCGAACGCGGGTGATGTTCAGGCGTGCCACGTTCGAAGACGCGTTCACGACCGAGGCCTGCACCACGACCTCGATGCCTGCTTCACGAGCGGCGCAGCCCGTGGCCAGCACCATCACGACGAGCGCGGCCCTCACAGGTCGACCACCAGACTCACGACGGGAATTGGCCACGTGTGCACGGGCCCGGGACGCGTGTCGAGCAGCGGCACACGAACGCCGGCGAGCAGCACCGCCTGCCGACCGAGGCTGAACACCACGTCTGCCAGCAGACTGCCCAGCAGGCCCGAGAGGCGCGCATCGGCCACACCGTCGACGAACGAGGGCAGCTCTCCACGCGCATCGACACCCGCACGAACGCCGAACCAGCGCACCGGCTGAACCTGCGCGAGCGCCACCAGCACCGCGGCCGGCCCCATGCGCAAACCAGAGCGGCCCTCGAGCGCGGCCTCGGCCGTCAGACTTGCCATCGCCGACCAGCGGTCACCGAAGAAGCCGCTCCACGCGACTCCGAGCTGTGGCGTCAGGCCTCCTGCGCCGAGCTGCGCGTCGATGTCGAGCGGCCGTTGCTCGCGGTCTCGCAGCGTGAGCGCCGATGGAAGTCGAACCCCGCCAATGACACTCACCAGCGCCTTTGGTCGCAGCTGACCGGCACCGGACACGACGACTCGCGCAGAGACGTCGGCTTCACCCCAGCCAAGCGCCGTCTGCCGCTCGAGGTTGATGGCGAGGTGCTCCCGAAGCTGAACCGGAACGTTCAACGACAGCGTGAGCCACGCCGTCGGCGACCACGAGGCCGTGAGGTCGAGCCGCAGCTCGCGCAGGCGAACGGCATCGAGGCTGGCGATACCTTCGTCCTGCTGCCAGGCCCGCAGCGTCGTCGCGAGCCGCACGCGCTGAGCGAACGGTTGCTCGGCACCCATCGACGTCAGCGCCGGGTTTCCACACGCGCAGGTCGGGCAGGCAGCCGCCTCACGTGGCCAGGCCAGGGCCACGACGACGAAGACGCTGACGACCCACCACGGCATGCGACGCGAGTAGCCCACCCGCTGCCCGGCAGGCCTGCGACACAGTGACGCAGGCAGGGCACGTCGTCTGCAACGGCTCGCAGGCATGAGGGTCTCGGACCTGTTGAGAGGTCAACATGAGGCGCTGCGCGTCTCGCTCGATGCGTGTTTCACGCCGCCGGCCGGCATCGACCTCGCGGCCTTCGACCGGTTTCGCCATCGCCTGCTGTGGCACATCAGCATCGAGGAGCGCCTCGTGATGCCCGCGCTGATTCGAGTGCTGGGTCGCCCGCCCGAGGGTCGCAACGGCCTGAAGAAGGACCACGCCGGCATCGCCGCGCTCTGCGTGCCGCTGCCCGAACGCGAGTGGGTCGAGAACCTGCGAGACCTGCTCGACGAGCACTACCGGGTCGAAGAGGCGAGCCTGCTGCCGCGTTGCGACGAGCTGCTCTCAGGCGCGCTCGAGGCCCGCGTCGTCACCGAGATAGAGGCACACCCACCGCTCGTGCTCTCCCCGTTTCGCCGCGGCCCGAAGGTGCGCGCGCAGGTCTCGGAGTTGCTCCGGCTGGTCGGGGTCACCGAAGCGCTCTAGGCATGTCGTTTCGTTCCGGAACGTGTCAGAACGAAACCATGTCGACGTGTGAAGCGCCGTTCGAGTCGGGTGGCCAGCTCTGCAAGCTGTGTCGAGGCAAGCAGATGGTCGGCGGAGCGCGGTTCTGCTCGCGCCTCGTGGTGAAGAGCCCCCAGATGCAGGCGCTGTTGCCGAAGATGGCGACAGTGGCGAACACCGACGCGTCGGTGGTGATTCGCGGCGAGAGCGGCTCGGGCAAAGAGGTCATCGCGCGTGCGATTCACGCGAACAGCGAGCGGCGCAACAAGGCCTTCGTCGCGGTGAACTGCGCGGCGCTGCCGAGCGAGCTGCTCGAGTCGGAGCTGTTCGGCCACGCGCGCGGGGCCTTCACGGGTGCGAACACGGCACGCAAGGGCCTCTTCGAGACGGCCGACGGCGGCACGTTGTTCCTCGACGAAATCGCCGAGATGCCGATGGCGCTGCAGGCCAAGCTGCTGCGCGCGCTGCAGGACGGAGAGATTCGCCGCGTGGGTGAGAGCCAGCCGTTTCAGGTCGACGTGCGGCTGTTGTGCGCGACGCACCAGCATCTGCAGAACGCGGTGCGCGACGGGCGCTTCCGCGAAGACCTCTACTTCCGCCTCAAGGTCTTCACGTTGATGGTGCCGCCGCTGCGTGAGCGCCGAGAGGACATTCCGGTGCTGGCGACGATGTTCCTCGAGCACGAGCGCCACACCTCCTGTCGCATCACGCCCGCCGCCCTCAAGGCGCTGCTCGCCTACCCGTGGCCCGGCAACGTGCGAGAGCTCGCGAACGCCATGAAACACGGCGCAGTGCTCTCGAATAGCGGTGACATCGAGGTCGCGCACCTGCCCGAGGAGCTGTCGTCTCCGTCGCTGCCGCTGGCGGTGCCGCCCTCTGCACCACTCTCGGCGATGCCGACGCCGACGGGCGCGCTCGAGTCGCTCGCGCAGGTCGAGCGGCGCCACATCACCGACGTGCTCCGCGCGTGCGGGGGCAAGTCGAGCGACGCCGCCAGGATTCTGGGCATCGGCCGCACCACCCTGTGGCGCAAGATGAAGGAATACGGGCTGGCCGAGGCATGAGGCTGTTGTTCTAGCTGGGTGTTTCGAAACAGAACTGACGTTCCGCGTCGAAACGAAAGCGACGTCATCCCCACGGCTTGCCCGGGGGCGCCGGCGGGTACGAGGCATGCACACGGGGTGCGTCAGAACGCCGCACCTCTGCGGCGCCTTCGACGACCAGGGAGGTCACATGCAGTTTCGAAAGACGCGGCTTGCTGCCGCAGCGCTCGCGGTGTGCGCGGCGACGGCGTGGGGCGGTGAAACGCTGCAAGACGTGATGAAGCGACGGGCGCTCACCCAGCAGGACCTGCTCGCCGCGGCCAAGACGTACGTGCCGACGGGCAAACGAGACGACTTCCTCGCGTTCAGCTCGGGCGGCCAGTCGGGCCAGGTCATCGTCTACGGCATCCCTTCGATGCGAATTCTGAAATACATCGGCGTGTTCACGCCCGAGCCCTGGCAGGGCTACGGCTTCGACGAAGAGTCGAAGGCCGTGCTCAAGGGCGGCTCCATCGGTGGCAAGGACATCACCTGGGGTGACACGCACCACCCGGCCATCAGCGAGACGAACGGCGAGTACGACGGCCAGTTCCTCTTCATCAACGACAAGTCGAACCCGCGCATCGCCGTCATCGACCTGCGCGACTTCGAGACGAAGCAAATCGTCGTGAACCCCGTGTACAAGAATGAACATGGCGGCGCGTTCGTCACGCCGAACTCCGAGTACATTCTCGAGGCCGCACAGTACGCCGCGCCGCTCGAGAACGGGTACGTGCCGCTCGACCAGTTCAACGACAAGTACCGTGGTGGCCTCACGTACTGGAAGTTCGACCGCACGAAGGGCCGCATTCTTCCCGAGGAGTCGTTCTCGTTCGAGCTGCCGCCCTACAGCCAGGACCTCTCGGACTCGGGCAAGGCCGACTCCGATGGCTGGGGCTTCACCAACTCGTTCTGCACCGAGCGCTACGTCGGCGGCATCGAGTCCGGCCGCCCGCCCTTCGAGGCCGGCTGCTCGGCGAAAGACACCGACTTTCTGCACGTGACGAACTGGAAGAAGGCCGCCGAACTCGTGAAGGCCGGCAAGGCGAAGAAGATCAACGGCCACAACGTGATTCCCATCGACGTGGCGGTGAAGGAGGGCATCCTCTTCCTCATCCCCGAGCCGAAGAGCCCGCACGGCTGCGACGTCACGCCAGACGGCAAGTTCATCATCGTGTCGGGCAAGCTCGACACGCACACGATGGTCTATTCGTTCGCGAAGATTCAGGAGGCCATCAAGGCGGGCAAGTTCGAAGGCAAAGACGCCTACGGCATTCCAATCATTGCCATGAAGGACGCGCTGCACAAACAGGTCGAGCTCGGCCTGGGGCCCCTGCACACGCAGTACGACTCGAAGGCCTGCATCGGCTACACGTCGCTGTACGTCGATTCGCAGGTCGCCAAGTGGGACTATTGCGAGGGCAAGGTGCTCGACAAGCTGTCGGTGCACTACAACATCGGCCACCTGATGACGATGGAGGGTGACTCGCGCAACCCGAAGGGCCGCTACCTCGTCGCGCTCAACAAGCTGGCCATCGACCGCTTCAACCCGGTCGGCCCGCTGCACCCGCAGAACCACCAGCTCATCGACATCAGCGGCGACAAGATGCAGCTGCTCTACGACATGCCGTTGCCGCTCGGTGAGCCGCACTACGCCGTCGCCATCAGCGCGGGCACGCTCAAGCCCGGCAATCGCTACAAGGTCGGCACCAACAGCCGCACCGACGAGAGACACCCGGGCGCCGTGCGCGCAGGCGAAGAGAAGATCGTTCGTTCACCCGGCAAGGTCGAGGTGTTCGGCACGCTCATTCGGTCGCACATCACGCCGGAGATCATCGAGGTCGAGAAGGGCGACGAGGTGACCATCAACCTCACCAACCTCGAGCGCGCCGAAGACGAGACCCACGGCTTCACCATCAGCACCATGAACGTGCACGCGTCCATCGAGCCCGGCAAGACCGTGTCGGTGAAGTTCAAGGCCGACCGTGAAGGCGTGTTCCCCTACTACTGCACCGAGTTCTGCTCGGCGCTGCACCTCGAGATGCAGGGGTACTTCCTGGTGAAGCCGAAGGGCTACAAGGCGACCGCCGCCGCGGCGTCGAAGGCCGAGTACACGAAGGCCGACTACGACAAGCAATACAACACGTGCGTCGAGACCCAGAAGGTCATCGATGGCGTGGTGGGGTGGATCGTCTCGACCAACTTCAAGGAATTCCCCGACGCCGTCGCGCTCGTCGAAGACGCGACCGACCAGCTCAAGGCCGCCGAGGAGCCGAAGAAGAAGATGGAAGAGGCTGCGAAGAAGGAGGACTGGCAGAACGCGACGCTGTGGGCCGGTCAGTGGTGGCAGTACCAGGTGAAGGCCGCCGACATCGGGCTGCGCGTGAAGACGTACCTCGAGCAGAAGGGCGCGAAGAAGCTCAAGTAGCGCCGACGTGAGCCGTGAACGGGGCCGCAGCCGGTGGACTGGTTCCACTGACTCGCGGCCCCGCGCACGTTCCGTGCACTGCCTTCCCTCCGAGCCGCTGCTTCCCCGGCGCGCGCTCCCACCTGTTCCACGGAGTTTCAAAATGAAATGGATTCTGGTTTCACTGCTGGCCTCGACCCTCGCGTTCGCCGGCGACAAGAAGAAGGAAGAGCCGAAGCCCGACCCCGCGACGGTCGCCGCCGGCGCGAAGCTGTACCTCGAGAAGACGTGCGTGGCCTGTCACGGCAAGGACGCGAAGACGCCCATCATGCCCGACTACCCACGGCTCGCCGGCCAGAGCGCCGCGTACGCCGAGAAGCAGATGCTCGACATCAAATCGGGCGCGCGCTCGAACGGAAACACCGCGGCGATGAAGGGCGTGATGCCATTGGTGTCAGAGGCCGAAATCAAGACGCTGTCTGTCTATCTCTCGAGTCTGCAGTGAGCGGCATGAATGTTGATTGCTGTCACGTCAACCCGGGAAGGCACACCATGAACACTGCACACCGACTCCTCATCGCTGCCATCGCACTCGCTGCCTCGCTCGCGTTCGCGGGTCCACCCGCGCCGAAGAAGGAGGGTATCGAGGGGAAGGGCTACAAGTGGAACGCGCAGGAGGGCGAGAAGATCGAAGCGCTGAAGCTGAAGGGCGACGCGAAGCGCGGCGAAGAGGCGTTCGAGGTCTGCTCGGCGTGTCACCTGCCCAGCGCCGCCGGCCGTCCCGACGGCACCTTCCCCCAGCTCGCCGGACAGCACCCCACCGTCATCATCAAGCAGATGGCCGACATTCGAGCCGGTCTTCGCGACAACCCCATCATGTACCCGTTCGCCGCGACCCTGGTGGACCCTCAGGAGCTCGCCGACGTCGCCGCCTACATTCAGACGTTGAAGGTGCCGCACGACAACGGGCGCGGTCCCGGCACGGACCTCGAGACCGGCAAGAAGTTGTACGCCCGTGACTGCGAGAGCTGCCACATGAAGAATGGCGAGGGCGACGAGAAGAAGTTCTACCCGGTGCTCGCAGGCCAACATTACAAATACATGCTTCGCCAGGCGACCGAGATTCGAGACGGGAAGCGCCGCAACGCAAACCCAGACATGGTGAAGGTCATCAAGACGTACAGCGACAAAGAAATCGACGCCATCGTCGACTACATGTCGCGGCTCGAGATGCCGACCCAGAAGAAGAAGTAGCGCTCCGAAGCCTCTCCACGACCAGCCTCTCCTCGACTCCTCCGCTGCTGCGGATCGGTGCTGCCATGTCTGCCGTCTCCTCCTCCAGTGCGCCTCGTCAGTCGGTCGTCGTCAGCGGGCTCTCGCTGGTGGCGCTGGGCCTGATGGTCGCCGCGTACTTCACCCCGATGTGGTGGGTGTCGCTCACGGCGCCCAACTACCCGCCCGACGCGTTCCCCGACGGCATTCGTATTCTCTTCAGCTTCACCGGCGTCACCAACGGCTGCACCACGGTGCCGAAGACGAGCCGCGCTTCGCAGGAGACGCAACAGGAGGACCTCGGCTGGCGCAGCGACGAAGGCAAGCCGCCGCAGAAGCCCGAAGCGGCCCTCGACTGCATGCACGAGATGAACACCATCAACCACTACGTCGGCATGCACCCGATTGGCGTGGGCGCTCCGGCCGAGCGGCTGATGTCTCGGTACATCTTCGGCGTGCTCGGGGTGGGGCTGCTGGCCTTCGCGGTCGGAGCCAGGAAGGCACGCGTCGCGGTGCTGGGTGTGGGCTTCGCCGCCGTGACGGGGTGGATGTTCTTCGAGCTGCACGGCACCGACCTGCTGAAGGTGCACGTGCAGACGTACATGGATGACGCGGGGAAGTACTTTCGCGACGCCGACCGCATCGCCACCTGGGGCACGCAGCTCACCACCGCCATCACCGCCATCTCCATCGTGCTGGTGGTGCTGATGGTGCTCATCACGCTCGGTTCGGCGAAGTGGGAGAGGTTTCAGCTCGTGCTTGCGGTGCTGCCCGCGCTGTTGCCGGTGTTCTTCGTCGGCACATTCGCGGCGTGGTTGTATTTCTTTGGCCACAACATGCACCCGTGGGGTGCCTTCACCGTGAAGCCGTTCATGCCGACGGTGTTCGGTGACGGCAAGGTGGCGCAGTTCTCGACGCACTCGTACCCGATGCCGGGCTTCGCCTTCCTCGCGGGCTCGGCGCTGGTCTCGCTGGTGGCGGTGCTGCGGCGCCGGCTCGAGCTCGCCGAGGGGAGCAGGTGAGTCATGCGCTGGCGCCTCTCCATCGTCGTCGCGTTCATCGCGGTGCTCGCCGTCGCCAGCCCTGACGAAGGCGAAGCGCCACCTGACATGGCGCTCGCCGACAAGGCGGGCTGGGGCGCGTCGTGGGAGCCGACGCCGAAGCCGACGATGCAGACGGTCGCAGGCCTTCCCTGGCTGCAGGAGCTCGTCGACGCCGCACCCGAAGGTGGCGTGCTCGCCCTGGCGCCCGGCCGGTATTCAGGGCCAGTCGTGCTCTCGAAGAAGCTGCTCATCGACGGTGGTGGCAAGGCCATCATCGAGGGCGGCGGCAAGGGCACGGTCTTCACGCTCGAGACGAGCGGCGCGACCCTGCGCGGGCTGACGTTCACCGGGTCGGGCGAGTCGCACAACTCCGACGACACGTGCCTCAACGTGCGCGGCCACCAGAATCGCATCGAAGAGAACCGCTTCGAAGACTGCCTCTTCGGCATCGACCTGAAGCAGTCGAACGAGAACGTGGTGCGGAAGAACTTCATCCGTTCGCTGCCGGTGCCGCTCGGCCTGCGCGGAGATGCGATTCGACTCTGGTACTCGATGAAGAACCTCATCGAGGAGAACGAGGTCGTCGATTCGCGCGACATCGTCGTCTGGTACTCGAACGACAATCACGTTCGAAAGAACGTCGGCCGGCGCGGGCGCTACTCGTTGCACTTCATGTATGCGCAGCACAACGTCGTCGAAGACAATCAATTCTTCGACAACTCGGTCGGCATCTACGTGATGTACACCGATGGCGTCGAGCTTCGCCGCAACCTGATCTCACATTCCGTGGGCGCGACGGGCATGGGCATCGGGTTCATGGAGGCGTCGGACTCCATCGTCGAAGGCAATCAGGTCGTCTATTGCGCCCTCGGCATCAGCTCCGACAAGTCGCCGTACCAGCCCGAGTCGACCATCTCCATCAAAGACAACCGCATTGCCTACAACGGGGTGGGTCTCTCGTTCGTCGGAGACAAATCGGGCACCGTCGTCGAGGGCAACGTCTTCGAAGGCAACATCGACAACATCGGGAAGAGCAGCGGTGGGGGCACGACGGGCACGCTCTTTCACGACAACTACTGGGACGACTACCAGGGGTTCGACCGGAACGGCGATGCAGTGGGCGACACGGCGTACGAGCTGTACGCCTACTCCGACCGGCTGTGGATGGAGGAGCCCACCGCGCGCTTCTTCAAGAACGCGCCGCTGATGGAGGCCATCGACTTTCTCGAGCGGCTCGCGCCCTTCTCAGCCCCCGAGTTGCTGGTGCGCGACGACGCTCCGCGCTTCGTGAAGCCGGTGACGCGATGAGCGACGCCCCAAAGCCGAGCGATGCCCGCAAGCAGGAGCAGCGCCGCAAACTGCTGCAGGCTGCCGCGGTCGGGTGTGGCGTCGTTGGCCTGTCGTTGACCGGGCTCTTGCCGGTGCTCACGCGCAAGGAGCAGCGGCTGCGTCCGCCGGGCGCGCTCGATGAACACGACTTCCTCGCGTCGTGCATCAAGTGCGGCCAGTGTGTACAGGTTTGTCCCGTCAATGCGTTGAAGCCGGCGGACCTCTTCGATGGCTTTGGCGTGGGTGTGCCGTTCATCGAGCCGCGCAAGCAGGCCTGCGATTTCTCGTGCGATGTCGGCCAGTGCATTCTCGCGTGCCCGACCGGCGCGCTCACCTACCACAAGCCCGAGTTCCTCCCGGTGCGTGAGGACATGAAGGTGCCGTCGCCGCCGGTGCTGCTCGCGAAAGAGAAGGAGCCCGAGCCGAACCTGAACTTCACCGAGCGCATGGGCGTGGCTCGGCTGGCGCGTCCCGAGGCCTGTCTGTCGGTGCGTGGTGAAGGCGTGAAGGGCAGCGCGCGCGGCGAGTCGTTCAAGGGCCGCAAACGATGGACCGAGGTCGACCGCTGGGGGCCCGTGCCCGTGAAGGACCACGCCTACGACCTCGAGCGCTGCGACCTCTGCGTGCGCGAGTGCCCCATCAAAGGCGCCATCAGCATCGAGACGGTGAATGGCAAAGCCACGCCCGTGGTGCACGACGCCTGCGTCGGCTGCGGTGTCTGCGAGATGATGTGCCCCGCCGAGCCCGCGGCCATCGTCATCGACGCCCAGCGCCCCTGGAGCGCGTCATGAATCGCACGCTCGACCAGCTGCGCCTCATGTTCGGTGGAGAGCCGCGCAAACCGGAGCCACAGGACTACACACCGGGCGCCAGACACATTCACGCGACGAAGAAGTTCACGAAGCAGGACTTCGTCGACATGGAGGCGCGAGAGGCTGCTCATCGCGCGCGCAAGGTCTGGAAGAAGCGCCGCTGGGCGGTGCTCATCAGCGTGAACCTGATGTTCATGCTGTCGTACTGGGTCGACGTGCAGCTCGTCGAAGGGTCGCTCACGGGTAGCCGGCTGCTCGGCTTTCACCTGATCGACCTGAACGCCGCGCTCGGGCTGATGCTCGCGCACAAACACATCATCGTGAACCTGCTCATCGGCACGGCGACGGTGGGCCTCGTGTGGCTCCTGCTCGGCGGCCGCAGCTTCTGCTCGTGGGTGTGCCCGTACCATCTGCTCTCGGAGTGGGCCGAGCAGCTGCACCTGCTCCTCGCGAAGAAGAAGCTCGTCAAAGACCACCCGCTGCACCGTGGGCTGCGCACCGTCATCTGGGCGTCGTTCGCGCTGCTCGCCTACGGCACGGGCTACACCGTGTACGAGACCATCTCGCCGACGGGCATCGTCTCTCGCGCGCTCATCTACGGCCCCGGCATCGCGCTGGGATGGGTGGGAGCGCTGCTGGCGTTCGAGGTGCTCTACTCGCGTCGCGCGTGGTGCCGGTACCTCTGCCCGGTCGGCCTCACCTACGGCGTCGTCGGCACGCTCTCTCCCGTCACCGTTCACTACGACCTCGAGAAGTGCGTGCACGAAGGCGAGTGCCGCAAGGTCTGTCTCGTGCCGCACGTGCTCGACCACATCATCAAGGGTCGCGCGCCTGCGGAGCACCTCGACCTCGGCCCCGACTGCACCAGATGCGGCATGTGTATCGACGTCTGCCAGGGCGGAGCGCTGTCGTTCTCCATCGCAGGTGTCACGAAGAAGCCGGCGCCGACGAAGGTGCCGGTCGACTCCACGAACGAAGGGAAGCCCTCATGATTCGCCTCCAGGCCCTCACGAAGGTCTTCAAGAAGCTGAAGGTGCTCGACGCGCTCGAGCTGAACGTCGCGGAAGGCGAACGCATCGCGCTCGTCGGCTCCAACGGCGCAGGCAAGACGACGATGATTCGCTGCATGCTCGGCGAGTACACGTTCGCCGGCTCGGTCGAGATTGCTGGCAAGAGTCCGCGCGCGAATCGCAGCGAGGTGTTGAAGCGGGTCGGCTTCGTTCCGCAGTTGCCGCCGCCGCTGAAGATGCCTGTGAAAGAATTGCTGCGCTTCTCGGCCGCCGTGTCGGGCACGAAGGTGTCGGCCATCGAAGACATCGCGAGCCGCCTCGGTCTCGACGTGAAGCGCTTCGCCTCGCAACCTTTCGTGAAGCTCTCGGGCGGGCAGAAGCAGAAGCTGCTCATCGCCATCGCGTTGGGGCGCGACGCCGAGCTGCTCATCATGGACGAGCCCGCCGCCAACCTCGACCCCGAGGCGCGCCACGTCTTCTTCACGCTGCTCGCCGAACGCGCCGCGAAGGCGACGATGATCATCTCCAGCCACCGCCTCGACGAAGTGGCAGCGCTCGTGAATCGCGTCATCGAGCTCGACCGCGGCAAGGTGGTGCTCGACGACCGTGTGGCCGACGCGCCGCTGACCGGAAAGCTCGCGTGCTCGGTCGTTCTGCGCAGGCCAGACGCGGCCATCGCGAAGGCGCTCACCGAGTGGGGCTTCGCCTCGGCGAACGACGGCCTCGAGTGGTCGGGTTCGGTCGCCGGCGCCGACCGGCTGCGCTTCATGGGCATGCTCTCGCGCTACGTCGGGTTGCTCACGCGAGTCTCGCTCGAGGAGCAGGCCATCGCGCTGAGGGTCGTGTCATGAGACCGCTCGTCTTCGCGCTG
>Ga0075163_10005760_pt1 | contig 16454 bp, 13 predicted proteins | sample JI1023141ADNA_FD_71478 | JGI IMG/M metagenome (GOLD analysis project Ga0075163, IMG submission 71478) | Wastewater effluent complex algal communities from Wisconsin, to seasonally profile nutrient transformation and Carbon sequestration -... | ecosystem: Engineered > WWTP > Effluent > Algae...
AGGCTCGTTGACCAAGGACCAGGCGGGAAGAATCTACGCTCAAGCGGTCAAAAGCTTCGAAAGCGAGGAGAGAGCCAGAGAGCACCTCGGGAAGAGTAGCGGCCTAGCCTTCTACGCAGAGCCGCAACGTCACAGCATCTCGAAAGGCGAATGGATTGAGCTCTGGCCCGATGCGAACGTGGTCGTGAGGGGCAACCCACACACGATGAGCGTCGAGCAGCAGCTCACCAATGCGGCCTGGTCGCGAGAGCGGGAGGGCGAGCACTATGTCGTTGCCCGGTGGAATGACAAGTTCCGCGAGCCCAGCCTCGGGCAGCGGGTCACGCTTGAAGGGACCGGCTACGCCTACAACGGCCAGCCGGAGGACTTTCGGGTCGGGTCCATCGGGGCGAAGGAGCCGGGAGACTCGGGCCAGCCGAAATGGGCCCTCATCGAGAAAGACCCCAAGAAACCGGGTCGGGGAACAATCCGAGCGGTCTCCGAAGATAGGAACACGATAACGGCTGAGTTGAAAAAGCAGGAGGAAGTACAATTGGCGGTCGGGCGAGATTGGGAGCGGCAGTCGTTTGAGATGGACCGCCAGAAGTATACGAAGGGCTATTCGTTGTGAACGAACGCCCTACATAAGATATTCGTATCGGTCGCCGGTCGACCGTACGAGTCCGAGTTCCTCGGCCTTTCCCTCTTCGAGAATCAGGACGACGTGACCGTACTCATCATTCGGTTCGATGATGCAAACGTGGTCGCCTGAGAAGACAGGACCATAGATGTCGTAGTTGTAATCGCTGAGAAGACACGCGAAATATGACAACTGAGCCATCACGCCCACGCCGGGGCATAGCGATTCGTACTTGGCGATGAGTCCTGGGGACATGAATGTCGGGTAGGGCATCCCCTCCTTCTTTGCCTGCTCGCTAACGTCAACGAGCGAACCATCCTCAACCGCTTCACGGACCGTCTTAACCTTATTTCCCTGCATCATCTCTAACGCAACTCGAATACAAGCCGCTCGGCCTTCGGCCGCTCAGGCATCGAGGCAAAGAATATCACAACCGTTTGACTTATTCACAAAATCTAACGCTCCGTACCCAGCACGTCGTCGAAGCTGAACCAGACTCTGAATTTCCACCATTTCAGCTCGGAGAACCTACGCCACAGTAGCCAACTCCAATACAAACCTGTGGAAGCGAAGAGCAGACGGGGGGTGGAAGCGAGCACGTGTCCGTAAAGAAGCGTGAAAAGGAACACTGTCGCCGAAGGTATGGCGATAGCGAGAAATCCCACCAGCATCAAACCGTGCCAGAGCTGGTGCAGGATGGTGAGCCCCATCGGAAATCTGAAAAGAAGATACGGACCACCGATGAAACCGTCACCCTTGACGCAGCGAATCTGCTGGGTATGGAAGCCGCAGTTCTGCGAGCACCGCAGGTCGGCTGAGTAGACGGGGAGGTCAAAGAAGTTCCAGCTCGGGGCGTCGAACGAGACCACGAGCGGAGCCCCATCCATCGGGCAGGTGGTGTTCTCCGAGTTATGGAGAGTACGGCATGACGGGCACACGCCCTTCCAGAGATAGGTATGGAGCCTTCGCAGCGGCTTCCTTCGTGACGGTGGCCGCATTGCCGTCGTGTCCGGCATCGGAATCGGAGCTGGGGGCTCTTGGCCTGTGCCGCAGTAGAAGCAGACCTTCGTGTCTTCGGGCAATCCGTGGCCGCAGTGCTGACAAGTGAGCATCTACGCTTATCTCGAAGCAGGGGAGAGAGTAGTACGCAACGACTCTTGGACACAGAAGCCGATTACTTCTCCGGCTTGAACGAGAACTTGCCGGTCTGAACGGTTCCGTCGGAGGTCTCGGTGTAGACCGGGCCCGTGACAAAGCCGTTCTCGACCTTGCCTACGAATTCAATCTTATATTTCTTCTCGTTCGCAGGGTTCACGAACACCGTAAATTCCAGTGTTTCATCACGGATTTCGCGGCACGAGAATTTGTGGGTCTCCGCTTTGGTTGCCCCAGGCTTCGTGAAGGTCAGGATTCCTTCGAAATCGCGACGATGGTCCAAGCTCTTGAGGACCATCTCGACGTTCTCATAAACCAACTCAGGCAATATCGCAGGATCTTCCGGCTTGCTTTCCGGTGCCCGCTTGGCATCGAACCGCATCGTGCCGTGAAATACCTGACCGAGCTTCACGACATCTTTGAATCGCGGCTGGCCAGGTATTAGGAAAGCGATTTCTAATCCATCGACTTTGACGATAGGAACGCCGTCTTCCGCCTTTCCTGGAAGCGAGAGCTTCGGAAGCACGTTCGTGTCATCCCTCGGAAAATCAGGAGGCAAGAGCGGCTGTAGCCGATACCCAAGGTCGGGCGATACGACATCGAGCACTCCCTGAAGCTCAGAGAACAGGGTGTCGAGGGCCAACACCGCTTGCCAGCCCTTGATGTCGATGTCGCGGAAGTGCCCCTCGATAAAATCTCTTCGGTTTTGCTCCAGGGCGACGAGTTCCTTCCGCTTCACGACGGCTATCTCTTCGAGTTCTTTCTTGTACGCTGCCTGGCCTTCTGGCGAGAACACTGCCCGCGAAGGAATTCCTTCGGTCTTGAGCTTCTCTTTCGCGGCGAGATACTCCCGTTCCTTTTCAGGACTCCAGGCGACCCGGTTCAGGTATTCGAGCTGGTACTCGCGAGGCATGGCATCGACCAGCCGAGAGAGCGAGAGAGTCCAATCGCGATGCTGACGAACCACGTCGCCTCGTTCACGGACGGCCTTGGCCAAGAGGAGGAGCAAATCGCCAGTTACGGCCTGCTCCAATAGCATGGGCCGTAGCTCCAAGACGACTTTGTCGAGGACGACTGTGCCCTGAGGAGAAACCGGCACATTCGAGCGAATAAGCTGCCCCAAGGCGGCTCGAATAGACTGTGGAAATTCGACACCGGCATCGATGGCCTTCTCGTAGAGTTCCGTGAGCGTCTCCACAGCGAGCGACTTGCTGTCGAATTGGGACGTTTCAGGATTGAGCACGGTTGTGACCGGCCATCGCACTCTGACCTCGTCCACATACCGGGCAACCATATCGTTTGCCTTCTGAACATCGCCCAAAACGGTGCGAAGACGCTTTTCGGCCTCTTGATTGAGCGAAAGTTTCGCCTGGCTGAGCGTCATCACGGCGACGGCGAACCGCTCGTCTTCCTTCAGGTCGTTGAATATCTGCTTGCCCGCCGTCGCGACGGGCTCGAACAACTCCCGAGATTTCTGGATGGAGCTGATTTGCTCGACGGTCAGCCCATCGAACGGCGAAGGCTTTTTCGTGGCGGCGGGGGGTTCGGATGCTGAAGGAGCCGGCGTCTCGACCGCTTTAGTTTCGACTACGAGCGTCGATGGAGGGGACGCTTCGATGCTCGGCTTCGCTGCCTCAGAAGACTCATTCGAGGAAGGTGAGCACGCAGGGAACGCCACGAGGGCAAGACCTAACAACGACACGAGCCGTCGAAACGTCATGGCTTTGTCCTAAGAGATTGTCGTCGGAGTCAAAGTCTGGTCGTGACCATTTATATCTAGCACGCACTACCGCTTGCAATTAGCCGGAGATAATTCCCTTTATCTCTGGTAACTGGACTGGTAAAACCGGAATGATATCGAACGACCTCGGAAATGAGCATGGACGACCCAATGAGCCGAGAATTGATGACCTATGAGCCGAAACCTCCCGCGAGAACGGAGACTCATCAGGGCGTCATACCCTCAACTATCGCCGAGGCGGGCGAAGGGGCCGCTCACCGGTTCTTCGAGTTCTTCACCGCAAACATCCGAAACCCGAACACACGACGGGCCTACTACCGGGCAGCGATGGCGTTCTTCGCCTGGACGCAGAGCAGGGGGCTTCCACTCGGGGCGATCCGCCCGCCGCACGTCGCCGCTTATATCGAAGAGCTTCTCGCCAAGGGTCAGAGCCGTCCTTCCGTGAAGCAGGCCCTTGCCGCTCTACGGATGCTCTTCGATTGGCTCGTGGTCGGCCAGGTCGTGCCCATCAATCCGGCCGCTTCGGTTCGTGGGCCAAAACATGTCGTGAAGACCGGCAAAACGCCCGTGCTCGACAAGGACGAAATGCGGCAGCTTCTCGCCGCCATCGACACGAGCCATGTCGTCGGCCTTCGAGACCGAGCCCTTATCGCTCTCATGACCTATTCATTCGCTCGTGTCGGGGCTGCGGTCTCTATGCGAGTTGAGGATTACTTTCCGAAGTCGAAACGATGGTGGATCAGACTGCACGAGAAGGGGGGCAAGGAACACGAGATGCCCGCCCATCATTGTCTGGAAGAGTATTTGGACGCCTACATCGAAGCCGCTAAAATCGCTGACGAGAAGAAAGGACCGCTCTTTCGTTCGGCGAACGGTAAAACGAAGCTGCTCTCGGCGAAGCCACTTGCCGCATCAGATGCCTGGGCGATGGTCCGACGCCGGGCTATAGACGCCGGAATCGAGACTGCAATCGGATGCCACACTTTTCGAGCTACGGGTATCACTGTCTATCTCACGAACGGCGGAACCCTTGAGAAGGCCCAACAAATGGCAGCTCACGAGTCAGCCAAGACGACCAAGCTCTACGACCGGACGAATGACGCTATCTCGCTCGATGAAGTTGAGCGGATTGCGTTCTAGAAATCTCGGTATTAATGGAAGACGACTATGCCTTTTAACGAACTATTTGGGGTCTTCTCACGTCGACACCGCAACACTCCGAAGCCAAGTACCGCTCTGACCAACGCATTTCGTCGCCGTGTCGTCATGCTTTGCCTGGATAAATTCCAATCCGGGTACGGAGGCGATCTCAATTCATTCTGGGCAGAAATCCACTCCAAACTTAAGTACTTGGTTGGAAGGCCCCAGCTCTCCGTGAACGATTATCCGAACAATATTTCGGAAGACGTTCTCTTCTACCTTCAGGATTGTAGTGACGAGGCATTTCTCGACTTCGTAGAGCTTATATTCAAAACAAATGCCCACTCACGAACAGGTGACGGTACAGCCTTTGATCTTGTCGAGCAAATCAACAACGCCTTCCTCTTCGATGACCTGCCATACGCACTGACCAAGTTCGTCCATGAGAGACAGACAAGGACATATTACCAGAGTGAACAAACCTACGAAGCGAATGTCGTCGTCGCGTTTCCGCAAGTGATTCGCCGTGAAAATGAGGTCGCGTACACCGAAATCATCGAACCCGCACTTACCCTTCTTAGCAACAAGCAGTTCACGTCAGCAAACGTAGAGTTTCTGGAGGCTCTTGCGGACTATCGCAAAGGTGACTTCGGCGACTGTCTGACGAAGTGTGGAAGCGCCTTCGAAAGCACGATGAAGATAATCTGCGACCGGAAAAAGATCCCTTACGAAATGAAGGATACAGCCAAGCCTCTTGTTGACAAGCTTCTCAAGGAAGCTCCAAATCTGGAATCCTATTTCGAACAACTTCTCATGATAGTTGCGACCTTAAGAAACAAGCTAAGTAAGTCGCACGGTGCCGGTACTCAGCAGCGGACGGTTCCTCCGCACATCGCCAAGTACGCTCTCAATATGACGGCTGCCACGATTCTTCTCCTAGTCGATGGGTTCTCGCCTTAGCCACTTCCATCAAAGACACTAGCCCCCAGTGAAGCCCAGATGCCACCAACCTCTGCTATCGCAGCCTAACGACACGATTACACTTGAGAGGAAAAACGGGTATCGTTTGTATACGAGACACGTTGCTTCTTGGCCTATTGCGTCCTATTCAACGACGCAAGCTTTGATTCGTGAGCATGTCCGATGGCTGACGCTACCATCGAAAACCCTATCATCAACTCCCCCTTCTTCGAGCCTACCAGGCACTTCAAGTTCACCGACGAAGGCATATCCAACGAAATCGTCGAAGGCCGACGGACCAGCTCCTACTTCATCCCCATCGCCCAGCCACGAAAGAAGCAGAAGCAACTTCTATTCGATACCGAATGGACGCAAGACCGTATCGAGGAGAACAAGCACGTCAATCGTATCCGGCCCCGTATAGCCGTATGGCGGCAGGGCGGTTACGTCGGAGTGACTCCGACTACAGCCAGACTTCTCGAATACTGGACTAATCCCGAGCGTGAAAAGAAGTTCTTCTTTTGCCAGATAGAAGCCCTCGAAACGGCTATTTACATCACCGAGGTAGCCAAGAAATACGGCGATGCCTGGATAGAGAACGCTTTGCGGGAAGCTAACGAACTGTCGAACCCGGGCCTTCCCCGGATGGCGTTCAAGATGGCTACGGGTTCTGGCAAGACCGTCGTGATGGCGATGCTCATCGCTTGGCAATCACTGAACAAACTCGCAAACCCTCAGGACGCCCGCTTTACGGACACCTTTCTCCTCGTTGCGCCGGGAATCACCATTCGAGACCGATTGCGAGTTCTTCTTCCGAACGACCCCGGGAATTACTATCGGCAACGCGATATCGTTCCGACCTATCAGCACGAAAAACTCGCCCAAGCGAAGATACTCATCGCCAACTTTCACGCATTCAAGCTCAGAGAAACCATAAAAGCCGGGAAACTCACGAAGAGCATCGTGACGAAAGGCGAAAGCAGTGTCTTCGTCGAGAGCCCCGACCAAATGGTCCGAAGGGTATGTCGGGAGTTAGGGAACAAGAAGAACATCATCGTCATCAATGACGAAGCCCACCACTGCTACCGCCGCAAGCCGGACGCTCAATCGGAAGAGAAGCTTACGGGAGACGAGCGAATCGAGGCAGAAAAGAGGGACGAAGAGGCTCGGATATGGATATCCGGCATCGAGGCCATCAAGGCAAAAATGGGCATCAAGGCCGTATATGACCTCTCAGCCACACCATTCTTTCTTCGAGGATCAGGATACCCGGAAGGGACGCTCTTCCCTTGGGTCGTGTCCGATTTCTCGCTTATCGATGCCATCGAATCGGGAATCGTGAAAGTCCCTCGTGTTCCGATTTCGGATAACACGATGGAGGGAGAGCAGCCCACATACCGAAATCTGTGGGTACGGATTCGAGACGACCTTCCGAAGAAGGGGCGAAAGACCGAGGAAGTCGAAGAACAGCCGAAGCTACCGATGGAGCTGGAAGGGGCCATTACGAGTCTCTACGGCAACTACCGGAAGTACTACGAGCTTTGGGAAAGAAACGCAGATGCCCAGGCTAAGGGGCTCACACCGCCTGTTTTCATCGTCGTCTGCAACAACACCAACGTCTCGAAACTCGTTTATAACTACATTTCCGGTTGGGAGAAAACGCTCCCCGATGGCTCGAAGGTTATCGTTCCCGGCCAATTACCCATCTTCAACAACGAGAACGGCGGGGCCTGGAGCCAGCGACCGAACACGATCCTGGTCGACAGCGAACAACTCGAATCGGGCGAAGGCATGAGCCCCGAATTCAAGAAGATTGCCGCTCGTGAAATCGAAGACTTCAAGGCCGAATACCGAGCCAGATTCCCGGGACGGGACGCTGACTCCCTCACTGACGAAGACCTCTTGCGAGAGGTCATGAACACGGTCGGAAAGCCCGGCAAACTCGGTGAGCAGGTCAAATGCGTCGTGAGCGTCTCGATGCTCACGGAAGGATGGGACGCGAATACGGTCACGCATATCCTCGGTATCCGGGCGTTCGGAACACAGCTCCTTTGCGAACAAGTTGTCGGCCGAGCCCTACGCCGCATGAGCTACGCAGCAAACGAGCAAGGCTTCTTCGAGCCGGAATACGCCGAAGTCTACGGGGTGCCATTCTCATTCATTCCGTGCTCAGGTTCGACGAAGGAGCCGAAACCCGGCCCGCTCCCGACTCGGGTACGGGCCATCGAGAGCCGCATCGCTTGCGAGATGACCTTTCCCCGTCTTCTCGGTTACCGCTACGAGGTGACGAGCAAGAGACTCAGAGCCGCATTCGACGAAGAATCGAACCTCTCGCTGACGACAGCCGATATCCCCACGAAAACGGAGAATGCCCCCATCGTCGGCGAGAGCAGCATCCACACGCTTGACGACCTCAAGACACGAAGACCGAACGAAGTGGCTTTCCTCCTGGCGAAGCTCACGCTCGAAAAGTATTTCCGGCAGGACGGGGAAGCCCGAACCGACCGGCCGAAGGAACACCACTTCGATAATGAGGTTCAGTCGTGGCTCTTCCCGCAGGTCTTGGGCATCGCGAAGGAATGGCTTGCGACCTGCGTTCACTGCAAGGACCACACTTTTCCTCAGCTCCTTCTTCTCATCGAATTCGCCCACGACTCCGCTGACCGTATCTACAAGGCCATAGTTCGTGGTTCGCATAACTCGCCCGAAGGAGAGCCGACGCTCAGGCCGATACTCCGCCCCTACGATACGGTCGGCTCCACCCGCTACGTCGATTTCGATACGACGCGGCCTGTTTACGCGACCCGAGCCGACAAGTGTCATATCTCTCACGTCGTCGCCGACACCGACTCATGGGAGCAGAAGATGGCTGAGGCCCTCGAAGACATGGACGAAGTGATTCGGTACGTGAAAAACCATAATTTGGGCTTCACCATCCCCTATACGCTCAACGGAGAGGAAAGGCAGTACCACCCCGACTTCATCGCCCACATCGACGACGGACGAGGCAAAGGCGACCTCCTGAACCTCATCATCGAAGTGACCGGCGAAAAGAAGAAGGACAAGGCCGCCAAAGTCGCGACCGCACGGACTCTATGGGTTCCGGCCGTGAACAATCACGGCACCTTCGGCCGCTGGGCTTTCATCGAGGTTGCGGACCCGTGGGACGCCCAGAACCTTATCCGTGGAACCATTCGGCAACAGGCTACGACGAAAACGGAAACTCGATAATGGCTAAGAAAAGAGTCGATTCCATCAGGCATAAGGACACGCGGAAGAACATCCCTACCGAGGAGCTTCGCGACTTCGTCGCGGAGGATGAGCGAACACCCAAAGCCATGCTCTACCCCCGAGACCCGTCACTCGACCCGCAGCTCGTTTGGAAGGGCAAGGACGAGCAGGACCGCGAAGACCTGAGCGTTCCGGTCGTTCCCATCTACATCCAGGAGAAGATTCACCCAAACGCCCTCGTGAGCGACCTCCTCAAGCAGACTGAGGAGCGGACTGAGAAGCAGCTCGACTTCTTCGGCGACTTTAACGGCATCGAAGACTTCGACAAAAAGATTGACTTCTATCATCACGATTCGCACTGGACGAATCGGATGATTCTCGGGGATTCGCTCCTCGTGATGACAAGCCTTGCTGAGAAGGAAGGGCTCAAAGGAAAGGTCCAGATGATTTATCTGGACCCGCCGTACGGAATCAGCTTCGGCTCTAACTGGCAGGTCAGCACCCGAAAGCGAGATGTCAAGGATGGTCGAGTCGAAGACGCCACTCGTCAGCCCGAGCAAATCAGGGCCTTCCGCGATACGTGGAAACTAGGGATTCACTCCTATCTGGCGTACTTCCGAGACCGCCTAATCGTGGCTCAAGAACTCCTCACGGAGACCGGAAGCATTTTCGTCCAGATTGGCGATGAGAACGTTCATCTCGTCCGGTGCGTGTTAGACGAGGTTTTCGGCAGCGAGAACTTTCGGGCCGTTATCACCATCAAGAAGACGAGCGGATTGAGCAAGGGTCAGTTGCCGCGAACACTCGACTTCCTTCTCTGGTACTCTAAAGGCGACCAATACAAGTTCAATCAACTGTACATCGATAAGCTTGAGAAGGCTGAACAGGATTCGCACTACTCACGAGACGAGACAGGAGAACTTGTCCGGTTCAGCGACCTAACCGGACCCTTCAACAACGTCTCATCCTGTTTGTACACGTTTAACTTCAACGGGAAATCTTACAAGCCCTCGCCAGGTCGTCAATGGAAAACCACCCTAGCTGGCATGGAGAAACTGGCGTTGGCCGGGCGAATCGTCCAGTCAACGAACATGATTTACTATAAACGCTTTGCTAAGGACTTTCCGCTGAGCATGGTCGATGACGCTTGGGACGACATCAGCGGCTCGATTCAAAGTCGCTCGGACCCAAAGATTTACGTGGTTCAGACTTCGACGCCTGTCATCGAACGTTGCATCCAGATGACGACCGACCCCGGAGACTTGGTTCTCGACCCTACGTGCGGTAGTGGAACCACCGCGTACGCAGCAGAGCTAACAGGCCGTCGATGGATTACCACTGATACGAGCCGCGTTGCTCTGGCTCTTGCCAGAACTCGTCTGATGTCAGCCAAGTTCCCTTATTACTATCTGGCGGATTCGGCGGAAGGAGTCAAAAAGGAGATTGAGCTTACCGGAAAGGCACCTCCTCCACACCCGACTGACCACGACATTCGTAAGGGTTTTGTCTACAGGAAGCTTCCCAAAATCACCCTTCAAACATTCTCCACCAACCCCGACATCAAACCGGGAATGACAGCCGAGCAGATTGCTCAGGCTATCTCTCGGTACGCAGACCCTGAAATTCTGGTCAATCAGCCACTTGAGGACCCGAATCGCATCCGCGTTTCAGGACCTTTCACCGTCGAAAGCCTCTCTCCGCATCGCGTTCTTTCTACCGATGAGGACCTGCCGGGAACAAAGGCCGAGGCAGCTCGCGAGACAGCAGCCGACTTCGCTTCGATGATTATCGAGAACTTAAAGAAGGCGGGCGTTCAAAACACCGTGAAGAACGAGCGACTTAAGTTCGAGACGCTCGACCCGTACGCCGGGACCTGGACTCACGCGACCGGGACCTTCACAGAGGCAGACGGAACATCGAAACGAGTCGCCGTCTCAATCGGCCCGGAGCATGGAACGGTCGGTCCCGAGCAAGTGAAAGAGGCCGCCAAGGAAGCCGTCCAGGGCATCGGCTACGACGTTCTTGTCGTCTGCGGGTTCGCTTTCGACCCCCATGTTACCGAGGAGACCAAGAGATACGGCAAACTCACCATACTCATCGCCCGCATGAATCCTGACCTTGCGATGGGCGATGAGCTGCTGAAGAAGACAGGTGCCGGGAATCTCTTCATGGTCTTCGGAGAGCCTGACATTGAGGTCAAGAAGCTCAAGGACGGTACCATCACCGTCGAGGTGATGGGTGTCGATGTCTACGACCCGACCACAGGCCAGATTCGCAACTCCTCGACCGACGACATCGCATGTTGGTTCCTCGATACGAGCTACGACGGCGAGAGTTTCTTTGTCCGTCACGCTTACTTCACAGGAGCGGACGAGCCCTACGACAAACTCAAGCGAGCCCTCAAGGCCGAAGTGGACGAAGCAGCCTGGGCTTCTCTCTACAGCACGAAGAGCCGCCCCTTCGCACGTCCCAAGAGCGGTAAACTCGCGGTGAAGGTCATCAATCACTACGGTGATGAAGTTCTCAAGGTGATCAGCCTCTAGTCACTCTGGTCGGTAGGCTCGGGTTGGCTGAACGCACTTGAGACTCAAGCAGAAGCGATACTGGAGGGTAGAAGTGCCAAGAAACTGGGAGAGTACTTTCAACTTCTGGGCAAATGCACTCAGTCCAACAGAACAAGAGAAGTGCGACAACGCCGAGCGAGCAGTCCGGAAAGCAATCGAGGCTGACAGTACGCTAGCAGACAAGAACATTTCTATCTTCGCTCAAGGTTCGTATCGCAACAGAACGAACGTCAGACAAGATAGTGATGTCGATATTTGCGTCTGCTGCCATGAAACGGTCTTCGTCAACGACCTCCCTCAGAATGCAGCAAGCCTCGACGAACTCAAGCTTTCTCCTCTGAGCTATGGATTCTCCGACTATAAGAACGACGTAGAGCGAGCACTTACCTCACATTTTGGAAGGGATTCGGTGAAGCGTGGGAATAAAGCCTTCGATATTCATAGGAACACATACCGAGTGAATGCAGATGTAGTTCCTACGTTCGAATATCGACGGTATACGGTAAAGGATTTAGCAGGCAACTGGAAGTTCGATAAAGGTACCGCTTTCCTCTGCGACGATGGGAAGCAAGTCGTCAACTGGCCTGAGCAAAACTACCAGAACGGAGTTTACAAGAATACTCAGACAGGGAGGAGATATAAGGCCGTTGCACGCATACTAAAGAACCTCCGGAACGAGATGCATACCGCAGGAAGGGCATCGGCAGGACCGATGGCGTCATTTCTTCTGGAATGCCTAGCCTACAACGTTCCGAATACGTATCTCATGCCAGCGGACATGACAGACGCCGTCAAACTCACCCTTCAGCACATCTACGCAAACACTACAGAGCGAGCCATGTGCGAAGAATGGACTGAGGTAAATGAGATTAAGTACCTGTTTCACAGCACACAGGGTTGGAGCTACCGAGACGTCAATCAGTTCGCATTCGACGCTTGGAACTACATCGGCCTTTGGGGGTAATGCATGATTCCGGACAAACATCTCAAAACCCTAGTCGGCGCAATCGTCGCGATATGGGCACTAAGTCTAATTCTTGCAGGCATAGCAGCTCCGTTAGAGATGCTGCAGCCATTCTCGACAGTTACCGGAGTACTCCCATTTGTTCTGCTCGCGTTCGACAAATGGCTATGGAGAATCCCTTTCCTGCACCCATGGTTTGTTGAGGTTCCAAACCTCCGAGGCGTTTGGCGAGTTGAGATTCGTTCAACCTGGAAGGACCCCGAGACTGGCCAAACACCTGGCCCAATCGAAGGATATATGGTCATTCGACAGACATACTCAACCATCAGCATGAGGCTATTCACTCGCGAGTCCTCTTCCAAGCTGACCGCAGGATGGATTCTCAAGGAGACCGACGGGAAATACCTATTAACTTGCGTCTATAACAACGAGTCAAAGCTTCCTTTCCGCGACCGAAGCCCGATTCACTACGGAAGCTATATCTTGCGCGTAGTGGGTGACCCTCCACAGGAGCTCAGCGGCCACTACTGGACAGACCGCGGCACTCAAGGTGAGATGATCCTGACCGAGAGAAAACGCAAGTTTCCAGACGACTTCGAAACCGCATTCAAGGCGTATCAAGCAACCGCCTGACCGCATCAATCCGGAATCGCCAACAGACTCACCAACTCAAGAACATCAGCCCAGGCTTCATCGAACGGTATGAACACATCACTGTGCGTCTGGGGCATGATTGATTTCTGATAGACAGACTCGGCACGCTGCCGCACGTTATCGTCGAACGACCCTTTTCGAGGAGGATCGATACGGCCTTGCGACTTTCTCATCAGGAAATCAGAGACTTTGGTCAGGTCGAGCGAGCCGCGATACTTTCGCCAACGCGATGAGATATCGAAGACATCTTGAGGGCGAGTACGATTCCTCGGAACTTGCTGGAGAAGCGCCCGGAGCTTCTCGGCGATCTGGTCTTCGAGCGAGCAGCTCCGAAGAGCTTTGCTAGAGGAATCGGGATTCCAGGAGATCGTCTCGCACACGATGTCGTTGAGGCTGATTTCGAGTTCGATGACTTCGGATAATTCCCTGCGGGCTTCGAAGTCCTGATAGTACCGGTCGCCAGGGAGCTGAAAGCATATCTTGATCGCGTAGGTCGGAAGCGTCCTCTTCACATTGGGCGGCTTGCGTCGGATGCTCTGACAACGAGCCTTAACGCGAAGACGGCTCCGAACAGAATTCAGTGCGGAGTTGAGCAGGCTCGTAATCTCTGCCGCGTCATCGGGGAAATCGCCTTCAGCGGTGAAATCCAAGTCGACCGTACTTCGTGGATTGCCATGAACGAACCGCAACGCATTCCCACCTTTGAATGCGAGACGTGACACGAGCGAGGGCGAAGAAGCGATCGCCGTAAGCGTGACGAACTGGACGAAACGTATCCTGGACTCTTGCAGGGTCGCCTTGTTCTGCGAACGCCATACTGCGATATCTTCCACAGAAGTCGGGTAGCTTCCTGCTTCCAAACGCTTCCTAATCCCTTTCGAGAATCGCCAAAACCGGTGGCGGAACGTTCAACGATAGATTCCACTCGGCTGAGAAGGTATCCGAGTAGGGTTCACTGGCCAGCAATTTTACAGACCCACCTCGTTGCAGACTAGACCGCCACGTATCGAATGCGGCATGCGAACGCCCAAGGCTTTCGAGCACATATCCGACTCGTTGTTTCAGGTTCTTGATGTCGAATCGATCGGCGTATGAGACTAGCCGGTCAAGGTCGCAGTCATCGGCCTCTTTCCACGCCGTCAACACTTTCGCGATTCCGCCGCATTTGTCGGGTGCCCTCAGAGCATCGAGAAGGGTCCGTTCCCGATCAGTGACGTAGATCGGCAGACCGGCGCTATAACCCACCATCACACCGAAGTCCCATTTGCTGTCGATATCGCCCCAATGAATATGAGTGTTCTCGACCTTCTTCGGTTTGCCAGGAGACGGAAAGTCGACATCGACCCAGTCTTCAGGTGACGTACCTAGAGGCAAGCGCCCGGATCGTTCGCCATCATGAAAGTGGATGACGTAAACGGCCTTCGAGATCACGTCAGTCAATCCGTGGTAATTCATCGCCGTCGCGAACCCGAAAACCGCCAACGGATTCGCTTCCTGAATGATTTGCTGCTCGGAAATGTCGAGCAAGTTCGCATAAGGGACATCGACGACAAAAACGCCTTTAGCTCCACGAACTGCGACGATGTCTCCTCTGGAAAGCATCTCGTTCAGGATGTCGTAAGCCTTTTTCATGTCCGGAAGCGGAGCGTTGTCGGCATAAGCGATTCTGCGAGCGACCAGTAAAAGACGCCAATCGGAGACGATCCGGCGACGCTCCTCCGCAAAGCTTCGCAAAACTCTTGACGCAAAAGTTTTGGTCCACACGATTAAACATGCTCCCGACTCGTAAAATGTCCTTAGGACATTTTACGAGTCGGGTCCGTATTGTCAAGTGGCAATATCGCAAAATCAAGTCCGTCAATGACTTCGAAGGGTTATAAGTAGGATATCCAGGCCGAACAAGACATTTTACCGACGTTTCGACTCACTTATGAAGGAAATGCGTCCAAGCCTCGCGAAAGCCCCCATGTGCCGAAGCATCTCTCAATATTCTAATGACCAAAGCCAGTTATCCGGCCTGCCCACAATTCCCACGCTGTCCGCACACCCGACACTTCTGAGCAGGTTGCCGTACCGGAATTTCATCGTTGAGCTTCGCCCGATACTCCCGAATCGCTTCCGCGATCGATAGAACCTTCGAGCAAAGTTCATCCGTATTCCTCACCTCGACCCGCGAGCCATCGCCAAGCACGACGACACCGAACGGAGGCCGCATGCCGTATTTCTCTTCGATGAGGAGAAAGTAGACTCCGAGCTGGAGCTTGTGCCCATCGCTCACCCGTTTCGCGGATTTCCACTCTTCAGGGATGAGCGTCTCACCGTGCCTCACGATACGGTCAGGGCGGCCGACGAGTTTGAACCGCTCCGAGAAGAGCGTCACGTCATCGAGTGCGACCGTCGGTCCCACACCCAAACCACGAGCCGCCCGACCTCGCTTCGAGATAACGACGAGGAACAGACCCAGGAGAGCCAAGACGAGAGCGACACCTACGAGTTCGGGTCTTCCGATTTCCATTTAGACGCTACCCTGATTTTCTGGCTCGACTTTCCGCAACGCTCGTCATTTCAATCACTTCCCATTTAGTCGCAAATCGCTCTTTGCGACGAGCCTATCGCTCGCTCATCAGGAAATACGCGAGAGCAGCGACGAGCAGCCCTATGACGACAAGCCAGATTCCGAGCTTGATACCGATGGCCGACAACCTCTCGATAAGGGCGGTCAAGGCATGACGCCTCTCACCGCGAGCGAGAGCCGCCTGATTCTCAGGCTTCAATCCCAGCGATTCGAGCCGCCAAGACTCCGGGCACCAAGCCCAGGAGGCTATCTCAGAGGCCGATACGATATCGTTTCGCTTCATCTTCTTTTCGCACTTCACTTTTGGGGGCTTTGCCCCCCGACCCGTCAAGGATGCCCCCTTCGGGCTACGCCTGCGGTGTCCCCGGCCTTCCTCGCTTCGTTCGTGCAGGCCGGGAGATCCCCCTCCGCTGGCTACGTCCCTGACAGCTCACCCCCCACACTCATCGGCGTGAGCCTAGTCGGTTTGCAGCAGCAGCGAGCTTCGCTCTGCAAACCTGAAGAACTAGGAGAAACACGATGAGCAACGAAACGAAAGGATACAACGGCTGGACCAACTACGAGACATGGTGCGTGCATTTGTGGCTTTCCAACGACGAGGGTTCTTACCGGCATTGGAGGCAGGAAGCTCGGCGTTACCGAAGGATGGCCCCAAGCGATGAGAACGTGAAAGAAGGCCGATGGTCGGCCGAGGAGCAGGCCCGCTATTCGCTTGGCCTCGCAATCAAGGACTATCACGACTTCTATCACCCATTCCACGGTGAGTATTGCCCGGGGAGCAGCGAGCCATCGGTCTATTCCGACCTTTTGAACGCAGCCCTTTCCGAAGTCGAATGGAGCGAGATTGCAGA
>Ga0075163_10005761_pt1 | contig 16452 bp, 19 predicted proteins | sample JI1023141ADNA_FD_71478 | JGI IMG/M metagenome (GOLD analysis project Ga0075163, IMG submission 71478) | Wastewater effluent complex algal communities from Wisconsin, to seasonally profile nutrient transformation and Carbon sequestration -... | ecosystem: Engineered > WWTP > Effluent > Algae...
TCGAGGGCCCACTTGTTCATCGCGATCAGGTACCCCCCGTCGGGGCTGACCGTGTCGCCTTCGGCCGCGACGAGGTGGCCGATGTTGTAGTGGGTCGGCAGCTTGTCGAGCACCTTGAGGTCCTTGACCGACCACTTCGCGACCACGGTCTCGAGGAACAGCGACGTGTACGCGTTGCCCTGATTGTCGAACTGCGTGTGCAGCGGGCCGAGCCCGAGCTCGACCTGACCACGCAGCGCGTCCTTGAACGCGATCACCGGCACGCCGAAGGGATCCTTGGTCTCGAACTTCTTGGCCTCCATCGCCGCCTTGATCTTCGCGAAGCTGAACACCGTGCCGTGGGTGTCGAGCTTCCCGCCGACGACGATGTCGGCCCCGTCGGGCGTGACGTCGACGCCGTGCGGGCTCTTCGGCTCGGGCACGAACGCCAACACACCTTCCGCGACTGAGGTCGCGAGTCGCAGCACCTTCATGCCCTGGATCGTCTCGGTCTTGCCGGCCTTGACGAGCTCCTCGGCCTTCCTCCAGTTGACGACGTGCATGTAGTCCATGTCGTTCTTGGAGTAGCTCGACTCCATCGATGGCTGACCCTCTTGGTTACCGCCCCACTGCATCTCCGTGTTGATCGAGTTGAAGAAGGCATAGCCATCGCTCACCAGCTTGCCGGCGTCGGCGAGGTCCTGCGTGTAGGGAGGAAACTCGACGGCGAAGGACGCGTCGCGGTCGATGCGACCCTTCTGGCGATCGAACTTCCAGAACACCGCGGCGCCACGGAACTTGGCCTGGAACTCCTTCGCCGGATCGGCGTAGGTGGCGCCGAGCGGGACCGGGTACTGGGTCGTCTCGATGACGTAGTCGGTGTTCGGCGTCACGAACGCGGCACCGTGATCGGAGCCGATCAGCTCCGTCGTCATGATCTGCTTGGTCGCGAAGTCGGAGAGGTCGATCACCGCGATCCGCGGGTTCGCCTTGTCGCCGATGAACAGGAACTTGCCGTCGTAGTCGCCAGCCGTCTCGGACAGCGCCGGGTGGTGGGTGTCGGCCCACGTGATGTCGCGGCCGGAGCGCTTGCCGCCAGCGAGCACGCCCTTGGTCTGGTCGTCGAAGCCATAGCCCTGCCACGGCTCCGGCGTGAACACGCCGATGTACTTGAGGATCCTCATCGACGGGACTCCGACGACGATGACCTGACCGCTGTGACCGCCCGACGCGAACGTCAGGTACTCGTCGAGGCGCCCCGTCGGGGTATAGGTCTTGAGCGCGGCGTTGACGTCGGCCTCGCTGAGGTTGCGTGCCTTCATCAAGTCGGTGAGCGAGCTCGAGGTCCCGCCGCTCGACGTCGAGCCCTGCGAACCACATCCTGCCATCGCGAGCGCGAGGGCCCAGTAGGTGAGAGAGGTCATGATCGTCTCCTTCGTGATCATTTCTGGTTGAAGCCGCGCACGACGTCCTTGAGCCCGGTGATCACCTCGGGAGGGAGGTCCGGGTTGTTCGGCATCGCAGGGCTCTTGCCGACACCCGCACCACCGAGCTTGATGATCTTCTCGATGTACGCGTCATCGACGGAGGCTTGCCAGACCTTGTCGGTGTAGTTGCGCGGCTTCGGCGTCAGCTGCGCAGAGGCAGGACCGTCGCCATTACCGGTCGCGCCATGACACGGCACGCAGCGCTGGGTGAACACGGTCTTGGCCTTGTCCAGATCCACCACGGGCGGTGGCGGTGCGTTCGTCGACGGATCGGGGGGCTGGTTCGCCGCCCCCTTGCTGCATGCTGCAGCAACGAAGCTTAGGAGGAGGTAATTGAGCTTCTTCACGCATTTGGGTGAAGCACGGGGAGTGCCACGCCCCACACGCAAACTCGTCAGTCCGATTCGTGCGATGCGCAGGGGTTGCGCGAAATCAACCCGAGCCGGCGCGCGAGGCGGTGCAGGTTCCCGCGATCCATCGCGAGCGCGCGCGCGGCCTGTGCCCAGTTCCCGTTCGCCGTACGTACAGCGGCGAGGATGCGCTCGCGCTTCGCCGCATCGATGGAGTCGTGGAGAGAGCCGGGAGAAGGTGGTGGTTCGAACGGAACGTCGGAGACGATCGGTGGGATCAGGCCTAGATGCGGGGCATCGATCACGACGAGCTCGCGGCGACGGCCTGCGCTCGCTCGCAGCGCGGCGCGCAGGATGGTGTGCTCGAGCTCTCGAACGTTACCCGGCCAGTCCGCGGCTTCGAGTGCGAGTCGCGCGTCGGCCGTCAACCGGATGCGGCCGAGTCCAAGCCGGAGTCGCGCGTCGTCGAGGAAGAAGCCTGCGAGGAGTGGAATGTCGTCCCGTCGCTCGCGCAGGGCGGGCACCCGGATCGGGTACACACTGAGCCGGTGATAGAGGTCCGCGCGGAACCGGCCGGCGGCGACCTCGCTCGGGAGATCGCGGTTGGTGGCCGCGATGATGCGGACGTCGACGCGCAGCGGCTTGTCGGATCCCACGCGCTGGATCTCTCCCGACTGCAGCGCTCGCAGTAGCTTGGGCTGGATGGTGAGTGGCAGCTCCCCGATCTCGTCGAGGAACAGCGTGCCACCGTCGGCGATCTCGAACTTTCCGGACCGATGATCCAGGGCGCCCGTGAACGCTCCACGCACGTGTCCGAACAGCTCGCTCTCCGCGATCGTCTCCGGCAAGGCCGCGCAGTTGACGTAGATCAGCGGCCGATCGCGACGCGGGCTGGCCGCGTAGATCGCACGCGCGACGACCTCCTTGCCTGCGCCGGTCTCCCCGGTGATCAACACGGCGAGATCCGAACGGCCGGCGAGTGCGACATCGTCACGAACCGCGGTCATCGCGCTACTCTGTCCAACCAGTTCTGCACCCATGGCGCACCGCTCACCACGTACGAGGTCGCCCGCCCGCAGGGTCTCTAGCTCGAGCCGCTCCTCGAGCGCCTCCGTCCGTAACGCGATCGCTGCCAGGCTCGCGAACGCGGCAAGCTCGTGGTCGACGTCATCGAGCGCGTCGGATGCGATCGCATCGACAGCCAGCACACCGATCACTTCGCCCCGGAATTCGACGGCGCACCCGGCACACGCGTGGACACGGCCAAGCGGGCTGTCGTTCCCGATCAAGCCATCGAACGGATCTGGAAGCTCGGGATTTGAGATCCGCACCGGGCGCCGTTCGCGCACGAACTGCGCGAGTCGTGGGTGTTCTTCGATCGTGAAGCGCTGGGTGGAGCCCTCGGGCACGAGTCCATCGGTGGCGATCGGCACCAGGTCGTTCCCCTCGCGACGAAGCAACACCGCTGAATCACACGGCACATGCTCGCGAACCGCGTGGATCAAGCGTTGATATCGAGCAGGGCCTCGCAGGGTAAGGAGATCCGAGATCAGATCGCCCACGGCACGCCACCTGTTGTCGTGAGGACGACGTGTTGTCTTCTTGACCGCGGTTGTCGTCATCGGGACTACGCGAAAGCACGATGCGAGCCAGGTCGGCCAAGGGTGCCCGTTTTGCACTGACAAGACGACGTGATCCTGGGCTCACTCTGCACGGCGCATCCGCTCGCGCTACCAGTCCTTCACGACTTGGGGTGTGTGGTCCGCGCTTCGACCGACCTGGTCGAGACCTGTTGCGCCAGCGGGAACATCATCGTGACGGAGCTGGAGGCCGCGATCGGACGAGCGGAGACCGAGCTCGCGGCGAGCTGGCTTGTCGACGTGGCGAGCTCCCTCGATTCACTCCTCGATCACGTCGTGCGTGAGTTCCATCGACCGTTCGTACAGCAGGTCGCGACGCTTTCGCAGGCATTCGCAGCCGCGCAAGAGAGTACGCATCACCCATCGTGGTCGAAGCTGCGCAGCGCTCTCGCCGAGCTCGATGCAGATCTCTCGCAGCACATCGAGATGGAAGAGCGCGTGGTGTTCCCGTGGATCCGGTCGAGGAACACCTCGGTGAGCGCACACCAGACGATCCGCGCGCTGCAGCTCGAGCACGGCGACGCGATCGATCACTTGCTCGAGATCGATGCCCACGCGCAGCGCGGCCTCGTCGAGTCTGGATCGGATCCACGAGCCCGCGCAGCAGTCGCCACGCTCCACCAGTTCGAGCGCCGGTTGTGCGAGCACATCCACGTCGAGAGCAACGCGCTGTTTCCACGCGTGCTGCAGGAGGGGCTCGCAAGGCGTTGAGCTGTCACGGCGCTGGAGGGATCAGCACGCCGTCGATCACGTGCACCACACCGTTGGAGGCGCGGACCGAGGCGATGACGGTGGCATCGTTGATCGTGACCTTGCCGTCCTTGACGTGGATCGTCGCCTTGCCACCGTTGGCCATCCCGAGGACGTCTCCATCCTTGAGCTTGTTGGCTTCGTAGGACGACGTGGTGACGTGGTACTTGAGGATCTCCTTGAGCTTCGCCTGGTTCTCGGGCTTGACCAGCGACTCGACGGTGCCGGCCGGTAGCTTCTCGAACGCCGCGTCGGTTGGAGCGAACACGGTCAATGGGCCGGGGTTGGCGACCGCGGTCACGTAGTCTGCGGCTTGGAGTGCGGCAACCAACGTCTTGTGATCTTTGGACCCCGTCGCGATGCTGACGATGTTGTTCGGATCGAGTGGCGGCTGTGATGGTGTGGTGACTGGTGCCGGGGGGTGGCGTCGAGCTCGTCGACTCGTCTCGCTTGCTACCGCAGGAGATCGATACGAGCACGCCGAGGACAACTCGTCGGTTCATCATGTTGTGCGTAGGACTGCATACGACGGGCCCTCGGTCAGTCATCCTCGAGCTCGGAGCGCGCGCCTTCATCGGCTAGGTCACGCGCGCGTGATCGCTCGCGTGAGCGTTCGCGGACAGCTCGGCGTCGTTGGCTCCTGTGGGGCTGCGACCACGTCGTCTGGTCTCGGCGCGAGCGCAGGGCGCACGACCTCCGAATCGGGCGGCGTCCACTGCAGCGAGCCGCGCGCGAGGCGACGGTCCCGCATCATCAGGCGACCGAGGAAGCCGGCCACCTCGGACATCGTGTTGGCGTTCGGGTCGAGGCGCTTCGCGATGCCCTCGATGGTGACCATGCCGAGCAACACCAACGCCAGCTCGGGCATCGGCCGGATCCGGTGCTTGCGCGCGAGGGCGAACAGTTGCGACACCACGATGGCGACCTCCACCTCGGTGATGCACCGTGCCCGCAGCGGGGCGATGAACGCCGCGACGTCCTCGGTCACGGCGCTCCAGTTCGTGGTGGGGAGATAGCGGTGGTGCCGCTCGAGGTGGCGCGTCAGATCGTCGGCGGAGCCCATCACGAGACAGCGCGCGAAGTCGACGATCTCCTCGACCGTGTTCCGCGACAGGTGCTTGACCAGGCCGACATCGAGGACCACGACCGTCCCGTCGTCCCGGACGAGCACGTTGCCCGGGTGGAGGTCCGCATGGACGAGGCCGTGCTCGAAGCACATCGCGAAGAAGCTCTGCCGCAGGGTCTGGGTGACCTGCGGTGCATGCGCGGCCGGGACTGCTTCGAGGTGCACGCCGCGGATGAGCTCCATCGTCAGGACCTTCGTGGTCGAGGCGGCGCGATGGACCGCCGGGAAGGCGATGTTTGGGGTCGCGGCGAAGTCTTCTCGGAAGCGATCGTAGTTGTCGGCCTCGCGGCGGAGATCGAGCTGCGCGAGGATGCCGGCGATGATCGTCCTCGAGTGCCCGATCGCGTCGGCGGCGCGCGCCCTCGCGGACACCGCGTGCGCGACATGCGCGAGCCAGAGGAGGATCCGCGCGTCGCGGCGCACGCGCTGGTGGACGCCCGGCCGTACGATCTTGACGGCGACCTCCTCACCGGTCGCCAGCACCGCGCGTTGCACCTGTGCGATGCTGCCGGCGGCGATCGGCGTCTCGTCGAAGTGACGGAACCGGCTCGCGAGAGGAGCGCCGAGCTCGCGCTCGACGATCGCGCGTGCGCGCACGAACGCGAATGCGGGGACATGATCTTGGAGCTCGCGGAGCTCGGCGATCAGCGCAGGCGCGAACAGGTCCGCGCGAGAGCTCATCACCTGTCCGATCTTGATGAAGGTCGCGCCGAGCCGCGTGAACGACCACCGGAACAGCACACCTCGCTGGCGCGCGCGTGCCTCGAGCCGCTGGGTGCGGTCGCGGATCGCGAGTCGCCGCAGCGAGCCCGCCGCGTAGGCCACGACGCACAGCAACGCGATGCCGCACATGGCTCCGCCTCGAACGAACGTGCCGAACAACCCACCGATCGTCGACAACACCCCCATGCTTCGACGCTACGCCTCTCGGTCGAGAGAGCAGCGGCCATATTGTCGCAGCGCAAGGATTTCGCGGTGCGCACGTGTTGCGGGCTCGCGCTAGCATCGAGCAATGCGCAAGCGATGGCAGGTGCTCAGCGGGATCTCGAGCTTCGGCGTGATGAGCTTCGCCGCCGTGCTCGCGTTCGGGTTTCACACCAACCTGTGGTTCTGGCTCGGCTTGGGTGGCTTCGCCGCCGCGTGCGGGGTCTCGCTGTGGGCGGCGATCACCGACTATCACGGGCGCTGGCCGGCGGCGGTCGCGCTCGCCACGTTCGCGCCGTTCGCGGAGGTGCTGGTCGGCGGCACGATGCCGTTCCGCGGCATCAGCCTGTTCGCGGTCGAGGTCGTGATCTGCTCGCTCTGCACCGTCGCTGCCGCGGTGGTGATCCTGATCATGAAGGTGCCGCCGCCGCGCGATCAGATCGCGCCCGCGCGACTCGTCTGATCCCTAGTTCGGCTCGTCGAGCACGAGGCGAAACCACAGCTGGCGCTTGGCCGCGCAGCGGGTGCAGCTGACGTCGACGACGCGCAGGCCGGTGGCGTGATCCACGGTGTGATCGCCGACCCGCGTCTCGCTCTCGCACTGGTGGCACGGCATCGCGTGCGCGCGCACCTCGATCACCGCCACCGAGCTCACGACGATCGGATGATCCGGCGAGCCACCGGTGGTCAGCCCCGCGAGGCGCTCGCGATCGCGCACCAGCTTGCGTGCCGACCTCTCCTCGATCCGGCGCGCCGTGCGCTCTCGCTTCTTGGCCACTAGTTCCCGAACATAGATCGATCGAGCGGCCGGACGTGGTAGCGCGCACGAACTTCGGCGAGCGGCTGCTCCCAGAGGTCTTCCCAGCACACCGACAGCAGCGGGTCGGCGTCGCGGCCCGAGCGATACGCCTCCATCAGCGAGTGGCGAAGGGCGTCCCACCGTCGCTCGAGCAGCATGTGCTTCATCGTGCCGAACACCATGATCAGCGCCGATACCGGCAACCGCAGCTGACCGTACGAGAACCAGTGCGTCAGCACCTCCTCGTGACCGGTGATGCCGATGCCCATCAGCGCGTGCCAGACATCGTGGGTCTGGCGAAACCGCCGCATCAGGTACGCCATGTCGGGATCGTCGACGTGGCGCGTGGCCGCGGCCTGGTAGTCGGCCGTCAGCTGGTTGTCGTCGAGGTGACGCGCGTACGCACCACCGAGTGTCGAGGCGGGCAGCGCGCGGAGGTGATCGTAGTCGACGTGCTCGCTCGATAGCTCGGGCCGCTCCGCGAGCAGGCGCCGGCCTTCCGGCGTGGCCGCCATCTCGGTGAGTAGCCGGCGGTAGCGCGGGCGACCGGTGATCTCCTCGACGCGATGGATCTCGTGGGTCTTGGTCGAATCGCCGAGCACGCGAACGACGGCCTTCCCGACCCGATAGGCATCTTGCAGGGTTGCCGCGACCGACATCACCCGATTGTACTTCCAACCCGCGCCGGCGGATCGACGCGCAACGCCTCGACGCGACCCGATATTTCGCGAGTGATTTCGGGATCCCGCCGTAGGTCCGGGTCGTACTACGTCCAATGCTGCGAGCCATTCTGAAGCTGGCGTTGGTCGGTGGTGTCGTCACGCTGGGTGGCCTGGCGAGCTCGCTCGAGCTCTATGTTGTGAGTGGCGGCGCCCTGCTCGCGCTGCCGTTCGCGGTGGCGCTGGTGGATCGCAAGCAGGCCCAGCAGGTCGAGCTCGCGCGCCCCACGCTCGAGGTCCTGCCGCTGCCGGCGCCGGAGAGCCCGGACGATCTCGAGGGGCTCACGGTGCGCGCACCGATGTCGAGCGAGGAAGCGTACGAGATGCACGCGCGCTACGCGCCGAACTTCGATCAGCAGATCGCGATCGCGCGCTACGACGCGAAGCCAGCGCCGCTGCCGCCGGAGCCGGATCCCGAGACGTTCGATCAGGGGCGCTACGCGGCGGCGCTGCAGTACGCCGAGGCGTTCGACGCGCAGCTGACGCGGCAGCGACGAACCGCGGTGTACGAGGTCGCGCCGCCCAGGCGGATGGCGCGTGGATCCGTCACCCCACAACAGTATCGAGCCATCGACAACGTCGCGTCGTTCGCAACCTCGCCCACGGATTGGGAAGACCGGACGATCGTCGGCGTCCCACCTCCAACCAAGCGAAACCCGACGTGATGAACTTTCGACGCGACGACACCGCCACGGGTGTGAAGTGGCGGCCCGCGTAACCAGCTTCGCGGTCACTGCGAAGCGGGCGTGCATCGCAGCCTGGGGACTCGCGCGGACTGCGAGGAGACGTTCGCAGCGCGCTGGCCATTCAGTTGCAACTTTGATTGCCGCATATGGCCACCGTCTGTCTCGGGCTGTTCGTGTTCCTCACCGTCGCCAAGCTCGCCACCTGGTCCGTCCTCCAGCGCGCCTCGAGTCGCTGACAACTCGCGACAATCAGCAGGCGATGCGAACCGCGTCGAGCGTGCCCTTGTAGTGCAGCAGCTCGAGCGTGGTCTCGCCGATCTCGCGCAGCAGCTCGGGATCGTCGTCGATCACCACCTGGACGATCGGGCGTGCGATCGCCTCCAGGAGCGGGCGCGCGAACGTCGGGCGCGCGACGCGAAACGGCATCGCGATCGCGGCATCGATCGCCGCGAAGCCCACCGGGGCACAGCTCGCATCGCGCAGCTGGATCAACCGGCGGCCCTGCGAGCGCATCATCGCGATCCGACCACCGAGGAGGTCGAGGGCGCGCTCGAGGTCGTCGTCCTCGGCGGGATCCACCGGCAGCGCGGTCGCGGGCTCGCTCGCCAGCTCGGAGACGCGTGCGAGTGGCACCCGCACGATGCGCGAGCGCTGGTCGAGCGTCATCCCGACCTCCTCGTAGCTCTCGATCACGGCGGCGTGATCGACGCGAACGGTGCCCTGCCACTCGGTGATGCCGCGCGCGCGGAGCTCGTCGGCCGCGGCACGCAGCAGCCTGCGCCCGACCTGGGCGTGGGGCGCCACGATGTCGCGAACGTGACCGGTCTCGCGGAGCACGACCACGGTGACGCGGCCGCCGTCCTCGGTCAGCGTGAAGCTCGCGTTTCGGATCACGACGGCCAAACTCCAGGCAACCCCGTGGAGATTCCCCACGACACGCGTAGTAGTCACCAGGCTGTCTACCGGCGGTGACGGCCAAGCGTCTCGCCGGCCACGCGACGCGAGCGGCCAGCGACGGGCGAGTCATCGCGCCGAGTTGCGCGGGCATGGCCGCTGCACTCGAGGTCGCCATGAACCCGCGCAAGCCAAACGTCCAGCAGCTCCGCACCCTCGACGACCTTCGCCGCCTCGATCGCGCGGTCAAGGCTCGCGGCAACCTGATGGTGATCATCACCGAGCAGATCGAGGACACGATCCCCGATGGCGAGCTTCCGGACTAGGCGCTGCGCGACGTCAGCTCGAACAACCGGACGAGGTCGTGCAAAATTTCCGCTCGCTCAGTTCGGCTCGTCGACCGGGACGATCGTGAACCACAGCGTGCGCGGCGTGCTGCAGTGGCGGCAGCCGACATCGACCTTGCGGAGCTTCGGCACGGGACGGGTGTGCTCGTGGACGCGATAGAAGCCGCCGCACCGCGGACACGGGATGGTGGTCGCGCGCGCCTCGATCACCGAGGCCGAGGTGACCTCGATCGGACGATCGGGCGAGCCACCCGGTTCGAGCGCTGCGAGCATCTCTCGGGCGTGCTCGCCACGAAGGGCACGTTCGAAAGCAGACATGAGCTGATCATGATGCCTCCCGGTCGCTGTCGCGCCTCGTCGATCGGATAGGGTGCGCCCATGGATGACGACAAGATCGTCGATCTGGAGATCCGGATCGCCTATCAGGACCGCAGGGTCGAGGAGCTCGACCAGCTCGTTCGCAGCCTGGTCACGCGCCTCGAGGCCGCCGAGCGCGACCTCGAGCAGATCAAGCGAGCGATGACGCCGGAGGAGCACCTCAACGAGCGCCCGCCGCACTACTAGCGACCCCGGCGCGCCGGGCAATCTTGGGTGCAAGTAGCGCGAATAAAACGCGAACCCGGCGCGTAGTAAGACTCGTGCAACTGCGAGAAGCCGGTCCGATCGCGCTCGCACTCCGGCGGACCAAGGTCGCGGTCCTCGGGGCACGCCGGCTGGCGCGGTGGGTGATCGATCCCGAGTTCGCCGCCCTCGAACGCACCACGCCCGCCGGGCCGACGGCGATCACCGTGCGCATGCCGATGGCCCGCAAGGACGCCGATCCGCGGCTCGAGGCCGGCAAGCGACACAACGTCCAGCTCGTCGTGGCGGCGCTGCACGGGCTGGTGATCACGCCGTCGCAACCGTTCAGCTTCTGGCGCGCGGTCGGCCCGGCCACCGCGGCACGCGGGTTCACCTGGGGCATGGAGCTGCGCTCGGGGTGTGCGGTGCCGGCGATCGGCGGCGGCCTCTGCCTCGTCACCAACGCGCTGTTCACGATCGCGGCGCAGCTCGGCTGGCACGTGATCGAGCGGCACGGTCACTCGATGGCGCTCGGCGATCCGCACGCACTCGACGCGACCGTGGCGTTCCCTCACGTCGATCTGCGGTTCGCGCCGCGCGAGGGCGACGCGGTGCTCGACGTGACGATCGAGGGCGACACGCTGGTGGTGGCCGCGCGGACGACGTCACCGCGGCTGCGCGTCGAGCTCGAGCGCGTCCAGCAGGCAGATCACGCGACGCGCGACACCCGGGTTCGGCGGCGCGTGTTTCGCGACCTCGATCCCATCGAGGACACGCTGATCGTCGACGATCACCAGAAGATTCCGGAGCAGCTGCGCACCTGCCTCGACTGCGGCGAGACCGCGTGCACGGCGCGCGTCGAGCTCCCGAAGCACCCGCGCTCGCTCGTGGTGATCGCGACGCGATGACGATCGCCGTGGTCGCCACCTCGCGGCTCCTCGATCCGCTGATCGATCAGGCGCACGATGTGGGGGAGACCGAGATCTGGGCACCCGCCGGGTTGCCCGCGATCCTCGGACGGATTCCAGGCAGGATCGGCGCGTTCGTCGCGCGGCGCTCGATCGCCGCCGACGTGCGAGGCCCGCTCTCGATCGCGCAGGCCGCGTTGCGAGCGTGGGCGGGGGACAAGACCGATCGCGGCTACCAGGCGGAGTTTCTCGGGCGCGTCGCGATCGACCGGTGGTCCGCGAGTCAGGTCCGCAAGCGCAGGCCGGAGGTGGTGATCGCGACGTCGCTGGCGGCGCGCGAGACGTTCGCGGCCGCGCGAGAGATCGGGGCGCATTGCGTGCTCGTGGTCGATCTGCCGCTGCTGCGCACGCTGCATCGCGATCTCGATCGCGCGGCCGCGCACTGGCCGGAGCGCGCGTTTCTCCGGCGGTTTCGCGCCCCGAGCTGGGCGATCGCGCGGCAAGAGGTCGAGCGCGTGCTCGCGGATCTGATCCTGGTGCGCGGCCCGTATGCGCGCGCGGCGTGCCTCGCCGACGGTATCTCCGCGGCAAAGCTCGCGCTGCTGCCGGCCGCACCCGCACCCATGATCGCGAGACCCGACCGTGTCGGCCGTGTGCGCCTCGCCGGCCTCGCGGCGGCCCGCCATGGCATCGACACGGCACTCGCCGCGACACGGCGCCTCGGCCTGACGCTGGTGGTGCGCGCCGGCGAGGGGACCGAGCCCGTCGAGTTGACGAGCCTGCCGGGGGTGGCGACGAGCGGCGAGGTCGACGCGATCATCTGCCCGGCGATCTGCGAGACCTATCCGCTCGAGCTGCGCGCAACGGGGATCCCGGTGATCGCGTCGCCGATGGCGAGCCTCGACGGGCGCGGCCCCGATCCGTTCGATGCGAAGGCCCTCGCCGACGCGATCGAGATCGCGGTGTCGTCACCGGATCGTCACGTCTCCGATCCGCCGGCATCGATCGCACCGCTGCTGTCGCTCCTCGCGTAGCATCGACGGCGATGAAGGTTCTCGTGGTCAACGCCGGGTCGACGTCCGTCAAGTACAACCTCTACGAGATGAACACCGAGGCGAAGCTCGCCACCGGTGTCGTCGAGCGCGTCGGGACGCCGAACGCGGAGCACGTCCACGAGGGTGGACAAGACAAGGTCGCGTGCACCGGCGACAAGGCGAGCGCTGCCGATGTCCAGCGCGCGATCCTCGACCACCTGCGGCGTCCGGGCGGGCCGCTCGCCGAGCCGGGCTCGCTCGGTGCGGTCGGCCATCGCGTGGTGCACGGCGGCGAGCGCCTGATCACGCCGACGCGGATCGACGACAAGGTCGAGGAGGTGATCTCCGAGTGTGCGCGGTTCGCGCCGCTCCACAACCCGGTCAACCTCGCCGGCATCCGCGCCGCACGCGAGGTGTTCCCCGACGTCCCGCACGTCGCCGTGTTCGACACCGCGTTTCACGCGCAGCTGCCGCCGCACGCGTACACCTACGCGATCCCGCACGAGCTGTATCTGCAGCGCGGCATCCGTCGCTATGGCTTCCACGGTCCGAGCCATCAATTCATGGCGCTGTCCGCGGCGGAGCATCTGCAGACCGACCTCGGCAAGCTCAAGCTGGTGACGTGTCACCTCGGCGGTGGCGCGAGTGTGGCGGCGATCGACGGCGGCGTCTCGATCGAGACCTCGATGGGCATGACGCCGCTCGAGGGGCTGGTGATGGGCACGCGGTCCGGCGATCTCGATCCGGCGATCCCCATGCTGCTCGCGAGGGACGGGATGACGATCGATCAGATCGACGAGCTGCTCAACCGCAAGTCGGGGCTCGCCGGGCTGTCGGGCATCGGCGCCGACTTCCGCGATGTCGAGAAGGCGGCCGACGCGGGCGATCCGCGGGCCCGGCTCGCGATCGAGGTGTTCGTCCACCGGATCCGCAAGTACATCGGGGCGTACGCCGCGATCCTCGGCGGCGCCGACGCCATCGTGTTCACCGGGGGCATCGGCGAGAACTCGGCGCGCGTGCGGCAGCAGGTGTGCGACGGCCTGTTCTACATGGGCGTGGTGCTCGACGAGGAAGCCAACACCACGAAGCGGGCGGCCGAGCGCGGCGGCATCGTCGAGGTCACGAAGCATCGCTCGCCGACCAAGATCCTGGTGGTCCGCACCGACGAGGAGCGCATGATCGCGCGCGAGGCGATGCGCTGCGTGACCGGCGCGACGGGCGCGATCCGCAGCGTGCGCGCGAGGCCGATCCCGATCGGCGTCAGCGTGCGCCACGTGCACCTCAGCCGCCAGGATTGCGATGCGCTGTTCGGGCCGGGCTACGAGCTGACCAAGAAGCGCGACGTCACGCAGCCGGGGCAGTACGTGACGCGCGAGACGGTCGATCTCGTCGGGCCGAAGGGCGAGGTGCGCGGCGTCGCGATCATCAACCCGCTGCGCAAGCAGACGCAGGTCGAGGTCGCACGTACCGATGCGTTCGCGCTCGGCGTCGCGCCTCCGCTGCGCGAGAGCGGCAAGCTCGACGGCACGCCGGGCCTCACGCTGCGCGGACCGGCGGGTACGGTGGCGATCACCAGCGGCGTGATCCTCGCGCATCGCCACGTCCACATGAACCCGGCGCAGGCGAAGGACTACGGCGTGTCCGACAAGGACATGATCAAGGTGCGCGTCGAGGGCGATCGCGAGATGACGATGGGCGACGTCATCGTGCGCGTGAACCCCGAGTACGATCTCGACATGCACATCGACACCGACGAGGCGAACGCCGCCGGGCTCAACAACGACAGCGTGGTCGCGTTCGACGGGCTGCAAGTCGGCAGATCCTGACCACAACTTACGGTCCAGACCGGAGCGGCCGAGCGCGCGTTTGAACGACACGCCGTATGAAAGCCCTTGGCCTCCTGGTCCTCGCCGGTTGCTGGACGAGCTCGCAACCGAGTACACAACCCACCACGCCCGATGTCAGCGTCGAGCTCGCCGCCGTCACGCTCGGTGACGACTGCGACGATGCCGAGTCGATCGCGCCGCCGGTCGCGCGGCTCGACAAGCCGTCGGCCGCCGCGGGCGCCCCGATGCCGGCCGACATCTGCGTCGGCTGCGCGCCGATCCGTCCGCACTGCGATCAGACGTCGATGCAGCTCGCGCTGCGGGCGAGCCCGGGCACGGGCGCCACGGCGGTGAAGATCAAGAAGGTCGAGTTGCTCGATAGTCGCGGCGGCTTCCTCGCCACGCTCGAGGCGCGGACGCCGCTGCGCTGGAACGGCGAGAGCTACGTCGGGTGGACGCAGACCGTCGATGCCGGCGGCAAGCTCAACGCCAGCTACCTGCTGAGCTCGCCGAACTGGGACGCGCTGACCAACGGTCGCTGGAGCGCGCACACCAAGACGTTCCAGCTCCGCGTCACGCTGGCGATCGGCGCTGCCGAGCGCACGGTCGACAAGCAATCGATCACGCCCGCGATGCTCGAACCGCCGGTCCCGACCTGAGCTACGATGATCACTCGTGGAGGTTGCATGAAGACCATGTTGTGGTTGATCGCGCTCGCCGGTTGCACCGAGAGCGTGGCCGACAATTTCGCGAAGCCACCGCCGTCGCCTACGAGCACGCTCTCCGTCGAGCTCGCGGCGGTCACGCTCGGTGACGACTGCGCGCCACCACCATCCGCACAGCCGCCGGCGAGCCCGAAGCCGGCGATCACGAAGCCGCCGGAGAGCCTCGCGCCCGGAACGCCCGCGGCACCCGCGAGAGCAGCGCCCGGGTATCGCGGTCACTGCGATCAGACGACGATGCAGCTCGTGATCAAGACGCCGGCGAGCTTCAAGGCCGGCACCGTCAAGATCAAGAAGGTCGAGCTGCTCGATGCCGACGGCAAGCTGCTGCAGACGCTCGCGGCGCGCAACCCGCGCTCGTGGGGCACCGTGTATCAGCCGTGGGACGAGAAGCTCGGTCCCGCGCAGCACGTGAAGTCGATGTACGACCTCGCCGCGCCGGACTGGAACAAGCTGACCAACGGCCGGTGGAACGCGCACAGCAAGGCGTTCCAGGTGCGCGTCCTCGTCGAGGTCGGCGGTGCCAACAAGACGGTCACCAAGTCCGCCATCACCGCCGCGCGGCTCCCGCCGCCCGTGCCGACCTGAGGAGACCAGATGAAGCGCATCATTTATCCATGGATGTTCCTGATCGCGGTCGCGTCGTGCGCGACGAGTGAAGCGAAGACGCCGGATGATCTGTCGGTGGTGCTGGCGTCGGTGACGCTCGCCGATCAATGTGCGACCGCGACCCCGCCCGCGGCGCCCGCTCCGTCGAGCTTCGCCAAGCCTCCCCCGAGCTCGCAACGGAAAGCGCCGACGAACGACGCCGATGTCCCGCCCGACAGGCCCACGAACGCACCGGCGCAGCGACGCGCACCCTCGGCCTCGTGCGTGAAGGGTGGGAACTGTGGCGGTTCGCGCCGCCACTGCGAGCAGACCTCGATGCAGCTGACGCTGACGCCGGCGATCGATCTCAAGAGCGGCGTCAAGATCAAGCGCGTCGAGCTCCTCGACAAGCAGGGCAAGGTCGTCCAGACCCTGACGGCCAGTGCGCCGACGCAGTGGTCGGCGACCACGGGCGCGTACGTCGCGTGGGACGAGAAGCTCGGCAAGGCCGCGGTGCGCGCGAGCTACAACCTGTCGTCGCCGGACTGGAACAAGCTGACCAACGGCCGGATGAACGCGCCGAGCCACACGTTCCAGCTGCGCGTGATCGTCAGCGTGGGTGGCGCGGATCGCACCGTCGAGAAGACGGCGATCGTGCCGGCGCGGGTCGAGCCGATGGTGGTGACGTGAGGATTCCGGTCGCACTCGTGCTGCTCGCCGCGTGTGGCGGCAGCTCGTCGGACAAGGGCGGCGTCGCCGTCGAGCTCGCGTCGGTGACGCTCGCGGACGACTGCGGCACCGCCGGCTACATGCCGCCGCCGCCGAAGCCTCCGCCCGCTGCGAAGGAGGAGCGGCGCGGCGAGGCTGCGTCGGTGGCGAGCCAGGACGTCGCCAACGAGAAGTCGTCCGTTTATCGCGGCTGCGCGCAGACCTCGATGCAGGTCGCGTTCAGCGCCGATCACGCGACCACGGTGACCGTCAAGAAGGTCGAGCTGCTCGACGGCAACGGCAAGTACATCCAGGATCTCGAGGCGCGCATGCCGATGCGCTGGAATGGCAGCGGCTACGAGGCGTGGGACCAGAAGCTCGAGCCCACCAAGCCGCTGTCCGCG
>Ga0075163_10005766_pt1 | contig 16437 bp, 16 predicted proteins | sample JI1023141ADNA_FD_71478 | JGI IMG/M metagenome (GOLD analysis project Ga0075163, IMG submission 71478) | Wastewater effluent complex algal communities from Wisconsin, to seasonally profile nutrient transformation and Carbon sequestration -... | ecosystem: Engineered > WWTP > Effluent > Algae...
CATCGCTGGCGGCGACACCACCGAGGGCGCTTTCGACGAGTCGATCCGCCATGCCATCACCAAGATGGCCCATCTGCACCTCGTGACCCACGAATCGTCGGCGCAACGGGTGAGGCAACTGGGCGAGGATCCGGCGCATGTCCACGTGGTGGGCAGCCCGGGGCTGGATCACCTGCGCCGCCGGCCCTTGCTGGAGCGGGCGGCGTTGGAAGCATCCCTGGGTGCACCCTTGGGCGCACGAAACCTGCTCGTCACGTTCCATCCGGTCACGTTGGATGCCGATGCCGGCCGCGCCGAGTTCGAGGAACTGCTGGCCGCACTCGATGCGCAACCGGCCGAGACGACGATCTGGTTCACCCATCCCAATGCCGACACCGGAGGCCGGGGGTTGATCGCGCGCCTTGGTGGCTGGGCCGCCGAGCGGCCCGGGCGCGTCCATGCGCATGCATCGCTGGGCCAGCAGCGCTACCTGAGCCTGATGGCCCAGTCCGACGCTGTGGTGGGCAACTCCTCCTCCGGCCTGTACGAGGCGCCTTCGCTGGGCGTGGCCACGGTGAACATTGGCGAGCGCCAGCGCGGCCGGCTGGCTGCGGCCTCGGTGCTGCATTGCGAGCCGCGCCGCGAGGCCATTGCCGCCGCGATCTCGCGTGCCGTGGATCTGCACTGCGCGGGGGTCGTGAACCCTTACGGCGACGGCCGTTCCGCACCGCGCATCGTTGGCCACCTGTTGGCCCTGCCAGACCCGCAGGCCTTGTTGCACAAGCACTTCCACCGAATCGAGAGCCTGCCGTGAGCGACCGCTGCTTCATCATTGCCGAGGCCGGCGTCAACCACAACGGCTCACTGGACCTGGCCATGCAACTGGTGGACGTGGCGGCAGACGCCGGCGCCGACGCGGTCAAGTTCCAGACCTTCCGGGCCGAGCACCTGGTCACCGCGCAGGCGAAGAAGGCCGAGTACCAGGTGGCCAACACCCAGTCCGACGGCGGCCAGATGGCCATGCTGAAGGCGTTGGAACTGAAGCCCGAGGACCATGCCGCACTGGTGCAACGATGCAGCGAGCGCGGAATCCGCTTCATGTCCACCGCCTTCGACGCCGCCAGCCTGGCCTTCCTGGGCACCTTGGACATGCCGGCGCTGAAGATCCCCTCGGGCGACATCACCGCCGCCCCACTGCTTTTGCTGGCCGCGCGGCTGGGCCAGCCTCTGATCGTGTCCACCGGCATGTCCACACTGGCGGACATCGAGGCCGCACTGGGCGTGCTCGCCTACGGCCTGACCCGCGAGGGCGAGCCGAGTGGGCGTGCAGACACCGAGGCTGCCTTTGCCAGCGAGGAGGGGCAGGCCGCGCTGCGCGCCTTCGTTACCCTGCTGCATTGCGTGACGCAGTACCCGGCGCCACCCGAGGCTGTGAACCTGCGGGCCATGGGCACCATGGCCGCGGCCTTCGGGCTGCCGGTCGGCTACTCGGATCACACCTTGGGCATCGAGATATCGCTGGCCGCAGTGGCGCGTGGTGCCTGCGTGATCGAAAAGCACTTCACGCTGGACCGTGCCATGCCGGGCCCGGACCATGCAGCCTCGCTGGTACCCACGGAACTGGCGCAACTGGTGGCCGGCATCCGCCGCATCGAGCAGGCGCTGGGCTCGCCGCGCAAGCAGCCGGCCGAGGCCGAGTTCCCGAACCGCGCGGTGGCCCGGCGCAGCATCGTGGCGGCACGACCGATCCGCGCTGGCGAGCCGTTGACTGCGGACATGCTGGCCGTCAAGCGGCCTGGCACAGGCGTGTCGCCGCTGGACTGGTGGGACGTGCTGGGCCGCCCGGCTCGGCGCGACTACGACGCCGACGAATTGATCGACCGATGAGCGCAGACCGCCCCGTCATTGTCATCGGCTCCGGCGGCCACGCCCGGGTGGTGGCCGACGCACTGCTGGCTGCCGGCGCGACGGTACTGGGTTTCACCGACGCGGATCCCGCCCGCCACGGCTTGAGCCTGCTCGGCCTGCCGGTGCTGGGAGGTGACGACGCGCTGCAGGCCCACCGGCCCGATGCCGTGCATCTGGCCAACGGCCTGGGTGGCGTCGGCAGCGTGGACGCGTCCGGCCCCGGCCAGGGCCGCCTGCGCCAGCGGGTGCAGCAAGGCTTGGCAGCACAGGGCTGGTTGTTCGTCGGTGTGCGGCACCCTTCGGCGGTGCTCTCGCCCTTTGCGGAACTGGCGGGCGGCGTGCAACTGCTGGCCGGCAGCATCGTGCAGCCTGGCGCCCGGCTGGGCGAGGGCTGCATCGTCAACACCTCGGCGGTGGTCGAACACGACGTGCACCTCTCCGCCTGGTGCCATGTGGCGCCACGCGCACTGCTGTGCGGCGACGTGAGGGTCGGCACGGGCAGCCACATCGGCGCCGGGGCGGTATTGCGCCAGGGCGTGCGCCTGGGCGCCAACACCCTGGTAGGCGCCGGTGCGGTGGTGGTGCGTTCGTTCGACGGTTCGGTGGTGCTGGCGGGCGTGCCGGCACGCGTCATGGAATCCAGGCGATGAGTGCATGGGAACTGGCGCTGGTAGCGCCCGACACCACGCTGCGCGAGGCCCTTCGCGCCATCGATTCGGCACGCACCCAGCTGGCACTGGTGGCCGATGCCGACCGACACCTGCTGGGCACGCTCAGCGACGGTGATGCCCGCCGTGCCCTGTTGCGCGGCCTGGGCCTGGACGACCCGGTTTCGGCGGCGATGTACCGGCAGCCCACATGCGCCCGCCAGGGCGAGGACCGCACCAGCCTGCTCGCAACGATGCGGCGCCTGTCGCTGCACCAACTGCCCATCCTGGACTCCGAGGGCCGGGTGGTCGGCCTGGCGCTGGTGGACGAACTGCTCGCCACGCCACCACGAGACAACCCCGTGGTGATCATGGCCGGCGGCCTGGGCAGCCGGCTGCAGGAACTGACCCGCGACACCCCCAAGCCGATGCTCAAGGTGGGCTCACGGCCGCTGCTGGAAACCATCGTCCGCGGTTTTTCCGAGCAGGGCTTCACCCGCTTCTACTTCGCGGTGAATTACCTGTCTGAGCAGATCGAGGCCCACTTCGGCGATGGCTCGGCGATGGGCATCGACGTGCAATACCTTCGCGAGCGCCAGCGCCTGGGTACCGCGGGTGCGCTGAGCCTGCTGCCCGAACAGACATTGCCATTGGTCGTGACCAATGCGGATCTGCTCACCAAGGTCGACCACGCCCAGATGGTGGACCGCCATGTCGAACTCGGGGCCGACGCCACCATGGCGGTGCGCGACTACGAAATGCAGGTGCCCTTCGGCGTGGTGCGCGAGCGCGACGGTGCGATCGAGGCCATCGAGGAGAAACCGGTCCAGCGCTTCACCGTCAGCGCCGGCATCTACGTGATCTCGCCGAGCGCTTTGCGGCTCGTGCCGGCCGACACCTTCTTCGACATGCCCTCGCTGTTCGATGCCGCGGCCCGGGCGGGCCTGCGCACCCGCGCCCATGCGATCGATGGCTATTGGCTCGACATCGGCCGGCTTGGCGACTACGAGCGCGCCAACCTCGAGTTCGGCAAGGTGTTCCGGTGATCGCCGGCCGCCGTGTCCTGGCGATGATCCCGGCGCGCGGCGGCTCCAAGGGCCTGCCCGGAAAGAACATCCGCCTGCTGGCGGGCAGGCCGCTGCTGGCCTGGACGGTGCAGGCCGCGCTCGATGCGGCCGCGCCTGATCGCGTGGTGCTCTCTTCGGACGACGACGCGATCATGGCCGCGGGCCGGCAGGCCGGCTGCGAGGTGCCTTTCCGCCGCCCGGCGGAACTCGCCACCGACACCGCCAGTTCGATCGACGTGGTGCTGCACGGGTTGGATGCGTTGCCGGGCTTCGACGTGGTGATGCTGCTGCAGCCCACCTCGCCATTGCGTACGGCGGCCGACATCGATGCAGCCTGCCAGCGCTTCGCGGCCTCGGGCGCTCCCTGCTGCGTCTCGGTGGCACCGGTTGCGCAGAGCCCCTACTGGATGTACCGGCTGGGCGACAGAGACACCTTGCAGCCCTTGCTGGCGTTGCCCGAAGGCGTCACCCGCCGGCAAGACCTGCCGCCGGTCTACGCGCTGAACGGCGCAATCTACATCGCCGACGTGGCCTGGTTGCGTCGCACGCGCGGCTTCGTCGCCGGGGGCACGGTGGCCCATGTGATGCCCGCCGAACGCTCGCTGGACATCGACACCGAGGCCGATTGGGCCGAGGTGGAGCGGTGTCTCAGGCCCGCAGGCCTAACGCGCTGACGCACGCCGCCAGATCGGCATGGACGGCGTCCGCCAACTGCTCTGCACCGGGTTCCAGCGCATGACCTGAACGCACCAGGAAGACCCGGCCGACGCCGGCGGTGCGCCCGGCTTCAGCATCGGCCGCCTTGTCGCCCACCATGATCGAGCCCGCCATGTCCAGACCCCATTCACGCTGCGCCTGCAGCAGCATGCCGGGGCGCGGCTTGCGGCAGCCGCAGTCGACGGCGAACTCGGCCACCGTGCCGGCCGGGTGGTGCGGGCAGTGGCAGATCGCGGTGGCCGGGCATCCGGCGTCGCTCAGTGCCTGCCGCAGTTGGGCGGTGAGTGCCTGGTAGTCGGCCTCGCTGTAGTAGCCGCGTGCGATCCCGGACTGGTTGGTCACGATGACCAGCGCGTAACCTGCCCGATGCAGCGCGCGCATCGCGTCCAGCACACCCGGAAGGAACTCGAAATCCGCCCATCGATGCAGGTACCCGACCTCGCGGTTGACCACGCCGTCGCGGTCCAGGAAGGCGGCGCGCTGCATCGCCGCGTCAGGCGGCCAGTTCGTCGTAGCTGACGCTGGCGGTGCCGAACTTGCCGACCACCAGGGCGGCGGCATGGTTGGCCAACGGCACAGCGTCGCGCAGCGTCATGCCCGCACCGACCAGCGCGGCCAGCGCCGCGACGACTGTGTCGCCGGCACCGGTGACGTCGAACACCTCGCGTGCCTCGGCCGGCACATGGCAAGCGCCGGCGTCGTCGAAGAGGGTCATGCCCTCCTCGGAGCGCGTCAAGAGCAGGGCCTGCAGCGACAGGCGCTGGCGCATGGTCTGCGCCAATTCGGCCAGGTGCGCCTCGTCGCGCCAGGGCCCCGTGATGAGGGCCAGTTCGCCGCGGTTGGGCGTCAGCAGGCTGGCGCCGGCATAGCGCGCGTAGTCGCTGCCTTTCGGATCCACCAGCACCGGCTTGCCGGCGGCGCGTGCGCACTCGATCATGCGTGGGATGTGGGCCAGGCCACCCTTGCCGTAGTCCGAGAAGATCACCGCGTCATGCTGCGCGACCTCGCTCTCGAAAGCGGCAAGCATCTGGCCCAGCACCTCGTGGTCTGGCGTGTTCTCGAAATCCACCCGGATCAACTGCTGCGAGCGGCCGATCACGCGCAGCTTCATGATGGTCTTCAGTTGCGGGTCTCGGCCCAGCACGGTTCGTATGCCCCGCTGTTGCAGCAACTGCTCCAGCCGGCGCGCGGCGTCGTCCTCGCCCACCACAGTCAGGAGGGTGGCCTGTGCGCCTAGCGACTGCACGTTGACCGCGACGTTGGCCGCCCCACCCAGGCGGTCGTCTTCGCGCGTGACGCGCACCACCGGCACCGGGGCCTCCGGCGAGATTCGGTCGACGGCGCCGAACCAGTAGCGATCCAGCATGACATCGCCAACGACCAGCACGCGGCTGGCCGCCAACCGTTGCCTGGAGGGCAGCAAACGATTCATGCCAGGCCCAACTCGTGTTCGACCTGGCCGCACAGCGTGTGGCCGATCAGGATGTGGGCCTCCTGGATGCGAGCGGTGACCGCGCTGGGCACCACCAGCGCGATGTCACACAGGGCTTTCAGTGCACCGCCATCGCGGCCCAGCAGGCCGATGACGGCGATGCCTGCGGCACGTGCGTCCTCGGCAGCACGGCGCACATTGGCCGAGTTGCCGGAGGTGGAGATCGCCAGCAGCACGTCACCCTGGCGGCCGAGCGCGCGCAATTGGCGGGCGAATATCTCGTCGAACGAGTAGTCGTTGCCGATGCAGGTCAGCGCCGAACTGTCGGTGCTGAGCGCAATGGCGGCAAGTGGCCGCCTGTCCTTGATGAAGCGGCCCGTCATCTCGGAGGCGATGTGCTGGGAGTCTGCGGCCGAACCGCCATTGCCGCAGACCAGCAGCTTGCCGCCAGCGGCCAGGCACCGGGCGATCAGGGCGCCGGCCCGGCCCACCTCGGGCGACATTGCCGGCAGCCGGGCCATCAACTCGCCGTGCTCCGCGAGATTGGACAAGAACAAGGCGGTCATCAGAGCTCCTCGACCCGCCGCGGCGGAAAGCTGTCCCAGCTCAGGCAACCGGGGCACTGCCAGAAGTAGCGTTGCGCCTCGAAGCCGCAAGCGGCACAGCGGTAGCGCTGCTGCGGCCGCGCGGCCCGGGCCACGGCCTCGCCCACGGCCTGGGCGGTCTCGGCGCTCCACTCTGCCACCGGCCGGGCCAGCACGGCCTGTGCAGCGCTCAGGGTGGGATGCGAGCGCAGGTGGGGCAGCAAGGCGGCGTCCGCGCCCAGTTCATGCCCCTGGGCCCTTGAACGGGCACGCAGGAGATCCAGGCTGGGTGCGTGCTCGTAGGCGGCCTGCAGGCCTGCGGCGGCAGTGGCGTCCTGGCCAATGGCACGGGCACTGTCAGCATAGTCGCTGGCGACCAGGGTGAAGGCGGCGAGGTCACGCAGACGCAGGTCGTCCCACGCCGCCAGGGCCTCGGCATGGCGGCCGGCACGGGCCATGCGCTGGCCAGCCAGCAGCAGCGGCCGGGGAGCCTGAGGGGCAGCTTCGCGCGCTTGCTGCAGCGCGGCGTCTGCATCGTCGGTCTGGCCTTTGGCGTCGGCCTCCAGCGCCATCTCGCAGCGGTAGTGGGCGATGCGGGTGCCGAATGCGCCGATGCCACTGCGCTCGAGCGCAGCGGCGGTGTCGGCGGCGGCCGCCCAATCGCGGGAGCGCTCGTAGAGGTTCAGCAGGGCGAGGCGTGCGTCGGTGTCGAAGGCGGTTCCCTCGAGCGCACGGTAGGCCTGCTCGGCCCGGTCGAACAAGCCGGCCTTCATGAAATCCTGCGCCAGCGCGTGCTGGGCTCTGTCGCGCTCGCTGCCCGGCAGATCGGAGCGGCCCAGCAGGTGCTGGTGCACGCGAACCGCGCGCTCGAACTCGCCCCGGCGGCGGAACAGGTTGCCGAGTGCAAAGTGCAGTTCCGTGGTGTCGGGGTCGTTCTGGACAGCCTCGATGAAGGCGTCGATGGCCTTGTCCTGCTGCTCGTTGAGCAACAGGTTCAGCCCCTTGAAATAGGCCTTGGGCGATTCACGGTTCTCACGCCTGAGTTGGCGCAGGTCCAGCCGTGACGCCAGCCAACCGAAGGCGAAAGCCACCGGCAGCGCCAGCAACCAGCCGAAGACATCAAACTCCATCGGGGATCACGGGTTGAATCGCCTCGCGCGGCGCAGCCGGCGAATGAGCTGGCGAGTCGGGGGCGGCGGGTGCCCCGAGGCGGGCCAGGCGGCGCTGCCTCCACCAACTTGGTGCCATCGCCAGCACCCCGAAGGCGGTGCCGCCAGCGAAGGCAGCCAGCACGATGATGACCATGGGCGCGTTCCACGCGTAACCGAAGAACCAGTGCACGGCGGCGGCCTGCTGGTTGTTCAGCGCGAAGGCGAACAGCGAGAAGAAGATGAAGGCCCGTGCGAGCCAGACGAAGAAGCGCATCGATGTCGATTCTACGGAGTCACGGCAAGAAAAAAGGGCCCCGTGCGGGGCCCTTTGGGAGTGAGGCATGCCAAGGCGCCTCAGCCCTTTGCCTGTTCCTCGACCGGCAGGTTGGCGTCCACGCCTTCGCGCAGCGCCTTGCCAGGCTTGAAGTGAGGCACCAGCTTCTCGGGGATCGTCACCTGCTCCCCGCTGCGCGGGTTGCGGCCCACGCGAGGCGGGCGGCGGTTGATCGAGAAGCTGCCGAACCCCCGGATTTCGATGCGGTGCCCGCGCGCGAGCGCGTCGGACATCGCATCGAGAATCGTCTTGACCGCGAACTCGGTGTCGCGTTGCGTCAGTTGCGCGAAGCGATCCGCGAGCTTGGCAACGAGGTCCGAGCGGGTCATGGCGAGTCGATCAGCCGTTGCTCTGGTTGTCCAGCTTGGCGCGCAGCAGGGCGCCCAGGCTGGTGGTGCCGGCGGTCTCGCGCTCGTTGGACTGCGACAGCCGCGTCATGGCCTCTTGCTGGTCGGCCTGGTCCTTGGCCTTGATCGACAGCTGGATGTTGCGCGTCTTGCGGTCCACGTTGACGATCATCACCGAGACCTCGTCGCCTTCCTTGAGCACGTTGCGTGCGTCTTCGACGCGGTCACGGCTGATTTCGGAGGCGCGCAGGTAGCCCAGCACGTCGTCGGCGAGTTGCACTTCAGCGCCACGCGGGTCGACCGTCTTGACCACGCCGTTGACGATCTGACCACGGTCGTTGACCGAGGTGAAGGTCGCGAACGGATCGCCGTCGAGTTGCTTGATGCCCAGCGAGATGCGCTCGCGCTCGACGTCGATGCCCAGCACCAGGGCTTCGACTTCCTGGCCCTTCTTGTAGTTGCGCACGGCGGTCTCGCCGGCCTCGTGCCAGGACAGGTCGGACAGGTGAACCAGGCCGTCGATGCCGGCAGCCAGGCCCACGAAGACGCCGAAGTCGGTGATCGACTTGATCGGGCCCTTGACCTTGTCGCCGCGCTTGACGGTGGCCGAGAACTCTTCCCAGGGGTTCGCCTTGCACTGCTTCATGCCCAGGCTGATGCGGCGCTTGTCTTCGTCGATCTCGAGGACCATGACTTCGACTTCTTCGCCCAGCGTCACGACCTTGGAAGGGGCGACGTTCTTGTTGGTCCAGTCCATCTCCGAGACGTGCACCAGGCCTTCGATGCCCGGTTCGATCTCGACGAATGCACCGTAGTCGGCGATGTTGGTGACCTTGCCGAACAGGCGGGTGCCGGTCGGGTAGCGGCGGGCCACGCCCATCCACGGGTCATCACCCAGTTGCTTGATGCCCAGCGAGACGCGGTTCTTCTCGGCGTCGAACTTCAGGACCTTGGCCTGCAGTTCCTGGCCGACGGTGACCACTTCGCTCGGGTGGCGGACACGGCGCCAGGCCATGTCGGTGATGTGCAGCAGGCCGTCGATGCCGCCCAGATCCACGAATGCACCGTATTCGGTGATGTTCTTGACCACGCCGTTGACGATGGCGCCTTCGGACAGGGTCTCGAGCAGCTTGGCGCGTTCTTCGCCCATCGAGGCTTCGACCACGGCACGGCGCGACAACACAACGTTGTTGCGCTTGCGGTCGAGCTTGATGACCTTGAACTCCATGGTCTTGCCCTCGAACGGGCTCATGTCCTTGACCGGGCGGGTGTCGAGCAGCGAGCCGGGCAGGAAGGCGCGGATGCCATTGACCAGGACGGTCAGGCCGCCCTTGACCTTGCCGCTGACGGTGCCGGTGACGAAGTCGCCCGACTCCAGTGCGGTTTCCAGCGACAGCCACGAGGCCAGGCGCTTGGCCTTGTCGCGCGACAGGATGGTGTCGCCATAGCCGTTTTCGACAGCATCGATGGCCACCGAGACGAAATCACCGACCTGGACTTCGATCTCGCCGGTGTCGGTCTTGAATTCCTCGATGGGCACATAGGCTTCGCTCTTCAGGCCGGCATTGACGACCACGAAGCTGTGTTCGATGCGCACCACCTCGGCGGTGATGACCTCGCCGGAGCGCATTTCGGAGCGCTGCAGGCTTTCCTCGAACAGGGCGGCAAACGATTCGGCACCGCTGTTGGCGGCGACTTGGGCTTGGGACATGAGGGGTTCCTAGGGCTGGCTTGCAACGAGCCAGCAAAGTTGCGGTGCGGAGTGCACGGCAGGGTTGCGGTTGACGAGTTCACCGCCCTCGGTCGGACCATGCGGGCCTGGAGGGAAGGGCGGTGGGCCCAAGGGGCAGCGGCTTTGATTTGCTGTCAGAACCGCCGGCGTTGCTGCCACCAACCCAACACCTGTTCCACCGATTCCTCGATGGTGAGGCTGGAGTTGTCCAGCAGCTTCGCATCCACGGCCGGCTTGAGCGGCGCGACGGCGCGGGTACGGTCCCGCTCGTCACGCATCTGCAAATCAGCGCGAAGACTGTCGATATTAGCGGGATTTCCTTTAGAAATCAACTGCTTATACCGCCGCTCGGCACGCGCGTCGGCGCTCGCGGTGAGGTAGACCTTCAACTCGGCGCCGGGGAAGACCACGGTGCCCATGTCGCGGCCATCCGCCACCAGCCCCGGCGCGCGGCGAAAGCTCAATTGCAACGCGTGCAGCGCGACCCGCACCGAGGGGTGGACGGAGACCCGCGAGGCCAGACCGCCGGTGGATTCCAGTCGCAGCGGGTCCGTGATGTCCCGGCCGGCAAGGAACACCCGCTGGTCCGAGAACCGCAGTTCCAGCCGGGCAGCCAGCGCGGCCAGCGCCGGTTCGTCCTCGAGCGCGATGCCCGCATCCAGTGCCGCCAGTGCCGTGGCGCGGTACAGCGCGCCGGAATCGAGCAGGTGGTAGCCCAGGCGTGCGGCCAACTCGGCAGCCAACGTGCCCTTGCCCGACGCGGTGGGGCCGTCGACAGTCAAGACGGGCACGGCGTTCGGCGCCGGTGTGACGATGCCGAAGAAGGCCTCGAAGTAGTCCGGGAAGGTCTTGCCGACACAGCGCGGGTCTTCGATGCGCACCGGGCAGTCGGCCCCCGCCAGCGGGTTGAAGGCAGCGAGGGATCCGCACATCGCCATGCGGTGGTCGTCGTAGGTGTGCAGGCTGGCGGGGTTCCAATGGGTTGTCGGGGTCACGGCGATGAAATCCGGGCCTTCCTCGACCGTGGCGCCCAGCTTGCGCAGTTCGGTGGCCATGGCGGCGATGCGGTCGGTTTCCTTCACGCGCCAACTGGCGATGTCGCCCAGGCGGGTGGTGCCGTCTGCATACAGCGCCATGACGGCCAGCGTCATGGCTGCATCGGGGATGTGGTTGCAGTCCAGCGTCAGCGCCTTCAGGGGCCAGGCGCCGCGGCGCACCTCCAGCCAGCCGGGGCCGCCGCGCACATCTGCGCCCATGGCACGTGCCGCCTCGACGAAACGGATGTCGCCCTGGATGGAGTCGAGCCCCACGCCCTCGATGCGCACCGGCTCCTGCGTGGCGGCGATGGCGCCCATCGCCACGAAGTACGAGGCCGACGAGGCGTCGCCTTCGACGTGTATCGATCCCGGGCTTCGGTAGGCCGATCCACGAGGCAGCACGAAACGTTGGTAGCCGTCCCGCTGCGCATCGATGCCGAAGCGGGCCAGAAGGCGCAGCGTGATGTCGATGTAGGGCTTGGAGATCAGCTCGCCATCGACCTCGATGACCACGTCTTGCGCGGTCGTCACCAGCGGGAGCGCCAGCAGCAGGGCGGTGAGGAACTGGCTGGAGACGTCGCCGCGCACTCTGATCGGAGCGGCCAGGTTGAGCTCGACCGGCGTACCGGTGCCGACCCGCAGTGGCGGATAGCCGGGCTGGCCCAGGTCTTCCACCGGGCAGCCGAGTTGGCGCAGCGCGTCGACGAGGTCGCCGATCGGCCGCTCGTGCATGCGCGGCACGCCGGACAGCTCGAAGTGCCCGCCTTGCGTGGCCGCCAGCACCGCCAATGCGGCAGTGAGGGGGCGCATCGCGGTGCCGGCGTTGCCAAGAAACAGCTTGGCCTCGCGGGTGGCGAGGCGGCCGCCGAGGCCGGTCACGTGCAATACGGTGCCATCGCGGCGCAGCGTGCAGCCGAGTGCCTGCAGCGCGTCCAGCATCACGCGCGTGTCGTCCGAATCCAGCAGGTCATGCACGGCCGTCGTGCCCTCTGCCAGTCCAGCGAGAAGCAGCACCCGGTTGGAGATGCTCTTGGATCCCGGCAGGCGCACCGAGCCACCAGCGCGGACAAGGGGGGGCAGGTCGAGGAAGGCCGTGGAGTACATGGTGGGCAGCGGCCAGCGGCCGAGGCGGAGAGCCTATTTCTTGACGGGACGGCCAGCGCCCATGCGCCAATGGCTGCGGGTCTGCGAGACACCGTTGACCAGGGCTTCCAGCGCTTCGCCCTGGCAGTCGCGCAGAACCTGTTCCAGCACGCCCAGTGCGCCACGGAAGCGCTCGGATTGCTTGAGGATCTCTTCGCGGTTGGCGATCAGGATGTCGCGCCAGATCGCTGGGTCGCTCGCGGCGATGCGGGTGAAATCGCGGAACCCTGGGCCGGCGAGCGACAGGAACTCCTCGCTCTCCTTCTGCTGCAGGATGCTGGTGAAGTAGGCGTACGCCAGCAGGTGGGGCAGGTGGCTCACCGCGGCGAAGGCGGCGTCGTGCGCCTCGGGGGTCATGACCCGGGTGTGTGCGCCCAGTGCCGCCCAGACGACGCGGGCCTTCTCGACCAGTTCAGGCGAGGTCTGCGCGATCGGCGTCAGGATGACCTGGCGGTCTTTGTAGAGATCGGCATCGGCGTGCTGCACCCCAGCGAGCTCTTTCCCGGTGATCGGGTGGGCCGGCACGAAGGCGCTGGCTCGCTCCTTGAGCACGCGCCGCGCTGCGTCCACCACGTCGCGCTTGGTGCTGCCCACGTCCATGAACAGAACGTTTGGGTTCACCAGGTGGCGGATGGCGCGGAAGGTGGTGTCGGTGGCAGCCACCGGCACCGCCAGCAGCACGATGTCCGAGCCCGAGACGGCCAGCAGTGCGGATTCGGCAACCTGGTCGATCACACCCAGTTGTCTCGCGCGCTCGGTGGTGGAGGGCGACTTGCTGTAGCCGATCACCCGCTGCACCAGGCCGGCCTGCTTCAAGGCCAGGGCGAACGAGCCGCCCATCAGGCCGCAGCCGATCAAGCCAAGTTGATTGAACATCAGTGAACGTCCAGCGGGTAGGTGCCGAGCACCTTGAAGAAGGCGCAGACGCCGCGAAGTTCCTTGAGTGCGGCATCGACCTGCGGCTCGTCCGGGTGGCCCTGCAGGTCGATGTAGAAGTAGTACTCCCATTGGCCCGAGCGGGCGGGGCGTGATTCAAACCGGGTCATCGACACCCCATGCTTCTTCAGCGGCACCAGCATGTCGTGCAGTGCGCCAGGCCGGTTGGTGACCGAGACGATCAGGCTGGTGCAGTCGTGGCCCGAGGCCTTGGGGGCGGGGTGGCGGTGTGGGTCGGTGACGATCGCGAACCGCGTGCGGTTGTGGGGGTCGTCCTGGATCGCAGGGGCCACCACGTGCAATCCATATTCGCTGCCGGCGCGCAGGCTGGCGATGGCGGCCATCTTCGGATCCTGGCCAGCCTGCCGCGCGCCTTCGGCGTTGCTGGATACGGGGCGGCGCTCGGCCAGCGGCAGATGATTGGACAACCAGGCATGGCACTGCGCCAGCGCCTGCGGGTGTGCGCACACCACTTCGATGCCTTGCAGGTTGTTCTCCTTGCGCAGCAGGTTCTGCCGCACGAACAGGCTGGTCTCGCCGATGATGAACAACGGCGTGGTCAGCAGGATGTCCAGCGAGCGCGCAACCACGCCCTCGTTGGAGTTCTCCACCGGCACCACGCCGAAATCGGCGGCACCGGCGGCGGTCATCTGGAACACCTCGTCGATGCTGGCACACAGCACCCGCACGATCGACGAGCCGAAGAAGCCCAGCGCGGCTTCTTCGCTGAAGGTGCCGGCCGGGCCCAGGTAGGCCACGCGGGTGGGTGTCTCCAGCGCACGGCAGGCCGACATGATCTCGCGCCAGATCGGCGCCACGTTCTCCGGCAGCAACGGGCCGGGATTGACGGATTTCAGGCCGTCGATCACCTGCGCCTCGCGCTCGGGGCGGAACACCACCGAGCCTTCCTTTTTCTTCAACTCGCCCACAGCGAGGGCCAACCCGGCCCGGCGGTTCAGCAGCGACAGCAGGTCTCGGTCGAGCGAATCGATCTGTTGCCGCAGGGCCAGCAACTCGGGCTGGATCTCGGCAGGCGGAGATGAAGGCGTGTCAGCCATGGCGGCGGGCGAAATCCTGCAGATGGTTCACGAGTGCCTGCACACCGGACAGCGGCATGGCGTTGTAGATCGATGCGCGCATGCCTCCGACCGACTTGTGGCCCTTCAACTGGAGCAGCCCGGCCTCGCGGGCGCCGGCAAGGAACGTTTCGTTCAGGCGCTCGTCGGCGAGGAAGAAGGGCACGTTCATCCGCGAGCGTGCGCCCGGCGCCACCGGGTTTCGGTAGAAGCCGCCGCTGTGGTCCAGGCAGCCGTACAGCAGGGCCGCCTTCTCCGCAGCACGGCGATCCATCTCGGCCACACCGCCTTGGGCCTTCACCCAATGGAACACCAGGCCGGCCATGTAGATGCCAAAGGTGGGCGGCGTGTTGTACATCGAGCCGTTGGCAGCGACGACCGAATAGTCGAACGCCGAGGGGCAGATCGGCAGCGCATGGCCCAACAGATCGTCGCGCACGAAGACCAGGGTCAACCCGGCCGGGCCGATGTTCTTTTGCGCACCGGCGAAGGCCAGGCCCACCCGCGACCAGTCGATCGGGCGCGACAGGATGTGCGACGAGCAATCAACCACCAACGGCGCGCGGCTGCCCAGTGCGGCCAGATCGGGCAGGCTGTGCATCTCGACGCCATGGATGGTCTCGTTCGAGCAGACATGCACATAGGCGGCGTCGTCGCGCAGGGCCCAGGTGGCTGGTGCGGGCAACTCGGTGTGGCCGGAGGCCTCGTTGCTGGCCGCGGCGCGCGCGTCGGCGTAACGGCCGGCTTCCTTCAGCGACTTCTGGCTCCATGAACCGGTGACGATCACGTCGACCTTGCCGCCACGCGAGAGGTTCATCGGGACGATGGCGTTCTCGCCCAGGCCGCCACCCTGCATGAACAGGATGCGCACGTTGGATGGCACCTCCAGCAACTCACGCAACGTGTGCTCAGCGTCGTCGCAGATGCTGATGAACTCCTTGCCGCGGTGGCTCATCTCCATCACGCCCATGCCGCAGCCATGCCAGTCGAGCATCTCCTCGGCAGCCTGGCGCAGTACGGGCTCCGGCAAGGCCGCCGGCCCGGCCGAGAAGTTGTAGGGGCGCATGCTCTCCGCCACCTGCCTACTTCTTGATCGGGGCCTTGGCGGCGGGTGCGGAGGCGGGCTTGGCAGGGGCGGGCGCCGGCTTGCCAGCAGGTGCAGACGCGGCAGCGGCAGAGGCCGCAGCGGCGGCAGACTGTGCGAAGCGCTTCTGCAGCGTTTGCTCCAGCACCTTCAGGCGCGGCTCGATGGTGCCACGGGTGTCCTCGATGAGCTTGCGGGACATCTGCGTCTGCATTTCGCCCCCCAACTGCTGAAACTTCTTGGCTGCCGACGAATCCAGCCAGGCCGCTACCTGCTTCAACTCTTCTTCACTGAAGCGCTCCTCCAGCATCGGCCCGATGGTGGTCGGCCCGAGCCGCGCGGCGCTCTCGCGCAGCTTTGGCTCGATCTCGTCGTAGAAGCCCTTCACGTCGCCTTCGATCTGCTTGCCAAGAGGCTGTCGGATGTCGTTCGGCATGGCCGCAAGCGCCTGGCCGGCCGCCTGCAACACGCGTTGGGCGGTGTCGCCGGCGATGCCACGCGCCATCGAGTCGATGGCGGGTTGCTGCAGTTTCACCACCCGGGCAGCGAGTTCGGCCTTGGTCTGGGCGCCGGCGCTCACCGCCAGGAGCGACAGGGCCGCGGCGGCCAGCCAGGGCAGGCGGCGGTTCATCAGCGAAGCGTGGTTCAAACGTTGTCCTCGGTGGGTGCGGCGCCATCGGCGTCGCTGTCGGAATCGGCTTGCGCATCGTTCTCGACGATGCGTTGCAGGCCAGACAGGGTGGCGCCGTCGTCCAGCGCAATGAGTGTGACGCCCTGCGTGGCGCGCCCGAGTTCGCGGATCTCGCTGACACGGGTGCGCACCAGCACGCCCTTGTCGGTGATCAGCATGATTTCGTCGTTCGGGCGCACCAGCGTGGCCGCCACGACCTTGCCGTTGCGCTCGCTCTGCTGGATGGCGATCATGCCCTTGGTGCCGCGGCCGTGGCGGGTGTACTCGACGATGGAGGTGCGCTTGCCGTAGCCGTTCTGGGTGGCAGTGAGCACGCTCTGGGTTTCGTCTTCGGCCACCAGCATCGCGATGACAGTCTGGCCATCCTCCAGCATCATGCCGCGCACGCCACGGGCCTGACGGCCGAGCGGGCGGACCTCGTCCTCCGCGAAGCGCACCGCCTTGCCGCCGTCGCTGAACAGCATCACGTCGTGCTGGCCGTCGGTCAGCGCGGCGCCGATCAGGTGATCTCCCTGATCCAGGTCGACCGCAATGATGCCGGCCTTGCGCGGGTTGCTGAACTCGTCGAGCGA
>Ga0075163_10005767_pt1 | contig 16436 bp, 12 predicted proteins | sample JI1023141ADNA_FD_71478 | JGI IMG/M metagenome (GOLD analysis project Ga0075163, IMG submission 71478) | Wastewater effluent complex algal communities from Wisconsin, to seasonally profile nutrient transformation and Carbon sequestration -... | ecosystem: Engineered > WWTP > Effluent > Algae...
GGATCCAGCGTTATAAAAGCATCGCATCATCTTATTGCAGATGAACTGGCTACCTCCAGGGTTGTTGTATCAAGATTACTAAAGCAGTTGGAGAACAGTAAAAAAATAATTCTGTATCGAAACGAAATAAAATTATTGCCAGCTCTGGATAGTTAAGCAAAGTAATCAAATAAAAGAAAGCCTCCGTTGCATCAGGGGCTTTTAAGCATCATTGTAACAGGTTATTTTTTTATGATCATTTTCTGCAAGCGGTTTGTTTCATTCTGCACAAGCAATATATATGCTCCCGCAGCAAGGTAAGGCCTTAAGTAAATCGAATAGGTTCCTGCATTTCTTATATCCACTGTGCCGGACTGCACTATCTGCCCGCTTGTGTTTGCAATGCTGTAATTATACATCCCTTTTATAGCAGCGCTTGCGTACAGATCTATTTTTGTGTCAACCGGATTGGTTATTACATAGAATAATTTATCTGTTGAATTTGCTGATACAGTAACAATATGCGAATAATTTACCTGTACAGCCAGGTCTGTTATTTTTAAACGATAAAAAGCAGTGCCGCTTAAAATTTTTCTGTCATCATAACCATATAACTCTGTACCATTGCGATTGAAAGCAGCCTGTGTGTAAATAGTATAGAAGTTAATACCGTCATCGCTGCGTTGCAGTTCGTATCGGGCTACATTCAGTTCGCTGCCTATAACCCAGTTCAGTTTTGTGAATTCATTTGTGCGTCCGGCAGTAAAACTTATTAGTTTTATGGGCAACACATAAGCTGTACTTCCAATCGTAAAATTTCGATTGAACGCAGTAATGCTGGATGAAGTTATAGTGCCTGTTGTGAGTGTATTCCCTGTTGCAGTACCACCAATTGACCTCCAGAAAGTACCATCATAACTGGCTGCTTTTATATCGCTGATCATAAAACCAGGAAAGCTTACTTTACTGTTATCCCAGTTCATGGTAACCTGCGCTGCCGAACCACTTATTTTATTAATGATCCAGTACTCTGCAGAATCGACATACACAAGCGGGTTATATACCGAAATCCGGTTGGGTGTTGTGCGGCTGTATCTTACATTAAACTCTGCAGATGCGCTAAGGTTGGTTAAAGCAACCGGCCTTTCGTATGTTATATTGCCAACGGGGAAAACAAAATCAGTGTTGCCCATTTTTTTGACCCATCCGTTTACATGGCGGCTATCGTTGCTGCCGCTGTAAGATGAGCCTGCTTCATAGATCATATAATTGGGCGTTGCTGCAGTGGTGATCATACCGGCTGTATAGGTATGAGTACCGCTTACGCTGAGATTATTATTCAGTGTAAAGCCCGCTGCGTTATTAGTAACAAGATTATAGGTTTTAAAAGCCTGGGTTCCGTTGATCGACTGTGCACTGCTTCCATTAAGGAATAAAGTGCCTGTTCCTGCAGGCATTGAGGACTGGGCATTGCTGATATCCTGCTTTACATAAAGTGCCCCGTTATTTGTGAGTGCTGCACCCGTTGCATTGGTAAATGATGCTGCCACAAAAAAAGTATCGGTGGCGGAAGCAATGTAAAGTGTTCCTGAGTTTTGAACATTCACCTGTGCCAGTAAAGCACTGTGATATATAAAAAGTAAACAGGTTGTTATAATTATTTTAATGCTGCTGCTGTTAAATGATAAGCTGGTGGTTGGTTGATTTAATCATTTAATTTTTCGATAAAATATACCAGCTGCTGCCATCGCACTGTATCATCACCGATTCGTACTGGAGCGTTAACACTCTCGTTGATGAACCATCAATGGTTTCGGAAGAGTTAGGATCGATGGTGACATTGTTTAAAGCTGCGGATATTTTTTTAATAACATATACCCTGCCGGTTGCTCCGCTGGCCGCTGGCAATGAAATGGTTATTGCCCCGGTGTTATTACAAACGATGCTGTAATCATTTGCGCTTGCTGTATAATTAGCTGTTTTTGTGGTAATCGAATATGCAGTTGACCCGGTAACAGATAAGGTCGATGTTGGGTTATTGTTTCCAATTCCTACCAGTCCTGATCCGTTAATACGCATTCTTTCGTTGGATGCCTGGTTAGTACCGCCGGTCATAAAGATCAGCGACTTTGCTGCTGTACCGGTTCCTATCAATAAATTTTGTCCAATATTATAAAGGTAGCCATCATTGGCTGCTCCCATTACACCACTGGAATTGTTCCCTCCATTGATTCCCATATCAATATAGTTCGTGGTTTCGCTTCCATTATTCGCAGTGGCAACTACATCAGAAGATGCATTTGTGCCGGAGGAATTATTTTGGATATTTAACTGCAGGTAACTGTCAATGGAACCTTTGCCTACAATAGCATTAACTGAAGTTGTTGTACCTGCATCTACAACCAGTTTTTCGGGATTGGTTGCATTAAAGGTAGAAGTGCCTACACCCAGGTTTCCACTGCTTGTAAGGCGCATCTTTTCAGTATTGTTGGTAATAAAGGGAAGATCAAATGCACTGGTTGTACCAATAGTTTTTAAACTGGCTACACTGTTGCCGTTGAGAAGCCAGGCAGAGCCTGAAAGATCAGACCATGTTGGTGCAGATCCTGCTCCGGCCGATATTAAGAACTGCCCCGAAGTTCCGGCAGCACCGCCGGGCATAAAAGCACCTGAAAGTTTTAAGTTGCCGGTTACGTCCAGTTTTTGTGCAGGATTGTTGTTACCAATGCCTACATTCCCACTTCCATTAATGCGCATTCTCTCATTGGTTGCCTGTGATGTTCCTCCCGTCATAAATACAAGCGACTTGGCTGCCGTACCTGTACCTACCAGTAAATTCTGACCTATGTTGTAGAGGTAACCATCATTGGCCGTACCCATAACGCCGCTGGTATTACCTCCTCCATTAATACCCATATCAATAAAGTTGGTTGTTTCGCTTCCGTTGTTGGCAGTTGCCACCACATCTGATGATGCATTGGTACCAGCAGAATTATTTTGAATATTCAATTGCAGGTAATTATCAATAGAACCTTTTCCTACAATAGCATTAACTGAAGTTGTGGTTCCTGCATCAACCAGTAATTTTTCAGGATGGGTTGCATTAAATGTTTGCGTACCAATACCCATTGTTCCGGTGTTGGTTAATACAACTCCGTTATTCCAGCTCATTACAGATCCCGGGGTATTATTATTGCCATATTGCAATACAAATTTGCCAAGTTCCTTACCCATTACAAAGTTGCCGCCGGATGTAGTGGCACTTTTCCAACTGCCATCGAAATAGGCATCAAAGGCATTGTAAACTGCATCATGCGTCCAGTTTAAATTTTGTAATAACGGATAGTTGTCTAAGGGTGTGGTAAATTGTATATGAGGTCCGTTCAAAGAAGCAGATGTGCCTTCAATTGCGAGCCTGGCAGCCCCAATGCCGCCCTCGGGTATTGTATTGGCACCGATACCAACTTTTCCATTTCCGTCAATACGCATCCTTTCATTGGTTGACTGGGCCGTTCCGCCAGTCATAAATACAAGAGATTTTGACGAAGAGCCGGTACCTATCAGTAAGTTTTGCCCGATATTGTATAGATAAGCATCATTGGCTGCACCCATTACGCCACTGGTATTTCCGCCACTGTTGATTCCCATATCCACAAAGTTTGTTGTTTCGCTTCCGTTGTTAGCTGTAGCCACTACATCTGATGATGCGTTTGCACCTCCAGAATTATTTTGAATATTTAATTGCAGATAATTATCAATAGAACCTTTTCCTACAATAGCATTAACCGAAGTTGTAGTTCCTGCATCTACCACTAATTTTTCGGGATGAGTTGCATTGAAAGTAGAAGTACCAATACCTAAGTTGCCGCTATTGGTGAGCCTCATTTTCTCGGTGTTATTTGTTATAAAAGGCAGCGAATGGTTGCTGATGGTACCAATTGATTTTTGAGAAGCAACCGAGTTGCCGTTTTGTGTCCAGTTAACACCAGATCCTCCCGGTAAGCTTTGTGCAGATACATTCCAGTTTGAACCATTACTGATAATGGTTATTGTTTCGTATGCCGATGTTAGTGTCCATGATGTTGCAGCATCTATAGTTTGTGATGAAGTGGTAGTAATGGTAAGCACCGGAGTTGGCCCGGTGGTGCTTGCGTTTTTTACCATATAGGTTCTGCCATCGCATCCAACAGCTGTTGGCAGGGTTAAGGTTGCAGCTGTGGTACCGGTAAATACCAGCAGGTTATCGATGGCGGTAGCAGTGGTGCTTGCAGTAAAGGCCCGGTAGCTGGTAGATATAGAGCCTCTTACATCCAATGTGGAATTTGGACTTGTGGTACCAATGCCCAGCTGTGCGTAGGATAATAGAACAAGCACGGTTGCAAGTGTTGTAAGTATTGATTTTTTCATGTAGTGGATTTAAAAATTCGAATATTCTTGCAATGACTTTTAGCCTTTGCCAAAACCCGGTTATTGATATTATTTACTTTTTATTTTTACCATTCAATGTTTATACCCACAATAAAATTTCTGTCTTTGCCAAACGGGCTGAAAACATAAGCGGGAACAGTTATTTTTTTTATGTTGAAGCCAACGAGTAACCCATATTCCAAAACAGTTTTTTCTTCATATACTTTTGTCAATTGTGTGCTTACACCTGCATAAAACCAATCAACAGGCTGGTAACCTGTTTCTGCCCAGGTATAAAAAAAATTTCCGGTTGCTCCGTTCTTGCTGGCCGTATATTGTGTCTGTACCGATACAAAGTATTTTTTATATTCAGCATCTGCATTTAACGCAACAGAGCCGCCATTAAACTCACCAAAAACCCAGCCCAGCATGGGCGTTACCGAATAGCTTAAAGTGCTGTCCCTGCTGAAATTTTTGCCTATGTATACCGATGCTGTCTTACGTTCCTCGTAATTATACCTGAACTCCGTATGCAACCCTTTTTTACCGGTACGGTGTACGATCGGCATCCATAAATAGGGCTCGTTGCTGCTTTTTAAATTGTAATTCTCAATACCGGTTTTGGTTTGAGCATTGCCACTAAGCTGCATCAAAATGCTCCATATGATAGTCAATAAGTTCTTCTTCACTTTCTACAATTTTTACTTCGGCGTTTTGAATTTTATCGTATAACAGAATTTCTTTTAAAAATGGATTCCAGTAAAAGATCAGGCGTTCAATAGGTTTCCATAGAATAACCCAGCTAAAAACATCAATGGCATTGCTGAACATGGAATGTATGCGATGATCGGCTCCGAAAACTGCCGGCAATACTCCCTGGCAAAACATTACTACAGCAATGCTGAATAACAGCAGGACATAGTTCTTCCTTTTAAATTTCCTGAACTCAATTTCCTTTAGTGTTTTCTGTATTTCAAAATGCCTGCGTATCGTTTTTATCAAAGGGTCTACCATAAAGCGCATGGAGCCCGATTCGCAACAGAAAATCTTAAAATCTATTTTAGTATGTCTTCCGGCATTGGTTACGGCGGTATCCAGGTAGTTTTTAAACTCCTGTCCAAGCTGTCTTTTATCAAGCCGTGCAGGGTCGTGCGGGTTAAAATAATTATTGATGCTGTTAGAGTCTATTCGCAGATAGATACTTATTTTAGGAATACTGGATTTTGACATAACATGTTTTTTTTGGATAAGGAAAGCTCCAAAGCATCGAATAAAAACGGAATAAGAAAAATAAAAGTGTTACAAACGTTATAGAATTATTTACAGAATTCATGTAGTAGAACATCTATACCGGGAATTCCTGTAAAAGAATAATTTTGCAGGCAGGGCAAAAACAGCAGGCTTACTTATCGCTATAAAGTTGTAACTTATGTTTTCTGTAAATGCATAAATCAACCTGTATCGCAAACATCCCGGCACATGTCAGAAAAACCAATCATTCAAAGAGAACACAATGCAACGCGTACCGGTATAACGCTGCAGTCGTTTTCCATATTTAACAGGCCGTTGCTATTAAGCTGCCTGGTATTTTTTGTACTTGCTGTGTTATTTACGGTACTCATTATAGAACGCTACCAGCTTGCAAAGGAAAACCGGGAAAAAAAGGCTATTGAAATTGTTCACCACGCAAAAGATAAGCTGCAGGATGCTTTGACACAAAGCTTATCTGCAACCAAAATCCTTGCTTTTTTAATAGATAAGAACGGGCAGATAAATAATTTTGATTCTATTGCTGCACAAGTACTTGAATCTGGAAAAGGCATTGATGCACTTCAACTTGTACCAGGCGGGGTGATACAGCATGTTTATCCTCTAAAGGGGAATGAAAAAGTAATCGGGTATAATATTTTGGAAGACTCCTCCCGAAATAAAGAGGCTTATAAAGCCATTGAACAAAAGAGATTGTTTTTTGCGGGGCCTTTTAAACTGCGGCAGGGAGATATGGGAGTAGTTGGCCGGCTACCGGTTTACAGGCAAAATAAATTCTGGGGATTTTCGGCAGTGGTTATTAAAATGTCAACATTATTCAAAGTAGCGGGTATTGATAGCTTAGGAAATAATGGCTACTATTTTCAGCTATCAAAGATAAACCCGGACAGCAAGCAGGAGGAATTCTTTTTACCCAGCCAAAATAAATTTACTGGAGCCAGATCGATCTCTGTTTTTGTGCCTGATGGCGAATGGAAACTATCTGTAATTAAAACCGATACAGGTATTGCTTCCGGGGATTTGTATATGCTGGCTTTGCTGGGACTGCTATTATCTGTACTGGCCGCAGTTTTTGCATACCGGATAGCCATACGGCCCAGGAAACTGAATGAACTGGTACTTAGCCGTACAAGCGAACTTAAAAACAGTGAGAATAAATACCGCTCACTGATCGAAAGGGTATCCGATGCATTTGTAGCCCTGGATAACAACTGGAACTACACATATGTAAACGAAAAAGCAGGGGAATTACTGGGCAGGGATCCGCAAAGCCTTATTGGAAAAAATATCTGGAAAGAGTTTCCTAATGGAATAGACAAACCATTCTATCATGCCTACTACCGGGCAATGGAAATACAGGAATACCAATACATGGAAGAGTATTATCCATCATTTGATAGGTGGCTTGAAAACCATATTTACCCTTCAAAAGACGGGCTCACTGTTCTTTTTAAAGATGTTACAGATATAAAACAGATCACACTTGCTTTAAAATATAAAGAAGAAAAATACCGGTCACTTATTGAGCAGGCATCAGATGGAATTGTAATAACCGATATGGAGGGTGTTATTCTGGAAGTAAATAAAAGCATACAACAAATGATTGGCTTTGCCGATGATGAACTGATAGGATACCAGCTGACAGATTTCTTACCCGAGGAAGATATGGAATCAAACCCTTTAAGGATACATGAATTGATGCAGGGTAAAAGCCTTTTGTACGAAAGAAGACTGAAGCGAATGGACGGATCTTATTTAGAAGTAGAGATAAACTCTAAAATGGCAAGCTCTCATACACTGATTGGCTTTATAAGGGATATTACCGAAAGAAAAAAAATCGAGAACAGGCTGATGTACCAGGCAAGCCTGCTGGAAAGTGTTTCGGATGCCGTTACCTCTTTGGACAAGAACAGGTATATAGTAAGCTGGAACAGTGCCTGCGAGGAATTGTATGGCTTTACAGCAGCAGAGGTAATGGGAAAAAGGGTGGCTGAACTGATTACTTTTGAATATCCCAACACGAATAACGAAGATGTATTTAAGCAGGTATTTGCAGAAGGTAAGTGGAAGGGGGAGTTCAATTTCATACATCCCAAAACCAAAGAAAAAATTTACCTGCTTAGCAATATTAACCTGCTTAAAGATAGTAAAGGTGAGAGCAGCGGTTTTATCATCACCAGTAAAAATATTTCGGACAGGATAAAAGCTGAGGAAAAGATCACAAAATCAAATGAGCGTTTTGAACTAATAGCGCAGGCAACCAATGATGCTGTTTGGGATCATGATTTTATAATGAACGAAACATGGGGGAATGCAAAACTGTACACAATCTACGGACTTGAACCAGGTAGCAGAAGGATCAACCTGGAAATTTTTATGGATCACGTTCATCCTGATGAAAGAGAAGGAATTGCAACGAGAATGAAAGCAGCTATTGAAAAAAAAGAAGTGTCTCTTTCAGAAATATTCAGATTTAGAACGGCCGATGGCGGATACCGGACCTTTTATGACAGGTCGAATATTAAATATGACGAATCGGGTAAGCCAATAAGAATACTGGGGGCCATGCAGGATATTACAGAAAGAGAGGAAGCCCAGAAAGCAATACTGGAAAGTGAAGTAAAATACCGCACCATAATAGAACAGGCTGCAGATGGTATTTTTATTGCCGATGAAAATACATATTTGCTGGATGTAAATAGTGCCGGTTGCAAGATGGGCGGATACAACAAGGAGGAACTTCAGAAAATGAGATTTGAAGATGTGATCCCCCCCGAAGATTTGATCAGCAATCCGCTATTGATCACAAAGCTGGAAAAAGGCCAGTCAGTTACTAATGAACGCAGGTTGATCCGCAAAGATGGAAGCATAATTGATGTTGAAATAAGTGCGCAAAAATTGCCGGATGCGGGATACCAGTTATTTGTAAGGGATATTACCGAACGAAAAAAAGCAGAGGAAGTGCTGGAGGAAAGTGAGCGGTTTTTAAAAGAAACCCAGCTTATTGCCAAACTGGGTACGTATACACTGGATATTACAACCGGAAATTGGAAAAGCTCCGGAATTCTGGATGATATTTTTGGAATTGAACCTGACTATGATAAAAGCGTTGAGAACTGGGAAAATATTGTTCATCCGGAATGGAGAGAAATCATGAGCAGATATTTCAGAGAGGAAGTTGTTGGTAAAGGGATGCGGTTTGATAAAGAATATAAAATAGTAAGAAAGAACGATAATGCAGAAAGGTGGGTTCATGGAATAGGGAGGCTTAAATTTAATGAAAGCGGACAGCCAATTGCCATGGTAGGCACAATACAGGATGTAAATAACAGTAAGTTGGCAGAAGAGGAGCTCTTTCAATCAGAACAAAAATACCGCTTGCTGTTTTATAACAACCCTTTACCTATGTGGATGGTATCTATTCCCGGGCTTGAATTTATTGATGTAAACGAATCAGCAATAAAACAATACGGCTACAGCAGGGAAGAGTTTTTAAAAATGACTACCAGGGACATGCGGCCTGCGGAAGATGTGGCAGGTTTTTTGAAAGAGATGGAAAAAATGAAGCCCGATGAAATCAATACAAGAGCCTGGCGTCATAAAAAAAAGGACGGAACTATTATTTATGTAGAAACATACAGCCACCAGATTGTGTATGAAGGAAAGCGGGTATGGCTGGGCTTAGCGCACGATGTTACAGATAAGCAGATGGCAGAAGAGCGGTTACAGAAGTCATATCAGGATATCAGGTTGCTGGCATCTAACCTGCAAAATATCAGGGAAGAAGAACGAACAAATATTGCACGTGAGATACATGACGAACTGGGCCAGCAATTAACAGGTCTTAAAATGGATATTTATTGGCTTTCAAGAAAAATAAATACTACAGACAACGAAATAGCTGCCAAACTAAAAGAGAGCATAGAACTGATAAACGCAACAGTAGCATCGGTGAGGAAGATCGCAACCGATTTGCGGCCAAGCATTTTGGACGATCTTGGACTGATTGCTGCTTTAGAGTGGCAGGGAGAAGAATTTGAAAAAAGGTCGGGCACCCATGTTGAATTCTTTAACGAGGCCGGTGATTTTGTTTTAAAGCCGGATTCTGTTACAGCAATATTCAGGATTTATCAGGAATTACTGACCAATGTGGCACGACATGCAAATGCAACTTTTGTTAAAGTGCTTTTGAAAAAAACAGATGAGAACCTGTTTTTCAGTGTGGCTGATAATGGTATCGGTTTTGACCCCGAAACCATTAATAAAAAGAAAACACTTGGATTATTGGGTATAAAAGAACGCACACTGCTTTTGGGTGGAACCTATGAATTTAAAAGCAGGCCGGGCGAAGGATCCGAAACAATTATTTCAATACCACTGAATCATTAATATAAACGCATTAATTTTATTTTATGTTAAGAATATTAATTGCCGATGACCATACCGTAGTTAGAAAAGGTTTAAGACAGATATTACTGGATGAATTTCCGGGAGCTGAGATTGAAGAAGTATCTGATGGCGGAGAATTGGTGAAAAAAGTAATGGCCGCAAAGTGGGATGTTGTTGTTAGTGATCTGTCGATGCCGGGCCGTAGTGGTTTGGATGCGCTGCAACAGATCAAACTTACGCATCCAGACCTGCCTGTACTGATATTAAGTATTCATCCCGAAGAACAATACGCCTTACGGGCGCTTAAATCGGGTGCTTCGGGCTATTTAAGTAAGGACACTGCACCCGATGAACTGGTAAAAGCAGTACAGAAAGTGTTGTTGGGAAAAAAATATATATCACAGGCAATTGCAGAAAAACTTGCCAATACTTTTTCTTCCGATACATCCATGCAGCCGCACGAAAACCTGAGCGACAGGGAGTTTGATGTAATGAAATTCCTGGCCAATGGTAAATCCGTTTCTGAAATCGCCGATATGCTTTCTTTAAGTGTAACAACTGTAAGTACTTACCGTGCAAGGATCATGGCAAAGATGAACCTGAAATCAAACTCGGACCTTACAAAATATGCAATTGAAAACAACCTGCTCTAAATAAATATCATACAACAGCCGGGCTTGTAGTAAAAAATCTACAAGGCCGCCGGCATTGTACTACATTCTTCGCTAAGTAAAACTTTAACTTTAAGGCATAATAATTATATACCCGAAGTGCCTGGCTACTCAAAAAAATTATTGATAATCGACAGCTCGGTATTTATTATTGAGCGCCTTGTTATTATGCTGGGCGAGGTTGAAAATATTAATAATGTATTTACGGCAACAAATTATAATGCAGCACTTGAAATTTTATACAAGGAGCCAGTTGATATTATTTTGATGGACATTCAGATGCCGGATAAAAACGGAGTTGACTTATTGAAGCATATCGTTTATCATTTTCCCAAAACAAAGGTGATTGTGCTGAGTAACCTGGTAAGTGACTTTTATCAGAAATTATGTATATCAGAAGGGGCTTTGCACTTTATAGACAAAACAAAAGACTTTGATAAAATACCGGAACTGATATTAGTGCTGTAAAGTTTAATAATTAAGCAGAAACAAAATATTAATACTATGACTAACCGATGAATTGTATTAAAGAACAGCATACTTATTGAAAAACCAACTTACCAGAATCATTTCCTTTAAAGACTAAGACTGTTCGGGCATGAGGCAGGCAGTAAGCCGGAAATATCAGAGTAAATCACTGAATTTCCGGCTTTATCTTTAGCTGTAAATCCTATCATAGGCAGCCTTGTATTTTTCCATGATCACTTTGCGTTTCAGTTTCAGTGTGGGCGTAAGTTCTCCGCTATCGATCGTCCATTCGTGTGGTAATAGTTCAAATTTTTTGATTTGTTCCACATGGTTAAAGAATTTATTAAAAGAGTCGATCAGCTCTTTGTACAGGTCCAATACCTTGGGATTGTGAATGGCATCTTCAATAGTTGTAAATGGAATCTCTTTATGAAGCATCCATTCTTTTAAATTATTGATAGCCGGTACAATTAAGGCACCTACAAATTTCTGTTCGGCGCCCACCACCATCATTTGCTCTACAAATGGTGATTCTTTCATTTTGTTTTCAATCGGCTGGGGAGCTACATATTTACCACCGCTGGTTTTAAACAATTCTTTTTTACGATCGGTTATTTTCAAAAATTTGGCATCCTCAAAAATTCCGATATCGCCGGTATGCAGCCAGCCATCAATGATCGTTTCGGCAGTCAGGTCGGGCCTTTTATAATACCCCATCATCACACTGGGGCCTTTCACACAAATTTCTCCATCTGCTTCCAGTTTCACTTCCTGGCCTTCTATGACCAAACCAACGGTGCCAAATTTAGTGCCACCCTTTTTCTGGCAGTTAACACTTATAACGGGGCTGTTCTCGGTTGGGCCATATCCCTCGAAAATAGGAATGCCGGCGGCTGTAAAGATGCGGATAAGCCTTACCTGGCATGCAGCACCGCCGGTTACAATAAATTTAATGTGGCCGCCTAAAGCTTCTTTCCACTTACTGAAAATCAGCTTTTTTGCCAAAGCCAGTTGCACCTTATACCAAAGGCCTTTGGGTTTTATATTATCATATTCATTTGCCAGGTCAACCGACCAATAAAATAATTTTCTTTTCAGGCCCGTAAGCTCAGCTCCTTTGGCCATTATTTTTTCATAGGTTTTTTCCAGGAGCCTTGGAACGGTTGAAAACAAAGTTGGTTTTACTTCCTTCAGGTTTTCGGCAATGGTGTCAAGGCTTTCGGCATAATAAATAGAAGTACCACTACTGATGTAGATGAAGGAAACCATTCTTTCAAAAATATGGTTCAGAGGTAAAAAGCTCAATGCTCGTCCGTTTACGTCATCAGTAAAAGGAAAACTTTTTTTTGAGTTGATAACGTTGGTTACAATATTTCGGTGGCTCAGCATTACACCTTTGGGTGTACCGGTTGTGCCAGATGTGTAGATGATGGTAGCGCAATGCTCTGCACGGATGCCTGCTTTTACTGCTTCCATTTTTTCCAGGTCGGCAGTTGTGGTGGCAGCTAACAAGGTTTTCCAGAATATTGCACCAGGCAGTTCGTCAAAACTGTAAATATTTACCAGGCTTGGTACGTTGCCCTTAATAATATTTACCTTTTCAAGTATTTCCTGGCCGCTTACAAACACATGCTTAATAGCAGCATCGTTAAAAATAAATTCCAGCTCATTTACATTGGTGGTTGGGTAAATGGGGCAAAGTGCAGCGCCAATTTGCTGGCAGGCCATGTCCAGCATCAGCCACTCGGGCCGGTTCTTTGAAATAAGGGCGATCTTATCCTGGTTTTCGATGGTCATATCGTGGCCACTTACACCAAGCTTTAATAAGCCTGCACTTAATTCATTCACAAGTTTTTTTACTTCAGCGGTGCTGAAGTTGATCCATTTTCCGTTTTCTTTTCCGCTGAACATGTCAGTCTTCGGAAATTTGTTTAACTGAAAATCGATGTAATCAAATAGCCTGGAATTTTCGTTCATATATGCAATCGTTCTTTTAGCTGAAAATTTATTTACCCTGGTTCTTTAGCTTTTCGTATTCACGCTCGGCAATGGTTTCAGTATCTGTTTTGTAGGCTTTCATAAATTTAAAAACCAGGCCAATACCAAGCCCAAGCATTACCCACAAAGGCCACGGTGTATGTGTATTAAAACCCCGGCGGCCTGCTGTGAAATACCATATTACCCAGCAAATGCCGGTTGTAATTACAAAACCAATAAGGCTGTTTTGAAAATCAGCACGGCGCTTGGCAAGCTTCCATAACTTTTCATCGCGTTGCTCTTCCATAAAAATATAGTTTATGGAACAAGTTAATAAAAAATAGTCATTTGCACATGGTTACCTGCAAGGCTATTTGTGGTAGTATTGCCCGGCCGGTACTTTAAATATTCTGCCCTGTAAAAAAAGGTTTAATGCATTGTACTCCTTGCTGTGGGCATTTGTCCAGGTTTGATAAGCCGGTAAATTCTCTGCGGTAGCAAAAACCCATTGGTTATAAGCATCAAATAAACCTTCCTGTATATATTGCTTTTGCAACTGGAATAATTTAAATGGGAATTTTAAAGCGCTTCCATTGGCATCCCACTCTAAAATAAAACGGGTTCGTATCATGCTTAAGGTTTCGGTATTAATGCCATTATTTGCCAACGAGCTTTGCTTGTTCATTGTTTTTAAAAAGGCACCTACAAAAGGATTTTTGTCTTTATTATTTTTTTCAAGGTTGGCATCTGCAAATAGTTTTTTATAGCCTTGCAGCAGAATATTTTTTATTTCGGGTGTGTTTGCACCTTTTGGATCGATGTTTATAAAGATCTCTCCGTACAGTAAACTCCATACTTTATCGGTGGTAAAATAATAGTACTTGCTGGCGTCATAATAATTGCCTGCAAAGCCAGGATCGCTTTCAATTCCCTTTTCCCATTCCTTGATGGCACTATAATCGCCCCGGGTCCAGAGTACTTTGCCCAGTTCGTTGTAAAGCGGACCACTGGCGGGTAGCTTTTTTATACCTTTTCTGTAAATATCTTCGGCACCTTTGGCATCTTCCAAAGCCCAATAAGCATCTCCGGCTATCTGAAAGCACTGGTCATCCACATCTGCCCTGTCAAATAAAGATTTTAATACTTCAATACATTTATTATAATCTTTCGAATAATAATAATTGAGCCCAAGATCTTTTGCAATTTCAAGATTGCCGGGCTCTTTAGCCAATGCCCGGTTAAGGATAAGTATTGCATTGGGATAATCACCCTTATGCATAAAATCTCTTGCATTATCACGTAGTTGTTTGGCATCCTGCGCAAACAAAAGGGTTTGAGAACAAACCGCAACCAGTATTAAAAATATTTTTTTCATTAAATTAAAGATACAATGAAAAGCAATATAAGGTTAAGCTGCTTTAAAGATTAACAGTTGTTACTCAGCTTCGGTATCAGCTATTAAATGTGTAAGCAGGCCATCCCTTAGCTTAGGTTCAAACCAGGTGCTTTTGGGTGGCATTACATTGCCACTGTCGGCAATATCAAACAACTGCTGAATGCTAACAGGGTGTAAACTGAATGCTACTGCCATTTCACCGCTGTTCACTCTTTTTTCAAGCTCATGCAAACCCCTGATGCCGCCAATAAAGTCAATTCTTTTATCGGTGCGCTGGTCCTTAATGCCCAGTACAGGATCCAGTAAATTATTTTGTAAAATGGAGATATCAAGCACACCAATGGGGTCTTCCGTATAACTGTTTTCATGCGCAGTTAAGCGATACCATTGTTTATTTAAGTACATACCAATTTCATGCAATTTTGCAGGAGAGAAAGCCTTGTCTGCCTTCTCAACAGAAAATTTATTTTTTATTGCAGATAAAAAATCAGTATCACTTAATCCATTCAAATCGGTAACCACCCGGTTGTAATCCATGATGTACAACTGATCTGCGGGAAATAAAGTGGTTAAAAAAATATTTGCACCGGCGGGAGCTTCGCTGCCAAGAGCGGATCTAACTTTGGCTGCGGAAGCTGCACGATGATGCCCATCGGCAATATAAGTGCAGGGAACATTTTCTTTAAACAATGCAGATATCTTTTCTATGGTGTCATCATCGTTTACAATCCATACTGTATGCTGAATATGATCATCTGCTATAAAATTATACACCGGGCTTTTTTCTTTCCATTTGTTTATCAGTGCATCTATCTCTGCAACATTGCGGTAGGCTAAAAATACATTGCCGGTTTGTGCACCGGTTGTTTTTATATGATTTATCCTGTCCTTTTCTTTTTCAGGGCGGGTAAATTCATGCTTTTTTATCAGATCATTCTCATAATCATTAACTGAACTGCCACAAACCAAACCGGTTTGACTTTTCCCGTTCATTACCAGTTCGTAAATATAATAGCAGTCTTTACTTTCCCTGAACAAAATATTGCGGCTTAAAAAAGCGTCCAGGTTTTCCTTCGCTTTTTCATATACTTCTTCAGCATGTATGTCGATGGTTTCGGGCAGATCAATTTCACTTTTGGTGATGTGCAAAAAACTCACGTTGTTTCCCTGGGCTTCTGTTTTAGCCTCTTTGCTGTTCAATACATCATAAGGCCTTGATGCTACCTGCTTTGCGAATTCTGCTGCGGGCCTTAGCGCTTTAAAGGGTGATATAGTTACCATAAATAAATATTAAAAACGGTTGTAAAAATAGCCTGTTTCCGGTTAATGAAATAAAAGAATTATTTCAGTTCTGTGGCAAAAAAGTTATTCCAGTTTTCCTGCGCAGCCTGGTTTCTGCTGTGGCCGGTCTCTTCATCATATTTTAATCCCAGCAAATGGTATTTCTCCAGTATGGAAGAAAAAATAGTTTGTATTTTATTTTGAAAGTCAGACTTTAAAAAAACAGTTTCATTAAATTGTTTAAGAATTTCACGCTGACATATCAAACCAATATCAAAATGCCCCTGTTCGTGTTTGAGCAGGATGCTGGTTTGTTTTTCTGGTTTTGACCAGGATTGCTTTTCATCAAACTCAAGCTTTACCAAAAACCTGCTGACCTTTATCGTATCATCCTTAAAGCTGATACCGCCCAGGCTGTAAGTAATATTCCACACAGTAAATGCATCATGCGAAGAATTTCTGTCGGGCTGCCCTTTAAAATCATCCCAGGTTAATGGCTTGTTCTTATTTACTCCGTTTATAAAAATATCCTGCGAATAAGCCAGTGTACTAACAAAGATCAGCAGCGCAAAACAAATATTTATTTTCATTCAAAAAAT
>Ga0075163_10005768_pt1 | contig 16434 bp, 13 predicted proteins | sample JI1023141ADNA_FD_71478 | JGI IMG/M metagenome (GOLD analysis project Ga0075163, IMG submission 71478) | Wastewater effluent complex algal communities from Wisconsin, to seasonally profile nutrient transformation and Carbon sequestration -... | ecosystem: Engineered > WWTP > Effluent > Algae...
GGTTCGGTTGCGATCACGGGCGCGGGGCAGACGGTGACGTTCACGCCGATCGGCACCGTCAACATACCGGCGACCTTCACCTACACGATCAGCGATGGCCGGGGCGGAGTCTCGACAGCGGTCGTGACGATACTTGCCTCCCCTTAGCGGCCGGTTGGAGAAGGGCAAGCCGGCCCGCTGACTCGGGACTGTTGCCGAGGTCGTCGCGCGTTTCAGCGATCTCGCGCCCGCACGATTCGGGAATTGACCGTTACGTCGATGGGGATTCTTCAGCATCGCACCGTGGGCGTCGGCATCGATGCTGGCCCCGCTGCGCCCGCTTGTGCGTTTGTCAGGACAACCCGGCGAATTCTGCAGGACGACGGCATCAGGATGTCGATCTGCCGGGCCTCGACGAGTGAATGGATGCGATCCCTGCGAAGGAATGTCCCGTCATGTCAACACCCGAACTTTTCATCGAGCCGCATCCATCCCAGCAGGACACGATCTACTACCTCCCGCTCGCTCCCGAGTCGCTCGATCACAAGGAGCGCCTCAAGATCGTGATCAGCATGGTTATCCGCAACATCGGAAATACCCAGATCACGATAAAGGACATCACGTTCTCGTTTCCCGGCTCTGATCTGCCAACGGAAACGATGGAGCGCGAGCAGGACACGATGGAGCCGGAAGGCGGGATGCTCGTGCCGGATGGTACGGCGACCTGGTGCAACGGGAGTTACACGAACGAGCAGGACCAGAAGCGCTACAACCAGGTCTATCTCGATGCACCGGCTCCGCGACGCATCGCGATCAATGTCTACTGCTCGGGATTCACGCAGCCTCATACCCAGGTATTCGATCTGATGGCCTGGCGTCCCGTCGCGGAGCATTCGTTCCTCATGCCGTTTTCAGTCGATGACCTCGACGACGACGAGTACATCGATACCTCCGCGCGTCACTGGTACAACGGCGGTGTGCACGGATTGCAGGCGTATGGGCACGACATGAGGATCATTGCCCGCGTGGCCGGTGAGTGGACGAGCAAGAGGTCTTCAAGCGCGACGGAGAACGCCGATATCCGCGTGTTCGGGCGCAAGGTCAGGGCGATGGCGGATGGCGAGGTCGTGGAGGTGGTGGATGGCAATCCCGACAACCCGTACGGCTCGGAACTCGCTGACCCCGAAGCCAACTACGTGCGCGTGCGGCATGCGACGCTCGAGGTCAAGTACTCACACCTCAGGATGGACAGCATCGTGGTGGCGATCGGGCAGACCGTGGTGGCCGGTCAGAAGCTCGGCGAAGCGGGCAACTCGGGCAACACGAGTGGAACGCCGCATCTGCACCTCGAAAGCAGAACAATTCACGCGCATACGCTGCGGGGATTCAACTTCAGGAAAGCCTGGCAGCTGGAGCGCTCGCTGGTGCCGACCGATGGAAGCCCGGGCCGACGCGTATCGATGGATCGCCGTGGCGTGTGCGAGAAGTCCGCCGCGATCCGGCCTTTCAGCACACGCGTCTTGCCGACGGCCGAGCATGCCAGGGCAGAACTCGACGAAATCGTCGCCGAAGTATTTGGCGGCACGTCCCGAGGCGGCGACGGATTCGTCATCGTCAACGGCAAGCTCACGCGCGTCCCGCCACGCGGCATCAAGGCGGAACTGCTCAACGCGATCCTCGCACTTGATGCCGCTGATGAACTCGGCAAGCAGTCAGCCGCCGCGAGCCGGAGCAAAACGATCGAAAAGTTGCGCGACCTCGTCGACGGATCCCAGACGGCTGTCCGGCAATAACCGTATTGCCTCGACCGTCGGCTGACGGATCGCCAACCGCGACGATGGAGCGGATGGCGATCCTCGGGTGCGCTGGTCCGCCGGCCGCAACAAGACGCAGTGCGGCGTTCCGGGCGACATCGGCTTGTCCGGCGCAGGAGCGGTACCCGGACCGCAGGAGTGGAGCAGGGTGGATCACTCTTCCCTGCAGCGGGATTGGATGTATGCTGCGCGCGATTGCCAGTGGCAAGCGCGATGGATTGCTCCCGGAGCGCATGTCCCGGGATGTGTGACGGCCAGGTGTTTCGCTTTGCCGGAGGTGGATGGATGAACAGGACACTGCTTCTGCGGTTCGCTCTTGCCATTCAGTTGGTCCCAACGCACGCGGCGCTGGCCCAGGACGAAATCTACGTCTCGAATTCCAACAGCAATTCCGTCACGGTCCATGCCATCAACGCAAGTGGAAACGCCGCGCCGCTGCGTGTCCTTGCAGGAAACGCGACGGGGCTCGGCAGTCCAAGCGGCATCGCGGTGGACCTGATCAACAACGAATTGTTTGTCGTGAACAAGTCCTTGCCGTACTCGGTGACTGTCTATCCGCGCCTGGCGAATGGCAACGTGGCACCGCTGCGCACGATTTCCGGAGCCCTGACCGATCTCAACGATCCGCGCGGCATTGCGGTGGATACGCTGAACAACGAAATCGCCGTGGCCAATCGTGCCGGATTCTCGGTAACCGTCTACCCGCGGACAAGCACCGGCAACGTCACGCCTTTGCGAACCTTGCTCAATACCGGCTTCAGCAATCCGTGGGGCGTGCTCATCGATGTCTCCCACAACGAGATCGCGGTGGCGAACAACGGCAACCTGTTGTCGGTCTACCCGCGCACGGGAAATGGAAACGTTGCGCCGATACGCACGATTTCCGGCTCCAACACCGGTTTCAACAATGGTCCGATAGGCATTGCGCTCGATCCTGGGCGCGACAGCTACTACGTCACCAATCCTTTTTACGAAATCACGTTTGATCCTGCCGTGCTGAAGTTCCCGAGAACGGCTTCGGGAAATGTATCGGCGACGGCTGTCTGGGGTGGTTCTTCAAGCGGCATGTCCAGCCCCAACGGTGTGGCCCTGAATGCGGATACGGACGAAATAATGGTCGCGAATTCGGGTGGCAATTCGGTAACGGTGTATTCCCAGTTCCTGACGGGCGCAATCACGTCCCTGCGAACCCTCGTCGGGGCGAATACCCAACTCGGCAATCCGCAATTCATCGTTGCGTTGCCCGGCCCCCTTTTCGCAGACGGGTTCGATCCCGCTCAATAGCGAGCTGCACGTCCATGAAGCCCCGATGGACAAGTACCACGAGCCGGCGTGAGTGGTCCCGTCCCGGGTCAGGCCCTAACGAAGTGGGATGAGTTCATCGGTGACTGGCGCCGGTTGTCACGGGTCATGTGGCCCCTGCCGGGGCGAATTCTCGTGCTTGAGCCCTGAGACACCCAAATCCAGTTTCGGGAGCAAGCCACAATGTCCGTTCGACCGGTTTCGATGATCGCAATGCTTGTTGCGTCAGGCGTCCTCCATGCGCAATCGCTGACAGGAACCACCTGGGACCTGTTCGGGCCGGATCGCGCGAGCGGAGCATTCGTCAACATCACCCGCCAGCACCTGATCAACGAATATGCCCAGGGCATTGCAGTCGACCACAGGCAGCGGGTGCTGGTGCTCAATGCCTGGCGTGAATCCGGCAATTCCAACACGGATTGCGCGGTGACCCGGCACATCAACAATGCGCGCCTGCTCGACATGAGCTACACCGGGCCGGATGACCTCGAAGCAACGCGTCGCGTTGCAGCGGACATGGGCGGCATCAACGCCGATACCTGCACGTCCATTGATGTCGACGCCAGCGACAAGGCGGTCATCTCCGGTTGGGGAACCCGCGACGGCGGATTGAGCGGCTTTGTCGTGCGCCTCAACGCAACGGGCAGCTACGACACCACGTTCTCGACGGATGGCAAGTTGTCGTTGTCGAATCTCGCCCCGTTCCTCGACCTGAATACCTGGGCCAACCAGGTCGTGTCGGTCGATGACAAGGTGCTGACCTGTGGCTGGGTCGACCGCGGCGCGAGCCGCAACATGCTCATCGTGCGCCTGACCTCCGCCGGCCAGCTGGATACGTCGTTCAGCAGCGATGGCTATGTGGAAGTGGACTTCAACGTGGGCAATGGCATCCGCAATGACAGTTGTTCGCGACTGGTTGTGTTGCCGGGCGGAAACATCATTGCCGGCGGCATCATCACCGACGGCAATGGCGATCGTGCCTACGGGTTTGCGCGCTTCACGTCGACCGGAGGATTTGTCTCGAGTTTCGGCAACTCGGGGCGCCTGATCATCGACGACGGCAGCAGTCTCGCAACCACACCGTCCCTGGTCGATCTGGGTTGGGATGCCGGTCGCAACCGGCTGATTGCAGCATGCAACAACGACTTCAGCGCGTTGACCGATGCCGGTTGCCTGCTCGCCATCGGCAATACCGGCACGCTGGACACGAACTTTGACGGGGATGGTCGCAAGGGCTTTCGTTTCTCGGACTACGGTGCCGGCACCCGGGCGAGCGGCGCGACCCGGTTGGGACGCGTGAAAGTGCGTGATGACGGCGGGATCTATGTCATGGGGACCCACTACAACACCGATGCGGGCGACCTTGCCGCCAACGGCGAAAGCGACATCGCGATCCTGCGATTCGAAGCGAATGGAAGTGTGGTCGAAAGCGGGGACAATGCGTTCGCCGGTGATGGCATCACCTTCCGTTCTCTCGGTGAAGTGACCCAGCGGGTCAGTGAATCGGGCTACCTGCGCGTATCCGAGGAACTGGTCGATGCGACCTGGTACAAGGGCAACCTGTTGTTCATCGCCGACCGCGCCCGTTATCAATCGGGGCAGTTCGACCACGACGGAGACGGCAATTTCAATGAGGAAGGGCCGATTGCGCCGGTGGTTGCATCGATAGTCAGTGAAAGCCTGTTCACCGCGGATTTCGATTTCGATGGCATTGACGGTTTCCTGGCCGGCGTGCCGCAGATCACCCAGCCGATCGGCTATGGCAACTATTGCAGCGTGCGCAATCCAGCCAACGGGAGTTTTGGGCTGTTGCCACAGGGCACCGGCAGCGACCCGTGCCAGCAATTCCTGGACGACAACCCCAACCTGGTTGTCGAGCGCTCCGGCTTGTACTCGCTCTCCGGGGTGAACTGGGTGATCGGCACCTGCTCGGGTGGCTTTGTCACGTTGCGGCCCGGAACCGGCGCGCAGCCTTTCGATGCCGCGTTCAATGATGCCGCTGGTCGAAGCAACTGCATTTTCACGGCCACGCCGGTGGATCTGCAAATCTTCTCGCAGCCGTATTCGGGCACCAATTCGGGCATCGGCAATACCCAGTCGTTCAATCACGATCCATACAACATCCCCATGGACGTGAGCGATTTCGGCCAGACACCGGGACCCTTCAACGCCTGTGCCATCGACAATCGCGGTCGCCAGCGCAGTATCGGCAACCCGAACGAGAATCCGTCAACGTGCGACTACGACAATTCCGGCGTGAATGAACCGGCCATGGATATCGACGTGACGTCGCCTCGACTGGCCGCGGCGGTCGCCCCTGGGCGCGTGGTGATGGCGGTGCCGCGTCATGTGCCTACCTACACTCCTGCAGGCAATGATCCCTACCAGCGCGAGGTGTTCATCCGGCATCAGGTCGGCAGCGGTCGCTATGCCGAGATCTTCACCACCTACTCCGCCCATATGCAGAATACCTACGTGCGTCGAGGTGAATTGGTGGACACAGGCGACTGGCTCGGCTCAATAGGCAACACCGGCGCGTCCTATGGCGAGCATCTGCACTTGACGGTGGTCCGCAACACCAATCTTTCGTTTCGAAAGTCTTTCGAGGTGAATTTTGTCGGCGGGCAACACGATCGCGACGGCAGCGTCGGCGCGGTGGATCCGTTTGGCTGGTCACCCGCCAATGGCTTGAACGGCGTGGACCCCTGGGCGTGGCGTTTCCGCAATCATGCCAATAACCCGCTATTGGACAACGCTGGCGGTTTCAGTTCGCGGATGTGGCTGCCGGGCGAAGCGCCACCGCTGAATTAGGAACGGCAACTACGTTGCGGGACTCCCCGGGTCGGTCGAGCAACCCAGGGCGGCCGGAATCGTCGCTTGCGGCGGTGATGAAGCCTTCCCGACATGCTTTCGATGGCCCGCTTGCGCACGGATTGCCGTGGATGTCTTCATGCGACCGCGTTGCCTGTGCTCTCGACTGAACCCGCCAGCGCGATGCGGTCACTTCCTTTGGATTCGAGGAGTGCCGTTGATGCAATACCGATCGAAGAAGCGCCGGCCCGGGTTGGCCATTGGAGCGATCTGGCTGGTCCTGTGCGTGCTGTTGCCAGCAGGCGTCACCACGGCGCAATCCAGCGGTGGCAGCTACACCCTGCGCAAACACGTCATCGGCGCCGGCGTCACGGCGCAAGGTTCGCCCTATCGGATCACGGCCACTGCAGGCCAGTCGACAGCGGGGGTTGTCACCGGCGGCAGCTATTCCCTCAAGGCGGGATTCCATCGATCCAGTCCGACCGGGTTGCCGGACCTGATCTTCTGCAACGGATTCGAAACCGCCGCATGTAACTCCACCTCCACCTCAGGAGCACCGCAATGATTCGTATCGCATTCGTCGCAGCGCTGTTGGCGCTCGGCAACGCCGCATGGGCCGTCACTTCTCCATTCTCGTTCCAGGGCTCGCTGGAGGACGGCGGCCTGCCTGCCAACGGCAGCTACGACCTGCAATTCGTGGTCAAGAATACCGCCGGCACGCCATTGACCTCATCGATAACCCTCGAGGATGTCCCGGTGATCGGTGGCGTTTTCACGGTTCCCGTGGATTTCGGTGAAAGCATCTTCAGCGGTTCCGATCGCCGGCTCGGCGTATCGGTGCGCCCCGGAGCATCGAGTGGGGTCTTCGTGGCGTTGTCGCCCGATTTGCCGATCAATGCAACGCCGTACGCGCTGACCACGAACAGCGCCCTCACCGCAGCCGTTGCGGACGACGTGATCGACTTCGCGATCGACTCGATCGATATCGCCAGCAATGCGGTGACCACGGCGAAACTGCAGAACGATGCGGTGACCGTGGACAAGCTCGCGAGCAACAGTGTGAGCATCGCGAGTTTCACCGGCGGCGCCGCGACCGGTGCTATTTCCATCAGTGTCGGCGCCAACGATTGCAACGAATACGATTTGAGCTTCGGCGGCGTTGCCGCCGGTGATTTCGTGCTGCTCAATACCGATCCGCTACCGGATGACCTGATCATCACTGCCCTGAACGCACCGGCGACAAACACGCTGCGCATCAAGGCCTGCAACGTCGGCGCAACGACCCAAAGCGTCTCCGATCTCTCGGTTCGATACGTATCGTTTCGCTGAGCCCAATGTGTGCGAGGGGATCGGGTGGAGCGCCGGGTAGCAATGGCACCGCGGGGCTGCACCGCACGCGCGAACCGCGATGCCGTTTGGGAGTGCGGGGATAGGCATCGGGCCTGAAGACGCTTCCGGCGGGGTGCAGACATGGATATCCGCATCGCCTTGGCTCGACCGGAACGCTAGAATCACCCGCCCCGACTGTGCAGAGATCCGCATGACCTCGATTCCCGCTTGCCCCCTGTGTTCGATGGAGAACACCTACCCCGATGCGACGAATTACGTGTGCGCGGACTGCGGCCACGAATGGCCAATCGCGACAGAGGGAGCGAATGAAAACGACGAACTGGTCATCAGGGACGCCAATGGCAATCGCCTCGCGGATGGCGATGACGTCGTCCTGATCAAGGACCTCAAGGTTCGTGGTTCATCGCAGGTGATCAAGCAGGGCACGAAGGTACGCGGCATCCGCGTCGTCGGTGGCGATCACGACGTCGAAGCAAAGGTCGCTGGCAGCGCAATGATGCTCAAGTCGGAATTCCTCAAGAAGGTTTGAAGACCCGATCGCCCGACTTCATGGTGACCGTTGATCCTTCGACACATCAGGCGTCCGCGACCTTGAGCACGAGCTTGCCGGTGTTCTCGCCCTTGAACAGCTTGAGCAGGGTATCGGGAAAGGTTTCGAGGCCGACTTCAATGTCCTCGCGTGTCTTCAGCTTGCCGGCCTTCATCCAGCCGGCCATTTCCTGGACGGCCTCGCCGTAGCGCGCTGCGTAGTCGAACACGACCATGCCGGTCATCGACGCACGATTGACGAGCAGGGAGAGATAGTTGCTCGGCCCCTTGACCGGTTCGGTGCTGTTGTACTGCGAGATTGCGCCGCAGATGACGATGCGCGCATGCATGGCGAGGCGCGAAAGCGCGGCATCGAGGATGTCGCCACCGACGTTGTCGAAGTAGACGTCGATGCCTTTCGGACAATGCTGCCGAAGGCCTTCCTTGACGTCCTCGGACTTGTAGTCGATCGCCGCATCGAAACCGAGCTCGGTCGTGATGTAACGGCATTTGTCGGCACCGCCGGCGATGCCGACGACGTGGCATCCCTTGATCTTCGCGATCTGGCCGACGACCTGGCCGACCGCACCGGCCGCACCGGAAACGACCACGCTGTCGCCGGATTTCAATTTGCCGACATCGAGGATGCCGAAGTATGCAGTCATGCCCGGCATTCCGAGCGTGCCGAGATGGACCGGCAACGCTGCGACGGCTGGATCGACCTTGGTCAATCCCTTTCCGTTCGACACGGCGTAGTCCTGCACGCCGAGCGCGCCGACCACATGATCGCCAAGCGCGAACGCCGGATGGTTCGACGCGACGACGACCCCGGCCGCGCCGGCGCGCATGACCTCGCCGATGGCTACCGGAGGAATATACGACTTGCCTTCATTCATCCATCCGCGCATCGCAGGGTCGAGCGACAAATAGAGCACCTTGACCAGGATCTCGCCTTCGCCCGCCACAGGCACCGCCGATTCGACGAAATCGAAATCACTGCGCTTGACCATGCCGACTGGCCGCTTCGCCAACCTGAACTGGCGATTGGTGGAATTGCTCATCGTTGTCTCCAGGATGCGGACGGGTAGGCGCCGCTGGCTGCAGGATGCGAGTCCGGGACAATACCGGGAAGCTTGGCCTGTGTCGCCCGCCATGCGGGTGCGGCGTCTGCTTCGTGCGGCACCGCCGAACGCAGTTTCGCAGAGCAGAACTCCAAGCTGCATTGTCTCAATCGGCAATCGATCGCGAAGGGTCGGCGATCTCGAGTGAGCGCAGCAGAAGGCTGGCTTGCGTGCGGTTGCCCACGGCGAGGCGTTCGAACACGGCGCTCATGTGCGCCTTGACCGTGCGCTCCTGGATGTCGAGGCGATCCGCGATCTGCTTGTTGAGCAAACCCTCGGCGACCAGTGTGAGCACGCGCAGTTGCTGCGGGCTCAGCGAGGCGAGGCGAGTCGCCAGGTCGCGATCCTGCTCCGCTTCGGCATCAAGGCGATTTCGCGCAGGCAGAGGTTCCGGATCCTCGCACGCGATTACTGCGCGCAGCATGGCCTGGATGTCGCCGATGCCGCTGCGCTTGGGGATGAAACCCGCTGCTCCGTACCTCATCGCGCGCCGCATGACGAGCGGATCGTCGTTCGCCGAGATCATGATCACGGCGACGCTCGGGAATTCGCTGCGCAAGCTGACCAGACCCATAAGCCCGTGGCTGCCCGGCATGTGCAGGTCGAGCAGCACGAGATCGATATCCCGCTGCGCTAGCAGGGCCTGGCGCGCCGCTTCGAGCCCGTCGGCTTCGACGATCGTGATGTCGTCACCGAGATTGGCCACGGCCTGGACCAGGGCGAGGCGAAACAGCGGATGATCGTCGGCGATGAGGATACGGGTCATGCGTGAAGGGTAACCCGCCCGCGCCTGCAGATCAGGCGACGACGTTCGCCCGGAAGAATCCCGATTGCGGCTGAAGGCGCTGGCTGGAGTGGCTGCAAGTGGTCCCGGCGCCGCCAAACGGCGTCCTCGGCAAGCGGCTGCGATGCGACTTCCTCAGCCGAAGGTTTCAAGCGTGCCGATCACGGCGCGCCTGAAACGCATTTCAAGCCCGGCATCGTGGTTGGGTCCGGCCGTGATCCAGCTCGCAAGAAGTTCCTGCAGGGCCGTCGCCGGCGCGGGAGCCTGGACGCCACGCATGCGTGCCGAAAGTTTCTCGACCTGCATGTCCATGCGTCGTTGACGATCTTCTTCGGGTGGCTCGATGCCTGCCAGTTGCTCGATTCCAAGTACGCAATCGCGCAGCGTGGCGGTGTCACCGACCGCTTGGGGATTTCCGGCGCGCGCCGATTCAAGACGTGATCCGAATTCATCGTTGGTCATCGTCAACGGCGGCAGGTTTTCCCGCAGCGAGTCCAGCGTATCCGCATCCGATTCCCCCGCTTCCTGCCTGAGCAGCACGTCGTAGTGCGAAAGCCAGATGTCGAAACCTGCGCGGCGTCTGGCTTTCTCCCTGCGCGCGGCGAGTTCGTGCAACCCGTTCTGCGCCGCGGCGAACCGTTGCCGAAGCGTTGCATCCTGTGGCCCCAGCGCGCGCCAGGCTGACTCGATGCGTTGCACGTCGCCGCGCTCCGGCGTGCTTGCGCCACTCGCGATCGCCTCGAGTTCGTTGCAGAGCGCCATCGTATCCGCGAAGGCCTGCTGCTCACGTGCGCCCTGTTCGGCGCGTTCGGTGTCGGCGCGACCGAACACCGCGTCGATTGCCGTGCGGAAGATCTTCCATTGCGCCTGATCGCGCGCGCGCTTGCCGTTGCCGGCGGATTGCCAGGTCTTCTGCAGGTCACGTGCCTGGCTGATCGCCGTGCGCGTGTCGGTCAGTTCCGCCAACGCCTCGGCGCGAGCGATCAATCCGGCCTTCGTCGCTTCAACCTGGGCATGCTGCGTCGAGATGCGTTCGTCGATGATGCCCAATACCTGCTTCAGTTCGGCGGCGAGGTTCTTGCGTTCGCGCGGATTGACTCGATCCAGCGCGCGCAAACCTTCGACGGTGCGCTGGCGCATCGCGGCCAGCGCGCGCCAGTCGGGTGCTTCGCTGGATACGGCCGTCCTCGCGTCGGTGATCAGTTGCCCGGTTTGCTCACTGCCTTGCTTGCGCAGTTCGTCGCGTTTCTCGAAATAGGGTTTCGCGGGTGCAATGGCCTTGTGGCAAAGCGCCCGAAAGCGCCGATCGATGCCTTCATTGGCCTGGGCGGGGCGCGCCTCGAGTCTGTCGAGCGCTGTCCATTCTGCCTGGATCTCGCGCACGCGAGTCGCCAGCGCATCGGGGTGCAATCCGGTTTCCGGCAGCACTTCGAGTTCCTCGCAGAGCTGCTGGCGTCGATTGCCATCACTCCAGCGCTGCCATTGCTGGATTTTCGCGTAATCACTTTCAACGTCGGCGAGTGCATCGCGCAGGGCAGGGGGTATGACGGGAACCGCGCGGCGTAGATCGCTCAAGCGGGCGTGCGCGAGGTGCGCCTCGGCACTCTTGCCTGCGGCAATGGCCGTTGCGGTTTCACGGATTGCCTGGTCCAGTTTACCAGTCAGCTCCTTCTGCTTGCGTTCGCGCTCGGCACGACCCGCTTCGGTTCGCGCTGCGCGCTCCGCACTCTCCGCGTCGCGCCGTGCGACGGCTTCGGCGTCCGCATCGGGTTGAGTTTCGGTCAACGTTTCAGGCTTCATCGCGGCGAGTTGCGCGCCGAGTCGCGTGAAGCGCACGGATAGGGCCGCGCCATGGTCGTCGTTGTCGTCAGCGAACCCGGCATGCAGATCGCCGAGCGCGTTGAATCGCGCCTGCAGCTCCGCCTGCGATTGATTCGCCGGATGACGGGCCGCCTGTTCGATCGCCTGCATCTCCGCATCGAGTCGCACGCGATCGGCGGCGCGCTGGCGCAGTCGCGCAATCCTTTCCGGGTCGCGGCTCAATTCGAACAGTTCGTGTGCATTGCGGTAGCGGACGACAAGATGCTGTGGCGCCTTGTCGGCAATGCGATCCCAGGCAGTGGCGAGTGTCGCTGCCTGGTCGCCGCGATCGCCTTCGCGCAACAGGCGCTCGAACTCCTCACAGAGGGCACGGGCCTGTTCGGAGATCGCGTCGGGATCACCGCGCTCGATGCGCAAGCGGTGCAGGCGTTCGTTGGCGAGGCGGCTGATCGTCTTGTCCGTTTTCCGGGCGCGCTCGCTGATGCGGGCCAACTGGGTTTCGTCGTTGATGCGATCGAGCGCGGCAAGGCGCACCGATGCATCGCTATCGCCGGTGACACGCTCGAGAATCAGGGCCGGCCGTTCAACGCGCTTCAGCGCAGCCAGGCGCAGTTCGGACTCCGGCGCGATCACGGCGATCTGTTCGATGAGGCGGGCATCGTCCTGCGCGCGCAACAGGCGGATGCGATCGGCAAGCGGCGGCGCGGACGCATGCGTTCCCGCGAGCAGTTCGGTGAACAGCGTCCGCGCGGCATGGCGCACGCCTTCGTCGCGGTCATCCTGGGCCATCGCCTGCGACAGACTCGGATCGGCGAGCCGTTTCAATGCAGCAAGGCGCACGCCGGCGTCGACGTCCTCGCGGGCGAACTGGCCAAGTTGCGCAACCAGTTCAGCGGCATTCTCGGTGGCGACCGCCTGACGGCGTACCGTTGCATCCTTGGATTGCCAGCGTGGTTTGGAAAAGAAACGGGCAAGACTCATCGGTGATTTCGCAGGTGGGAGGGGACGCAGCTCAGAGCAGGGACTTGATGATGCGGAAACCGGCGACCCAGGTGCCGAACATCATGCCGAGGTTGGTGAAAACGAAGACCAGCAAGGTTCGCGAAATGCGGTTCTTCCACCAGCCTGTCCAGTGGATGACATCGTCGCGGAGACTGTCGAAATCGGCAACCCGCGGACGATGGATCCAGACTTCGACGCCGGCGCTGGCGGCACCGACCGGAACGCCGGGACGGAACGGTTTCAACGGCGCGACGATGAAGCCGGCCAGCGCGCTGAGCGGATGCCCGCCAGCGGCGAAGGTGCCGATTGCGGCGCCGATCCCGGTGCAAAGCACCCAGATCCAGAGCGCATCGGCGCCGAATTCGGCGCCGCGATAAAACAGGCTCGCAATGGCGATCGCGATGATGGCGAAAACGGCAAACCCGATCCGTTTCGGCCAGGGCGATCCCGGCGGCAGCTCGGCCAGCGCCTTCTGCAGCGGACCCGGTGCTTCGGCCTGCGCCGCGATGGCTTGCTCGATACCGGAAAGATGGCCGGCACCGATCACGGCGAGTACGCGCCTGACCGGCTTTCCGGTGCTGGCGGCTGCGTCCGATTCCTCGCGCAGGCGTGCAGTCATGTAGCGATCACGTTCCGCGATCAGCGCTTCGAAAAGAGGAGGCGATTCCTTGGCGAATTCGCTGAACATGCTGCCGAGCATGTCACCTTCCTTGAGTTTCTCGATCTCGCTCTCGTCGACGTCCTCGCGGGTGATCAGGCTGCCGGCGAGGCCACCGATGATGCCGAGGCGTTCGAGGAACCCGACGCTGCGGATTGCCCGCTTCAGGGTGATGCCGACTTCGCGGTCGATCAGCCAGATCGGCAGGTCGCGCGCTTCGGCGCCATCGATCGCAGCTTTCATTTCAGCGCCCGGCTCGATGCCGAACTGTTCGGCGAGGCGACGCTGGAATGCCGACAGCGCAAGGTTCGCCGCAACCAGTCCGGCCTTGCCCTGGCGGATGATCTGGAACAGGTCGAGATTGCGGAACGACGCGGGATCGCGCATCGACTTGTAGCGCGGTTCGCACAACTCGACGGCCACGGCATCAAAGGATTCGCGATCGAGGATCTCGCGGACTGCCTCGACGCTGGCGCGCGAAACATGCGCCGTGCCGAGCAGCACGTATTCGACTCCGTCGCGGACAATGCGGGCAATCGGTTGCGCGGCGAGCGACTCGCTCATCCCGGCCGGCGGGTCGGACAATTCGTTGGGAGCTTGCATGGATTCCGTTTTCAGTCGCGGTAGCGCTTGAGCAGGTCGGCATAGGCGTCGATGCGTCGATCGCGCAGGAACGGCCAGATCCGGCGTACCGATTCGCTGCGGGCAAGATCGACGTCGGCAACCAGCAACTGCCGCTGGTCGACCGAAGCCTGCGCCAGGTATTCGCCCTGCGGGCCGGCGATGAAGCTCGATCCCCAGAACTGGATGCCGCGACCGCCGTCCGGAGCCGCCTCGAAACCGGTACGGTTGACCGCGAGCAAGGGCAGGCCATTGGCCACGGCATGGCCGCGCTGCACGGTGATCCAGGCATCGCGCTGCCGGTCCTTCTCGTCCTGCGCGTCATCCGGATCCCAGCCGATCGCGGTCGGATACAGCAGCATATCGGCGCCGGCGAGCGCCATCAGGCGCGCACCTTCCGGATACCACTGGTCCCAGCACACGAGCACGCCGAGCTTGCCGACCGAGGTCTGGATCGGCTCGAAGCCGAGATCTCCAGGCGTGAAGTAGAACTTTTCGTAGAACGCCGGATCGTCGGGAATGTGCATCTTGCGATACGTGCCGGCGATCGCGGCCGAGCGGTCGAATACCACCGCCGTGTTGTGATACAGCCCCGCCGCGCGACGTTCGAACAACGAACAGACGAGAACCAGTTCGAGTTCACCGGCCAGTGCCCCGAGGCGCTCGGTTGATGGTCCCGGAATCGACTCGGCGCGATCGAACTCGTCGACATGTTCGTGCTGGCAGAAATACGGACCGTTGTGCAGCTCCTGCAGCAGGACCAGTTCGACGCCAGCCGCCGCCGCTTCACGCAGGCCGCGTTCGATGGCATCGAGATTGGCCGAAGTGCTGCCGCGATCGGTTTCCTGGAGCAGGGCGACTTTGAGGGATTTGCGGCTCATGCGATTCGGATGCGGGCAAAAGCGGAATGGTAGCGTGGAATCCACATCCGGGCTCGTTTTCCTGAATGCAAGCGTGCGTCGAGGAGATTGGCTTCTGCCGCGCCAATGAACGGCCGGATTGTCCCGACCTCTCGTGTCACTGACTCAGCGCACGCCGGGTCCTGTACGTCGACAGCTGGTGTGACCGCCGCTTGATCCGGGGTTATCCCGGGCGATGAAGCGGGGAGCCGCGATCCGCTAGGCCAGCACGCCCTCGGGCAATTGCATGGTCAGGCAATGCAGGCTGCCGTTCTGCCAGATCAGCGGACGGCACGGGATCTGCACGACTTCGCGACCGGGATGCGCTGCACCGATGATGCGTGCCGCGCTGGCGTCAGCGGGATCGCCATAGGCCGGAACGAGAACTGCGCCATTGATGACCAGATAGTTCGCATACGAGGCAGCGAGGCGCCGGCCGTCGTCGACGATCGGCTGCGCCCATGGCAGCGCGTGCAAGGTGTACAGCTTGCCGTCGACCGTGCGCAAATTCGCGAGTTCGGCATGCATGCGCTCGAGTTCGTCGTGGTGCGCATCGTCGCGATCGGGACAGGATTGGAACAGGATCGTGTCGTTCGGCGCGAATCGCGCCAGCGTATCGATATGCGCGTCTGTATCGTCGCCTTCAAGGAAGCCGTGGTCGAGCCAGAGCACGCGCACCGCAGCGAGCTTGTCGCGCAAGGTTGCGCCGATACGTTCGCGGGTCAGTCCCGGGTGCCTGAGGTGCAGGCAACGCCAGGTGGTCAGGATCGTGCCGCGACCATCCGAGTCGATCGCACCGCCTTCGAGGGCGAAATCGATGCGATGGTGCCGAGCATGCGCGCTGAACACTCCGTGTTCGACCAGGCCTTCGACGAGCAGGTCGTCACGCGAGGCTTCGAACTTGCCGCCCCAGCCGGTGAAGCGGAAATCGTTGACGACGAACTGTTTGCCGTCGGTCAGCGTGATCGGCCCCGAATCGCGCAGCCAGGTGTCGTCGTAGGCCAATTCGATGAAACGGACGCGATCCGCTGGGATCGAGTGCTGCTCAAGCCGCTTCCGTGCACGCTGCCGAATCGCTTCATCTGCGACAAGAATGACGGCCGCCTGGTGTCGGGTGATGCCGGCAACGAGGGCAGCATAGGTCGATTCGACCGATTCAAGGCGGTCGGCCCAATCGGTTCCGGTGTGCGGCCAGGCAACAACTATCGCCGCCTGCGGCTCCCATTCGGCCGGCAGGCGCCTGGTCATGTCAGTCATTGTCGGCAAAGGCTTTGGGCTCAGGCGCCGTCGCGGACGCTGTGGATCACGATGTTGCGCTCGAAATAGACCGTGAAGCCGTTGTACTTCCAACGGTTGATCGTCGGATGCCGGGGCGTGTCACCCCCCGCGGGTGCCAACTTGGCTTCGGGAGCTCCAAAGCGCTTTTCGACCTGGGCCATGCTGAGGCCGCGTTCCGGTGCGCGGATTGCACGGACCTCGGTCTGGCCGAGCATTACCGATTCGGCCTGGGCGCGCGGAGCTGCCGCAAACAGGCTGGCAACGAGCATGGTGCTACCGAGAACAAACTTCAAGTTCATCACCGAACCTCCTGATCCCAATGGATGAATTCGCAACAGGTGACGTTTTAACAGAAGCTTTGCGCGAGTTCCATGCTGTTCTGCTCACTACCCGATGTGCGCGACAAACCGGCGACCCGGAAACGCAAAAGGCCGCTTGCGCGGCCCTTCGACGTCGATCTGCGGAA
>Ga0075163_10005769_pt1 | contig 16433 bp, 18 predicted proteins | sample JI1023141ADNA_FD_71478 | JGI IMG/M metagenome (GOLD analysis project Ga0075163, IMG submission 71478) | Wastewater effluent complex algal communities from Wisconsin, to seasonally profile nutrient transformation and Carbon sequestration -... | ecosystem: Engineered > WWTP > Effluent > Algae...
CCTCTTTTTTTTTGTTGTGAAAGCAAAACTTCATGAGGATTTCTGAATAAGAGAAAAAAAGGTGTATTCGGATATATCATTCTTAATTCTTCGTAAAAATGTATATGCCAGCTATCTAATTTTATAAAAAGCCGACATTCCTCTGCATTTCTTTTTCGTCCATAAATACTTATTGCAGCTTTTATTTGCGGCAAGATACTTAAAAGACAATTTGCTTTTTTTCCAAAACGCAACAAGTCATCAAAAAATGAAACTTCAGATAGTACTATATTAGATGGCTGAGTTGCCAACATTTGAGAAATCAAAGTTGAACCACAACGTGAAATATGAAAAATAAAAGCTGTTGGTTCAATTACGTCCATATCATTAACTAAATCACTCAAAAAGTCCGTCGAACTCATGCTCTTTTTTAAATGTCCATTTTCAGGGATACTGCGGCATCTTGATATTGTTTCGTCAAAAAAAGGATCAGTAAACTTTTTATCACCAACGTATAGCCATTGACATAAAATTTCATGATCTGACTGTAATTTAATGGGTATCCAATTTTTAAGTGCACGACCATAACTATATCTCATAAATAATTATTTTTTTGAACTTATAAAGTCTGTCAGCATTTCATGAACAGATTCATCCACTGAAGATTTCCAGGTATTTTCTCCAATCAAAATCTGTTTTCTTATTTCTGTCGCGGATATAGATGCTAAATTAGCATCAACATTTATTTCATTTACTTCGTAACCAACTTGCCTTCCATAATTCACAGAGGAGATATCAGGAATAATTATCACTTGCACCAACGGATTATTAGCGTAAATTCTTTCCCAAATCGCTTTTATTTGAAATCCAGTTAATGGATTATCTGCATTCGTTTCGACATCTCTAATAGCGATCAACACTGGCATACCTTTTTTTAAATAGGTTTCAAAGATGTGCATGTGGCCTTTGTGAGGACTTTGATAGCGTCCTATAAATAAATTGAACTTCATTTATTTGCTTCTTTAAAAATTAATTCAGTGCACTCCAGAATATTTAATAACTCTGTGTCAACAACTACTTCAGGGCTAAGGGGTGCGTAATATGGAGCCGAGATTCCAGTAAATTCTTTTATTTCTCCAGAAATAGCTTTAGCATACAAACCCTTTGGGTCTCTTTTGATGCATATGTTTATATCAGTTTTGACATAAACTTCAATCATTCTTTTGCACATTTTTCTAATATCATTGCGCGTTTCAATGTACGGTGATATTAAGGAAACAACTACGACATGACCTTGACTTTCGAGCAGAGAAGACATATATCCTACATTCAAATTATGTTTCTTTCTTGATTCTTCATCAAAACCAGTTTGAGGTATATATTTTCTAATATCGTCCCCATCTAACAAAATTACTTTCACTCCAAGGTTTTTATATTTTTGAATAAGCGATTTTGCTATAGTAGTCTTACCTGAACCACTTAACCCTGTTAAAAATATAATGGCAGGTTTTGCTTTAAATTTGGACTTACTAAACAATAAATTGATAAAGTAAAACAAGATAGTCTTCAAAAGCAAATCGCATAAAGCTAATAACAATGAAAAGATTAGCCTATTGGTATAGAAGTAAACTATTAAAAAAGAGGTGATTGCTCCTGTAAAACTATAAATAAACAGTTTTTTTAAGCGCAAATTGACAATCATAGATTTTGTAATAATTTTGATAAAGCGAAGAAAAGGATTAAAATGCTGATTAGGGTTACAAGTATTTAAAGAACTATAAACCCTTCGCTAAGTCGTTTGCCATTTTAATGCTGGTTTCTGTATTCATTTCCAATAAATTTTGGATAATTTGATTTGTAGTTGCTACATTAAATTTGCGAGAAGTATCTTCAATTTCTTTTTTTATGGGACAATCAGCATCGTTAAATAAATCTATGACCCAATCATTAACCGCGGCATCAATTACCAAATGTATTCTATCAATGCTACTTTTATTATTTATGTGGTGATGCAAATTAAAATTCATATACCAGCACTCACCCTCTTTCAAATATAATCTTTCATTATCAAGAATAAACTCAACTTCAGAATGAGTAATGACGGGAATATGGAAGCGCACTTCTCCTTTTTCATAATTTAAATCTGCGTCACGATGTTCTTTTATCGAACTTCCTGCATTTAATTTAAGCAACCGTACGGCTTGAAGTTCACATTTAAAGTTATGCAAAATATTGGTAAAGTATGGGCTTCTTTCCAAAAACTCAGTATCGCCATATTCTTTATCATTAGAAGGTGAAATTATAATATTGTCTGATTTACCATCTATACTTCGCAGTGGAATAGCACTCCATTCACCTTCATAATGTTTTACCTGATAATGAGGTCTCCAATGCAGATCTGCAAGAATTTCTACTTCTCTTAGCATTACACCTGCATTAAAAAAAAATGGAAGCTGAAGGTATTTAAGTACTTTCATTCAATAGATAAACCTACGCCAGTGTAGTTTTGCAAATTTTTGTGAATTTAGCATGATTTTTTGAACCACTTTTATCAAAACCAATTTCAATTGTGTGGAATGCAAGACCATCTGAACCAGCATAATTGATTATAACTTCTTCTTTATTTTTGTTCCGGGAAATATATGGTTGCTTACAGTAATTACTAATATGAACCCCAGCAATAATATCAATGTGAGTTGAAGATTCTGCCAAAGAGAGGTCATTAAAACTATTTTCAGATTTAAATCCTAAGGATGATAGGCAAACTACCAAATTGCAACTTTTCTGTTCTTTCAAAAATATTGCTATATCATTCACATTTTTGATTGGATCTAATCCATCACCATAGGTAATAATTCCAATTTTAGTTTTACCTCTAAATATAATATCGTAATCTTTTGTTGATATTGAATTCAAGCTATCAATAAATGAAAACTGATCATGCTGATTGTCTGATGTGTTTTTACCTTTTTGCAGCAAAACCAAATTCGAATATTTGTTTTTAAGTTTTGCAAATTGTTTGACTACTTGCGAGTTACCATTTTGAAAAACTTTCCCAAAATGAGTCATAGCAACAGAATTTATATTACTTGCATGTATGTCAACTAAAGAGCCAAGACTATTTGCAATGCTTTTAAATGGATCAATTGTTAATATCGCAACGGCAGCCATGCTGCCATTTAAAAAGAATTTTCTTCTAGTATTCATGATAGTAAGCGGTTAGTTTAGGTTTCTACCTTGTGCAAAGTACTATTAAAATGTATATTTAAAAGTAAAAATATTAAAATTTCTAATAAGATAATAATTTTACTGAAAGTATTGTCCAGGTACAACTGCTTTATTCTTGTTTTATTGAATTTCATTGTTATATTTATGCAAGAAGAAATATATTTTAAGAAATTAAAAATTTGTACTTTAATTAAAATCATGTTGATTTTTAGGTTTAATAAGATTATGAAGTATGCAAAATAGAAGACATGAATCATTGAGCGATAATAATATCTATGATTATTATAAAAAATGCCTGATATTCATTGCAGATATAGGAATAGAAACCAGGTTTGAAAAGTTGTTTGAAACTACATTTTTGCCTGGCCTCTCAATAAAGGATGGCATTTTATTAATAGATGAAGATCATCTGCAATACCCAGGTGATATTTTACACGAAGCAGGGCATTTGGCTGTAGTTCCTATTAATGAAAGAGTATATCTTAACGCTCTAACAATCGAAAAAAGAGAACACAGAGAGGCTGAAGAGATGATGGCCATAGCATGGTCCTATGCTGCTTGTATCCATCTCAAGATTGACCCATATTTTGTATTCCATGAAGAGGGGTATAAAAATGGTGGAAATCATATTGCAGATTCATTTAATAATAAACAATATTTTGGTGTACCCATGCTTCAATGGAAGGGGATGACCGTCGATGAAAAAAATGCAGATGCTCTAGGGGTAAAATCTTATCCTTATATGTTGAATTGGGTTTTAAATTAATTTTTCCATTATTTTTTTTAAATAAAGCATATTAACAAAATAATGTTTCCTATATTTAGTCTTTGTAATTTTATTTAACCCTATTTCACTATAAATAATGGAAGGATATATTGGAGAAATCCGCATGTTTGCTGCAAACTTTGCCCCCAAATACTGGGCATATTGTAGTGGTCAACTATTACCTATTGCACAGAATCAGGCGCTATTTTCTATATTAGGAACGACCTTTGGTGGTAATGGAACGACAACTTTTTCTTTGCCTGATATGAGAAGTAGGACTGCAATAGGCGTTGGTCAAGGACCAGGGTTGTCCAATATTGTTGAAGGTCAAATTATGGGGACCGAAAATAATACATTAATTAATACTAATCTTCCTGCTCATACCCATGTCATTTCAGGTAGTGCCAAAATGTTAACTACCACGACTCCGGCCGATTCTCCTACTCCTGTTGGAAATTATTTTTCGAATGATGGGAGTCCTAAATATAAGACTTCAGGCAGTGGTGCAATGAAACCAGCCACAGTTGCACTAAATTTGGGAGGTTCCGGTGGAACACCTGTAAACAATATAATGCCTTCTTTAGGTATTAATTATATTATTTGTTTACAAGGTATTTTTCCATCTAGAAATTAATCAAATTTTTATTATCAAGAAATTTTAAATTTTATATCCATGGAAGGGACTATGTCAGAAATAAGGATGTTTGCAGGCAATTTTCCACCTGCTTCTTGGGCTTTTTGTAATGGTCAATTATTGGCTATAAGTGAAAATGATGCGTTATTTTCTTTAATTGGAACCACTTATGGAGGTGACGGACAGACTACTTTTGGATTGCCGGATCTTAGAGGTCGGACACCGGTTCAGCCCGGGCAAGGCCCAGGACTTAGTTCCTATGTGCTTGGTCAATCTACTGGCACCGAATCAAATACGCTCACTGTAGACAACATAAGTAACCATTCACACGGTGTTTCAGGTAATGCAGGTATAGCAAGTGCTAACGGTGATGGTCAAACACCGGTATCAGTCAATAATTTTCCGGCAGGAAATGGTGAATCAATTTATGGAACTACCTCTGATAATAGCTCAATGGCACCAGCTACTTTTACCGGATTAACTGTAGCGCCCCAAGTAGGTAATGGCAATGCTCCAATAGATAATAAACAGCCTTACTTAGCTATCAACTTTATCATTTGCTTATATGGAATTTACCCAACTCAAAATTAACTAATAATATAATTTAGTAGAAATAACATGGAAGGAACAATAGGAGAAATAAGAATGTTTGGGGGCAATTTTGGACCAAAGTTTTGGGCAATATGTCAGTCTCAGATATTAAGTATCGCATCGAATACGGCACTATTTTCAATACTTGGCACAACATATGGAGGAAATGGTCAATCTACTTTTGGGTTACCGGATTTTAGGAGTAGAATTCCAGTTGGGATGGGTCAGGGACCCGGCCTGTCATATTACTCTCTAGGAGAATCTGCTGGTAATGAAACTAAGACAATTACCAATGCTAATTTTCCTGCCCATACTCATCCTCTCAGCGGCACCATAACAATGCCAGCTACGGCTGTGCCTGGAACCGCAGATGTTTCACAGGGAAACTATCCGGCTACTCTTGATGGGACGGATATGTATTCAACAACTAATAATGGAAGCAGTTTAGCTAATATGAATACCGCTCTCACTGCATCACCGGTCGGAGGATCTATACCGGTCAATAACATACAGCCAGTTTTAGGCGTTAATTTTATTATTTGCATGCAAGGTATTTTTCCGGCAAGAAATTAAAAAGTATATTTTCATTAAATTTGCTGATTCACCAAACAAGGGCTCAATATTTATTTATAATTAGTTGAGTCTTTATGTGTATTTAACACTAACATCTTCCCAAAGAATCTAATAACTTTACATAAATTCAATTTTCTTTACAAAAGCATGACAATTGGAATATTACTGCCAGGATCGACTCTTTATCCTTCTATTGGCATGGACTTTCTTCAAGGTGTAAAATCTAGTTTCGAGTACCATAAATATACTGACCTTGATTTCAAGATAGACATTATCGGTTATGGTCTTAAAGATGAAGAGTTGTATGCTGTAGCTGAGAAATATTTAATTGTCGATAATGCTGAGTTGGTAATAGCATATCTTGAAGATTACCATGCTGCTAAGCTTTCACCTCTATTTGCTGCAGCCGGAAAGCTACTTATCATTGTAAATGCCGGTGCTAATTATCCTGATATATCCATATCACAAATAAAAAACACCATATTTCATTCTCTCAATGATTCTTTATGCTGTTTCCTTACCGGAAAATATGTTACTAAGAAGGCAGAGGGAATAACGGCTATCCTGGCAACCTCATTTTTTGATGGAGGTTATAGACATACACACGCCATGACTAACGCATTTACAAATTCCGGCGGAACAATTGAACATAATTACGTAAGTCATTATAAAAAAGAAGCATTTAACACGGATACATTAACGACTTTCATTGAAGAGAGTGCTGATGTAAAGAATTTATTGGCAATTTTTAGTGGAGATTCTGCGCGTTTTTTTTATGAAAAACTTGCTGACATAAGTAGCAAAGCGCATCTGAATTGGTATTGTTCGCCCATGATGTTTGATTGTACACCTGGAGATTTTGAAGAGCCTAAGCCTGATGTTCCAATGAATATTAGAGGATACACTTTTTGGGTGCCTGAGCTTGAAAATAAAATCAACCACGCTTTCTTAGAATATTACAGGGCTAAAAACAATAAAGAAGCAAATCTCTTTTCGATGCAAGGTTGGGAAACTGCCCTATTGGTTATGGAATATCTCCAACAACTTAAAAACACTCCAAATTGTGAATCAGCAATCATACAGCTAATAAGCAAAGAAATTAAAAGTCCTCGTGGAACAATATTTATAAATAAAGAGAGATATATTATTGCACCGGCTTATCTAGTTAGCGCAAGCGGTAGACTTCAAATAACAATTGAAGAAACAATCTCTGATACAACAGAACCATGGCAGGAAATGGTTGCACAGATCCCTGATGAACTTTACACTTCCTGGAGAAATACCTATCTCTGTATATGATTGGCCCCATCAACATTATGATTTTATGTAATAATGAGTTGGCACTCCCTGCTATGCAACAGTTATACATGAAAGGTAATCTAAAAGCTGTAGTAGTTCCTGAAGAAAATACATCGTTATTTACATTGCTTAATCAAATTCTATCCGGTACAGGAGTTATTTTATTACAAGTAAATAAACAAAACTTACAAATTAAGCTTCAGACCTTAATTACTGAAAAGAATATTACCACGGCATGGATGATGACATTTGCTTTTATCATCCCAAATTCGGTTCTTAAAATCCTCCAGAATAAATTTTTAAATTTTCACTACGGAATCTTACCAAAATATCGCGGACCAAATCCTATTCTTGCTCAAATGCTCCATGGTGAATCCGAGAGTGGTATTTCAGTCCATGTGGTAGATAAAAAAATAGATAATGGCCCTATGGTCATGCAGGAAAGAATTGCCATAGATGATAGAGACACATTTGGGATACAACTAAAGAAATTAAGTTTTCTTGGTGCTTCAATGGCATTAAGACTATTGGAAATGTTTACAGTAGATTCGCCTCTCCCTTCTGTTAAACAGGATCAAACTAAAGCCTTCTATTTTAAAAATCCTCTTGCATCAGATCTCATGATCAATTGGAACACCATGAGTAGATGGCAGGTTATTCGACTTATTAATGCCTGTAATCCTTGGAATAAAGGTGCAGGTACTTATATAAACAATATGGGTATTTGCTTAACAGATGCTGAAATCTGTGATGATGCAGTGACAGAACGTATACTGCCCGGAACCATCGTAACTTTAGATAAACTAAATGGCTTAACTGTTTATTGCTTCGATCAAAAACTTATTAAAATTAATGTAATAAATCTGGATGAAGGCTTCTTTGCAGCTTCAAGATTATTAGAATTTGGGTTAAAGCCAAAAGATAGATTCTTAAGTCCATAGAATTGTCAATTAGCTAATGGCTTTTAGCTGTTGGCCCTTTTAAACAAGATTAAATTATTCATAAAGTAGATGTTTTTGGGTATCTGATTATCTGATCACCCGATCACCCGATCACCCTATCACATATCACTTATCCAACCCCTTCTCACTTTCTCACTTTCTCACTTTATCTAATCACAATGGATCATCTTTGGCGTAGTTCCTTCCACATTAAGATGGGGACTTACATATGGAATTCCAAGATTTAATCCGCGAAGGATTAGTAACACTGACATACAAACGACCATTATTGGCAAAGCTTTTTTTAGCTGTAGCCTCCACGAAAACTTAATACTTTTTCCAAATATCATCAATAATGTCATTAATGGGATTGTACCAAGACCAAAAGAGAACATTAACAATGTACCATTTTGAATGCTTCCCGTGGCCATAGCAGAGCCTATAGCCAGATAGACCATTCCACATGGAAGCAAACCATTTAGGATTCCAACTAATAAAGAGGATTTGAATAAACTTTTACTTTTCATTTGAGTAACCAATGCATTTTTAATCGCATTCGTAAATCTATTTATAAAAGGAAATAGATTAGTTTTAGAGCTGTTAATGAAATAAAGAAGCAAAATTCCAATCCCAACTGAAATAGATAAGACCTGTTGGTATCCTGCTATGAAGAAATTATTGCCTAACCAGCCAAACAACAATCCTAGTAACCCATACGTAATAGCTCTGCCTGAATTGTAAAGTAAAATATTTAGTATTTGTTGATCGCGTCCTTGTCCCATTGGTAGTGCCATCGCAAGTGGTCCGCACATACCTACACAATGCAAGCTTCCTGCCAACCCAATTCCCAAACCTGCAATAATTGAAGGCCACATTTTATTCTAATTTACATCAACGAAAAGCTGTTTGTAGTAAGGCGTAACACCATTCGTCCATGATACTCTTACATTATAATTTCCTTTTACAAGGGAAGACTTTGGAATTAATTGGACACCGTTATTAGGAATTAATTCAATATTTCTGTCCAACCTTTTATCTGCAGGTCTCAAAAAATTTAAATTTCCCTCCTGTAAACTGTCTGTAACGTTTTCTGAAATATGCACCACTAGATATTTGGTGCTATCGTATATAGTTATATGACCATGAGCTTTATTAAGGTTTTCTTCACCATCTATTAAAGATTGATGTTTTAATTCTCTTTCATAGTATTGGTCATCCATCATTTCAATCTTCTGACGAGATGATACATACACCATGCTGCCAATACCTAAAACGAATAAAATAATTACCGCCAATATCCCGTGTCCCCAATTCATTTAAACTTCATTTAATTTTTAATACTTATTTAAAAGGACCTAAAAAAGTAGTCTTGATTGTTTGAACAACCTTTCCATCTGCTATTACATCTATGCCAATTTTATTACTTCGTTCTTTTACATCTTTATTGTCCAAAATGACGAAAAAAGTAAATTCATTTAATGATTCCTTCTTTAATAAAGATTCATGAGCGCTAACAATCTTGATTTCTCCACTGAGATCAGTTAATTTAAATTGCAATGGTAGATTTTTGTTGGTCTTGTTGATAATTTTTGCATCATAAAGATTACTGATCTTTTCATCCGGCAATTCTTGATATAATTGACCCTTAATACGAGAAACTTGTCCATCAATACTCCTACTGCTAAAAATCAAAAAAGACATAACTCCCATCAACAAAACTAATATGCCACTATAACCTTTCATTCGTGTGGTAAACTTAAATGGGACCTTATCTGCTATTTGATTTTCAGATGCATATCTTATCAAACCCAATGGACGTTCAATCTTATCCATCACCTCATCACAGGCATCAATGCAAGCAGTGCATCCTATACATTCCATTTGAACACCATCTCGGATATCGATACCTGTAGGACAAACTATAACACATTTTTTACAATCTATACAATCTCCTGTCACAGATTCTTCCTTCTTATTGATCCTTCCTCTTGGTTCTCCTCGAACGAAGTCATATGATACTTGCATACTATTTTTATCAAGCATTACGCTCTGCAGTCTACCATATGGGCAAATAGTAGTGCATACTATTTCCCTTACGAAAGCAAATACACCATAGAAAATACCGGTAAATACCAAAATGCCTGTCAATAATGATACATGCTCTGTAATCGGTTCACGTATGATTTTTAGGAGCTCATCACTGCCGAGTATGTATGCCAAAAATGTATTCGCAATGAGAAAAGACAAAAGCAAGAAAACTAAATGTTTAGTACCCCGTTTTCTAATCTTATTTGCATTCCAGACTGATTGATCCAACTTTTTTTGCTGAGTAGGGCTTCCTTCAATCCACCACTCTACTTTTCTGAATAAGCCCTCCATGAAGACAGTTTGAGGGCAAACCCAACCGCAAAATAGCCTGCCATAAATAGCTGTAAACAAAACGATAAAAACAATTAATGTAATCATCCCGACAGCAAAGATGAAAAAATCCTGAGGCCAGAATATTTTTCCAAAAAGGATGAATTCTCCTTTAGGAAAATTTAACATGAAAAATGGACGACCATTATATCTGATCAGAGGTAAAGTAAAAAATAATGCGAAATAGAAATAATTAAGTAGATCTCTGTATTTGGTAAATTTTCCCTTAGCTCTACTTACATAAAACCAATTCCGCTTACCATCTTCAGATACTCCGCTCATGCGATCTCTGAAAGCTTCATTACCTGATTCGTATATATGTAAATCGTTCATTTATGTTGCATTAATTTACAGCGGGCGTTGCCAAAGAATCTTTAGTGCTTATAAGATCAAGCTTAATATCATATTTATCTCCTTGCTGTGCCTTAGGGCCAGGAGGGTTGGTACCATGAATTGATTTAATATAACTGGATAATTGAGCAATTTGATTTGCGGAAAAGTCCTCCTGCCATGATTTCATACCTTTTTCAGCCACACCATATTTTACAACTTTAAAGATATCAACTATATGACCGCCATGCAACCAATAGTCATCAGTAAGATTCGGACCTACACCGCCTTGCCCTTCGCTGCCATGACATGCTACACAATTCGCAGCATAGATAGATTTGCCAACAGCAATGGCAGAAGCATCCATCATAGTAACATTAGTTTCATCAACCATTTCTCCTTGTCCGCTCAAATATGCTTTTTGAGCCAATCTTGCTTCAGCTACTTCGGTATTGTATTCTTCTAATTGATTCGGAGCTGAATAAGCTATATGATATGTGTACATATAAATACCTGCAATAATTATCGATGCAATGAAACTATATGTGAACCATGGAGGTGTAGCATTGTCTAACTCACGGATACCATCATAACTGTGTCCTGTGTCCAACTCCCCTTCTTCCTCAATTGGCCTTAATTTATTCAAGGCTATCCATAATTTAGAAAAGCTCCATTCTTTACCCTTATTCAGAATTTTTTGGGTTCTCTTGTATTCCTCAATTCCAGTGAAGTATTTTATCCAATTAATAATCACTAAAATTGTCACTAATTCCAATATTATAAAAAAATACAACATCATTCTCACCCCACTCAACCACTCAGGTAGACTTCCATTAGCAGCACTTGCATCTGTGGAAATAAATGCTGTCAAGCATACAATAATTAATAGAGTTTTCAAGGCTGAAAGATTATTTCGATTCTTCTCCTTTTCATTGGCTTGATACGTGACCATTGATAAATGCAATGTGTTGGAAAGAATAATGATGATCAACAACAACACAAGAGCAAACCCGATTAATATCCAATCAATAGGCATCAAAGAAGCAAACAAGGAAGTTTCTGCAGCAGGAGATGCTCCTTGAGCCAAACAGAAATTTCCAGAAAATAGCACTATTACTAAAATAATAATAGGCAGTATTAAATATTTTTTTGATTTCATTTTTATTCTATTATTCTTGATCATTTAGATGTATTTCCATCTTCCAGTGGTAGATTTTCAATATACTCTACTGTAACTGAATCTGTTTTGTATGCCCAAATTATTACTAATGTAAAAAAGAGGACGAAAAGAATCAGAGAGAATAAAGGATATATTGATACTCCGGATATTTTTGTCAAATAATTAGCGAATTTCATATCTAAATATTTTAATTAATTAAAAATTATAACCCATTAGTTTTTGGCTTTAATATCTGTACCCATTCTCTGCAAATAAGCTATAAGCGCGATAATCTCTTTATCACTTTGAATAACGATTTTATCTTTTGCTAAACTTTCTGCTATAGACTTGGCCTGTTTCTTCATATCATCATTTGCTTTAGCTTCATAATTTTTAGGATATGGAACACCTAGCCGTCGCATAGCATGGATCTTACTATTCGTAGTACCTGCATCTACTGATTTTTCAAACAACCATGGATAAGGAGGCATAATCGAACCCGGTGACATTGATACTGGTTCTAACATGTGATTAAAGTGCCAGCTATCAGGGTATTTACCTCCGATTCTTGCAAGATCTGGTCCTGTACGTTTACTTCCCCATTGGAATGGATGGTCATAAACATATTCACCAGCTTTAGAGTATTCTCCATATCGAGCCACTTCATATCGGAATGGCCTAATCATCTGAGAGTGGCAGTTATAACAACCTTCCTTCACATAGATATCTCTACCCTGGAGTTCTAGTGGAGTGTATGGTTTTACACTGGCGATCGAAGGAATGTTAGTTTTAACCAAAAATGTCGGAACAATCTCTACGAGACCACCTATTCCTACTACAATTAAACTAAACACAAGTAATGTAATTGGTCTTCTTTCAACCCAAGAATGCCAATGGGCAGCCTTTGGTTTGATATACTTAGCAGGTAAAGCCGGTGCTTCTGCTGATTCATATCTATTAAACTTACCTGCTTTGGCAGTTTTCCATAGATTGTAAATCATTAATATTACTCCAGTCAAATAAATAGTACCACCAATTCCTCTCAAAACATAAAAAGGAACAATGGTTTGAACGATATCAATAAATTGGTATTGTAACTGACCTTCAGGTGTAAAAGCAGACATCATGAAATAAGACTTAAATGATGCCCAATACATTGGAATTACATACAGCAACATACCAAGCGTGCCGATCCAGAAATGGTTGGTAGCTAATTTTTTAGAATACAATTTTGTATTGAAAATTCTTGGGAATAACCAATATATCATACCAAACGTCAGAAATCCATTCCATCCCAAAGCACCTACATGCACATGCGCTATAGTCCAGTCAGAATAGTGGGAAATGGCATTGACATTCTTTAGTGATAACATCGGTCCTTCAAAAGTTGCCATTCCATAACAGGTAACTGCTACAACAAAGAATTTAAGAATAGGATCCTCTCTAACTTTATCCCATGCACCTCTCAAGGTAAACAAACCATTCAACATACCTCCCCAACTAGGCAGTAATAGCATGATAGAAAATACAGTTCCTAAAGATTGAGCCCATTCCGGCAATGCAGTATACAATAAGTGGTGTGGACCAGCCCATATATAAAGAAATATCAAACTCCAGAAGTGTACAATGCTTAATCTATAAGAATAAACCGGTCTCTCAGCCGCCTTAGGAAGAAAATAATACATCAATCCTAAATATGGTGTTGTTAGGAAAAATGCGACAGCATTATGTCCATACCACCATTGAACAAGTGCATCCTGAACACCGGCATACCATGAATAACTATGCATAAATGAAACCGGAATCGCAAAGGAATTGACAATATGCAACATAGCAACTGTTACCCAAGATGCTATAAAGAACCAAATAGCAACGTATAAATGCCTTTCTCTTCTCTTGATTAGAGTTCCAAACATATTGATACCGAATATTACCCATATCACCGTAATAGCAATGTCTAAAGGCCATTCTAGTTCAGCATATTCTTTACCTCCCGTGAAGCCCATCATTAAAGTAACAGCTGCTGCTACTATAATAGTCTGCCATCCCCAGAAATGAATATTACCCAAGGTTTTGCTCCACATAGGTGTCTTGAGTAATCTCGGCATAGAGTAATAAACAGCAGTAAATATACCATTGCCAACAAATGCAAATATCACTGCATTTGTATGAACCGGTCGCAATCTACCAAATGAGGTATACTCAATTCCAAAATTCAGAATGGGAAAAGCAAGTTGAAAAGCTATCAGAACTCCTACTAGCATTCCTATTGCTCCCCAACCTATGGTGGCAACTGCAAATAGCTTTGGTAATTGATTATCGTATCGAAACTTTTGTAATTCCATGAAAAAATATGTTTTATTTGTTTTGTTCGTTTTTCTTGTCTTCGAATAAGATCCTGTTGGCTGAAGAGAATTGATCATCAAACTGACCATCACTGTTACTCCATAAAAAAGCAATTAGAAAACTGCCTGAAATAGCCAGACTTACTATTAGAAGAATTATCAATACACTCATCTTACTGTTTTTATTTTCATCTTTCGAGCTAAGTACCCACTTAAAGAGTAGGTTATCAATAGAATAGTTAATGAACTTAATGGCATCAAAATGGCAGCAATCATGGGTGATAATAGTCCCTGTACTGAATAGTATAATCCAATTATATTATAAAGTATTGAAACCGCAAATGCAGCGAATATTACTTTTCTGCCCAAGACTGCGGTATATAAAAATTTATTTAAATCAGACAGCATCCTTCCATCCAGTATACCATCAGCAGCAGGAGTAAAATTATTTCCGGAATCATTTATTGCGATCCCTACATCACTTTGCTTCAAGGCTCCTGCATCATTCAGTCCATCCCCTACCATCATTACATTTTGGCCCTCCGATTGCAGCGTTTTGATGTATTCAAGTTTCTCTTGAGGTGCCTGATTAAAAAAACATGCTTGCTCATTATTAATAATTGACTGAAGATATTTTTTCTCATTTTCGTTATCACCACTCAATATAGATATTTTATAGCTTTTTCCAATTGCCTTTATCATTTCTGAAACTCCTTCTCTATAAATATTTTTAATGCCGTAACAACCTAATGTTTTTCCATCGATTGAAATAAATACCTGAGCTCCTTTTACTTCATATAAGTTTGGTGAAACATTAATAAATGAAGCAGAACCAATTTTGTAATGTCTATCATTATACCAAGCTTCGATTCCCTTTCCTGGAATATTCTTAAAATTCTCAATACTAATATCATTATAAATACCAATATCTTGTTTGATAGCCTTACTTAAGGAGTGGTTAGATCTATCCAATAATGCATAAACCACATTTAAATTTTCATAATCTATTGATTCACCAACATATTGAACTTCATTGATATGATTATCTGTCAGCGTACCTGTTTTATCGAAGACAATATGATCTATTTTTGTCATTGCTTCAATTACATCATGATGTCTTAAATAAAATTTTCGTTGGCTAAATATACGCATTAAGTTGCCGTATGTATAGGTAGTAGATAAAAGTAATGCACAAGGGCAAGCCACGATAAAAACAGCCGTCAAAGCCCTCCACATAGTATTCGTATCGCCTCTATAGATCCAGTAGGCAGCAGTAGTGATCCCTATTAATAATAAAACCACTGTAAAGTAGCGACTTACTGAATGGATAAATGACTTTGGATGTTTTTTGTCACTGAATACACTGTTATTCCATAAGTTAGTAAGATAACTTTGGGCAATTGGCTTTATTACTACAAGTTCTATATTTTCATCTAATTGTTTACCTCCAGCGTAAATGATCTCTCCGATTTTAACATTTGTAGGATTACTTTCGCCTGTTACAAAGCTGTAATCTATTAATGCTTTTCCTTTAGATAATAGAGCGTCCACAGGAATTATTTCCCCATTGTGAATTCTTATTACGTCGTCAACTTTGATGTCCTCTACTTCGGTGTTGATTAATTTACCCTTGTTTAATAATTTTACAGACAAGGGGAAAAATGATTTATAATCTCGATCAAAGGACATTGACTTGTAAGCTTGATCTTGCATCAGTCTTCCAACCAACATAAAGAAAATTATTCCAGACATACTATCCAGATATCCTGATCCTGAGCCCCAGATCATTTCATAAATACTTCTAATAAAAGTAATAGCAATAGCAAAAGCTATAGGTGCATCAATATTTAGAAAACCTTCTCTTAGAGATTTCCAAGCTGAAGTAAAAAATTCCTGCCCTGAATAAAATATCACCGGAAGTGATAGTGATATCATTGCATATTTCAAAAATAACTGAATAGGAGCATCTATCACTGAACCTGAAGCAAGGTATTCAGGTAGGCTCATCATCATTATGTTTGCAAAGCAAAATCCCGCAATTCCAATCTTATATATTTTACTTCGATCAGGTGTTTTTGCCTTTTTAATTCCGGCATCTGATAAGCTAATGAATGGTTCATAACCCAAATGAGCCAGATCTGAAACGAGTGAAGATAACTTTAGGAGGTTG